>Ga0224557_1001426_pt1 | contig 23070 bp, 22 predicted proteins | sample 714S31014metaG_FD_180677 | JGI IMG/M metagenome (GOLD analysis project Ga0224557, IMG submission 180677) | Peat soil microbial communities from Stordalen Mire, Sweden - 717 S3 10-14 | ecosystem: Environmental > Terrestrial > Soil > Wetlands > Peat | place: Sweden: Norrbotten County, Stordalen... | reverse complement strand
TCGAACCGTGGGTGGTCCGCGAGACCCGGCTCGATCTGAACATGATCGCCCAGTCGGAATCCCTGTTCGCCTTGTCCAATGGGCACATCGGGTTGCGCGGCAACCTCGACGAGGGCGAACCGTACGGCCTGCCGGGCACCTATCTGAACTCCTTCTACGAAATCCGGCCGCTGCCCTACGCCGAGGCCGGCTACGGGTACCCGGAGGCCGGCCAGACCGTCGTCGACGTCACCAACGGCAAGATCATTCGCCTGTTCGTCGAGGACGAGCCGTTCGACGTCCGGTACGGCAAGTTGATCTCCCACGAGCGCGTCCTCGATCTGCGCACAGGGTTATTGGTCCGCAACGCGCACTGGATCTCACCGTCGGGCAAGCAGGTCAAAATCAGTTCCACCAGGTTGGTGTCGCTGACGCACCGCAGCATCGCCGCCATCGAGTACGTGGTCGAGGCGGTCGACGAATTCGTCCGGGTGAACGTGCAGTCCGAACTGGTCACCAATGAGGACCAGCCGACGACCTCGGCCGACCCCCGGGTGGCGGCCATTCTAGACAATCCGCTGGAGGCCGTCGACCACGAAAACACTGACAGCGGAGCCATTCTCATGCACCGGACCCGGGCCAGCGACCTGATGATGTCCGCGGGAATGGACCATGAGGTCGAAGTGCCCGGGCGATTCGAGGTCACCACCGACGCGCGCCCCGACCTGGCCCGCACCACGGTGATCTGCGGGCTGCGTCCCGGCCAGAAGCTGCGCATCGTCAAATACCTGGCCTACGGCTGGTCCAGCAAGCGCTCCCGTCCGGCCCTGCGCGATCAGGCCGCCGCGGCGCTGCACAACGCCCGCTACAGCGGGTGGCAGGGGCTGGTGGACTCGCAAAAGGAGTACCTCGACGACTTCTGGGACAACGCCGACGTCGAGGTCGAAGGCGACGGAGAATCTCAGCAAGCGGTGCGGTTCGGACTCTTTCACCTCTTGCAGGCCAGCGCCCGCGCCGAGCGTCGCGCGATCCCCAGCAAGGGGCTCACCGGAACCGGCTACGACGGCCACGCATTCTGGGACACCGAGGGTTACGTGCTGCCGGTGCTCACCTACACGTTGCCGCACGCGGTCGCCGACTCACTGCGGTGGCGGGCGTCGACACTGGACATGGCCCGGGAACGGGCGGCCGAACTGGGCCTCAAAGGCGCCAGTTTCCCCTGGCGCACCATCCGCGGGCAGGAGTGCTCGGCGTACTGGCCGGCGGGCACCGCGGCCTTTCACATCAACGCCGACATAGCGATGGCCTTCGAGCGCTACCGCCAAGTCACCGGCGACCACACCCTGGAAGAGGAGTGTGGTGTCACGGTACTGGTCGAGACCGCCCGGCTGTGGATGTCGATCGGGCACCACGACCGGCACGGCGTCTGGCACATCGACGGGATCACCGGTCCCGACGAGTACACGGCGATCGTCCGTGACAACGTGTTCACGAATCTGATGGCCGCAAACAATCTGGTCGTCGCCGCCGATGCCTGCAACCGCCACCCCGAGACGGCGGCGGGAATGGGTGTCACCTCCGAAGAAGCGGCCTCCTGGCGCGACGCCGCCGACGCCGTCAGCATCCCCTACGACGAGGAACTGGGCGTCCACCAGCAATGCGAAGGATTCACCAAGTTCGCGGAGTGGGATTTCGAAAACGACAACAAATACCCGTTGCTGTTGCATGAGGCCTACGTGCGGCTCTACCCCGCTCAGGTGATCAAGCAGGCCGACCTGGTGCTGGCGATGCAGTGGCAGAGCCACGCGTTCACGCCGGAACAGAAGGCCCGCAACGTCGACTACTACGAGCGGCGCATGGTGCGCGACTCGTCGCTGTCGGCCTGCACGCAGGCGGTGATGTGCGCCGAGGTCGGGCATCTCGAGCTGGCCCACGACTATGCCTACGAGGCCGCCCTGATCGACCTGCGCGACCTGCACGCCAACACCCGCGACGGGTTGCACATGGCCTCGCTTGCCGGGGCCTGGACGGCGATAGTCGGGGGCTTCGGCGGGCTCCGCGACGACGAAGGAATCCTGGACGTCGACCCGGCGCTCCCCGAGGGCATTACGCGGCTACGGTTCCGGATTCGGTGGCGAGATTTCCGGCTCATCGTCGACGCCAACCACTCCGACGTCACTTACACGCTGAGCGACGGGACCGGTACCGAACTGACCATCCGGCACGCTGACGAAGAGCTCACGCTGAAGACGGATTCACCGACAACCGTTGCGGTGCGCCCCCGGAAGTCGCTGTTGCCGCCGCCGCCTCAACCACCGGGCCGCGAGCCCATGCACCGCCGGAGTCTGGCGCGCAAAGACAGCTGAGCGCGTCAGTGCGGCTCGGCGACTATCCGGGCTACCTCGGTGGCCACCGCCTGCCGCAGTTCGGCGTCCGATAGTTCGTCGAGACCGGCGGCCGAACGGACGAAAGGCGCGAACAGCCGCCAGCCCAGCTGCAGCGCAAAGGCATTGGCTACCGCCAGACGCGCGCTGCGGTCGTTGTCGTGGTCCGGGCGGATCTCGTCGAACAATTGCGAGGCGCCCGGAAACTGCGTCTGCAACTTCCCCACCGGGTAGCCATCGAGCAACGTGCGGGCCATCACCCGCATGTGCCGGTCCATCGCGTGTTCGGCCTCCGCGGCCGACGCGTCGGCCTGCAGCGAGGCTGTCGTCGTCGTGCTCAGGTGGTCGAGCACGGCGCCGACCAGCTGATCCTTGGTTCCAAAGTGGCGAAACACCAGTCCGTGGTTGACCTTCGATCGGGCGGCGATGTCGCGGATCGACGTCGCGGCCGGACCACGCTCGGCGAACAGATCGGTGGCGGCCTCCAAGACGGCCTCTGCTACCTCTGCGCGCCCGGTGGGAATCTTGCGGCGCACAGCACTTGCCGACTCTGTAGTCATCTGTATACACTAGCTGATGTAGTCAATTGACTACACACGGTTGATCCCATAAGGACTGAACGAAATGACACACCCGGTAACCGTCACCAAGCTGACCAGCCGGATCGGCGCCCAAGTCGACGGAGTACTCCTCGGAGGCGACCTGGACCCGGCCACCGTCGAGGCAATCCGCGAGGCACTGGTGGCCCACAAGGTCATCTTCTTCCGCGGCCAGGACCACCTCGACGACGCCGAGCAGCTCGCATTCGGCGGGCTGCTGGGCACGCCGGTCGGGCATCCTGCCGCTTCGTTCTTGGCCGCCAACAACGCGCCGATCATCACCCCGATCAACTCCGAATACGGCAAGGCCGACCGCTGGCACACCGACGTCACGTTCGCGGCCAACTACCCGAAGGCCTCGATCCTGCGTGCGATCACCTTGCCCAGCTATGGCGGGTCAACGCTGTGGGCCTCGACCGCGGCGGCCTACGACGAGCTGCCCGAACCGCTCAAACACCTGGTCGACAACCTATGGGCGCTGCACACCAACCGCTACGACTACATCACCGACGAGGCCTACGCAGCGATGACCGGCGCCCAACGGGCGTTCCGGCAGGCATTCGAAAAGGCCGATTTCCGCACCGAACACCCAGTGGTGCGGGTGCACCCGGAGAGCGGCGAACGCACCCTGGTGCTCGGAGACTTCGTGCGCAGCTTCGTCGGGCTGGACAGCCACGAGTCCGACACGCTGTTCGAATTGCTGCAGCGGCGAATCACTCAGCCCGAGAACACGATTCGCTGGAAGTGGGCTGCCGGTGACGTAGCCATCTGGGACAACCGCGCGACCCAGCACCGAGCGATCGACGACTACGACAACCAGCCGCGCCTACTGCACCGGGTGACGTTGCAGGGCGACGTGCCCGTCAACGTGCGCGGGGAACGCAGCCGGGTGGTCAGCGGCGCGCCGCTGGAAGCGGTCGCGAGCTGAGCGTATGCCGGCGGTCAGCCGGCAGTGCTGACTGGGTGGATGGGCAACCAGCGCAGCGCGCCCGGCGCACTGGCCGGCACCACCGGCCGCTGCGGCGGGATCGGGGCCATCCGGCGGTAGGCGTCTCCTGGTAGGGGCCGCTGATCGTGCTCACCTTTATTCGGCCACAGCGCGGCAGCGCGCTCGGCTTGGGCGGCGATAGACAACGCGGGGTTAACGCCGAGGTTCGCCGAGATCGCTGCCCCGTCAACGACAAACATCGTCGGGTAGCCGTAGACCCGGTGATATGGATCGACGACGCCGCGCTCTGGGCTGTCACCGATCGCCGCGCCGCCGAGGAAGTGCGCCGTCAGCGGAATGTTGAACAGCTCGCCCCAGGTACCGCCGGCCACGCCGCCGATCTTTTCCGCCATGCGGCGGGTGAACTGGTTGCCGGCCGGGATCCACGTCGGGTTCGGCTCGCCGTGCCCCTGCTTGCTGGAAAACCAGCGCCAACTAAACGGGCCGAACTTCCCGAGTTTGGTGAACGTGGTGATCGAGTTGTCCAGGTGCTGCATCACCAGCGCGATCACCGTGCGTTCGCTCCACCCGCTGACGTTGATCATCCGAAGGATGCCGCGCGGATCTTCGCGGGCTTGCTGCAGCAACTGTTTCCACCGCGGCACGTCGGTGCCGCCGGGGCCCGGCCCGTCGGTCATCAGGGTCTGCAGCAGACCCATCGCGTTGGAGCCTTTGCCATAGCGGACGGGTTCGATGTGGGTGTCGGGCGTCGGGTGAATCGATGATGTGATCGCCACCCCGCGAGTCAGGTCCAGGTCGGGCGAGACGTTCATCGTCGCGGCGCCGACGATCGATTCGGAGTTGGTCCGGGTCAACACGCCCAGCCGATCCGACAGGCGAGGCAACCTGCCCTTGTCACGCATGTTGAACAGCAACTGCTGGGTGCCCCAGGTGCCCGCCGCCAGGATCAGGTGCTCGGCGGTGAATGTCCGTTTGTTCCGGCGCAGCCCGTTGCCGGTGCGAACGGTGCTGATCTCCCACAGTCCGTCGGGCCGCTGCCCGAAGCCCTTCACTGTTGTCATCGGAATCACTTGTGCGCCTGCCGATTCAGCGAGCCCGAGGTAGTTCTTCAGCAACGTGTTCTTGGCACCGAAGCGACAGCCCGTCATGCAGGAGCCGCATTCCAGGCACCCGGTGCGCTCCGGTCCGGCGCCACCGAAGAAGGGGTCGGGCACCGTCTTGCCCGGCGTCTGGGTGCCGTCCGGGCCGAAGAACACCCCGACAGGGGTCGGCACCCAGGTGTCGCCGCACCCCATCTCGTCGGCGACCTCTTTGACGATGCGGTCGGCGTCGGTGAAGGTCGGGTTTTTCACCACACCCAGCATCCGCTGGGCCTGCTCGTAGTGCGGCGTCAGCTCGGACCGCCAGTCGGTGATGTGCGACCACTGCTGGTCTTTGAAGAACGGCTCCGGCGGCACGTACAACGTGTTGGCGTAGTTCAGCGAGCCGCCGCCCACTCCGGCGCCTGCCAGGATCATCACGTTGCGCAGCAAATGGATGCGCTGGATACCGTAGCAACCCAGCCTCGGGGCCCAGAGGAACTTGCGCAGGTCCCAGGACGTCTTGGCGAAGTCCTCGTCGGCAAAGCGCTGGCCGGCCTCCAAAACGCCTACGCGATAACCCTTTTCGGTCAGCCTCAGCGCGCTGACACTGCCCCCGAAACCCGAACCGATGATGAGGACGTCGTAATCCGGCTGCATCGGCCCAGCCTACGACGAGCAGACACAGAATCCCATAAATTGCGCGGCAGGAGTGCGATTCTGCGTCTCGCGGGGAGAGCTGGCCTCAGCTGGCGTCAGCTTCCCACGGTCAGGCCGACCTTCTGGAATTCCTTGAGGTCGCAATACCCGGACTTGGCCATCGATCGGCGCAAGCCACCCATCAGGTTGATGGCGCCGAACGGATCGTCGGACGGCCCGTTGAGAACCCGCTCCAGCGCCGGGCGTTCGCCGACGGCGATCTGCAGCAATGCCCCACGAGGCAACGACGGGTGCGCTGCCGCGGCCGGCCAGAACCAGCCGTGGCCCAGCGCCTCGGCGGCTTCAGCCAGCGGCGTGCCCAGCACCACCGCGTCGGCCCCGCAGGCAATAGCCTTGGCCAGCTCGCCGGACGTGTGGATGTCACCGTCGGCCAGCACATGCACATAACGGCCGCCGGTCTCGTCGAGATATTCGCGCCGCGCGGCCGCGGCGTCGGCGATCGCGGTGGCCATCGGCACGCGGATGCCCAGCACCTCGTCGCTGGTGGTCACCCCCATGGTGGAGCCGTAGCCGACAATGACCCCGGCGGCGCCGGTGCGCATCAGATGCAGCGCCGTGCGGTGGTCCAGCACGCCGCCGGCAACCACCGGGATGTCGAGTTCGGAGATGAAGGTCTTCAGGTTCAGCGGCTCGCCATCACTTGCCACCCGTTCCGCCGACACGATCGTGCCCTGGATGACGAGCAGGTCGATACCTGCCTGCAGCAGTACCGGCGTCAGCGCCCGAGCATTTTGCGGGCTGAGTCGCACGGCGGTGGTCACGCCGGCCTCGCGGATGCGCGCAACCGCGGTGCCCAGCAGCTCTGGGTTCAGCGGTGCCGCATGCAGCTCCTGGAGCAACCGGATTGCCGCGGAAGGTTCGGGCTCCTTTTCGGCGGCCTCGACAAGCTGAGCGATCTTGGCTTCGACATCGGCATGCCGCCCGATCAGCCCCTCGCCGTTGAGCACGCCCAGGCCCCCGAGCCTGCCGAGCTCGATCGCGAACTCCGGCGATACCAAGGCGTCAGTAGGGTGTGCCACCACCGGGATCTCGAACCGGTAGGCGTCCAGCTGCCACGCCGTCGACACGTCCTGTGACGAACGGGTGCGGCGCGACGGCACGATGCTGACTTCGCTGAGTTCGTAGGTGCGGCGCGCAGCGCGACCCATCCCGATTTCGACCATGTCGGTACCCGGCTCGCTTCTAACGGGCTTTAACGGGCATAGTAGTTCGGCGCTTCGACGGTCATCGCGACGTCGTGCGGATGGCTCTCCTTGAGTCCGGCGGCAGTGATCCGGACGAACTGCGCCTGCTGTAGCACCTCGATGGTGGGCGAGCCGGTGTAACCCATCGCGGCGCGCAGACCCCCGGTCAGCTGGTGGATCACCGACGACAGCGGACCGCGGAACGGCACCCTGCCCTCGATCCCTTCGGGTACCAACTTGTCCTCCGAGAGCGTGTCGTCGGCGAAGTAGCGGTCCTTGGAGTACGACTTGCCCCCACCCCGCCCCTGCATGGCACCCAGCGACCCCATACCGCGATAGCTCTTGAACTGTTTGCCGTTGACGAAGATCAGCTCGCCGGGCGCCTCGGCGGTACCGGCCAGCAACGAGCCCAGCATGGCGGTCGACGCGCCCGCCGCCAGCGCCTTGGCGATATCGCCGGAGTACTGAAGTCCGCCGTCGGCGATAACCGGCACGCCCGCCCGTCGGCACGCGGTGACGGCCTCCAAAATCGCCGTGATCTGAGGCGCCCCCACGCCGGCCACAACCCGGGTTGTGCAGATCGACCCCGGCCCCACCCCGACCTTGACCGCGTCGGCACCCGCGTCGACCAGGGCTGCGGCCGCGGACCGGGTGGCGACGTTGCCGCCGATCACCTCGACCCGGTCGCCGACTTCGACTTTGAGCTTGCCGACCATATCGAGCACCAGCCGATTGTGGGCGTGGGCGGTGTCGACGATCAGCACGTCAACCCCGGCGTCGACCAGCATCATCGCCCGGACCCAGGCATCGCCGCCCACTCCCACCGCGGCGCCTACCAACAGCCGGCCGTCGCTGTCCTTGGTGGCCAGCGGATGCTGTTCGGTCTTGGCGAAGTCCTTGACCGTGATCAGCCCGGTCAGCCGGCCGTGGCCGTCGACTATGGGCAGTTTTTCGATCTTGTTCCGGCGCAATAAGCCCAGCGCAGCGTCGGCGCTGACCCCCTCCTGAGCGGTGATCAGCGGGGCTTTGGTCATCACCTCGGCGACGTGCTTGGACTGGTCCACTTCGAAGCGCATGTCGCGGTTGGTGATGATGCCGACCAGTGCACCGGAATCGTCGACCACCGGCAGCCCAGAGATCCGGAACCGGGCGCACAGCGCGTCGACCTGCGCCAAGGTGAAGTCTGGGCGGCAGGTGACCGGATCAGTAACCATGCCGGCCTCGGACCGCTTCACCATTTCGACCTGGCCGGCCTGTTCGGCAACCGGCAGGTTGCGGTGCAAAACGCCCATGCCGCCCGCACGCGCCATCGCGATGGCCATCCGGGACTCGGTGACGGTGTCCATCGCCGAGCTGACCAGCGGCACTTTGAGCCTGATCTTCCTGGTGAGCTGGCTGGAGGTGTCGGCGGTGGCGGGCACCACATCGGAAGCCGCCGGCAGCAGCAAGACGTCGTCGAACGTCAGTCCCAGCATTGCCACCTTGTGCGGGTCGTCACCTCCGGTCGGAACCGGCTCGTCCGCCAGGCCTGTAAGAGACGCGTCATGCACGTACGGGCTGCCGACCAGGTCGGAGCTGTCTTCGAGGTGGGACATGCCGCGGGACATGGTGGGGCCCTCCATACACGTGCGGAGTAAGAAATCCATCCTATCGGCTCGCGACCGCCCGGTGACGATGCGCGCCGAGAATCGGCGCGAGGAGGAGGCGGGCAATCGGACTGAGCACGGTGGCTCGCCATGTTCGGGCGCGCCGGGAAGAAGCGCAAGATGGCCTCTGGCCTCCGCCCAACACGCGACGGCGGGCACCTCCGTGCTGGCGTTATCACCGCCCGCTTGCGTAGGCTAGGGGCGTGCGCGACCACCTCCCACCGGGTTTGCCACCCGATCCGTTTGCCGACGACCCCTGCGACCCGTCGGCGGCGCTGGAGGCTGTCGAGCCCGGACAACCATTGGACCAGCAGGAGCGGATGGCGGTCGAGGCCGACCTCGCCGATTTAGCCGTTTACGAAGCGCTGTTGGCGCACAGGGGAATTCGCGGGCTTGTGGTCTGTTGCGACGAGTGTCAGCAAGACCACTATCACGACTGGGACATGCTGCGTGCGAACCTGCTGCAACTGCTCATAGACGGCACCGTCCGCCCGCACGAACCTGCCTACGACCCCGAACCCGACGCATACGTCACCTGGGATTACTGCCGGGGATACGCCGACGCCTCGCTCAACGAAGCGACGTCAGACGCCGACGGATTCCACCGGCGCCACTGAGCGCGCCTCTTTTTCTCGAGCTCTGATTGCCCGGTTAGGGCGTCGTGCTGGGCGCATTCGATGACTGCGAGTGGTGCCGGTGCCGACCCGAAGACGGAGTAGTCGTTGACGGGCTTGCCGACGGTGATGGGCTCACGGACTGGCCGGGCACTGGAGGGGTCGTAGTAACCGCCGCCGGCGCCTTACCGTTCGGGCTGGGCGAGACCGGTGGCGGAGTAGTCGAACCGGCCGGAGCCTTCGGCGGCTTGCCGCTCTTCGGAGGCGGCCCCGCACTGGGGGGCGCGGCGGGCGGCAGCGTCGCATTCGGATTCCGCGACTGAACCCTCGTGTTCAACAGATTCACCTCGTCTTGCAAGTCGTGCTTGCCCGCCCCGTCGTTGATGGACTGCACGGTGCTGCTGACCTCGGCCAGCCGACTATGGGCCTGGTCCCATTCGCCTTGGTCGATCATTTGCTGCACCTTCGCCAGATCGGCTTTGGCGGACAACTCGATCGAATTGTCACTGACCCGCGGTTGGTCGAAGAACATTGCGTGCAGACCGTACAAGGCATCACCGCGACGGGCCTCAACCACCACGGCACCGAACCCACTCAGCACCAACAGCGTCGCGGCCACCGATCCGATGGCCGCCAGGCCACGACGACCGCGTCCACCACTTCCATCCCGTCTAACGTCCTCTAATCCTGTCTGCAGCGCCTCGATCGCCTCTTCGGGCGAAACCAGTGCGCTGGCAGGCGGCCACCTCAAGTCGTCGCGCCACTCCGCCATCAACGCCGCCAGCGCGTTGTCCTCGGGGTCGTCGGCATCAGGCGGCTCACGCTCGGCAAGCGCGTCGAGGAGCAGATCGGTGCGGGCCAGCTCGTCCAATGACGGCTGGTCTGAGCGTGCGTAACCGAATTCAGGCACAGTCACCTGCCGCGATGATCTCCGACTTCAGCCGTGACAGTGCACGGTGCTGGGCCACCCGGACCGCTCCCGTGGTGCTGCCGACCGCGGCAGCAGTCTCCTCGGCGCTGAGGCCGACGACAACGCGGAGGATCAGGATCTCGCGTTGCTTAGCGGGCAAGATCTCGAGCAATTCACTCATCCGGCTGGTCGAATCGGCTTCGATCGCCCGCTGCTCCGGGCCGGCGTCGGCCGACCAGCGTTCGGGAAGGGATTCAGCTGGGTAGGCAAGGTCGCGGCCGGCGGCCCGATGAGCGTCAGCGACCTTGTGGGCCGCGATGCCGTACAGGAACGCCAGGAACGGGCGTCCGCGATCCCGATAGCGCGGTAGCGCCGTTATGGTGGCCAAGCACACCTCCTGAGCGACGTCGTCGGCCGACAGACCGCCCCGATCGACTATCCCAACTCGCGCTCGGCAATAACGCACGACAATCGGACGGATGGTCTCGAGCACCTCCCGCAAGGCGTTCGTGTCTCCCGCCGCGGCGTCTGCAACCACAGCGTCGAGACGATCTCCTTGAATTGTCATCGACGGCGGTATCTCCAACGTTACAAACCGGACACATCAAGGGCTAACTAACGCACTGACAATAACGGCCCAAAGGCCGTTTCACGCGCAACGCCAGGTTCCACCGGCGCGCCGCACCTGGCCTGCGCAGATATCCCGAATTTCGCGCATCTCCTGTGCCTCAAACGTGACGCTCCCGATATCAATCAGCAAGCAAGCCAGTGCCCACCGAAGCGGAATCAGTCCCAATCGGCCGGTGTCGTCCAGCGCCGCGTCGGCGACGGCACGCGCGCGCTCGGTGCGGCCGGCACTGCACAGGGCGGCGGCCAGCACCACATCGCTTTTGACCCGGTGTCGCGCCGACCCCGTGTGGTTGATGGTCATGGCCTGGGCCTGCTCGACTGCTTCCTCTGCGTGGCGAACCGCGATTTGCCCTTCGCCACACGCCATCGCCAGCTCGGCTCCCACCCACCGCCGGCGCACCGCGAGCCGGTCCGGCACCGACACAGGCGTCAAGTCCTGGTCCGCGCGCGTGAGCAACGCCGCCGCCGCGGCAAAGCGGCCGATGCCGAGCGCGTCGGCGGCCAGCCCGATCAGCGCGTCGCCACGCGCCTCCGGATCGGCGCCGGCGAGCGCCAGGGCACGACCGTCCCAGCCCCGCGCCAGGGCGTGCCAACCGAGCTGGCGCAGGAAAGATCCCTGCGTGCTGTGGGCGAGGGATACCAACCGACCGGCCGAGACGTTGCTACGCAGCACCGCCAAGTCGCGGTAAGCACTGCCGTAGCGCCCTTGCCCGCCGGATGCGACGGCCCGCAGCCACAACTGCTGTGGCGTGGTCGCGCTGGGCAGCGGCCAGCTATCCGGCTCGCCTCCGAAGGCGGCACGGGCAAGTGTCGCCTCGATCGTTGCAGTGTGATGTATTTCAATCAATGTGATATTGCCGTCATTAGTAAACAGTTTGTGCTGGGCGTGTTACCGAGATATTAATCAACACGACGTGTGTGCCAATCACTCGTCCCCCGTGATAGTGCCCTGAACTGGGAAACTTTGACATCCATCGAAACCTGCTGGCACGGTTCTCGTTCCATAAACACGCCGCAGATGAACGCGGCGTAAATTCTCTTGCAACGCTTAGATATTTGGTTGAAGTAGTCGGCTATTGACGGAAATTCGGCGTTCGCCCTAACGTCTATTGTCGACGGGTAGTCATCGACGACGCCACTTCAAATCACTCGCACACTCGCTTCGCGAAACTTATCTCACATGGGCGTGCCTTGCAGAGAGGGAACAAGCAATGCCACAGCCGGAGCAACTACCTGGGCCAAACGCCGACATCTGGAATTGGCAACTGCAAGGCCTGTGCCGCGGCGTCGACTCGTCGATGTTCTTCCATCCTGACGGGGAGCGGGGCCGGGCGCGCATGCAGCGTGAGCAGCGCGCCAAAGAGATGTGCCGGCAATGCCCGGTGATCGAGCAATGCCGTTCACATGCGCTGGGCGTCGGTGAGCCGTATGGCGTTTGGGGCGGCCTCTCGGAATCCGAGCGCGACCTGCTCCTGAAGGGTGACATCGGACGCGGGCGTGGTATCCGCCGCTCGGCCTGACCGGTTCGACGCGAGCTAAATGGTTCGACCCCCGCCGTTATCGGCGGGGGTCGACCTTTTTGTGATTGGCGTGTGATTGGCGCAGCCGCCTGCCACGTCCCGATAAGTCGTATAGCTGCCCTGGCCGGAGGCGAGGAAGACGACGGCAGAGGCGATCTCCTCGGGCCGGCCGAGACGGCCCATCGGCACTAGCCGCAGCCGCATCTAACGACCGCCGCACCAGGGTAGATGTCGGGTAGAACGCCAGATTCCCCGGCCCCGTGAACCGTTCAGATTTTAGCGACACGTGGCCGTGGCTGAGCCATAATCAGGTACCGGCCGACCCAAACGGACAGGAGCGCGCAGTGGCGAAGCTGATGTCCGTGAATGTCGGCCTACCCAAAGACATCGCCTGGAAAAACCGCACCGTGTACACCGGGGCATGGAAGACGCCCGTTACCGGTCGCCGGATGGTGCGGCGGCTCAATATCGACGGGGACGGACAAGGAGACCTCGCGGGCCACGGTGGGGAGAACCGCGCCGTCCTCGTGTATCAACTCGATTCATACCGTCACTGGGCCAAGGAATTTCATCGCGGCGACCTGGGGCCAGGACTTCTCGGTGAGAATCTGACCGTCGAGGGGCTGCCCGACGATGAGGTATGCATCGGGGACCGATACCGGATCGGGCAAGCGGTCTTCGAGGTGACCCAACCCCGTGTTACGTGTTACCGCGCGGGCATGCGCATCGGCGAGCCCAGGATGGCTGCGTTGCTGGTATCTCACCGACGACCCGGTTTCTATTGCCGGGTGATTACCGAAGGCGAAGTCGAGGCAGGTCAGGCGATCGTCAAGATCGCCGCCGGACCTGAGCGGATCACGGTCGCGGAGATCGACGCACTGCTCTATCTGCCGGGGCATCCCCGAGACGCTCTGCAACGTGCACTCCGCGTCCCAGCGCTCAGCCCGGGCTGGAAAGCCTCCTTGCAGAGTCTGGCGGAACAACCTGTTGCAAAACCAGGTTCAGGCAACGTCGGTTTGACGGCGGCTGCGAGCAGCCCGCCGCCGGCGTGGACGGGGTTTCGCGCACTCCAGGTGACTGCGGTTCACGACGAAACCCGAAACGTGCGCTCAGTGTCACTGGCCGACCCCGATGGTACTGCTCTACCGGAATGGCTTCCTGGCCAATCGATCACACTGCGCATCTTTTCCGATATGAGCGGTGCCCCGGTCACCCGCAACTACTCGCTGTCTAACCGGCCCGGCTCCGATGACTACCGGATCAGCGTCAAACACGAACCTGGCGGCGAAGCCAGCGGACAAATCCACAGCCACGTCAGGCCCGGCGATCTTCTCGACGTCGCCGCACCACGCGGCACCTTCTTCCTGTCCGACGGAGACGAGCCCGCGATTCTGCTGTCCGCCGGAATCGGGGCCACCCCCGTGCTGTCCATGCTGCACGCGCTCGTCAGGGCAGGCTCGGCTCGCCAGGTCTGGTGGCTGCACGGCGCCCGCGACGGCTCCGAACATCCCTTCAGCGCAGAGAGTCGCACCCTGCTGAACCAGTTGCCCCACAGTCAGTCCCACATCTTCTACAGCCGCCCAACTCCGACTGACCGTCAGGGCATCGACTTCACCGAGCCCGGCCGCCTCTCGGTCGAATCGCTCCGTAAACTCGGCTTGCCACGCGACGGGGACGCCTTCCTCTGCGGGCCTGCGGGATTCATGGCTGAACTCAGCGCCGGCCTCGTCGCCTACGGAATGGATGCCGCCCGCGTCCACACTGAACTCTTCGGGGCCGCAGCCGCACTCACGCCCGGGATCGCGGCGACCTCAATCCCTCCGCACCAGCCCGCTGGACCGCCCGGTTCAGGTCCCGCCATTCAATTCGCGCGCAGCGGCATCTGCGCACCATGGGGTCCTCCGAACGTCAGCCTGCTCGAATTTGCCGAAGCGTGCGACGTGCCAACCCGCTGGTCCTGCCGCACAGGGGTATGTCACAACTGCGAGACCGCACTGCTGTCCGGGACCGTCCGGTATGACCCCGAACCTCTAGAACGACCCGCCGAAGGAAACATCCTGATCTGTTGTTCACAACCGGCCGAGGACATAGTGATCGACCTGTGACCGTGGCGCGACGATCGTCCAGCTGTCGCGCGCTTGGTTTCCTGACAATGCGGTCGGGGCGCGGGTGATGCGTGCGCGCTCAGCGCGGCGGCCCCAGAATGACCTGTCCGAACTTGTCGGCTCCCTCGGCCATACGAGCGGGTGAAATTTCGAAGCCCTCTGGGCGCGGCGTTGCTCTGTCACGACCGGAGTAGCGGAACATCCCTTCGATTCCTGCGGGGGTGTTGATCATGAGCAGATCCGCTTTCTTGGACGTGATCCGGTATGCGTGCGGAATGTCCTTGGGCAAGAAGACGATACCGCCCTCCGATAGCTCCATCTCCTGGTCGTCGTACCAGACCAACGCGGTCCCTTTGATCAGCATGAAGACCTCATCCTCCCGCGTGTGTTTGTGATACGGGGGTGCTTCGCCTTCGCTGACGTCGAAGCGTCCGACCATCAACTGACCATCTGTGGCCTTGCCGTCTAGCAAGATCGCCAGTGTGCCGCCGTCGAGCCATTCGAGTTGCTGCTGCTGCTCGGGTTGAGCCAGGTATGCCATGCTCACGCTTGCTCCCGGGTGGGTGAGTTGGGCGACGTCAATGTCGGATGATCGAGAATAGTCAAGCGCACCCGCGTGCAAACTGCAGCGCCAGTGCGTGTGGCCGTGGGCGCCCCGAATGGCGTGAGATCCTCTTGTAGCAGCATCCTGGTGGCGGAAACTTGCAGGAGATGCCACAGAATCGCCGTTCAGAGGACCCGGTATGCCGATCAAGCCACGACCTTTCGCGCAGTTAGCCAGCGCGCGAAGGACCCCGGTTGTGAACAACCACGAGATAGACAACGTCCCCACGCCGATGGACCCATCGGGGAGGCTGAGACGGTTTGAGAGGCGTGCCGAGTGGCCGATGGCCGCTGCCGCCGTCACCTTCCTAGTCGGCTTCACAGTGCAGGTCATAGTTCGGCCGCACGGGAGTTGGTCGACCGCAACTAACTTCGTGATGTCCGTCGCGTGGGGAATCTTCGTCCTGGACTATGTCGCACGGCTTTGCCTCGCCAGCGACCGCCGACGATGGTTCGTCCGCCATCTGTTGGATTTGGCTGTGGTTGCGCTTCCACTTTTTCGCCCGCTACGCCTGTTCCGACTGCTCTTTCTGATAGCGGTGATAGAGAAGGCAATTGGCCAAGCGATCCGCGGCAGGGTGATCATTTACACCGCATCCGGCGCCGTGCTGCTCGTCTACGCCTGCTCGTTGTCCATTTTGCAAGTCGAACGGGGGCGTGCGCGTTCCAGCATCAATAACTTCGGCGACGCCCTGTGGTGGGCCCTTGAGACGGTGACGACCGTGGGCTATGGCGATAAAACACCCCACACGACTCTCGGCAAATTGATCGCGGCCACACTCATGATCGGCGGTATCGGCGTGGTGAGTCTGATCACCGCATCGCTAGCATCCTGGATCGTCGAACGCGTGGCAGAAGAAGACACCGCGAGCCAGGCGATCACCGAAACTCACATCAATGCACTCCGCGCTGACGTCGAGCAACAAGTCGACTCGCTTCGTGCAGAGATCAAAGCACTGACGGACGCCCTGAGTGAGCACGGGACACCGCGGGGTCCCTCAGTCACGGACAGCTCGGCCGAATTGGATTCGCAAATTCCTCCCGCGATCTTGTAGGTGGAAGTCCGTGCTGTGGATTTCAGCCACGCGTCCCAGGGTCAGGCATTCAACACATCTCGGGTGCGATCGCTCAGGCTCGATGCCACCCGGCTGGTCGGTGGCCGTGCTCTTTTCTTCGGCCGGCTTGTCGACTATCGCCGTCTCGGTGGTACTCAATTGCAGCCCGTCGTGCCGGTGATCGGCGATGCTTGTCGCGGGTGCGGAGACGACCGCGATCTGTCTCGGCCGAGGTCTTCGCGATGCGCTGAGAGCAACTCGGCGTACTACTCGTCGCCGATCATCCAGTGTCGGGCCTGCTCGATCTGACCAGCGGGGAAGAGGCGGATGTCTGCCGCAATAAAGTGCGAAGCCAGATGCTCGGCGAAATCGCCGAGGTGTGAGCCGGTTACGACCGCAATCTTCTTGACATGCTTGTGGTGGTCGCGCACGAACCGTATGTGAGTCACTAGCGCCCCGAAACTGTCCCACCCCGGAAAGTGTGGTGCGTCGATAATGAGGCCGGCGAGAGCGCCGCCTGCCTCGATCTCGGGGTCAACGACTTTGGCAAGTTGGGCGAAGTCGCTTTTTTCGAGCGACGATTCCGGTCGGACGCGAAGGATCGAATGGGCTTTGTCGAATTCGTAATCGATCATGTCTGCTCCTTGGCCTGGTGGACGCGTAACCATCCTCGGGCCAGCGCGGGCCGGTCGGCGCCAGGACAAAGTCACCAACTCGGAGGGTCTTTGGTCAGTAGTGCCTCTAGTGAGCATGACCGTGACGATGACGGGTGTGCTCGGCGGGCTCGGCGGGCTCTTCGGTCACGGCCGTCGCCGTCGTTGCCAAGACTTTTGGCCTACCGGGCAAAGTGACGACACTCCCGCACGCAACGCCACGGTCTACATTCTCGATAACGGTGAGAAACCCGGCCCCCCGAAGGAAGATGAACGACGTGGTCAAATCCCTTGTTGCCGACGACGCCTTCCGCGGCTCCAAAGCCACGGCGGCTAGCATCGCCGTAGTTGGGTCGGTGACCACCGCGGCCAGCTCCGCGGTGGTCGGATCGGCAGCCACCGTGGCCAGCACCGCGGTCGCCGGATCGGCAGCCACCGTGGCCAGTGCCGGCGTCGTGAGCTCGGCCGCCACCGTCGCCAGCACGGCCGTGGCAGGCTCAATCGCCACAGCCGTAAGCGCCGGCGTTGCCGGAAGTGTCGTCACCGCAATGTCACTCGCGGTCGCTGGGAGTGTCGCATGTGTGGCGTGTGCGTTGTGCACGCGTTGCATCGCGTGCCTGGGTTGCGTCGGTTGCACAAACTGCACCGGGTGCGTGGGGTGCTACAACTGCTCAGGCTTGCGGTTTGCCGCCGGGCTCCGCGACGTGCATGTGTAATCCACCGGCCCTGCCAGAACCTGGGGTTGCCGATCCGACGCGAGGCAACAACGACGGATCACCCCCGGATCTGAAGACCCGGGGGTGATCCGCACTGCTATTTAGTGGTGGTGATGACCGTGGCCGTGGTCGTCCTCTTCGTTGGCCGGCTTGTCCACGATCGCCGTTTCGGTGGACAGCACCATCCGGGCCACCGAAGCCGCGTTGAGCACCGCCGTCCGGGTGACCTTGACGGGGTCGATCACACCTTCGGCGATCAAGTCGCCATAGGTCAGTGTGTTCGCGTTCAGTCCATGCCCGGCGGGCAAATCACTGACCTTGTTGACCACGACCGCGCCGTCGAGCCCGGCATTGGAAGCGATCCAGTACAGCGGTGCGCTGAGCGCCGTGGAAAACACGTCGACGCCAAGGGCCTCGTCGCCGCTCAACGACGCACGGAGCTTCTTCAGCTTCTTGCCGGCCTGGATCAGTGCGGAACCACCGCCTGCGACAATGCCTTCCTCGACAGCGGCCTTGGCCGCCGCGACGGCATCCTCGACGCTTTCCTTGCGTTCCTTGAGTGCGGTCTCGGTGGCGGCGCCCACCTTGATGACGGCCACCCCGCCGGACAGCTTGGCCAGCCGCTCTTGCAGCTTTTCGCGATCCCACTCCGAGTCGGTGTTCTCGATCTCGCCACGCAGCTGCTTGATGCGGTTGGCGACCGCATCCTTGGAGCCACCGCCCTCGACGACGATAGTGTCGTCCTTGCTCACTACCACGCGCCGGGCCGACCCCAGCACCTCGATGCCGACCTCGCGCAGCAGCAGGCCTGCGTCAGGGTTGATCACCTGACCACCTGTAACCACCGCCAGGTCTTCAAGGAAGGCTTTGCGCCGGTCGCCGAAGAACGGCGCCTTGACCGCGACCGCTTTCAGCGTCTTGCGAATGGAGTTGACGACCAGCGTCGCCAGCGCCTCGCCCTCGACGTCTTCGGCGATGATCACCAGCGGCTTGCCCGACTCGGCAACCTTCTCCAGCATGGGCAGCAGGTCCGGCAGCGAGCCGATCTTCTCCTGGTGCAGCAGGATCAGCGGGTTCTCGAACACAGCCTCTTGGGAGTCGAAGTCGGTGACGAAATACGCCGACAGGAAGCCTTTGTCGAAGCCGACGCCCTCGGTGAACTCCAGCTCGGTGTTCATCGTCGACGATTCTTCGACGCTGACCACGCCGTCGACGCCAACCTTGCTCATCCCTTCGCCGACCAGCTCACCGATCTGCGCGTCGCGGGACGAGACCGTCGCGATCTGCGTGATCCCGCTCTTGCCGGACACCGGGGTGGCCGCCGCAAGCAGTGCCTCAGACACCGCGTCGGCGGCCTGGCTGATTCCGGAGCCAAGCGCAATCGGGTTGGCGCCAGCAGCGACCATGCGCAGGCCGGCTTTGATCAGCGCTTGCGCCAGCACGGTCGCGGTGGTGGTGCCGTCGCCGGCGACGTCGTTGGTCTTGGTAGCCACCGACTTCACCAGCTGGGCGCCCAAGTTCTCGAATGGGTCTTCCAGGTCGATCTCGCGTGCGACGGTGACACCGTCGTTGGTGACCGTGGGCCCACCGAATGCCTTAGCCAGCACCACATGGCGGCCGTGGGGCCCCAGCGTCACCCGTACCGCGTCGGCGAGCTTGTTCACGCCCGCCTCCATGGCGCGACGCGCGGTTTCGTCGTACTCAATAAGCTTGCTCATCAGGTTCCTTTAACCGCTAATAACCGCTACGAACGCATGCCGCCCCGGAAATCACCCGCGTTTGAGCGCGGGGATCGCCGGGGCGGAACACGGTTTGTTACTTGGATACGACAGCCAGCACGTCACGTGCCGACAGGATTAGGTATTCCTCGCCGCCGTACTTAATCTCGGTGCCGCCGTACTTGCTGTAGATGACGGTGTCACCCTCGGACACGTCCACGGGAATCCGCTTCGCGCCATCCTCGTCCCAACGGCCGGGGCCGACTGCGACGACGGTGCCCTCTTGGGGCTTCTCCTTGGCGGTGTCAGGAATGACCAGACCGGACGCGGTCGTGGTCTCGGCCTCATTGGCCTGCACGAGAATCTTGTCCTCGAGTGGCTTGATCTTCACCTTCGCCACGATTGGAGCCTCCACTAATTAGATCGGGTCCGGAGCATTCGCCCCGGAACGGTGTTGGTCTCGGGTCCGAGGCATGCCCCGAACCGTCCGAATTACCAGGTGATTCGGCATCCGTCCGTGCCTTTGCGCCGTCGTCGCGGGTGCCGACGCAGGGTTTGTTCGGGTGCTACCTAGCACTCTATACATGAGAGTGCTAGCACTCAAGGCCGCCCCGGTGCTTCCCGCGGATTCGCGGCCCTCAATCGCGACGCAGTCAGCTGACCTGCGCTTTTATCACAGGCAGACCCGGGTCGCTTGGTGCGTCCAGCGGCGAAGGGGACGCCCCCGCGGCCACCAGCTGCGCAGCGAACGCCGCGATCATGGCTCCGTTGTCGGTGCAGAACCGCGGCGATGGGACCCGCAACGTCAGGTTTGCCGCCGCGCAGCGCTGCGCCGCGAGCTCCCGCAGCCGCGAGTTCGCGGCCACTCCTCCGGCGATCAGCAGCGTCGAGACACCGAGCCCAGTCGCGGCTCGGACCGCCTTCAGCGTGAGCACATCGGCGACAGCTTCCTGGAACCCGGCGGCGATATCGGCCGGATGGAAGTCGGGGTGACTCGCGTGGCTTTCCAGATACCGCGCCACCGAGGTCTTGAGCCCGGAGAAGCTGAACGCATAGGGGTCATCGGCCGGGCCGGTCATGCCGCGCGGGAACACGATGGCGTCCCGATCGCCGGTTCGAGCCAGGTCGTCCAACACCTTGCCGCCCGGATAGCCCAGGCCCAGTAGCCGCGCCACTTTGTCGTAGGCCTCGCCGGCTGCGTCGTCGACGGTGCCGCCGAGCTCGACGATGGGCTCGCCGAGCGAACGCACATGCAACAGATGGGTATGGCCTCCGGACACCAGCAGCGCAACACATTCGGGCAGCGGCCCGTGTTCGTACACGTCGGCGGCTAGGTGCCCGCCCAGGTGGTTGACGGCGTAAAACGGCACTCCCCAGGCGGCCGAATATGCCTTGGCCGCAGCCACTCCCACCAACAAGGCCCCGGCCAGCCCGGGCCCGATGGTGGCCGCGACGATGTCGGGCCTGGCCGGGGCCGCCAATCCCGCAGTGGCCAGCGCGCGGCGCATGGTCGGTCCGAGTGCCTCCAGGTGCGCCCTCGAGGCGATCTCGGGGACTACGCCGCCGAACCGGACATGCTCGTCGACGCTGGACGCGACCTCGTCGGCCAACAACGTCACGGTACCGTCAGCGTCCAGCCGGGCTATGCCGACACCGGTTTCATCGCAAGAGGTTTCGATCGCGAGGATCGTCTTGCTGTCGGTCATAACGCGTCCCGTCGCATCGTGTAGGCATCGGCGCCACTGACGCGGTAGTAGCGCCGGCGCAAGCCGACCTGAGTGAATCCCACGCTGCGGTACAGCGCGATGGCCGCCTCGTTGTCGGTGCGGACCTCCAGGTAAACGACGCCACCGTCGGCGAACTGCAGCAGCTCGTCCAGCAGCCGGCGGCCGATGCCCCGCCCTTGATATGCCGGGTCCACGCCGATGGTGTGCACCTCGTACTCGAACGGCGGTTGCCGCCCCAACCGCGCGATCCCGGCGTAACCGACCAGCATGTCGTCCGTGCGCGCGCCCACGTACTGGTTGTAGGGGCTGGCCAGTTCGCGGTTGAACGCTTCCGCCGGCCACGGATCGTCGCCGTGGAAGAGCTGGCTCTCCAGTTGAGCACAACGCTCGGCGTCGGCAGGCGCCAACGCGCCCATGCTGACGGGGTCGAGGTGGGCGGTCATTGCCGCGCCGCCAACGGCTTGGCGTCGGGCCGGCGTAAATACAACGCCACCAGCGGGAGCGGAGGCTCCGACCAGTCGGGCACCGAGGCGACCAGGCCGGCCGCCGTCGGGTAGACCGGCTCGCGTCGCGGCAGCTCGAACAGCGCCGCGTGCTCCGGGGAGCCGGCCACCGCCCGCGCCGTTCCGGGATCGACATCGGCCGGCGCGTTGACCTCCGGACCGTGGGTGCGGCGTCCGTCGCTGTATCGCGCCCAGTAGACCTCTCGCCGACGGGCATCGGTGACCACCAGGGTCTCGCCGCTGGTTCGCACGCCGATGGCATCCAAGCTGCAGACGCCCCGCACGGGGATGCCAAGGGCATGCCCATAAGCGGCGGCCGTGGCCATACCGGCCCGCAGACCGGTGAACGGACCGGGCCCACAGCCCACCACGACGGCGTCTAGATCGCACATTGTCAGCGCGGCATCGGCAAGCGCGGCCAGCACATTCGGGGTGAGCCGTTCGGCGTGTGCGCGAGCGTCGACGGTGACCCGCTCGGCCAGCACGGCGCAATCCGAGCCATCCAACCGCACGACGCCCGCCGTCACCGCCGGAGTAGCGGTGTCCAGAGCGAGGATCAGGCTCACGAGCGACTCCACTGCCAGGTCGCGATCCGCACATCGGATTCGCTCATCCGCTCCAGGCGGACGACGAGGTGGCGCTCGGAGAGGCGTTCGGCCAGACCCTCGCCCCACTCCACCACGACGACCGCGTCGTCGAGCTCGGTGTCGAGATCCAGCGAGTCGAGCTCTCCCAAAAGGTCGGCGCCGCCGCGGTGATCGGCGGGGTCCAACAGCCGATAGACGTCGACGTGAATCAGTGCCGGAGCGCCGGGGCGCCGCGCGGAGTGCACCCGCGCGAGCACGTACGTCGGTGACGTAATGGGCCCGTCGACATCCATGGCAGCGGCGATCCCTCTGGCCAGCACGGTCTTTCCGGCACCGAGCGGACCGGATAACACCACGACGTCGCCGGCGCGCAGTTCCGCCCCCAGCCGCGATCCCAGCGCAACCGTGTCCTCGACGTGGTCAAGGGTGGCCGTGCCGTCCCGTTCGCCCAGTCGCTCAGCCATGGCGCCGGAACCGTTCACTGAGACCTTCTTTGAGGCGCCGTGCCGTGAGGGACATCTTGCCCGGAACGGCCCGGTTGACCAGCCGGATCAAGCCGTCGTTGATGGCATCGGGCTTGTCCAGCAGCGCAAGGTGACTGGCCCCGCTGACGATGACCAGTTCGGATCGCGGCAGGGAGTCCGCCATCTTCCGCGAGTACTCGTCCGGGGTGAGCAAGTCGTGATCACCGCACGCGATCATGGTTGGAATTCTCAGCAGCGTCCATAGTCCGGCGGTTTCGTCGTGCACCTCCAGTGCGGGCAGAAAGCCCACCAGGGTGGCGATCGGGGTGTCGTTCATCATCCGCTGCGAGAACGCATCCAGGTTCCGGCTGACCCGCAGGTCGCTGAAGGATGCGGCCCGCAGCACCGGGCCGATCAGCGACCGAGACACGTTGCGGCCACGATTTACCAGCTTGGGGGCGGAGCGGGCGGTAAACCGAACAGCTTCCAGTGCGGGGTTTTTCAGGATCTCACCCAGCGGTGAGCGCGACACCCCTTCGGCGGCAGAGGAAATCAATGCCGCGCCGACGATCCGGCGGCCGTACTGCTCGGGGTATTGCCGGGCATGTGCCAGGACCGTCATGCCGCCCATCGAATGGCCGACCAGAACGATCAACCCGCGCGGCGCGACCGCCTCCAACACGGTTTCCAGGTCTTTGCCCAGCTGCGTCAGCGTGTAGGTCTCG
>Ga0224557_1001422_pt1 | contig 23097 bp, 19 predicted proteins | sample 714S31014metaG_FD_180677 | JGI IMG/M metagenome (GOLD analysis project Ga0224557, IMG submission 180677) | Peat soil microbial communities from Stordalen Mire, Sweden - 717 S3 10-14 | ecosystem: Environmental > Terrestrial > Soil > Wetlands > Peat | place: Sweden: Norrbotten County, Stordalen... | reverse complement strand
TCAACGACTTGGCTTCGGGCCAACTCCCTGTAGCGGGCGGGACTGGGTTCGATCACGATGAGGACTCCTGATTCGTTCACCAACAACAGTTTGTTGTCAGAAGAAAGAACACTGGCATGGCCAGGGGCCGCCGAAGACCAGGCCATCCGGCCGGTGGCCAGATCCACGCATTTGAATTGGCTGCGCGTGCCGCCGCTTGGACTGACGGCAGGCTGCTCCAAGCCAGAACCGTAGATGTACCCTCCGACAATGACCGAAGAATAAATGTCGTTGCAGAAATCCGTGTTCGCCCAGGCCAATTCGGCTTTGGCCGTTCCTTTTTCATAACCGAGTTTCAGGACGCGTGCGCCGCGCTTGCAGCAGGTCGAGCAAAAAAGATACGGCTCATGGTAAACGGGGGCGGTGTTGTGCTGGTCATAGCCAGAGGCGCTCCAGCGGTCACGCCAAAGTTCCTGGCCGGTCAGCGGATCCTGGGCCACCAGCGCATGTTTGAGAAACGACACCACTTGGCGATGGTTCTGGACTTGAATCGGAAGTGTTGAGGAATAACTGGCGGCATCATCGCCCGATTTCCAAACGATGGAACCATCCCGAGTGGAACAGGCCACCACCGATGCGCCCCGGCCACCGACCGGCAGGATGACCTTTTCATCGTCCACCAGCGGTGAACAGGCGTAGCCAAACCCGGGGCCTTCGCCTTCGAATTTTTCGGTCAAATTGACGGACCACAGGGTTTTTCCATTCCGGGCGTCCAGGCAGCCCGCCTGCCCATAGCAATCGGCGTAATAGACTTTCCCCGACTTGCAGACCGGCGTGGCATACGGACCGGGAAAATCGCCACCGATTTCCCAAGGCAAATTGGAGCGTGTCCGCCAGAGCAGGCGGCCCGAATCGAGGTCCAGGCACACCACGTATTGCCCGGACCGGGTTTGCATTTGCGTATAAACCCGGTCCTTCATGACAAACATTCCGGAAAAGCCCGCTCCGAGACGTGAGCGCCAAAGCAAGGGTGGCTGGCCATTCAACCACGGGGCCAAGTTGGTTCCAACCGCCGGCACGCCTTCCTTCGGGACAAGAGCCGGTGACTGAACAATGTTGCTTTCTTGGGCCGCCGCCGCCAGAACAAGAGCGAAGAACGACAAGCAGCCGACAAACCTCATGGGGTGGTGTAGCACGCACCAATCACTCCCGGCAATGCAAAACGCCTGCCCCGGCAGTGCAACTGCGGCTAATTGGGCCGACCGAGAATTGCGCGGGCAACTTGTTCCAAACGTTCACGGAAACGGTCGTAGCTCGGCATCACGATCTGCGCGGCCTGGATTGTGCCATTACGAATCATATCGCCAATGTCGTCATACCGCTTGTCCATCGCCGCCAGAGCATCATCCAACTGCCTTTTTGCTGAGATGGGACTCGCGTCATTTCCGGAAATATCCTCAAAACGCGCGCAGTTGTGATAATGATTCTGCTGCACGGCGCACAACAGCCACGCTTCGCTTTTTGGCTTCGGAACCATGGGAACACCAAGTTCAAAAGACTCCTTTAGGAAGCCGCGAGAGATGGAATTCCACTTATCCTGCCACAGACTGTTGCCTGCCGAGCGCGTCCCGTCGCTGTCGCGGAAAAGCACAGCGCCGACGGGCGATTCTTGCGTGGTTCGTTCCTTGGCCATCTGCGCCAGTGCTCGTGCATTTTTGTAGAAATAGATTGTCTCTCTTGCTTGCTTGAATCCAGGCAACACCATGCCCCGAAGTCGCTTTGATCTTGAGGAAATAAGGCCCTCTGAAGCGTAAATGAACGCCGTCGCCTCGAGCGGCGAGTATCCCCAGATCGGCTCAACAAGTCGATCAATCAAAATGGCCATCGGACCGGGCCTGAAATTGTCGCCCTCGCACGGGTCTGCGATTCCCGCGCAACTCCCGATGTCGCCCGACCCTTCCCCGGAAAGCAGCAGAATCATGGCTTGGAATGGTTGGCGGGGAGATGAGCGACAAGGTCTTCGAGTTTCGTGTCCACAAACACCTCGCCGGGGCCAAGGGCGCGCAGTTTCAACTGCGTTTCTGGCAGATCAAAAAAACGCACACAGCGGGTCCGCCCGTCCGCCGGCTTGTAGAGCAAGATCACAGCTTCTCGCGCAACGTCATCTGGAATGTAATTCAGAATCATTGGACTGTGCGTCGTGACGATAACCTGTTTGCCATTTTCCCCGAGATCCATGAGCGATTTGACCAACTTCTCCACCAGTTCCGGGTTCACCCCATTCTCGATCTCATCGAACAGCAATACCTTGTGGCGGCTGTAGGCTTGCGCCAGTATCGCTATCACGCGCAGCATGCCGTCGTTGAGATGCGCGGCGTCCACCACGGAACCAGGACTATAATTCTCCCAGACTCGCAGGCCTTTCCACCCGAAGCGATAGCCCTTCACAATCCATTTTTCCAAGTGAGGATAAAATTCGCGCAGCCGGTCTTGAAGTTGACTGTGTGACTCTCCTGTCAGTTGGTCCAGGAAGGGGGCCAGTTTTTCGCCGCCAACCCCGATGTCGTCGGCGCCCGTTGCCCGCTTTCGCAAAAGGTGCGGCGAGAGCAGTTCGAGGGACTTCAGACTTTGCGACACTTCCTTTACTCGGGACACATCCGAATGGGCGTCTTTGAGTTGGAGAATGGAAAGCACGGAACCTTCATAAGCCAAATCGGACTTTTCGATCACTTGGGGAGACCTTTGATCCATTTTGGCGACGATCAGGCGTCCCTCATTTACTTCCAAGAGTTTCGCGCCGTTTTTTTCTATTAGTTCATACGTGCAGCGCAAGAGCGTCGTGTTGAAATGCCCGATCCACTTGACATCATCCGATTCGTCGAAATGGAATACCATCTGAAACTTTATGATCGGACTTCGTTTTCCGAGGTTGCAGGCAAGTTCGCTTTTTTTCCAACCACGTTGACCAAGCCATTCACCCATCCGCCCGATGGCGAGTTGCCCCAGAAAATCGAACGCTTGAAGGAGGGTGGATTTGCCAGAACCGTTCAAGCCGATGAGGCAAGTAAACTCTCCCAATCGCAGGCCGTTTGGCGGAAGGTCAAAATCCGCGAGGGATTTGAAATTCTCAATGTGCAGATTGGTAATCATCGTCAATACGGCCTTAGAAAAACATAATCCTCAGGCAATTTCGACATATTTCTTATGGGGTGGCCACTTGCGACCCCTGTCCTGCTTTAATTTTGCGCTTTAATCCGCCGCGCGGGCTTGTTAAGTCTGGTGATGATGAAAAAGTTCCTCTTGCTGGCGGGATCGGTGCTGGCTGGCGCCGCGCCCCTTTTGGCGCAAAGCTTGGACCTGGCGCCTTTGCCGCTGGTCCTGCCGCCGCCCGCCATGAAAGGCACGCCGCAGGACTTGCCCACCAACACCACTGCCTTGCCCCTGACTGACAAACCGACTCCCCCGTTCCTGGCTCCCAAAGGCGTCGTCAACGTCGCGTTGGGCAAACCGGTTTCCTCCATCGACTCCAATCTGGTCAGCGGGGAGCTTCAGCAGATCACCGACGGGAAAAAGCAGGCCTACGAGGAAAACGTCGTCACCCTCCGCAAGGGGTTGCGCTGGGTGCAAATCGATTTGCAAGGGGAATTCAAGCTCTACGCCATTGTCGTGTGGCACGATTTCACCATTCCTTTGGTGGCGCGCGACGTGATCGTGCAGGTGGCGGATGACCCGGAATTCAAGAGCGGCGTCGTCACCCTTTTCAACAACGACCAGAAGAACAGCGCCGGCATGGGATTGGGAACGGACCGCGAGTATTTTGAGAATTCCCTCACCGGCGCCGGCAAGGTGATCGACGCCAAAGGGGCCAAGGCGCGGTATGTGCGCTGCTATAGCAAAGGCAGCACGGACAGCGCGCTCAACACTTATATCGAGGTCGAAGCCTACGGCCTGCCCTCCTCGTGAACCGCTGGCTGGTGGCGGGTGTGGCGCTGCTGGCGGCGGCAGCCCTGGGTTTGCGCGCGCCCCGTCTGGCGTTGCGCCCCCTGCACAATGACGAAGGGGTCAACGCCATGAAGTTCCGCCTGCTCTGGGACAATCAAACCTATCAATACGACCCGAACGAATTCCACGGCCCGACGCTGGCCTACTTGACGCTGCCCGCGGCATGGCTCGAAGGCTCGTCCGATTTCAACCGGTTCACCGAAGCCACCTTCCGCAGCGTCCCCGTCGCCTTTGGCACAGGTTTGGTCCTCCTGCTCCTGCTGCTGGCCCCGGAATTTGGACGGGCCGAAACACTGTGGGCCGCGGCATTGACCGCGCTTTCGCCCGCCCTGGTTTTTTACAGCCGTTATTACATTCACGAAATGTTGCTCGTGTTTTTCACCGCGCTTTGCTTCTTTTGCGCCTGGCGTTGTCTCCAATCCGCCCGGCCCCTCTGGGCGCTGGCGGCGGGCATCGCCCTTGGCCTGATGGCTGCCACGAAGGAAACTTTCGTCTTCGCCGTCGCGGCGATGGGCCTTTCCGCCGCGACAACCGCCGCCTGGAGCCGGTTGAGCGGGGGCGTTCCAAGCTCCCGTCCGCGATGGCGGCCTCAACACGCCCTTCTGGCCCTCCTGGCGGCCCTGGCCGTCGCGCTGGTTTTTTTCTCGTCGTTTTTCCATAACGCGCGCGGGCCGCTGGCCGCTCTCCAAGCCTGCCTGCCGTGGCTGCGGCGGGCGGGCGGCGTCACCGAGCACGTCCATCCGTGGACGTTTTATTTTGAGCGGTTGCTGTTCTTTCACGCAAGGGGCGGGCCGGTTTGGAGTGAAGGTTTCGTTGTCGCGCTGGCGGTGGTGGGGTTCGTCGTGGCGTTGTCCGGCCGCGCGGCATTGCCGGCGTTACGCCTGCTCCTGCGGCTGCTGGCGTTCTACACGATGTGGCTGACGATCCTGTACACGGCCCTGCCCTACAAAACCCCTTGGTGTCTGCTGGGTTTCTATCACGGGATGATTCTGCTGGCGGGCGCGGGCGCGGCGTTTCTCTGGCGCGCCTGCCGGTCACGTCTGGCGCGGACGGTTGCATCCGTGGCGCTGGCAGCGGGCCTGGGACACTTGGCCTGGCAGGCATGGGCGGGCAATTTTGGTTGCGACGACGCCGGCACGCCGTATTGCGCCAGCCCGAAAAACCCCTACGTTTACAGCCAGACGGTCCCGGATGCCTTGCGTCTGGTTGAGACCGTCGAGGGGATCGCGCGGGTCGCGCCGCAGGGATACGACACCGTCGTGGAAGTAATGGCGCCGGAAAGCTACTGGCCGTTGCCGTGGTATTTGCGGCAGTTCAAAAACACCGGCTATTGGGAGGGAATTCCCGATGCGCCCCTGGCCCCCATCATGATTGTGTCCGCCAGCCTGCGCGCCGCCTTTGACGAGCGCCCGGAAAAGACCCGCCTGATGGCCGGCTATTTTGAGCTTCGGCCAAACGTGTTCTTCGAGCTTTACGTCAACACGAATCTCTGGGCGAGTTACCTCAAGACCCTACCCCCGGAGCCGGACTAAGGCATCGCGAAAAACAAGATGCCGGACTCTCATTTCAGCCGGTCGAACGTGGCCTGGAGGATTTCCCAATCCTTCTTCCCGGCCACCTTCAGGCGCGCGTCGGCGTTGATCTTCGCCTCCAGCGCGTTTTTCGTCGGCCGCCCGGATTTGTAAAAAACTCCAAAATAGCCCGGAAACGGCGCGTCGGCCAATTTGTAGGCCGCCACTTCATCGGTGACGTCGTGGCTGGCGGGCACCGTTTCAAATTTCCCGCCCTTGCGCGGGTTGGAGGCATCGAATGCGCCCTCGTAAAACTCGACGCATTCGCTCAGACACTCGATGACGCTGAAGCCGTCGTGGTCCATGGCCGCTTCCATCATTTGCAGCAGGTGATTGGGGTTTGTGTGCGTGGCGCGGGCCACGAAGCTCGCGCCCGCGGCGATCAATTGCTTCATCGGGTTGATCGGCTGGTCGATTGCGCCCGATCCGTCGGTCTTGCTCTTGAATCCCAGCGGCGAAGTCGGCGAGGTCTGCTTCTTGGTCAGCCCATAAACCCAGTTGTCCATGACGACGTAGGTCATCTTGATGTTCTTCCTTGCCGTGTGGGTGAGATGGTTCCCGCCGATGGAATAGGCGTCGCCATCGCCGCCGAAGACAAAGACGTGCAGGTCGGGCCGGCTCAACGAAATCCCGCTGGCGAAGGGCAAGGCGCGCCCGTGGATGAAATGCGCGCCATGCGCCTGGACAAAGTACGGAAAACGGCTCGAACAGCCAATGCCGGCGACGGTCGCAATCTTCTCGTGCCAGAGCTTGCGCTTCTCCACCAGTTTGAAGTAAAGCGCCAGCACGGCAAAATCGCCGCAGCCAGGGCACCACGTCGGGTGATCGGCGGAAAGCTCCTTTTTCGTCAGCGGTTGGCGCGGGGCGTCCGGCGGCGTTGCCGGCGGGACGGATGTGATGTTGCCCCGTTGGGGGACTTGGATGGCAGTATCGTTCATGTTCGGGCTCCTGAAAATGTTCTTTGTTGTTGGAATCACAGTCTGCGCAGGCCGGCGGCGACGTCGCTCTTGACGCGCTCAAGTATTTCGCCCACGCGCCACGTCAAGCCGTCGGTCTTGTTGAGTCCGATGATCTTGGGCAGGCAGAAGCGGGCGCGCAGGATGCCGGCCAATTGGCCGTATCCGTAAATCCCCTCGTCATTGGCTTCCACCACCAGGACGTGGTTGAAGCCGGCGAAAATGTTCTCCAAACCTGGCGGCAAGGGGTTGAGATGGCGCAGATTCAGGGCCGAAACGCTGTCACCCGCCGCCCGGGCGCGATCGACCGCCTCCCGAATCGGTCCCTGAGTCGATCCCCAGCCGAGCAGCAGGATATTACCTTCCGGCGGGCCATACACTTGGGGCTGGGGCAGTTGGGCGGCCAGCGTTTGCAATTTCCGCCGCCGCCGGGCGGTCATTTGCAGGTGCATCTTGGGCGCACCGCTGGGATGGCCGCCCTCGTCGTGTTCCAAGCCGGTCGAGATCGGATATTTCCCGCTCAATATCGGCGTCCCGGCCGCCAGGCGCGGTGTCACCGTGCCGTCCAGTGGATAAGGCGTGTAATCGGCCACCGCGGAAAGGTCCGGTGTCAGGTCCTGGCAAAGTTTTTCCAGCTTGGGTTCTTCCATCGCCTCAATGCGGGTGGCTATGGATTGGTCGCTGAGGATGATCACCGGCACGCTGTATTTCCGGGCGATATTGACCGCTTCGATGGCGGTGTAAAAACAATCCTCCACTCCGACCGGCGCAATCACCACGCGCGGCGAATCTCCATGCCCGCCATAGCAGGCGATATTCAAATCCGATTGCTCGACGTTGGTGGGCAAGCCCGTCGCCGGGCCGCCCCGTTGGATGTCGCACACCACCAGCGGCACTTCAGCCATCACCGCCCAGCCGATGGCTTCCCCCTTCAACGATATGCCCGGCCCGCTCGAACCGGTGACAGCGACCCGCCCGGCCCATCCCGCGCCAATCGCCATGCAAGCCGAAGCGATCTCATCTTCGCACTGCACGAACGTGCCGCCGTACTTGGGCAGTTCGCGCCGGAGTATTTCCATGACTTCAGACCAGGGAGTGATCGGATAGGCGGCGCCAAAGCGTATGCCCGCCGCGATCAAGCCGTAGGCAAGCGCTTCGTTGCCCGTCATTACAACTTGCTGCCGGTCCTTCCTGGCCGGCTCCCTGAACTGGAACGTCTCCAGGACTTCTCCCAAAGAATAACCGTAGCCGGCATGGAAGGCCGACATCGCGCTTCTGACGACGCTCTCGTCTTTGCCGCCAAAGCGCTCCGAAATCAACCGCTCCAGTTTCGGCACATTCAAGTCAAACATTTTCGCCACCAGGCCCAGCGTAAAAATATTCTTCCCCTTGTCCTTGGCCGTGCCGCCAATCGCCTCAACGGTCCGGCTGGTGATCGGAACGGCCACGTGGCGATACTGCTTCTCCCATTCGGGGTTGGGCTGGACGTGGTCGGAATCGTACAACACGATCCCCCCTTTGCGCAGCGCGCCGATATGCTCTTCGTAGGAATGCGGATAAAAGGCCACCAGCACGTCGGCCTCGTCGCCCGCGCTCAAGACCTCGCCCGAACCGATGCGCACCTGGAAAATGGAGGGGCCGCCCGAAATGGTGGCGGGAATGGTCATAAAAGTCATGACCTCCTGTTCACTGCGCCCGGCCAGGCGGGCCAGGAAACCGCCGATGGCCTGGATGCCATCCTGCGAATTGCCGGCAAACCGGATGACTGCTTCGGATATTTTCGACACCTTTGCTGTCCCGCCGTTGACAGGCGGAGTCACTATGGATTCACTCATGTTAAGATGGTGGGTAAAACTTGGCGTGACCGAAAGTTCGTGCGGTCCCTTTCGGCTGCCGCTCTCTGCGCTGGTGGTTCACATTCAAGTACACACACGCTACCATTGCAACATAAGCATGTCAAATGCCGCCCGTTTTACATAACATGCGTGCCATAAAGATGTTACGACTAATCCAACCCGTTCGGAAAGTGATTACCATGGAAAGTATAAGTATGACTTCTTTACAGGGTGTATGCCGTGAACGCGTTTAATCCCCACTCCGCCCGTGAATTGGGGTGCGCCCCATTGCAATAATTGCCGGAACCACCGCGACTAATGATATAAAGTATCCTTGTGCTGACGGGATGGTATATCGACCGGCTGAACCGGCGCGCGGTGCGCCAATACCTTTTGCCGTTGAAAAACGAAAAGGAAACGCTCCTTGGCGGCGCGCCCGAACCCGGCGCGCAACCATGAAGCCGCTGTTTGCAGATTCCCTAAAGAGAATGTTTAACGATAAGATGAAATGAAATTGAATCCGGTAAAAATGATCCTCGTGCTCCTCTTGCTCATCGGCGGCGCCGCCGCCTTGCTGACTGTCTGGGTTGTCGTGCTCTACTTGCAGACAAGGCCCAAAACCGATTCGGAAATCGTCACCCTACTCGACAAATGCGTCCTGCAGCAACGGCGCGCGCCGGGCATTGTCATCGGCATAGTCGATGAGAAGGGCGCCAGAGTTTTCGCCAAGGGGGTTTGTGAGAACGGCCAAAGCGCAGCGGTCAACGGTGACACTCTGTTCGAGATCGGCTCGGTGACAAAGGTCTTCACCGGCCTTCTTTTGCAGGAAATGGCCGACAGGGGCGAAGTCTCGTTAAATGACCCGATAAGCAAATATCTGCCGCCCGCGGTCAAGACGCCCACGCGCAATGGACGGGGAATCACGCTGGCGGACCTGGCCACGCAAACTTCCGGGCTGCCCCGAATGCCGGACAATTTCAACCCCAAGGACGGCAACAATCCTTACGCCGACTATTCGGTTGAGCAGTTGTACAACTTTCTTTCGCGCTATCAATTGAAACGGGACATTGGCGGCGAATTCGAGTACTCCAACTTGGGCGTCGGTTTGCTGGGGCACATTCTGGCATTGCGGGCGGGCACAAATTACGAGGCGCTGGTGGTGCGCCGCGTGTGCGATCCGCTGGAGATGAACAGCACGCGCATCACGCTCGCGCCGGAACTGAAGGCGCGCCTGGCCCCGGGCCATGACGCCGCCGGCGCGACGGTCGAGAATTGGGACATCCCGACGCTGGCCGGCGCCGGCGGGCTGCGTTCCACGGCCAATGACATGCTGAAGTTTCTGGCGGCCAACGCCGGTTTGACCAATTCCAGCCTTTCCAACGCCATGGCGCTCACGCAGCGTCCGCGCCACGGCAGCGGCCTCGGCAGAAGCATCGGCCTGATCTGGCAGATCGAGAAAATCCCCGGCACGACCTGGCACAATGGCGGCACCGGGGGCTATCACTCATACATCGGCCTCAAGAAAAACCCGCGCCGGGCCGTGGTAGTGCTGGCCAATTCCGCGAACGACATCGACGACATCGGCCAATTCCTCCTTGGCGACCGCACCGGCGTGGAAGACTTCCAGCCACCCAAGGCTCATAAAGAGGCGCAGATCGATCCGGCCATTTATGACAGTTATGTCGGTCAATACCAATTCTCGACGGCCGCCGTGACGATAACGGTGACGCGGGAGGGCGGCCATCTGTTCGCGCGCCTGACCGGGCAGGACAAGTATGAAGTCTTTCCGGAATCGGAGGCGGATTTCTTCTACAAGGTGGTCGATGCGCAACTGACCTTTGAGAAGGACTCCACCGGCGCGGTGACGGACGTCGTCCTCCACCAGAACGGGATGAATCAAAAGGCGCGGAAAAGATAGAGGGTGAGATCACCGCCCACGGTGGAGGATTGAACTTTGGCGGCTCCCGCCCTATCCTGAAGCCGGATGCCGACTTTGCTCGAGAAAATTGAGGCCAGCGCCGCCACGCGCCTGGTTCTCCCAGCCCATGCCCAGCCCCGCCAGGAATTGGTCCGCTACAAGAACTTCCTCAAGGTGGAGACGCACCGCCTCAAAATCCTCCACCGCGCCGGAGGCGAAGGGCGCGAAATCTGCCGCGCCCGCTCCGCCATCATCGACCTTCTCCTGCGCTATATCATTGATGCCGTGAGGGGTTCCTCGCCCGACCTGGCCAAGGTACCCCCGCCCATCTGCGCCCTGATCGCCATCGGCGGGTACGGCCGGGCCGAACTGAATCCGCACAGCGACATCGACATCATGTTTCTGCATGAAAGCGACATGGTGGTGGCGGGCAAGGCGCGTCCCGCCCTGGGTGCGCTGGTCGATGGCTTGCTGTACACGTTGTGGGACCTGGGCATCAAGGTCGGCCATTCGGTGCGCTCGATTGAGGATTGCGTGCGGGTGGCCAACAACGATATGCAGTCCAAAACATCGCTCATCGAGGCGCGCTGCATCGCCGGGGACCGCGCCCTTTTTGAGCGGCTTTCGCGCACGGTGATGGCCAAGTGCGTGATGGGCTTCGAGAACGATTATATGCAGGCGCGCCTGGAGGATCAGGCGACGCGGCGCGCCAAGTACGGGAACTCGGCCTGCATGCAGGAGCCTAATCTCAAGAACGGCTGCGGCGGCTTGCGCGATTACCAGAATCTCCTCTGGATGTCCTTCTTCAAGTATCGAACGCGCTCGCTGGCCGAATTGCAGGAGCAGGAAATGATCAGCGCCAGCGAGCGAAAACAACTTGACAGCGCGTACGGCTTCCTCCTGCGAGTGCGCAACGGACTGCATTACCTGGTCAACCGCCCCTCGGACGTCCTGGGCCGCAGCCTGCAGCCGTCGGTGGCGCTGGATCTGGGCTATCACGACCGCTCGGCCGGCAGACGGGTCGAGGCCTTCATGGGCGATTTTTACAACCACAGCCGCAACATCGACTTCATCACCCGCACCGTCGAGCGGCGGCTGGCGCTGATCCCGCCGCCCAAGCGGCTTTTCTCGCTGGCCCGCCGGTTTTTCCGGTCGAAATCCGCCGCCGAAGAGCCGGTGGTCGATGGGTTGAAGATTGTGGACGGGGAGATACGCCCCGTCTCGTCGTTCATTTTCCGGGACAGCCCGCGGCGGCTGATGCGGGTCTTCCTCCACGCGCAACAGCGCGGGTTAAAGCTCCATCCGACCATGGCGCAACTCATTCGCAACCAACTTTCGCTGGTCAACAAGTCTTTCCTGAGCGACGCGCGGGTGCGCGCAACGTTCCTGGAGATCCTCGACCAGAGGGGCAACGTCGCCCCCGTGCTGCGGGCGATGCATGAGGTGGGCCTGCTGGGGAAGTTCCTGCCGGAATTCGGCCGCCTCACCTGCCTTGTGCAGCACGAGTTCTACCATCAATACACGGCCGACGAACACACGTTGATCTGCATCGAAAAGCTCGACCACGTCTGGAACGCCAAGACCCCGCCTTACGCCGCCTATGCCGAGATCGCGAAGGAGGTCGAAAACGTTTTTCTGCTTTACCTGGCTCTCCTCCTGCACGATTCCGGCAAAGCCTTCCGCACCGGACACCACGAGCAAATCGGCGGCTCCGTCGCCCTGAGCGTCTCCCGGCGGCTGGGGCTGGACGGCGCCCAAGCCCACACCCTGCGGCTGGTGATCGAGAACCATCTGGCCATGGCGCAAATATCGCAGCGGCGCGACTTGGACGACGCGGCTGTGATCGGCAATTTCGCCCGCCAGATCCAAAGCCCCCAAAACCTCGTGATGCTCACCCTCCACACCTTCGCCGATTCGATGGGAACCAGCGACCAGCTTTGGAACGGTTTCAAGGACGCCGTGCTGTGGCAGCTCTATGAGCGGACCCGCCGCGTCCTGAACGGCGGCACGGAATTTCTCCTGGCTGAAGTCCGGCAGCGCGACTTGCTGGTCGAGGAAGTCCGCCGCATGGCGCCGCACACATTTGATCCCGCGGAAATCCAGGGGCATTTCAACAGCGTCCCGCCGCGCTATTGGCAAATCAATGACGCCGCGGAAATCCTGCGCGACGTCACGCAGGTCCACCGCTTCATCCAATTGCAATTGTCCGAGACCGAGGTCAACGCGCTGGCGCCGATCGTTTCGTGGCACAACGAGCCGGACCGCGGCTATACCACCGTGACGCTTTGCACCTGGGACCGCGACCGGCTCTTCAGCAACATCACCGGCTGCCTTACCGCCGCGGGCTTCAACATTCTCAGCGCGGAGATTCTGACCCGCACCGACGGCGTCATCCTGGACACCTTTTGCGTAACCGACGCCCGAACGGGTTTGCCGGCCAGCCGGGAGACGCGGGACACCTTTGAAAGCCTGGTGCAAAAAGTACTGACTGGAGCGCCGGTCGATTTGCCCGGCCTCATTGCCAAGACCAAGACCGCGCCAGCCAGCTTCAAATCGTTCGAAGGGGAACGCATTCCGACCGTCATTGCGATAGACAACGCCACCTCGGAAAACCGGACGATCATCGATTTGCAAGCCGAAGACCGGGTCGGCTTGCTTTACGACGTGTCGCGGGCGCTGGCTGATTTGAGCATCAACCTCTACCTTGCGAAAATTCTGACGGAAAAAGGGGCGGCGATCGACAGCTTTTACGTTACTGAGCGATGGGGCGCCAAACTCCTGGGCGTGGACCGGCAAGAGGCAATCAAGAAACGGCTGCACAAAGCCGCCCATCACATCGGGTGAGAAGCTGGGCGCGTCTGGCGGCCGAATGTAAAGGGCGCAATTTTCTTAGATCAGATCGCGGGTGCAGACGGTGGTTGAAAGCACGCCTAGCGTGGTCTTGAGCATGTCCCACTGAATTTGCAGATTGAGAACCTGATTGCGCAAAGCTTCGTTCTCGGCCCGCAACCGCGCCATGCTGCTGAGGCTCCTGGCAGGTTTGCTCCGGGAATTGTGCTTTTTCTTGGCAGAGCGCGAATCGGCCGGGACCGTCTCCAAGTCGGAAGCAGCCGACTCCATGCCGCCATTCCGGTTGAGAAACTCGACGGCGGCATGAGCACAAGGCTCATCGTTCTGAATCTGAGATTCGCTGTAGATTGACATAAAGGTATATCCGTGATCACTTCATCCGCATTGGCGGTCTCACTGCACAATTCACATTTCAGTTATTTAGCAATAGCCATGCCATCCGCAGAATTGCAATCTGCCTGTTTCCGCCCCTGGGGATTCCCGCAAGTCTCACGCCGCAAACGGGTTATGCTTGTCGGCGACGGGGAATAGACGAGGGGCGGCGATGACCCCGCCCACCAGGTAAACCCAGCCCATTATGAAATGCGCGACGAGGGACAAGGAAAGTCCCAGCAGATCAATGGCGTGCCAGCCGTACGACAGGACTGCCGCCGCCATGAGCAGAGTCCCCGGCATGAGCGCGGCCGAAGACAGCCGCCAAGCCCCGCCCCAAGACAGGCTTCGATCGGCATACCACGCCACGAACATCGCCGGCATCATATAGGCCGCCGCCACCACCAACCAGGCCGCCATGAGCAGCACAATCACTCCGAGCGCGACGCCCGTCCAGACCACCGGCTGCCAGGCGCCCCACCACGGCTCAAGGTTGCTTCGGCTCAAGTCAATCGTCGTCGCCGTTCCGTAATCAAACTCCCATCCCCAATCAGGCTTGTAAACCGAGCCGACGCACAAATCAGTCGGGCGGAGTTGGATTTGAAGGTCGGCGCCCTGTCCGATTTCGCTTCCCGGCTCGGGCGTGACGGCGATGGCCAGGAACTTGGACTCTGAAATAAGCGTCTGCGACACGCCTTGTAGTTGACCGGCGGTTACGCGGGCCGTGTTGGGCATCTTGCGGATGGCTTGCAGAATGACAGGAGGGTAACTGCGTCCCAGGAACCAAACCAGAGTGGCGCTGAAGGCTACCGCCACCAGCAATTCGACCACCAGCAAGCGGGCCAGACGCGCGCCGGCAAATGCCGCCACTCCGCCAAAGGTCAACGGCTGCCAGGCTGCGGCCGGCGGAGTTGAACCATCGGCTGCGCCCGTCATTGGCCCTTCTTTGGCCCGCCGGTGGGCGGCGGCTCCGGTGTCACGACCTGAACCAGGAACGGCAATCGAATCTTCATCACGTCGTCCACCAACACTTCCACGTAATAGGCGCCGGCGATTTCAAATTTGAGCTGTCCCCAGAAGCCCACCGTGGTGCGATTATGCGTAACGTCCTGCAATGAAAAGTTGATTTCGCCCTTGCGCAAAACCGTAGTCTGGTCCGGCGCCAGCAGGCGCACCGATTCAACGAATTGCCCAAAACCCGCCGTCCACCGGTTGAAGAGGCACAGGTTCACCACAACGGGCAGTTGCGGAACGCGAAGGGAGTTGAAGACGCCAATGAGGAGGAAATTGCCGTTGATTTCCTGGCGTACTTCTTCACAGAGCAACGAGCATTGCAGATCAGGCAGTATTCTTGATGGGTTCATATTGCAGCCAATTGGATGGTTTCAATGCGCCGGATTCAGCCCCGCGGCCCCTTCGGCGGCGCGCACCGTGTTTTGCAAAAGCATGGCGATCGTCATCGGTCCGACGCCGCCGGGATTGGGGGTGATTTTGGAGGCGATGGGCTGGACCGCGGCGAAATCCACATCGCCCACTAGACGGGCACCGCCCGCCGCGGCAGGGTCCGGGACGCGGTTGACCCCAACGTCAATCACCACCGCCCCGGGCTTGACCATGCCGGCTTTTACAAACTGTGCCGAGCCAATCGCTGCGATCAAAATATCCGCGCGGCGGCAGTGCGAGGCGACATCGCGCGTTTGCGAGTGGCAGATCGTCACTGTGGCGCCGGCGTTCACGGCTTTTTGCAGCAATATCGCCGCCATCGGCTTGCCCACAATGTTCCCCCGGCCAAGAATCACCGCCTCGGCGCCCTCGATGCGCACACCTGAACGGATCAGCAATTCGTGGATCCCCGCTGGTGTGCAGGGCCGGAAACCCGTCGGATCCCCCAGCATTAGTTTGCCGACATTCATCGGGTGAAATCCGTCCACGTCCTTTTCCGGCGCCACAGCGCTGAAAATGCGGGCTTCGGAAATTTGCCGGGGCAGCGGCGATTGGACGAGAATGGCATGAACCGACGGGTCCGCGTTATAGCGCGCGACCATCTCCAGCAGGTCCTCCTCGCGCGCACTCTCCGGCAGAACGCAGGTTTGGGTGGCGATGCCCAGACGGGCACTGACCTTTTCCTTCATTCCGACGTAAACGCGGGATGCCGGGTCCTGGCCCACGCGGATGAAGACCAAACGCGGCTCGATCCCGCGCGCCCTGACCTTGGCGACCCGCTGGGCGGTTTCCTGGTTTACCTGTTCAGCGATGGCGCGCCCATCAATAACATTGGGGGCGGACATCAAGGAATTAAACTGACGCTCTGGACCTGCAACACAGGAGTACGCGGCCAGCGTTGGTCGATCATTTCCGGCCCCGTCACCGAGATGTGGGTGCCAATGTATATGTTGAAATTCAGGGCCGCCGGCTGCTGCAGATAATCAATCAGCCTGTCCGTCTTGCTCTCGTGCAATTCGAAATCCGCAGGCGCCTGAATATTGTAAGCCTTGTGGACGTAACCCTCGCGCGTCACGATTCGCGGCGTCACTGGCTCCGGGGTTGGCGCGGGTGCCGGCGTCGCTGCGGCCGCTTCCGCCGTGGGCGTGGCGGGAACGGGAGCCGGCTGCGCAGCCTCGGCTTGACGCAATGCGGCCATTTCCTGCTCCGCCTCGCTTTGCGCAGTTGGCGCGGGCGCGACTGGAGCTGGTTGAGGGGTGGCAGGAGCGGGCGCGACCGCTGGCGCCTCACTGGCAGCCGGCGTTGGGGCGACAGGCGTGGGGACATTGACGACTTCGGACGGCGGTGGCGCGACGACTGCGGGCTTTTGAATGTCCAGGAATTCCGCAGCGACAAACGCAAAGGCATTTGTCGGGGCTTGGATCGCCAGCCAGCCATTTTCATGGCGAAGTTCCGTCACCGCCGTGCCTTTTTCCAGAATCCCGATGGCGCTGTAATTCTCGCCCGGCCCGCCGCGCAACCTGACCCTTCGGACCTTTACCGTCCGGGCATCGGCATCAATGAACTGCCCGTCCACCCAAACCGGGATGTTTGTGGGCATGAGGATCCGCGACCAGTTCGCCGGCTCGTCCTTTGGCGGGCGGCTCAAAGTGATCTCCTCTTCCACGGTGACCGTTTCGCCCTTCTTTAAATGGCCCAGCACTTCGCCGTTGAAAGACGGTTGGCCGCGCACGTTGACGGAATCGCCTTTGACGAGCGCGGTGGCGGGCGGATCAAGAGGAGTTCTGCTCTTGATCGCCACGGTCCGCGCCGGTCGTTTCGGCTTCGGCTCCGCGGCGGGCGCCGTTGCAGGCGGCGGAGCGGCAATCGTGGGAGCGGCGGCGACCGGGGCGGCGTTGGTCGATGGAGCGGGTGTCGTGTCCTGCGCCAGGACCGCCGCGGCGGTCAGTGAGAATAATGCCGGGAAAAACCAAGTGTTCTGTTTCATAAAAAGCCAAGTAGAGATTTGATCTCGGGTTCTGTCAACGCCCGCCATCGGCCCGCGGGCAACTCGCCCAGCTTGATCGGGCCGATCTGCACTCGCTGCAAGCGCCGGACAGTCAGGCCTTGCGTTTCAAAAAGCCGCCGAACCTCGCGGTTCTTTCCTCCGGCCAATTCCAACTCAACCACACTGGTCGAATTGTTGGCCGACAACAACCGCGTGCGTCGGGCCTGCACGGTTTCGCCGTCGCTCAACACTCCCGCTGTAAATTTCTTCAACATCTCCGGCGTGGCACGGCCTTCCACCGTCGCCACGTAAATCCGTCCAATCCCATATCGCGGATGGGTTAATTTCAAGCAAAAATTGCCGTCATTTGTCAAAAAAATCAGCCCTTCGCTCTGGCAATCCAGCCGGCCCACCGAATACAAACTGGTCCATTCCCGCGGCAACAGGTCGCTGATCGTGTCCCGCGCCTGGCCCGCCCGCGTGCAGACATACCCCCGCGGCTTGTGCAACGCAATATAGAGTTTGCGCCGCGCTTTGACCACGCGCCCGTCCACCGCGACACGGTCGCGCGCGGGATCGACTTTCACCCCCAATTGGGCGGCCTTCTCTCCGTTGACCGTGACGCGCCCGGCGACGATGATATCCTCGCTGGCGCGCCGGGAAGCAATCCCGGCCTCCGCCAGGAATTTTTGCAGCCGGACCACCGGGAAATCAGGGCTCGCCCTTGGTCTTGCGCAGGCCGGTGACCCGGTCGCCAGCTTTCCATTGTCCGCGCTTCTTGAGAATTTCGACGCGCTCAAACCGTTTCAAGACATTGCGCTTGGCCCCGGAGACGCTGGCCGCCCGCAGACTTCGATGTTGTGACATAAATTTGAATTAGCCGTGCCGCCTCAATTCTGAGGCTGTTTATTTCCACTGGCCCGCAGTCTATGCGCAGTCCGCCCGCTGCGCAATCTTTCTTGGTTCTCTTCTTTCTCCAATTCGCAGAATAACCCGGTGACTTCGGGGTGACTTTTTTGTTTCATTTTGTTTTCGGGCATCGCTTGGCTCCCCTTGATCATTCCCAATCATCATAGTCGCAATCTCAATCTTTTCCGATCCGTTTAATATGGCACAGTTCATGCTATCCTCTATTTCCATGAGCAAAATCACTTTGGCACGCGTGGTTCTGGGCGTCATTGCGGGCGGCTGGGTTCTGGAGAAAATCTGGACTTCCTTCCGCAGAGAATCCCCGTTGGGTTACGAGGATGAAGGCGGTTTCCATTTTGGATCGCCGTCGCGCAGAGAATAGCCGCGACCGCCCAGCGTTGGTCGGCTTTTTCCAAGCCGTCCGGCACTGTTCTGTCTCAGTTCGAGACAGGACACTGTCTTGATTTGAGGCATTTCTGTGTACGTCCCTTTCTCACTCATCGTGCGTGGGAATCCCGCCAACGGTCATTATTTCCATTGTCAGACAATAATCCCTGTAGCCCATCGCCCTCCAAAACTGGATTCCCCCCTCGTTCCGCGCCAAAACCGACACCACCAACCGCCGGCTCGGCGGCCAAATCCGGCTGCGTAACAAACCCATCGCCTCACGCCCCACCCCCTGCCGCCGCCGGTTCCGCGCCACGAAAAAATGGCGCAGATAAATTTCTTCAATCTGCGCGCGATACAGCGCGTAAGCCGCCGTTTCGCCGTCCTTCTCGAAGATCACCGCCTCATATCCCTCCTCCAGCCAGCTCCGAAGACGCCCTTCCAATTGCGGCACCGTCATCGGATTGCGATGCCCCTCATCGGCGATCAACTGGTGATTCAGTTCCGCCAAAACCCGACAATCCCGCCTTGTCGCCATCCGCCAGTTCATGCTTCGCGCCTCACTTGATTTCAATGCTATATTTCACTTACGACTTTTCGATAATATCCACATTAGATCACGCATAATGTCGCGCTCCTCACGCATTTCAAGGCGATTTGCAGACCTTTGCGCATCCCCCGAATCAGGAGAAGAAGCAGCCAAAGGGTGAAATCCCGGAACAACCACAGCTCCGGGGCATGAACCCGCGCCGCTCCAGGCGGCAATATCTGCGGACCCCGTTGCTAAATGCCCCGAAAGAATTCACGAATGGGAACTTTGACCGCCTTCGCAACCCGGAGCAAAGCTTCGATGGAGATGATCTTCTCTCCGCGCTCCAATTCGCCAACATATTTTGGATTCAGGGCGACTTTTTCCGCCAGTTTCTCCTGAGTGAAATCCGCCCGCTTCCGGTAGCGGCGGATCGCTTCACCAATCACTTTCCGGTGCGCCAAAATTGCTTTTCGTTTGGATTTTCCCACAACTCGCCAAAACTAGGCGAATTGACCGCGAAATGGACACCAGCAACATGCTGGTATTTTGTTTTCCATCGCGGATGATTCTTGTGCTGTGGCAGTTACGTCCGGAACCGGCGGCGGCCAAAGTTTTTCCTTTTTTTTCTTGCCTCTGTATAAGAAATTGCATAATGATGGCGCCGCGATGAATGCAGCATGGGGCGCGGCAACAGATTCAAGTTCAGTCCAAACGGGAGCGCTGAGGCTTACGAGTATTGCCAATTGGTTTCGCCCCGTCTGGCGCTCCCTACGGTCGCAGGGCGAGTTTCGACATCCCGCTGTGGTCCAGAATCGCATTTCTTGCGGCAAACCAGAAATCTCCCCACCACTATGAATGCTTACCCCCGTCGGAAAGCGATGCCCAGCCAACCAACCGATGTTCCGGCGGAGCGACACCGCCCATTGCCCAGAGCCGTGGAGACCTTTCCGAAACATTGCCGCGCCGCCTGGATCACACTCCTGCTGACCTTGTTCTGTTCAGTGCGGCTCCTGGCACAACCGGCTCCGCCGACAAATTCCTCAAATCCGTGGCTGAATTCGTGGTCCTTCGCCGACACCAATCGTTGGGCGAGCGACTTGGGCTATTTTCCGCTTTCCTTCACCAACCTGAGCGTATCGACCAACGGACCGGGCAACTCGCTCTTGATCGACAGCCGGAGCGAAAGCCAGTTGCTCTTCGGCACATGGAATAGCGACAGCTCGACAAATTTGAATGTGACAGCCAACGGAAGTCTCATGTTCTGGTTCAATCCAGACTGGACCAGCGTTAGTTGGGGCGGCGCCGGGCCTGGAGGCGACTGGAGCGCCCTGATCGACATCGGGGAATACACGTCCAATGCGGATTATGGCTCCTGGAGTTGCGGATTCGACTACGCCGGAAACAATTTCTACTTCATAACCCAAGATGCCAACGGCCATGAAGGCGATTATATCTATGCGCCGGTGAAGCTTGAGGCGGGAACCTGGAACCTGATCGCGCTGGCGTGGTCCAGCACCAACTCGACCTTCTATCTGAATGGAGCCTTCGTGACAAACGGGCCGGGTGTCGCCGTGCTGCCAAGCCCGCGGGTCATCTCGAATGGCTTCGCCATCGGCAGCGACGCGGCGACGGGCCTGTTGCAGATGCACGGAGCCATGAACGATCTGACCACCTATGATTACCAACTGAACACGCCAGCGGTAAGTGGGGAATGGATTTTGTATGGCATATTTTACGGGGCATTGCAAATGCCAGACTTGGGGCAGGCGCCCTCCGCTCCCTCCGACCCCTCCACGCCCAATGCCGGCCCCACTTATGACGTCATCTCCGGACCGGGCTGCCTGCTGGCCGTCGTCACCAATACCACCGGTTGGACCAACAGCGCGAATGTCTGGATTGCCAACCCAACGGCCACGGCGAGCAACGGGGGCATTAACCTTTCCTTCGAAATAATGGGGGGAACCAACGGCTGGCCGTATGATGTTTTTGCAACGCCCGCCTTGGCGAAGCCCTTGACCAATGGGATTTGGAGTTGGTTGGGGCAGGGGTATCCGTCCGTAACGTACACTATACAGGGCCTGACGAATGGCGCCGTCTTTTTGGTTCTCGGAACGCCGCAAGATTCTGAGGATTCGGGCCTTACGGATGCGTATCAACGCCTCGTCAGCAAGACCAATCCCACTGATCCATGGACCTCCGCGGGAATCCCGGTTGCCTGGTGCGTCCTTGGCAGCCTGAACGCAAACGATCCAAATCTCGCTGGAGAGGACCCGGATTACGATGGCCTTTCAAATCTCCAGGAGTATCTTTACGGCACCAACCCGCAAGTCTCCCAAGGTTTCGCGCTGTGGGTGGCCGCCCCCGCCGGAATCTCCGGAATCCCATGACCCAACCAAACGGACATGAAAACAAAATCTGCCATTTGGATTTTTCTCCTCACAACATTCGCCGCGCTGTTCCTTCCCCAACAGGCGGGGGCTCTCGGCGCTTGCACCTGCGCGCGGTGCAACGACTTTAAAGACCACGGCTGCCATCAACCGCCGGGCGGCGCAGGCTCGCCTGGGGCCAACGTGAACAACGCGGGCGGGAACAATGCCGCCTGCACGAATTGCACCGGCATGCCGCGCTGGTCGGTGAGCGAGCCTTACATCAATTTGCACGTCGTTGATGAGCCGTTGAGTTACAAAACCTCCTCCGGTGAAACCATGTCATTCCGGTGGTATTACAAACAGCGCTACATGCTGCCCCAAAACGACCAAATCCCAAGTTTTAATATGACGGAGACACTTGGCACGCGGTTGAGGGTCTTCGACGAGTTCTACAACTTTTACCAGATGCGCTCTTATGGGGACACGAATGCCTTTTATTCGGGCATGACCAACGCGTCCTGGTCCCACAGTTGGATGATGGACATTATCTATTGGGATGCCAGTTGGGAAGCGGCCTATCAGAAAGGGCCGTATCCTCCTCCGGGGTCTCCCTTTGCCACCAATTACGAGGCGTTGCTTTCCACCCCGGACGGTGGAATCGACTATTTCACCTACAATGTCGCCAACCAAACTCTAAACGCCCCCACTCAAACCAATGACCCTATCAGCCAAGTTCGATTGAGCTGGCTTTCCGGCACCTTGACCAGCACGGCTACGGCAGCCATGTCACTGCCTGACGGACACGGAATTTACTGGGGAAGTGCCACCAATGGCTTGATGCTGCTGTATCCCGATGGGAGCAAGGACATCTTCGGTTTGGGCTGGATGTGCTCGGAGGAAGATTTGGGTGACTCGACCACTCATGCCCTTCTCACTCAACGAGTCGATCCCCAAGGCCGTGTTACGCTCATCGGCTACGAATTGGGAGGGACTAACCTTTACACCGGCCTTCGGGTAAAGTACGTGGTGGACTCCGACGGAAGAACCAGCACGTTTTTTTATGCCAACAATCCAACGAACGTATGGCAACTACAGGAGATCGATGATCCGTTCGGGCGCAAAGCGACTTTTGCACGCAACACCAAGGGCTGGTTGGACAGCATCACTGATGCCGTCACCAACACCAGCACTTTCAGCTATACAGCGACGGTGTACAACGGTGTGAATTCAAGCAACGGTTGGATGAGTTCCCTCACCACGCCTTATGGCACCACGCAGTTTTTCTATCAACAGGTTACCGACCAATCCGCTCCGACCAATTATCAGCAGCGCGCGCTTTACGTCACTGAGCCGGATGGCGCCAGCCAGCTTTATTGCTACATCCACAACACCAGCACTTCTGTCGAATCCAGCGCCATCGCCCCCTCAGTTACGGGGAGGGCTTTCGACAACGGCTTGGATGGTGGCGTTGATCCGCAATTGTATCATCGCAACAGCTTCTACTGGAACCGGGAGCAAACCCCCAATCTCTCGATTTACAGCAATCTCCCATATGGACTAAGCTGTATCTACGGCCTGAACACCAATGACTTCCTAAAAGGGCGGATGCGGCACTGGTTCCTGGACACAGATCAGATTTCCCTGACGGAGATCCTTTCTAGCGAGCGCGACCCCTCGCCCGATGACGGGGGAACCACCGAGGGCACTCGAACTTGGTATTCCTATACGAATGCCAACGCGATCGACATTGCATCGAACCTTCAAATCAGTTGCATCGCGCAAATCCTGCCCGATGGAACAAGCCAATACACGCGCTATCAGTATTATTCGACCGGTTTGGTTTCTCAAAATGAGCAAAGCTATTCCCTGCCCGGCGGCGGCATCGGCGTAGCCATTCACAGGTCTGCGATTCTGTTCTATAAGAAGCTAAAGACGGACAGCTCGCTGGGATCAGGAGGAATCCAGGAGGAGCGAAGGGATCGGTTGC
>Ga0224557_1001421_pt1 | contig 23106 bp, 19 predicted proteins | sample 714S31014metaG_FD_180677 | JGI IMG/M metagenome (GOLD analysis project Ga0224557, IMG submission 180677) | Peat soil microbial communities from Stordalen Mire, Sweden - 717 S3 10-14 | ecosystem: Environmental > Terrestrial > Soil > Wetlands > Peat | place: Sweden: Norrbotten County, Stordalen... | reverse complement strand
TTCCGCAACAAAGATTATTATTTTTGCAGAGGGTTGAGCTATTCATTCAGAGGTGTATATGCGCCAACATTCCGGCTAGGGTCTGGTGGTATTATCGATGTGAATGGTCCGAACATTTTTATTTCTGACGCTCTCCCAACTACTAAAATTCTAGGCATACTTACAACAAAAGTCCTAAAAGCGTTTTTTAAAGGCTACATACAACACACTGTGGCTTCTGACGCTGAACCGTTGGCAGAAGTTCCGCTGCCATTAATAGTATCAAATGAAATACAAAAATTATCGGAACAGATTATTGAAAAGCAGCATCAAAACCTCCGATACGACTATGCAACTCACGAGCAAATAGAAATCGATCGGTTGGTTTATGAAGCCTATGGGTTGAACGAGGTGGATATCCGGGAAGTGGAAGATTGGTTTGCTCGTCGTTACCCAACCTTGGCTGCTGCCCAACGCCGTAATTTGGCAGCTGCACAAGGCAGGACGGAAACACAACTCATCGCCCGGACAACGTTGCACCTTTTGGCTTTGCTTTTTTTCATTTTGAATTGATCTGCCGAGCCGGTTTCCGTTTTGAGGGTGCTATTGGCAAACCAACTTCTTTGCATTTTCTACGCAAGGCGGAAAAGCCATCGGCGGGCGTGTCAATTTTTATCGAATCAGGATTGAAGTTTCCAAAATCAGAATTACCACTTTTAATTTTGCCAAACCATACTACATACGCGGCCACTTCGCGGATTGTAGGCGGATTCAAACCAAGTTCCGGCCTGTGAAAACCAGCTAGAGCGAGCAAGGCAAAACGTTCTGAATCAGCATCGCAGCGATTCGGAAATCTATTGATTTTGAAGAAACGGACCGCATCGGCGAAATTGCGAATTTTTTGAAAGTCTCCACTATCTACTGCGGCCATAATCTCCGCGCAAATATGTTGCTTATGTAAAAGCTGAAAGTTCTCCAATATTTGACTGAAGGATAATCCCGTCTTTGCTTTTTTTGATGGACTGCATTCAGTCCATTTGCGTGGGTCTGTAAAACGCCCGGCAGACTCTAATTTCAGTAAGGCAGCAAAAGAAAAGTATCCTTCCAGCATTTTTTCCAGGCTGGAAAGGCGACGTCCATACATTGCCAATTCTGTCGCGTTGCTTCCACCGCGCACGGCCTTTCTGATTTCTTTTGCCAGTGTGTTGCGCGGCTTGGCGTTGGACTTTGGCTTTTTCATATTGAAACAAGAGCAGGATGTTTTGCGATCATTTGCCGGCCTTGGGCTGCGGTTGGATTGCAAACCACTCCGCCGCCGCCGCCGGACGCATCCGCTTCAAATAATTCGAGCGGATGACCTGCGGACTGTTGCCGGCCTCATCGGCAACGCGGGAAACGTCCGCGCACTCGGCCACGCGGGCGGAAATATAGGTGTGCCGAAGGGCATTGTGTTTCCATTCCAGCGCCGGCACGCCGTTGGTTTCGTCCGCCGTGTTTGCCGCCGTTATGCCAAGTTCTTTGCTGGTGTTCTTGACTGTGACAACTTTACCGTTTTTCTTCACCAGCGGCAGCAGAAAAGCTTTCAGATTGTCTTTGACCGGCACAATCCGTCGCGTTTTGGTTTTCGCCTTGTCCGCCTTGATTTCGATAAACCCTTCCTCCAGGTCAATCTCTTCCCAATCCAGCCGCTGGATTTCGGCATGTCGCAATCCGGCAAAACCGCCAAGCACGATCAGCGGCAAAATCCGTTTGTCGGCAGCGGCAATGATTCGGCGCATTTCATCGGCGTTGTAGGTGGTGATTTCACCATGCATCCGGGCGGAATATTGTTGCACGCCGTCAAGCAGATTGGTTGCCTTCGCCAGATAACCGCGCAGGACCAGCCAGCGGTTGAAATAGGCAATCACGTTCCGGTAATTCCGGCGGGTGCGTTCCGCCAGTGCCAGCCCGGTCAAATATTCTGCAATCATTTTCGGCTCCAGCGCTTGAATTTCCTCGTTAAAGGCCGTCGCAAAATTCGTCAGGATGGTGGAGATTTCCTTCCGCCGAACTTTGGATTTACCGTTGGCGATGCATTGCAGCTTAAATTCATCCACAGCGGCGGTAACCGTAATGCGCGGCAAAGTGATGGCGTTGCGCTTCGCCCAGTCGCGGCAAGCCTCCAGGATGGACGCCTTGCCATTCAGCAGGCGGTAGGCTTCCGCGTATTCCTTTGCAACATCATCTATCCCTTTTTCTATCCCGACAAGCGCATCGCGGGCGCGGGTGTAAGCGTAGGCGTCGGCGGCTTTGAGGTTGAGGACTTCGGCCTGGCCTTCAGTGATCTTGTCAATGGCCGCGTCAGCGGCTTTGCGAGCCTTTGCCAGCGTGGAGCGCCAGACCAGCTTGCGCTTCCCTTGCGCGCGATAATCCAGCACGAAATAGGTCGTGCCATCTTTGATTGTGGGACGGATACGGACGCAGATGCCATTCCGTTTGACCTCGGTAACGCCGGAGGAATCGTCGGCGAGCGCAGGATTTGCCGTTTTCTTAATGTCGGTTAATTCATTTGCTTTCATTTATACGCATGATAGATGAAAGATAGAATTAAGTCAATACATCATTTATATTGCAATAAATGGTGGAGGCGGCGGGAGTTGAACCCGCGTCCCTGACAAATTTGCCAGCCGCGACTACATGCTTAGTCCGGAAAAGGTTTTCTGCTATGCGATGGCGTCCGGACTCGAGTCGCACTGCCTAGTCCGCATGGAATTTTCTCGGCCAACGGCGCGCGGTCCCCGCCGTCAACCATGCCTGCTGTTGCGTCCGTCCACCGTAGCAGGTGTCCAGTGGCGAACGTCGTGGCCTTAGGCCGCGAGGGCTAATTCTTGGTTAGCTGTTTTGTTTGATGCGATGATTAACGAGGCCAACGCATCGTCCTCGGCATGCCGCCTCTGGCGCATTCCCCAGGTCGAAACCGGTGCGCCCCCATCAATTCGGCATACATACTATCGGCCAAAGCAAGGCTTCGGTCAAATTAACAAATCACCCGCCGCCCAAATTCTTCAACCGGAAATTGCGAAACTCGATCTTCATCGGCGGGCCGACGTGGACTTGCACGCCGAGCAGGCCGTCGAACTTCCGGTTCTTCGTGTCCTCGTCAATCACCACGCTCATCACACGGCCGTTCAGGATGTGCGTCATCGTGTTGCCGCTGACGATGAGATGATATTCGTTCCAGTCGTTGGTCTTGATGAGTGAAAGCAGTTCATTGGTCGTGCCGAGTGTGCCGATGATCTCCGGTAATTGGTTGTCCACCTGCCGCGCCACCTGCCCGCGCAACGCCAGAAATGTCCGGCCTTTCTCCTCGTAATTCTGTCCGGTGTATTTGTTCGCGCCGTCAATGTCCGCCTGATAGCCCTCCATCGTCCACGGCCCGTTCGTCACCATGATGCTGCGATAATTGATGCCGCTGTTGCCGCGCGCGGAAATGCGATACTCGACCTTCAATTCAAAATCGCGCGTCTCGCCGCCGTGCCAGACGATGAAGGAATTTTGCTTGAGCAGGTTTGCCGGCGTGACCTCGCCGACGAGGCAGCCGTTCTCCACGCGCCAGTAATTCGTGTCGCCCTCCCAGCCGGCGAGGGTTTTGCCGTCGAAGATTTGCACAAAACCGGATTCGTCGTTGGTGACCATGGGCCAGCCGCGTTGTTGGGCGTGCGCGGAAAACAGGCTGCAAAGCAGAATTCCGCTCAACGCGGAGAGGCCGAGGATTCGTTGGTGTGTATTCATAATTTTTGAGAGTTTGGTTCGTCCTAACCGTGTCGTCAACTCTTTGGCGTCATGACAAAAAAACGCGGCCGGGATTTCTCCCGACCGCGTTTTGTTTCTCGATTCCTCAAATGTTGGTAGGGTCGCGCTGCTGCGCGACCGGCTGACCAGCAGGTCAGCCCTACCGTTCAGCAGGTCAGCCCTACCGTTTTAGTAACCGCCCATGCCACCCATGTCGCCCATTCCACCGCCACCGCCGCCGCCCATCGGGGCCGGCTTGTCCTTTTCAGGAATGTCGGTGATGAGGCATTCGGTCGTGAGCAGCAGGCCGGCGATGCTCGCCGCGTTCTGCAACGCCATGCGCGTGACCTTCTTCGGATCCACGATGCCGGCCTTCACGAGGTCTTCGTATTCGCCCGTGGCGACGTTGTAACCTTCGTTGCCCTTGCTCTTCTTGACGGCTTCGACGATGACGCTGCCTTCCACGCCGGCGTTGGCCGCCAGCGCACGGAGCGGTGATTCGACAGCGCGCTTCACGATGCCGACGCCGATTGTCTCGTCCTCGTTCGAAGCCTTCACGGCTTCAATCGCCGCCTGGCAGCGGATCAATGCCACGCCGCCGCCGGCAACGATGCCTTCCTCGACGGCCGCGCGGGTCGCGTGCAGCGCATCCTCGACGCGCATTTTCTTTTCCTTCATCTCGCTCTCGGTCGCGGCGCCGACGTTGATGACGGCCACGCCACCGGCGAGCTTCGCCAGGCGTTCCTGCAATTTCTCGCGGTCGTAATCGCTCGTCGTCTCCTCGATCTGGCGGCGGATTTGATTCACGCGGCCCTGGATGTCGGACGATTTGCCGTTGCCCTCGACGATCGTCGTGTTTTCCTTGTCAATCACCACGCTCTTGGCGCGGCCGAGGTCGGCCAGTTCAATGCTCTCGAGCTTGATGCCGAGGTCTTCGCTGATGAACTTGCCACCGGTGAGGACGGCGATGTCTTCCAGCATGGCCTTGCGGCGGTCGCCGAAGCCCGGCGCCTTCACAGCGCAGACGTTCAACGTGCCGCGGAGCTTGTTCACGACCAACGTCGCGAGCGCTTCGCCTTCGACTTCTTCGGCGATGATGAGCAGCGGCTTGCCGGCGCGCGCGGCCTTTTCGAGCAGTGGCAGCATGTCCTTGAGGTTGCTGATTTTCTTTTCGTAAATCAGGATGTAAGGATCCTCCTGCTTCGCTTCCATCGTCTCGGCGTTGGTGACGAAGTAAGGCGAGAGGTAGCCCTTGTCGAACTGCATGCCTTCGACTACTTCGAGCGTCGTCTCGATGGACTTCGCTTCCTCGACGGTGATGGTGCCGTCCTTGCCGACCTTGTCCATCGCCTCGGCGATTTTGTCGGCGATTTCAAAATCCCAGTTCGCGGAGACCGCTGCCACCTGGCGGATTTCGTCCTTGTCCTTCACCTTCTTGGTGATCTTGTCCAACTGGCCAACGGCGGCCTCGACGGCCTTGTTGATGCCGCGCTGGATGCCGATGGGGTTCGCGCCGCTGGTGACGAACTTCAGGCCTTCGCGATAAATCGCCTCGGCCAGCACCGTCGCGGTGGTCGTGCCGTCGCCCGCGGTGTCGCTCGTCTTGCTGGCGACTTCGCGGACCATCTGGGCGCCCATGTTTTCGTAGGGGTCTTCCAGCTCGATTTCCTTCGCGACGGTCACGCCGTCCTTGGTGACGGTCGGCGAGCCGTATTTCTTGTCAATGACCACGTTGCGGCCCTTGGGTCCGAGCGTGGCGACGACCGCCTTGGAGAGCTTGGCGACGCCGCGCAGGATTGCCTGCCGGGCCGCTTCATCAAACAATAATTGTTTTGCTGCCATAATATTTTTCTTTGGTTAATTTTTGTTGGTTAATTGTTTTTTAGTTCCGCAAAATTGAGCACCCCTTTTGTCTTATTAACACCCGGCTTTAGCCGGGTGTCCAGCACCTTGCGGCGTGATAAACCGTTTAAACGGTTTTCCGTTTCGCTCGCTGCACGCACCGGGCTGAAGCCCGGTGTTAATGAGAAAGTTGCGGGTCATTTTGCGTTCTCGTATTTATTCCAGGATCGCGAGGATGTCGTCCGACGACAAAATCTTGTATTCCTTGCCGTCAATCTTGATTTCCGAGCCGCCGTATTTCGAGACCAGCACCCGGTCGCCCTTCTTGACCTCGAAGGGGATTTTCTTGCCGTCGTCGTTCGTCTTGCCCGTGCCGAGCGCGACGACGATGCCTTCCTGCGGTTTCTCCTTGGCGGTATCGGGGATGATGATGCCGCCCTTCTTGACTTCCTTTTCCTCAACCGGCTCGACCAAAATGCGGTCGCCGATCGGTTTAACGTTTAGTGCCATAGTTTGTCTTTTTGTTTGTTGTTTGGTTTTGTCCGAATTAACTCCCGGCCCGCACTCGCGGCGGGAAAATTTATTTTGGCAAAGCAGCTTTGGTTAATTCTCCAACTGCCGAACCGATAATCGTATTCAATAATTTGTTTTCGGAAATCTGCGTTAAAAGCGACTTTGCTTTTTGTTTTTCTTCCGTGCTGGTGACCGTCCCATCAATCTTTTCTTTTGCTAACTCAACCCAACTGGCGTGTTGTTGAATGCTGCCGTGACCGAGGTGAAAATTTGCACCCGGAGAATTTTGGTTGTGAATATTATTAATCACAAAACCAACCGGCGGCTTTTCCGTGCCTTCAATCACACGAACGCCACGTGCTTTTATTTGGCCTGTTCCGCCAACCGGCTGGGCATTTGCTCCAATCAACGGATGCCATTCGATTAAGTCTTCTTCCTCAAGTTGGCTGCAAATCCGAGCAAGTTGACCGAAGCTCTCAACTGGCGGCCATTTACCTTCCGGCACATCCTCGTTTATCCATTGAAAAGGACCGAGATGCCGCAAATCGTAATACGTTTGCAGCACAACTTTTTGAAGCTCGGTGTCTTTCATGAACGGCGCAGTCAGTTGAGCGGGTTACTTTTTCTCTTCCACAACTTCCGCGTCAATCACGCCTTCGTCCTTCTTTTCCTCGGACTTCGGCGCTTCGCCCTGCGGCTGGCCGCCAGTCGGGCCGGCGCCCTGCGCTTTTTCAGCCTGCGCCTTCGCCGCCGCGGCCTTGTAAAGTTCCGCGCCGACGGTCTGGGCAATTTCGCCCAATTTCTCGTTCGCCGACTTGATGGCGGCGGCGTCCGAACCTTTGAGCGCTTCCTTCACCGCGCCGAGGGCCGTTTCGAGCTTGGCCTTGTCGTCGCCGGAAATCTTGTCCGCGTTGTCCTTGCTCAATTTCTCGGTGCGATACACGGCGTTGTCCGCCTCGTTGCGCGTCTGGATTTCCTCGAGCTTGGTCTTGTCGTCGTCCGCGTGCGCCTCGGCGTCGCGTCGCATCTTCTCAACCTCGTCCTTCGAAAGGCCGCTGCTGGCCGTGATGGTGATCTTCTGTTCCTTGCCCGTGCCGAGGTCCTTCGCGCCGACGTGCAAAATGCCGTTGGCGTCAATGTCGAACGTCACCTCAATCTGCGGCACGCCGCGCGGCGCGGGCGGGATGTCCGCGAGCTGGAACTTGCCGATGGTCTTGTTGTCCTTGGAGAACTGGCGTTCGCCCTGGAGCACATGGATTTCCACGCCGGGCTGGTTGTCGCTGGCGGTGGAGAAAATTTCGGATTTGCGCGAGGGGATCGTGGTGTTGCGCTCGATCAATTTCGTGAACACGCCGCCAAGCGTCTCGATGCCGAGCGAGAGCGGCGTCACGTCGAGCAGGAGCACGTCCTTGACCTCGCCCTTGAGCACGCCGCCCTGGATGCCTGCGCCGATGGCGACGACTTCGTCCGGGTTCACGCCCTGATGCGGCTGCTTGTTGACCAGCTTGTGCGCGGTCTCAACAACGCGCGGCATGCGGGTCATGCCGCCGACGAGCACGAGTTCGTCAATCTTCGCGGCTTCGATGTTCGCGTCCTTCAAACACGCCTTTACTGGCGCAATCGTGCGCTCAAAAAGCTTGTCGGTGAGCTGCTCCATCTTGGCGCGGGTCAAATTTTTCTGGATGTGCTTCGGCCCGCTGGCGTCCGCCGTGATGAACGGCAAATTGATGTCGTAAGTCTGCGCGCTGGAGAGCGCGATCTTGGCCTTTTCGGCCTCTTCCTTGATGCGCTGGAGCGCGTCGGGCTGCTTGCGCAGGTCCATGCCGGATTCCTTTTTGAATTCGTCGAGAATCCAGTCCATCAGGCAATTGTCCCAATCGTCACCGCCGAGGTGCGTGTCGCCGTTCGTGGCCTTCACCTCGAACACGCCGTCGCCGATTTCGAGCACGGAAATGTCGAACGTGCCGCCGCCCAAATCATAGACCGCGATTTTCTCGTCCTTCTTCTTGTCGAGACCGTAGGCGAGCGACGCGGCGGTCGGCTCGTTGATGATGCGGAGAACTTCGAGCCCGGCGATTTTGCCGGCGTCCTTGGTGGCTTGGCGCTGCGAGTCGTTGAAATAAGCCGGAACGGTGATGACGGCCTGCGTGATTTTTTCGCCGAGGCGCGTCTCGGCGTCGGCTTTCAGCTTGGACAGGATCATCGCGGAAATTTCCGGCGGCGAAAACTTTTGCGGCTTGCCGTTCACTTCCACTTCGACGGCGCAATCGCCATTGGAAGCCTTCACGACCTTGTAGGGCATGCGTTTGATTTCCTCGCCGACCTCGTCGAACTTGCGGCCCATGAAACGCTTGATGGAATAAATCGTGTTGCGCGAGTTGGTGACGGCCTGGCGCTTGGCCGCGTCGCCGACGATGCGCTCGCCGGTCTTGGTGAACGCGACGACCGACGGCGTGGTGCGCTTGCCCTCGGAATTTTCGAGGACGAGCGGTTCGCCGCCTTCCATGACGGCCATGCAGGAGTTGGTTGTGCCTAAATCAATGCCTAATACTTTTGCCATAAAATTAATAAAATTGGTTGTCTGCCTCCAGTTACCTCGCAATTCCAATGCCGCAATTCTAGGAATGGCATGGAATGCTTGCAAACAAAGGACAAGATTGGGTTTTACCCCCTTATTGTGGCGGCAATAAACAGCGCCAAAAGCGTCACATTGGCACAGCGATAGCGCCATTTGGCACAAATGTATTCGGAGGGACGAGTTCCACGAGTCCCCAAAAAATCAGGGCGGCAGGCGGTCAGCTTTGCGCGCCGCGCCGCGAGAATTCAAGCCGGGCTGGTTTCAGCGATGCCCTTGCCCCGGCCATGATTCAGATTGATGAGTTGTCCGGTTTGGCAGATGTAACCGACGATGTTGAACCTGCCGATCAGTTCCATTTTCGCAGCATCAAATGCGGCTCCGGTATGCCCGAAGCATTTGCCGTCGGCGGCGTTTTTTGACCACTGGTTTTTGCTGGTGAGATATTCCAGGCTGTCGGCATTCTCGATCAATGTGTTCATAGATGGAGACGCTAGCAGATTCGCACAGGCCGCTCGCATACAATCGGAGATTATATTTCCGTTCGAGGTTTTGGCGGCACCGCTCCGCGTTATTCCATCACCACCGACCGGCGCGCGGATTTCTTTTCGGAATGATGCGCCTTGTCGGCGAGCATCCGGGCTTTGGCGCGGCGGGAGCGTTTCCGTTTCTGGCGGCGGATTTTTTCAATCTCGGCGCGCTGCGCGGCGATGAACCCGTTTTTCTTTTCCTCGATTTTGTCGAGCAGCAGGCGGCGGGCGATGAAGCGGTTGAGTCCCTGCTGGCGCGTGGCCTGGCATTTGACCGACACGCCGGTCGGACGATGCAGCAGCATCACGCAGGTGGAAACTTTGTTGACGTTTTGTCCGCCGTGGCCGCCGGAGCGGACAAAACTTTCCTCAATGTCCGCCTCGCGCACGTCCAACGCGGCCATGCGTTGCGCGAGTTGACTTTCTTTTTCCGGGCTGACGGGGAACGCGCTCATGGCGCAACTGTAGCGGCAATTTGCGACCGCCGCCAGCCTTTGCAAAAAAATAAGGCGACGCCGAAGCGTCGCCCTATTCAATTTTGCAAAGCAGGAACTTAGTCTATGCCACGGTGACTTCCTTGTTCAAATAGACATCCTGAATGGCGTTGAGCAACGCGACGCCTTCCTTCATCGGGCGTTGGAACGCCTTGCGGCCGGAAATCAATCCGGTGCCGCCCGCGCGTTTGTTGATGACGGCGGTGGCGACGGCCTCGGCAAGATCGTTTTTGCCGGAAGCGCCGCCGCTGTTGATGAGGCTGGCGCGGCCCATGTAACAATTGGCCACCTGATAGCGGCACAGATCAATCGGATGGTCGCTGGTCAATTCGGTGAAAATGCGCTCGTCGTATTTGCCGAAGCTGGAGCCGCCGGCGTTGAGCGCCTTGTAGCCGCCGTTGTTCTCGGGCAGTTTCTGTTTGATGATGTCCGCCTGAATCGTCACGCCGAGGTGGTTGGCCTGGCCAGTGAGGTCGGCGGAAACGTGATAATCGGTGGACTTGCCGTCCGCGCCCTTGATCTTGAACGCGTTGTTGCGGAGGTAGCACCACAGCACCGTGGCCAGGCCCAGTTCATGCGCCTGCGCAAATGCCTGCGCGACTTCGACAATCTGCCGCCCGCCCTGGTCGGATCCGAAATAAATCGTCGCGCCGACGGCCGCCGCGCCCATGTCCGCCGCCTCTTTGACGGTGCCGAACATGATTTGATCGGCCTTGTTCGGATAGGTGAGCAGTTCGTTGTGGTTGATTTTGACGATGAACGGAATTTTGTGCGCGTATTTCCGCGAGACCGCGCCGAGCACGCCGTAGGTGGAGGCGACGGCGTTGCAGCCGCCCTCGATGGCCAGCTTCACGATGTTTTCCGCGTCGAAATAATCCGGGTTCTTCGCGAAGCTCGCGCCGCCGGAATGTTCGATGCCCTGATCCACCGGCAGGATGGAAACGTAACCGGTGCCGGCGAGACGGCCGTTGCCGAACAGGCGTTGCAGACTGCCGATAACGCGGTTGTTGCGGTCGGAGATGCCCCAGACTTGATCAAGAAAGTTCGGCCCGGGAACGTGAAGCCGTTCCTTCGCGATTTTGGGGTTCTTGAAGTTAAGAAGCGAATCGGCCTTGTCGCCGAGAAGTTGTGTGATGTTTGTCATAGTTTTAGATTTTCAATTTAACGTTTTATGTCCACGAATCAATTTCAGCATTATCGGGAATCCCGTGCCCGCTGCCCTTTCATTTTCTGGCATTTATTAACCATCGTTTGTCCTGCCAAACGCCTGCATGGCGGGACTTTCCCAATGCGGCGCACTGGCATCAGCGTAACGGAGAGGTGTCTGTCCCGCAATGCGGAATTCAGATTACCGGTGGCCGTTGGCATCCATTTGCGTGTTGAACCTTGTCTTCGTGCCCGAAAAGCAAAAGTCCGCGGACGTGGATGAAGAACGAGGAGGAGTTTTCATTCGCGATTTTGAAACTTGATACTTGAAACCTGAAACCTGAAACTGCGCCCATGCGTTTCATCGGCGGCGTCATCGAAAAATTACAGCGGCATCCGAAGCGGATTGTTTTCCCGGAAGGCGAGGAGCCGCGCATCTTGCAGGCCGCGCGGCAGTTTTCCGCGCTGCGCCTCGGCGCGCCCATCCTGCTCGGCGATGCGGCCAAAGTGAAGGCCGTCGCGCAAGGCTTGAACATTACGCTCGACGGCATCCGCGTCATCAATCCCGCCGAAAGCGAGGACCTGGAAAATTTCACCAAACGCTTCCATGCGTTGCGCCGTGAAAAAGGGTTGCGCGCCACCGAGGCCCGCGAGGCGATGCTCCAGCCGAATTATTACGGCACGATGATGCTGGCGATGCACCAGGCCGACGGCGTGATTTCCGGCGCGTCACACATCACCAGCAGCTTGTTGCGGCCGCTCTTCCAAATCATCAAAGTCGCGCCGGACATCCAGACGGCCTCGAGCTGCATGGTCATGGAAGTCGAGGACACGCGCATCGGCGAAAATGGCGTGCTGTTCATGGCGGATTGCGGCGTGATTCCCGACCCAACCGTGGACCAGCTTGCCGACATCGCCGTCTCCACCGCGCGGCTCGCACGGCATCTGCTCGGCGTGCGGTCACGCGTGGCGTTACTCTCATTTTCGACCAAAGGCAGCGCATCGCATCCGTCCGTGGGCAAAGTCCAGGCCGCGACCGCCATGGCCAGGCGCAAGGCGGAACAGCTTTCTTTGGAAGCCGACTTCGACGGCGAATTGCAGGTGGACGCCGCGCTGGTGCCGGAAATCGCCGAACGCAAGCTGCACGAGAGCAAGGTGGCCGGGCGCGCGAACGTGTTGATTTTTCCCGACCTGAACTCCGGCAACATCTCCAGCAAACTCGTCCGGCTCGTCGGCCACGCCAACGCCTACGGCCAGATTCTGCTCGGCCTGAACCGGCCCGCCGCCGACGTTTCGCGCGGCTCGACCGCGCACGACATTCTTGGAGTCGCGGCCATCATCGGTGTGCAGGCGACCGATTATCAAAAACTTTATCCGGGCGCCAGCGCGCATTTGCCCGGCGAATAAATGAACACTTCCACGCCGCGCGTTTTCATCGCCGCCACGCGCCAAAACGACGGCAAGACCACCGCGTCGCTCGGCCTCATCGCGGCTTTGCAGCCGCATTTCCCGCGCATCGGCTACATCAAGCCCGTCGGCCAGCGCTTCGTCGAAATCGAGGAGCAAAAAATTGACGAGGACACCGTGCTGATGGACGCGGTGTATCGGATGAACTGCCCGCTCGTGGACATGAGCCCGATTGCCGTGGAGCCGGCCTTCACGCGGAAATACCTCGAAGCCGCCAACAACGAGGCGCTCGTCAAGCGCATTCAGAACGCCTTCGACCGCGTCTCGTGGGAAAAGGATTTCGTGCTGTGCGAAGGGAGCGGACACGCCGGCGTCGGCTCCGTGTTCGATTTGTCAAACGCGCAGGTCGCGAAAATTCTCGGCTGCAAGGTCATCATCGTCACCCAGGGCGGCATCGGCAAACCGATTGACGAAGTCTGCCTCAACCGCGCGCTGTTTGAAAAGGAAGGCGTCGAGGTCATCGGCGTCATCATCAACAAGGTGCTGGAGGAAAAAATACCGGAAATCACCCAGTTCGTCCGGCGCGGTCTCCGGCGCAAAAACCTGGAACTGCTCGGCGTCCTGCCGCACGAGCAAATCCTCTGCAATCCGACGGTGGACCTCATCCGCGCCGAATTGCGAGCCGAATTGCTGAACACGCCGCCGACCTCGCACGCGCTGGTGGGCGACGTGGTGGTGGGCGCGATGAGCGCGCAAAACGCGGTGCAATTTTTCAAGCCCGGCGTGCTGCTCATCACCCCTGGCGACCGTGAGGACATTGTGCTGGCCGCCTGCGCCGCCATTGACGCGCAGGGCGGCCCGAAAATGGCGGGCATCGTTTTGACCGGCGGTCTGCGCCCCGCCGAAAACATCCTCAAAATCATCCGCACCATGCCGATTCCCGTCCTGCTCGCGCAGGCCGACAGCTATCGGGTCGCGTCCAAAGTTCACAACCTCACCGTCAAGACGCAGCCGGACGACGCCGAGAAAATCTCCCTCATCCGCGACATCGTCGCCCGACACGTCAATGTCAAAAAAATAATTGATTCCCTGTAATTTTTTGCTCTGTGTATTTGGCCATGCTCGTCCCGCCGGACTGGAAATGAGAGACTCCGGCGTGCGCGCGCGAAAGTCGGCGAATGTTCCGGAGTTGCCGTTTGTGAAATGAAAATTCGTCCGTAACTGCGCGTCGGCAAAACGCCGCGACTCCCACCGCCGGTTTCAAGCCGGGCCGGATTCAAATTCCTGCGCGGGAAAATAAATTTTGTTCCATTCGTCAACATCCTTGCTAACATTTCCAGCATTCACTGCGCCATGAAAAATAAATTCGCGTTCCGCTGTCTCGCCGCCGCCGCGGCGTTTTCTTTGAATCTCGCTGTTGTTCACGCCGCTGACGCCCCGGCGACCGTCACGCTCAAGTGGCTCGACGGCGCCGCGCCCGCCGCGCCGGAAAGCGTGAGCTGGGGCGTGCCGTGGCCGAAGGGCGCGCTGCAAAAAACCGACTCCGTCACCCTTCGCACCGCCGATGGCAAATCCGTTCCCGTCCAAACCTGGACGCTCGCGTCGTGGCCCGACGGCTCCGTGAAATGGTCCGGCAACGCCATCGTCGCCGACGCCTCGATTGCCGGCCCGCTGGAACTTTCAGTCGGCGCTGGCTCCGCCGCCGTGCCTGCTCCCGAACTGCGCGCCACCGAAACCGCCGACACCATCACCATCAACACCGGCGGCGCGGGCTGCGTCATCAAAAAATCCGGCGAGTTTCTTTTCGAGACGCTCACTGTTAGCAATCGCGTCGTTGCGCAAAACGCCCGTCTGACCGCCATCCTCGAAGACCGTTCGCAATTCGAGACCAACGGCATCCTGCGCGAGGAGCAATTCACCAGCCTCGTGCAAAAGGTCACGCTGGAGCAGTCCGGCCCCGTGCGCGCCGTCGTGAAAATTGACGGTGTCCACGCCGCGAAATCCGGCCGCAAACTCCTGCCGTTTTCCGTGCGGCTTTATTTTTTCGCCGGCACCGCGCCGATGCGCATCGTCCATTCGTTCATTTATGACGGCGACAGCAGCAAGGATTTCATCAAGGGCCTCGGTCTCGCGTTCACCGTGCCGTTCAAGGAGGAATTGCACAACCGCCACTTCCGGTTCGTCGGCGATGGCGACGGCGTCTGGGATCAGCCGGTGCGGATGATGCCGGGTTATCGCGGACCGGCGGGGCCGGAAGTCACCCGGCTCTACGACCCGCAGCTCAACGGCCAGCGCCTGCCCAATCTCGCCGACCTTTCCGCGCAGGCGCGCAATGCCTTGATCACCGTGCCGATCTGGGGCGACGCCAAGTTGAGCCAGTCCGGCCCGAACAGCTTCAGCATTGAAAAGCGCACCACCGCCGCCAGTTCGTGGCTGCACGTCATGGACGGCCACCGCTCGCTCGGCCTCGCCGTGCTTGGCGACGTGTCCGGCGGGATTGCCGTCGGCCAGAAACATTTTTGGGAGAAAAATCCGTCGTCCATCGAAATCACCGGCGGCGCGACTGACGCGGGCGAAATGAAAATCTGGTTCTGGTCGCCCGACGCGCCCGCGATGGACATGCGCCGTTACGATGACGTTCCGCACGGCTTGAACATCAATTACGAAGACTGGAAACCCGGCTGGGGCGACGCCTACGGCACCGCCAACACCACCGACCTAACCCTCTGGCCGTTTGCCGCCATTCCCTCCAACACGCAGCTCGTCGCCATGGCGAAGGAAACCACCGACACGCCGATCCTCGTCTGCACGCCGGAATATTATCATTCGCTCCAGGTCTTCGGCCATTGGAGTTTGCCCGATACTTCCACGCCCACGCTCGCGTGGGTCGAAGGGCAGGTGCAGGGACTGGTGGATTTTTACCACGGCCAGGTCGAGGAGCGCTCGTGGTATGGATTCTGGGATTACGGCGACATCATGCACAACTATGACTTTGGCCGCCACGAATGGCGTTACGATGTCGGCGGCTGGGCGTGGGCCAACACCGAATTGATGCCCGACATGCTGCTCTGGTATTCGTTCCTCCGCACCGGCCGCGCCGATCTTTTCCGGTTCGCCGAGGCGATGACACGACACACGAGCGAGGTGGACGTTTATCACATCGGCCCGTTCGCGCCGCTCGGTTCGCGGCACAACGTCAACCACTTTGGCGACGGCGCGAAACAGCCCCGCGCCAGTCACGACGGCATCAAGGAATTTTATTACTTCCTCGCCGCCGACGACCGCATCGGCGACCTCATGCACGAACAGAATGACGCGGACCGGGCCTACTCGCTGCTCCAACGTTACAACGGCTCGCACTACGTCCCGACCGCCGATGGTCAGGCGCAGCTCAACGGCAATCCGCCCGCGCCGTTCCCGGCAAATCTGCCTCCGCGCTCGGACGCACCGCGCGGCGTCACCAGCCGGTTCGCCCTCGAATGGCTCTGCTACTCGATGAACTGGACGGTGGAATGGGAGCGCACCGGCGACACGCAATGGCACGACCTCGTTCTCGCCGACATGAAGGCGATGGCCGCCGGCAGCCAGGGCGGACGCTTCGCGGGCGGCGGCTATTTTGACGTGATATTTGGCGGGCCGGAAAATTTATGGGAGATGGAGCCGATGTATCCCGACGCGCCCGATTTCTGGCGCGCGTGGGCCGACACCTGCGAATACATTGGCCGCAACGTCAACGGCGGCCAGATGACCGCGCCCCGGATGCTCGCCTACGCCGCCTACAAAAAGCAAAGCCCCGAGCTGGGCCTGCTCGCGTGGCAGAAGCTCATCGGCAACGCGCTGCCGCCACCCGCGCGCCCCGCGAAAGTCAGCGGCCCGAACGTCGTGCGCCCCGTGACCGACCCGGCGTTTCTCGGCGGACCGGTCGGCTGGCAGTTGCACGGCGTGGCCAGCGTCCAATGGGCGCTCAACGCCATTGAGACGGAGGAAATGGCGAAGCCGTGGCTGCCGCTCTGGGAAAAATCGCGGTGAAGTTCACCGGCCAATACTCAATCTTCCGTTGCCGTGGCGTGAATTTGGTTTACCCGAACATGCGCCCGCCACCGGCGGTGGTCAAATCGGTCATCTGGTTTTCCAGCGACGCGTCCACATCGGGTTAAGCCGGCTCCCCTTGGGTTCAGCTCTGATCCGTGCCAGGCGTCTCACGCATTGCTGGCAGGCAGGGTTTCCTTCCACACTCCTTCCACGGTCCGTGGAAGGAGTGTGGAAGCAGAAGCAACCCAACAGCCAGTTGTCAGCGATGAAGCCCCAATCACAGCGCGTCCACCGCTTCAGGTTGGCAGCCGTGTTGAGCGCCACCCCGTCACCCACCGCGCCCATGCCGGATTATTTTTACAGAATGGACAGCCGAGCCATCGTTGCAGCGTCGCGTTGCAGCGTCGAGCCTGTGGCTCGATTCCCTGCGGATGACCGGAACCGGAATCATACTCACGTCGAAATTTGAGCCAATCCGGGCGACGGAACAAAGGGTGTTGTCGTGGCTGGGCGGACGGACGGGGGGTGCGTTCCAGCCACAACACCCAAAGAAAGAGAGCGGCGATCACCAAAAGGCTGACCCCGGTTTGCCAGAGATTTGACAGCGGAACCAATTGAACGACGGTCGAGGCGGCAATCACCAGCGGCAGATGGAAGGCAAACACGGCCAGCGAATGCCGTCCCAAAAGCGCGACGGGCGCCAGCAGTCCCGCCGGCACACGCGGATTCCATGCCAGCAAAAAAACAACCCAGCCGGCGAAATTGAGCAGCCGCAACGGTCCGAGCGTCCACTTGTCAATCCAGACAAACAAAATGGGATTGACCGGCAAAAATCCGTGGCGCGCCAGCAAACCGGCGAGCACGATGGGCGCTGAAATTGCCGCCAGTCCAAACCGCGATCTGCCGGCCAAAACCGGCCGGCGCAACGCGGATTCTCCGAGGGCCAGTCCGCCGACCCAGACCAGTTGCCAGGCCAAAAAATCAAACGCGCCCCAGCGCAAGGGGAGCCACCCCGACGGATTGCCGATAAAGCGCGTGTCGAGTTTGAATTGCGCGGCAACCCAGCCAAGAACCGAAACCGCCAGAACAATTCCCCAGCCGCGGCGGCGGGCGACGGCAAGCAACCACGGTGTAACGCTCAACAGGATGATGTAAAGCGGCAGAATGTCGAAGAGCGGCGGCTGATGGAGCAAAAGCGGAATCAATGCCAGACTTCCCCAGGGATGAACGAGAAAATCATGAAAATGATTGGCCAGCGGCGCCATTTTCCCGGCGAACGCCCAGGCAATCAACACCACCGGCAGAATCACCGCCAGGTGAATAAAATAGATTTGTCTGGCGCGACGCCAGGCCCGGCTGGACATCGCCGGCCAACCCCCCTGCCGGAAAGTTCTGCCGTAGGCCATGCCGGCCAGGCAGGCGCTGAGGAAGATGAAGCCCTCGGCGTCGCTCACGAACCCCAAAGGCTCATCCAAAAAATGTGAGACCAGCGTGGGAACATGCACCGCAGCCATTGAGATCAGCAACAGACCGCGAATGGCATCAAACCGCATGTCGCGGATTGCCGCCGCCTTTGACGGGGCCGCCGTTGTTCCACCCAATGCCTCCAAGCGAGATGAAAATGCGCGTGAAAAAACCCGCATGGAGAAGTTGAGGCAATTGGAATGCCAAGGTTGCCCGGTTTGCGCCAAATGCAGCAAACCAGCAGCTTATTTTTCTGATCGCCGGGTTCTTCCTCGTTATTGATGACGCTTATTGGGCAGAGTGGACGAAATAATTCATTCTCCGCCAAAGCCGGCCCATCGTTGTAGCGTCGAGCCTGTGGCGCGATTCCTTGCGGAAGGCCACCATCGGCGCGCAACGCCGGCGCTACATCCATGCGCCCTTTGAGCTCAGTTGCGGCAATTCCGTTTGGCGTGGTTCTTTCGTGGTTAATCAATCTGATTATCCGTGTTCCCTGGAAGAATTCAAAACGGCCGGGGATTCGGCGGCACCCAGGCATGGTTCCAGTAGAAATTCCACGAATTCTCAAGCTTGGACAATTCAACGTGTCCATCAGAGCAGGCGACATTGATCGCCCCGGGCAGTGGCTGGGTGGTGTCCACATCGGTGGGCGCGCGGCTGGCGGGAATGCCGCCATGACGATCAATGAGCATTCGTCCCAGGCCTCCCATGAAACGGCCGGCGCCGCTGCTTTGGGCGCCCAGATACAGGTTGCTCGCCGCTGCGTTATTGGTTCTGGGCCAGCCATCAACCCAGATGCTGTCCGCAAAAACAGGAGTTTGTGCGGGCATCGGAATGCGCGACTCCCTCCGGAAAATCTTGTCCTGATCCACGGCGGGCATGGCTCCGGTTCGATTGGTAAGATTGGAATACATCCAGCCATTCAGCGCATAGCTCCCCTGCCAGAGTTTGAGAGGTGTGTTTGACTTGATACGCCACGCCTTGTCCGCCGTGCCAAACGCCTTGGCGGCATTGGTCACGTTTGCCGCGGGACACAGCCGCACGGCATCCAGCTTGCCCTGATAATCAATCAGCCGTCCCATCCAGAGGCGGCTGTTCCCCGAAAAGTCATACTCGATGCAGTTTTCCTGATTGTCGTCCAGATACATTTTCTCCGCCAAAACGAGCTGCTTGAGGTTGCCCAGACATTGGACCTGCATCGCCTTCAATTTGGATTTTGACAAAACGGGCAACAGCAGCGCGGCCAGAATGGCGACGATGGCGATGACCACGAGCAGTTCGATCAATGTAAAACCGGACTGGTTATGGCAGTTTGGCTTCACACGGGTTTTGATTTTCCACAAAGTTATGACTCACTTTGCCTCCAAACAACATGATTCGACCGCACAGTGCGTGCGATTATTTTCATGATTTTAAGCATATTTCAGGCTTTCCAAATTGTCGAGAACGAATGCGCTGAAAGATGAAATTTTGAGAGCAGAAATGGAAGGCGGATTTCATCGTCGGGGAATTGTGGATGAACTTGCGTTCGCAATAAACCCGCTGGATTGATTTTGGAAAAGGCCATAGACTGTTGCCATGTCAAATCCCCGGCTGCGCCTGATCCTTCTGGCGGCCACCGCCCTGCTGGTGATCTGGGCGGTCGCCATTACCGGCTATCAGATCATCAGCCACGCCATAGTGACCCCGGACAAAGTCCGGGCTTACGCGGAGTCCGTTGATTTCGGCCAGTTGTCCGCCGCCGAACGCGCGGCGGCCATCGCCAGGCTGGCGGCCATGCTCAACGCGCTCACGCTCGAAGAACGGCAGAGTCTGCGCGTGGACCGCACGGCCTACCAGTGGTTCGACAAAATGACCGAGGCGGAGAAGGGCAAATTTCTCGATGCCACCATGCCGACGGGTTTCAACCAGATGCTTGCGGCGTTCGAGGACATGCCGGCGGACAAACGGCAGCGCGTCGTGAGCCAGGCGATCCGGCAGATGAAGGACGCGCGCGATAGAATGGCCGCCGGCGGACAGATGCCGCCGCCGAACGCCAACGGCATGTTGTTGAGTCCGGAACTTCAGGACAGGATGGTGAAGATCGGCCTGCAAAGTTATTACAGCCAGAGTTCCGCGCAGGCCAAGGCGGAACTGGCGCCGTTGCTGGAGGAGATGCAGCGCACGATGGAAAGCGGGAGGATGATGCGCGGGCCGGGACCACAATGAATTTTCCATCGCCAGACAAAACCGCGGCGGCTTTCACGCTGATCGAACTGCTGGTCGTGATGGCCATCATCGGCGTTCTCGCCGCGCTGCTGCTGCCCACGCTGGGACGCGCGAAGGAAACCGCCCGCGCCACGGCCTGCTTGAGCAATCTGCATCAGGCCGGCATCGCGTTGCAGATTTACGTGCAGGAGAACAACAATAAAATGCCGGTGATGCGCGACGTTTCGACCGACCCGGCGGTGGCGGCCACCAATACTTTTCCCGCCATCAACCAGGTTCTCGCGGCACAGCTCGGCAACACCAACGTCCTGCGGTGTCCCTCGGATTTGCCGCAATTATTCGAGCTGACCGGTTCGAGCTATTCCTGGAACAACCTGTTGAACGGCGAGGACGCGGACCATCTGGTGGTTTTCAACATCCATTTCGATCCGCACGAAATCCCGGTTGTTTATGACAAGGAGGATTTTCACAAGGCGCGCGGCCCGGACCAGGCGGTGAATTATCTCTACGCCGACGGCCACATCAAAAATCTGCTGACCATCGCGGGAACCAAATGATCGAACTGCGCAATGTCGTCAAGAAATTCGGCGGGCGCGTCGCCGTGGACGATTTGTCGTTCACGGTGCCGCGCGGGGAAATCTACGGCCTGCTCGGCCACAACGGCGCGGGCAAAAGCACGGCCATCGGCATGATGCTCGGCCAGGTCTGGCCGACGGGCGGCGAGGTGAAAATTTGCGGTCACGATGTCCAATCCAACCGCCGCGCGGCGCTGATGCAGGTCGGCGCGATTTTTGAAACGCCGGTTTTTTACGATTACTTGAGCGGCGCGCGCAATCTGGAAATCTTGAGCACCTACACCGCACCGACTTCCAAGGCGCGAATCCAGGAAGTCGTTGAATGGGTCGGCCTGACCGGCCGCGAGCAGTCCAAGGTGCGGACGTATTCGCACGGGATGCGCGCGCGGCTCGCGCTGGCGCAGGCACTGCTGCCCAAGCCGGAGCTGCTGATCCTCGACGAGCCGAGCGACGGCCTTGACCCCGAAGGCATCCACGAAATGCGCCAGACAATTCTGCGGCTGCAACGCGAACTCGGCCTGACTATTTTCCTCTCGTCGCATTTGCTGAATGAAGTGGAGCAGCTTTGCACGCGCATCGCCGTGTTGCAGCAGGGCAAAAAGGTTTTTGAAGGCAACGTCGCGGACGTGAAAGCCGCGCGCGGCAAGGTGGCCCTGAAAACATCCGATTTTGAAAGCGCGGCGAAGCTGCTCCGCGAGCACGGGCTGATCACGGCGACGGAGCAGGACAAATTCATCACGCTGGCCGGGGGCCATTCGACGGCGGAAATCACACAGGCTTTGGTTTCCGCCGGCATCGCGGTGGAAGGCATCTGGCAGAACGAGCAGACCGTGGAGGATTTTTATCTGGGACTGGTCAACCGGCAACGGGAAGAAAAGCAATGAACATTCAACATTCAACATTCAACGCCGAAAATTCAAGAATGAGGCCAAGGCAATCCGCCTTTCGATGTTGAGTGTTGAATGTTGAATGTCTCCGAATTTAAAATGTTCCTCGCCCAACTCAAAAACGAACTCTGGAAGCTGTTCGGAAAAAAGCGGACTTACATCGGCTTCGGCGCGTTTCTGCTCGCGCAGACGGCAATGCTGCTGGCGTTCAAATTCACGCGCTGGCAAAGCGATTTTGAACGGCTGCTGAACGGCAACGGCTATCTCGCCTCGCAATTCATTTCCGTGCTGACGGTGTCGGTGGTGATGCTGATCCCGCAAATCATGCTGCTCATGCCGCTCTACGCCACGCTCGTGGGCGGCGACCTGGTGGCGAAGGAGGCCGAGGACGGCACGTTGCGGATGATTCTCTCGCGGCCCATTTCGCGCGTGCGGCTGCTGTTCGTGAAATGGAGCGCGGGAATCTTTTTTGCCGTCGTGTTGGTGCTGGCGCTGGGGTTGACGGCGGTGGGGTTTGCGAGCCTGATGTTTCCGTGGGGCGGGATGTTTGTCTTCTCGCCCGGCCAGGCGTTCAGCATTTTGCCGGCGCATGAAGGGCTGGAGCGGTTTGTTTTTTCCATCCTGTTCATGGCGGTGAACGCGGGCGTGATGGTGTCGGTCGCGTTCATGTTTTCGTGCTTCAACATGAAGCCGGCGGCGGCCACGATCCTGGCGCTCTCGTTTCTGTTCGTGAGCATGGTCATGGAAAACATCCCGTTCTTTGACCGCTACGAGGATTTTTTCATCACGCACCACTTCAAATGCTGGCTGCTGATCTTCCGCGACCCGGCGCCGTGGTCGCAAATCTGCCAGTCCGAAATCATCCTGTTCGCCGTGAGCGCGACCGCGTTCATCATCGGCGCGATGGCGTTCCAGGTGCGCGACATCAAATCCTGAACGGAACAGCCATCGCTTTGGGCTTGAAAAAGGGCAGGCAGGCGGCAAGCTCATTTGCAAGCACACCAATTCATCAACGACACACGGGTTATGAAATTTATTGCAACTTCAATTCGCATTTCCTTCCTGATAACTCTGGTTGTTATCTGCCAGCTCCGGCCGGCGGGAGCGGCGCCCATCAACATTGAAACCGCCAATCTCCTGCTTTCCGTCGAGCCGACGAATTGTCACTGGTCGGCGGCGGTCAAGGGGACGCCGATGCAGTTGAATGAGGTTCATTTTCTTCCCGGCGACGACGCTTCGGGCTGGACAGTGACCAGTTCCGTCAACAATGACGACGCGAACAACTTTGGGTCGTTCGTCACCGTGACGCTGCACGGGACGAAGCCGGGCCAGCTTGATTTTGATTATCAAGTTTCCGCCAGCAAAACCGGAAACGACATTCTGGTGAGCCACGGTCGCGCGAACAACACTGGCGCAGCGGTGGACATCGGCGACATGGATTATTTTGTTTCAAGCGATGCGCGGCTGGGCGGTTCCTATGACCGATGGATTTCTTTGGGCACGCAGTCCCGCAATCGCGATTATTACGACCTTTGGGCGGTGGTCAATTTGATCACGCCCAAAACTTACGCGGTCAATCACGTGATCCGCGACCGCGACACCGGCAACAGCCTGCTGCTCGGACACGTGACGACGCTGAAAGGCGCTTCGCGGTTCGATGTCGCTTCTGGCTGGCAGGGGAAA
>Ga0224557_1001419_pt1 | contig 23146 bp, 17 predicted proteins | sample 714S31014metaG_FD_180677 | JGI IMG/M metagenome (GOLD analysis project Ga0224557, IMG submission 180677) | Peat soil microbial communities from Stordalen Mire, Sweden - 717 S3 10-14 | ecosystem: Environmental > Terrestrial > Soil > Wetlands > Peat | place: Sweden: Norrbotten County, Stordalen... | reverse complement strand
TCTGGAAACAGAAAGAAAAGGTAATTATCAGCAAAGAGGATGGCATAAAGGCAATAGATAAACTGGCCTCTCTCGGGGTTGCGCACATCACATTGACAGGCGGGGATCCGATTTTCAACCCCAATATCTTTGATTTTGTAAAACACTGCACGCAAAAACATATTCACACATCGGTTTTAAACGCCGACGCCAGGCTTCTGACCGAGGAAACCATTATAAAATTAAAAGATGCCGGGGCGGATTTTTTAAGCATTTCGGTTGACTCGTTTGATCCTGAAATAGTTGACAAGTCCAGGGGCATTCCCGGGCTGCTTGGCCATATTGAAAAAGGCGTGGGATTTGCAAAAAAACACGGCATTAAAACAATGGCATCCGTTCTTATCTGGAAGGAAAGCCATGACAGGCTCGACCTGCTTTTTTCAAAGATAAATAAAATGGGATTCGATTATATTTCGGTAAATTATCCGGAAGTGTCAAAATCAAAAGTATATCCGCTTGGCGGCGATACTGTTCAGCTTTCGCCCGAAGCCGTTACCAAGGCTCTTGAAGAGGTGATTCACCTTAAAAAGACCGGAAAATACCGCATACTTAACAGTATTTCATCCATGAAGAACATAATCAATTATCTTGACCATCCCAGCAAGGCGAAATATCACTGTTATGGCGGTTCAAAAGTGCTTTTTATCGACTGGTTTTTTAACATATACCCGTGTATGCACCTGCCGAATCCCCTCGGAAGCCTGTGGGAACTCACCAATAAGGACCTAAAAATGATCAAATGCAACCAGTGCAATATGAGCTGGTACAGGGATTTTTCCATGTATTTTCACGGCCTGAAATCCTTAAGGCCCATATACGAGTCTATGCCGACATTCGGCCATCTTGGAAAACACAAAGCCGTGAAATAATAAACGGTATGCACCTTAGCCCGGGGCATCAGAGTGCGTATATTTCAGGGCTTAAGTATTCTTAAGTGTTGACAAAACGCATATTGTTTTGTATCATTACGCAAATAGCAAGAAGAAGCCATTTGCTTCTCACCCCCAGGGCTTTAAGCCGAAAGGGTTCAAAAAAAGAATATATATGAATAATATATAGGAGAAGACGGCTTTATGCCGTCTTTTTATTTTTTTAAGGAGGTGGATTGTATTTCATTCACAGAGTTAAGGACCAACAGCCAGATCAGGGTCAGCGAAGTCAGGGTCATTGACGATCAGGGTAATTCGCTAGGAGTAATGTCGGTTCCGGACGCGGTGAAAAAAGCGGAGGAAAAAGGCGCGGATCTGGTCGAAGTGAGCCCCAACGCAAAACCGCCGGTATGCAAGATTCTTGATTACGGGAAATATCGTTACGAGCAGCTGAAAAAAGACAAGGAAGCCAAAAAGAAACAGCACGTTGTGGTTGTCAAGGAAGTCCAGGTAAGGCCGAATATTGACAAGCATGACCTTGGCATAAAACTCGAACATGCCAACGAGTTTCTTATCAAAGGTTTTAAGGTAAAATTTGTGATAAGGTTCCGTGGCAGGGAGATGGAATATAAGGAACAGCGCGGCAAGGAAATTACGGATCTTATTTTTAAGAATGTATCCTTAAACGGAGCGCTTGAGGGCGAGCCTTTCAAGGAAGATAAGCTGATAATATTTACGATTATGCCGAATAAAAAACCGCAGTAAGCGGAAAAAAAAGAACTATAAATCAGGAAAAGGAGAACAAGATGCCGAAATTAAAGACAAATTCCTGCGCCAAAAAAAGGATTAAAGTTACGGCCAGCGGGAAATTAAAGTACAAAAGGCCCGGGCTCCGCCACCTTTTGCACCAGGAATCAAGCAATTTAAAAAGGCCGAAAAGAAAAGCCGGATACGTCGACCATGCCAATGCGAAAAACGTCAAATTAATGCTGCCTTACAATTAATAATTGTAAAGTAAAAACTGAAGATTAAAATTAAAATGGAGGTTTTGCAATGCCGAGGGTAAAAAGAGGCGTTACTTCAAAACGCAGGCATAAAAAAATGATCAAACTTGCCGAGGGTTTCTACGGCAGGAAGAAAAATCTGTGGACAAGGGCCACCGAGCAGGTGCAGAAGGGCTGGCAGGCTTCTTTTAAGGGCAGGAAACTGAAAAAAAGGGAATTCAGGAACCTGTGGATAGTCAGGATAAACGCAGCCTGCAGGGAGAACGGGATATCCTATTCGCGCTTTATGAACGGCCTGAGCAAGGCGGGCATCGAATTGAACAGAAAACAGCTGGCCGAGATGGCAGTGACCGATATGGCTTCTTTTACGAAGCTTGTGGAGACGGCAAAAGAAAATATTGTTGTTGCGGCAAAGTAATATACGACAGCATATGTAAATCATAAGGAGGCTGAAAAAGCCTCCTTATGATTTTATAAAGAACCGGGTCCCGCTTTTCAGGGGATTTATCTCTGAGTGACTGGAGGCGCCATGGAAGCAAGGTTTAAAAAGTACCTGCTTTATTACTCAATAGCGGCAGGCGCGGCTTTTTTCCTTATAATGGCATTCTATACCGGCTTTAAGCTTTCCGCTCCGCTGGACGACGCGTTTATATATTTTCAATACGCAAAAAACCTGATCCACGGACACTTCTTTGAATACGTGGCCGGCGAGGGATATTCGTCGGGAGCCACAAGTTTTTTATACGCGTTTCTGCTTGCGCCTTTTGCCCTCGTGTTCAGGGGGATATACCTTGTAATACCGACATATATAGGCGGAATAATAGCGCTGTATTTCTGCGGATATTTTATCTTTGAAATCATAAAAAAACTGACGGACAGCCTGCCCGCGGCCATATTCGGGGCGGCGCTTTATGTGACGAACGGGAACATACTTTGGGGTTTTTTCTCAGGGATGGAAATAGGCATATTTTCACTTCTGCTGGCATGGAGCCTGTACCTGCTTGCGTCAGGGGCATCCCCGTTAAAGCAGGCGCTTTCCCTGAGCCTTCTGGCGTTGATACGGCCCGAGGGATTTATTGTTGTCCTGGTGCTGGCATTTGTGAAATTATTGAACAAAATATCCGACCCTAAAAATGAAAAGTTTATACCTTATTTAATTCCCATCGCCGCGGGATCCGTTTATTTCCTTGTTAATTATCATTTTACGGGCGATTTTATGCCGAATACAATGAGGGCGAAGTCGAATTTTTCCATGGGTTATTACGCCGTTACAGAGGCCCTCAAGGACGGATGGAATTATTACCTTGATTTTTTGAACAAGGTATTCAACGGCGGCGCGGAGCATTATTTTCCGAAATATGTTTTTTTTATTTTCCTGCTCGGAATAATGCCCGGGGCAGCGGCGGAACTCAAGTCAAAAAAGGCGGGATTTTTTATTGTTGCGTTTTTCTGGTTCTTTCTGGGGGTAATGTCGACGGTTTTTTCAAGTTTTGCCTCGGTGCATAATTACAGGTACACCATGCCGTTCATAATAATTTTTACCATATTTCTGGCTTACGGCATAAATATAATACTGGAAAAATCAAAGGAACTCACGGCGGGTAAACTAAAACACCTTCCCGCGGCGGTGTTTACACTCTTTTTTGCATTTAACTTTTTTACTATAGCCGCAAACGCGGTTGATTTCGGCAGGGACTGCAGGGACATTCTGCACCAGTCGATAGCGGCCGGAAAATGGATCAAGGACAACGTACCTGCCGGGGAACACATCGCCATAAACGACGCGGGGGCGATAACATATTTCTCGGACGCGCATGTTTACGACCTCGTGGGGCTTGTAACAAACGGCGAGGCCCGGGATTTCCGGGGCGGGCTTGCGACGGTATTTGAAAAACTTGAGCATATAAGGCCGAAATACTGGATGGTACACCTTGGCTGGTTTAATTATGAGGGTTATACGGTATTTAAAAAACCAAGGTTGACAACTTTTAACATAGAAAAAGAGCCCGCATATTTTGTAGTGGGCTCCCCTGAAGTCGGTGTTGAGACTGATTTTACCCTTTTTAACAGCGGCGACACGATGAAAGTTGACCATATGGAAAAAGACAAATTTGTGATAAAGGATTCACTTGATATAGCGGATACTATCGATGAAGACAAACACGGCTACAGGATATTCACAAAAAGGATACCGCAGGTTCCCGGCACTCTTTTTGAGGAAGCCGAGACAACAGGCGTTAAGGGCGGGCGGGTGCTGGAAGGCGGGCGCATCACCGGCGGCGGTGAGGAATTTACGGTAACTTCACTTGAGCCGGGGGAAGACCTGAAAATAGTCAGAAGGGTATACGAGTCACCGGAAAGCGTCCAGAAGGTATACATTGACGGCGTAGTTGCCGCGCAATGGGACAACACGGCCACCGGCAAGGAATATTCAGAGCAGGAAATAACCGTTCCCGGTTCGTTTATCAAGAAAAATTCGGCAAGGGTTAAACTTGAAGAAACAAAGCCGAACAGGTATAATGCTTTTCATTACTGGTTTTTGCAGAGGAGGAAAATATGAGGAGCGGATTTTTTAAGAACGCGCCCGTTAATACGATAATCATCACGGCGCTCGCGGTTTTTCTTGTCCAGGCCGCGCTGTCCATGTATTATAACAACAACGCCATGACTTTTTCGGGGATTGAGTCCTTTTATTCGCTCAACAGGGCCGGCGACCTTGCGGAACTTGACATAACAAAGGCGGCAAACGAACCCGGAAAAAGGGAAAACTTATCTTTGCTTTATCCGGTATTGCTCGCTCCGATATATAAAATAGCGGGGAAAGCCAATATTGTGCCCGTTGTTTATGTGGTGGACCTGCTTTTATTTGCCGTTACACTGTTTTTGTTTTACGGGCTCGCGGTTTATTTTACCGGAAAAGAAACCGCGGTTATTACAATGATAATATACGCGCTCTCGGCGCCGGTCGAGCTCGGGGCCTTTTCCGGGGCGGCTGTGCCGCTGTCAATAATGCTTTTTGCCGCGGCTTTTTATTTTGCGGTGTTTCCTGATGAAAAAAGGGGTTATCTATGGCTTGTTATAACTTCGGCGCTGCTTGCGCTAAACGGATGGACCGCGGCGGTCTTTGCCGCGTGCTTTTTATTGTTCGCGTGGATGAAGAGCAATGAAAAAAAGATAAAAAAGAATTATAAAACGTTCCTGCCGTCGGCAATCGCCGCTCTTGCTGTTTTATCCACGGCAGTTCTGCTGTGGGTATTTGTCCAGAATTTTTCATATGATTACCTGAAAAACAATGGGCTGCTGGACATTAAAACATGGATGGTAGACGCCTTTTTTAAGGATGGATTCTTATGGGGGAAGGTTCTGCCCCCGTTTATACCGCTTTTCTTTTATCTGGCATTGTATTTAAAGGCCGGTTCTGAAATAAAAAAGAGCGAAGTGTCCGGATTTACGCTTATACTTCTGCTTTCAACGGCCGCGCTGGCCATGGAATTCGCGTCTGTTTTCTCGGCTGAACAGGGTACGTACATGTTTATGCCGCCGTTTTTTATCTGCGTGATTATAGGGGCAATCGCGGGGGTGCGGGAATTTGCCCTCTATTTCGAGGTAAAAAAGAACGCCTATTTTACATCAAATAATATACTGTACGGTTTCATTATTTTTATTGTATTATACAGCTGTATATATACATTCAACAGGACTGTTGAACGCAACGGCAATATTCAGTATATAGCCGGAGACGCGGCCGTTTCCAAATACATGGAAAGGTGAACATAATGGCAAAAAAGAAAAAATTGTCCGCGGGCAACGGGGGAATTGTTAAAAAAATCCATTCCTTCGGGCCGTTTAATCTTGCGGCGCTTGCGCTTGCGCTTGCGGCGGCGGGGCAGATATTCTTTACATATTTTCACAGCCTCTTTCCGGGGCTCGTGCTGTATGCGGCGGCGGTTGCGGCGTTTTCTTTCGCGAGAGGGGCCTCAAAAAAAGAACCTGAAGTCTACAATATGGAGCCATGGATTGAGGCGCTGGTGTTCCTTTTCATAATAGCTGTTGCAGTATTTTTCAGGGTTTATATGGCGGACGTACTGCCGGCCGGATGCTTCCGGGATGAAGGGCAGAACGGCAACGAGGCCATAAATATTTTAAACGGCGTGGTGGTTGACGGCACGAGCCTTCCGGTATATATAGAACGCTGGACCCAGAACGCGGCAATGTACATTTATCTTGTCACCGCGTCATTCAAGTTTTGTGGCATCGGAGTTATGCAGGTAAGGGCGGTATCAATTGTAGTCGGTATATTATGCGTGCCTGCTTTTTATTTCCTTCTGCGTTACCTTTTCGGCGTGCGCGCGGCAATACTCGGCGGTTTTATAATGGCGGTTTTACGCTGGCACGTCAATTTTTCAAGGATAGGCTTTCTGGGCATATTGACGGTGTTTTTTGTAATATTATGCGTATATTTCACATACAGGGCATATATAAAAAGAAAACCCTTTGATTTTATAATGCTCGGAGCGGTGACGGCGCTGTCGCTGTACACGTACATAGCCGCAAGGCTGATACCGGTCGGGATTGCCCTGTTTTTTATCTATGTTTTTATAAGGGAACCCAAATTTTTGAAAAAGCACATGAAATCAATAGGCCTTGCGCTCGCGGCATTTTTTATTGTAATCCTGCCCCTGGGTATATATGTTGTGCAGAACCCGCAGAATTTTATGAGCCGCGCCTCAACGGTCTCGATATTTAACCAGGAAATGCTCCATGAAGTCGGCGGGAGGTATGCGGAAAAGAACGGAACGCCCAAGCACTGGACAAAACTGTATATGGAAAATTTTGCCGACACCATGCTGATGTTCAACTACGAGGGGGACGGAAACCCCAGGCATAACTACGGCGGAGTCCCCATGCTTGATTTTGTCACGGGAATTCTGGCATTTTTGGGATTTTTTCATATTCTGTTTTCGGCCTCAAAGCCCAGAAATTTTCTCCTTCTGGCGCTGTTCGCGGCGTTTTTGCAGACGGGCCTGCTTTCGACGGAATCTCCCCAGGCTTACAGGACCATAGTGGAAATACCGATAGTGATTATTTTTATGGTCATCGCCGCCGGGAAAATAATGGATTACGCCAGGGAGCAGTACGGCAAAGAATTTTTATCCACAGTAATCATGGCCGGTATAGCGGTAATGTGTTACTCGGGCTACGATAATTTTAACCAGTATTTCGATAATTTCAGGAAAAACCCCGGGTCGTGGGCGGAATTTTCCACGGATGAATTTTCCATAGGAAACTATGTAAAAAACCTCGGTGAGGACTGGGAAGCGCTGGTGCAGCCTTCATGGGTGGAAAGTTATACTTTCAGGTTTGCTTCATACCCGGCGCAGAACTACAGGTATTTTTCGCTCTCTAATGACGTGCCGATAAGGGAAAAAACAAGGAAAAATTTTGCGTATGTCCTTGACGCTTCATACCTGCCGCTTCTGCCGGTGCTTGAGAAAATGTATCCGCACGGCAAATACGGCGATTTTAAGCATAAATATATCAGCAATGAAATACTTTATTTTACCTTTGAAGTGCCTTACGAAGACGTAAAAAAGTACCAGGATAAAGCTGTCCAGAACGGGCTTACAGGTTATTACTACCGCGGAATCGAATGGAAAGGGGCTCCGGTTTTTTCAAGAATGGATCCTTTTATACTTTTCAACTGGACAATTGATCCGGTCATGGGGCCGTTTTCGGTAAAGTGGGCAGGCAGAATAAAGATTGAGAAGCCGGGCGAATACTCTTTTATGACGTCATCAAATGATTATTCGGACCTTTATATAGATTCCAGGAAGGTGCTTGAGAATAAGGGCGCCGGGTTCGGCGCCGGCGACACGACGGGAGCTATCAGCCTGTCACGCGGCATGCACGAAATAGTATTGAGGTATCGTGAATCGATACATTACTCAAAGATGCAGTTCTGGTGGAAAAATCCGGATGATCTTAAAGAGGAGGTTGTGCCCAGTGAAATCCTCTTCCCGGAAAAATAATAAAATAGTGGTGGTAATGCCGGCATATAACGCGGCAAAGACCCTTGAAAAAACCTATAAGGACATACCGAAAAATATCGTGGACAGGGTTATACTGGTTGACGATGTGTCAAAGGACGATACTGTCGAAGTGGCCAAACATCTCGGCATCAAGACAATAGTCCACATCCAGAACAAGGGTTACGGCGGCAATCAGAAGACGTGCTATATTGAGGCGTTAAAGGAAGGCGCGGATGTGATAGTGATGCTTCATCCGGATTATCAGTATGATTCAAGGCTGATACCGGAGATGGTGTCGCCGATATTAAACGGCCACGCGGATTTTGTCCTGGGTTCCCGTATGCTCGGGGCGGGAGCGCTCCGCGGAGGCATGCCTTTTTATAAATATGTTTCCAACAAGGTGCTGACATTTATCGAAAATGAGTGTTTTGGCAAGCATTATTCCGAGCTTCATACGGGCTTCAGGGCATACAGCAGGAAACTGCTTTTGACGATACCTTTTACCATAAATTCGGACGACTTTGTTTTTGATACGGAGGTAATTGCGCAGGTGGAAATGTTCGGGTTCCACTCAAGCGAGGTGCCGGTGCCGACAAGGTATTTTAAGGAGGCATCCTCGATAAATTTTGCGCGTTCGTTGAAATACGGGTTTGCCACGCTGAGGGTTATGGCGCAGTTTTTAATGCATAAATGGGGTATAAAAAAATATGACAAGTTCAGCAGGACGCTCACCGATGTCATAAGCCCGTTTTACGCCAGGCAAATAAAAAAAGGAAAAGGATAATGGCGAAAAAAATAATTTTCTGGATCGGAATTGCAGTCACGGCCGTCTGCCTGTTTTTTGTTTTTAAAGGGATAAAATACGGCATGCTGTGGCAGATAATAAAACACATTAAGGTATGGCTTTTGCTCCTGACGGTAGCCATCTATATATCCGGATATTTTATAAGGTCCGTAAGATGGCACTATCTGTTAAAACATATAAAGTCCTTCAGCGCATTTACGCTTTTTCCCTATCTTGTGATAGGCTTCATGTTCAACAACGTCCTGCCGGCGCGCGCGGGGGAGTTTATCAGGGCATATCTCACGGGCAGCAAGCTTAAGGTCAGCGGGACATCGGCATTTGCCACAGTTGTCATTGAAAGGGTATTTGACGGGCTGGTTATGATATTTTATTTTATCATAGGTTATACGGCTTTTCATTTTATACATAATCAGACGCAGATAGCGCCGGTGACTTTTTTCGGAATGTCGCTTGGAATAAAGGACGCGGTGCTCGGTTTTGCGGTGCTTGGCAGCGCGGTCTTCCTGGGAATATTTGTTTTCATGTTCTTTTTGCTTTTCAAAAAGGACGCGACCGTCGGGTTTGTCCATAAAATAATGTCGGTTTTTCCGGCCGGGATCCGTGACAGGGTTGGAAAATTTATCGACTTGTTCATCCTGGGGCTCGGGGTCCTGGGAAACGCGGGGGACATGCTGACTGTTTTCGGCCTCTCTGTTTTTGCGTGGTCAGTTGAGGCCTTTACCTACTGGCTCATGGGAGCGGCGATGAACATACATGTAAACTTTCTTCTTGTGTGCCTTATAATGGCCGTTGCAAATTTCGCAATAATGGTGCCTTCGACATCCGGAGGAGTCGGGCCTTTTGAGTTTTTCGGCGTTGGCATCATGCTGCTTTTTTCATACACCAAAGAGCAGGCCGCTGCTTATGTGTTTATTGTGCATGCCATGATACTCTTCCCTATAATCATACTGGGGGCGTTCTTCATGGCCGGGGAAGGCATGGATTTTTCAAAAATTGTGAACGAACAGAAAAAGGAGGAAGTAAAATGAAAAAAGTTTTACCGGTATTCGCACTTGTTTTTATGTTGTTTGCCCTTACGGGATCATCCTGCGAACAGACGAAAGGTACGGACGGCGCACAGCCGTCGGCATCGCCGGCTCCGGCCGCGCAGGGTGCCACCACCACGGCGGCAGCGGGTTCTCCTGTCGCGGTTATTGAAACGGACAAAGGCACCATCAAATTCAGGTTTTTCACGGCCGACGCCCCAAACACATGCGACAATTTTATTAAGCTTGCCGACAAGGGTTTTTATAACGGCCTGACGTTCCACAGGGTTGAGCCTAATTTTGTGATACAGGGCGGGGATCCCAACGGCAACGGCTCGGGCGGCCCGGGTTATAACATCAAAGCCGAGTTCAACAAGAATCCGCACCTGGAAGGAACCGTTGCAATGGCCCGCGCGGCCGACCCTGATTCCGCGGGAAGCCAGTTTTATATATGCCTTGCTCCGGCCCCGTTCCTTGACGGCAAATACACGGTTTTCGGCCAGGTTACCGAAGGGCTCGATGTGGTCCATAAAATTGCCATTGGAGACAAAATGAACAAGGTTTACATAGAATACAAGTAATTTAAGGATTATAATAAAAAAAGGACGGGATTAATACCCGTCCTTTTTTTATTAATAAGGGTTAAAAAAAATTATTATATTGGTATAATATATAAAGTTAAATACAAAAATCAAGGGGTACGATGAAAAGAATACTTTTTATACTGTCAGCAGTCATAGTGTTTGGTTCGACATTATTATATTCCTGGGGGCCCGGGCCCGGGACAACCGCCATTAATTTCATGAAAATAGAACCGTTTGCGAGGCCGGCCGGAATGGGCGAGGCCTTTATTTCCGCCTCCGACGGGACATACGGATTGTTTTATAACCCCGCATGCCTTGACGCTGTGCTTGGTTACGAGGCGCAATTTTCGCATATAGCCTGGTTTTCAGGGATAAATTACGATTATCTTGCGGTAGTGAATCCGGACCCGCTGCTTTCATGGGGTAAGATTGGGCTGGCCATCTGCTATATTTCAGCGGGGTCAATGTCCGCAACAAACGACGTCTATACCGGGGACCTGAATTCTTATTCCGACATGTCACAGTTCATCACCGGAACATTCACACCCCAGAGTTACGCCGTAATATTCGGCTATTCGCTCGACCCTTCGGAGGACCTTTCGCTGGGGCTTAACCTAAAGCTTACAACGGATTACCTGGACCAGGCAAAAAGTTCAAATGTGAGTTTTGACCTGGGCGGGGTTTATAAGAGCCTGATAGGCGGCAACTACTTCAGATACGGCCTTGTTTTCAGCAATATAGGGACCAGTTCCACCCTGGTTGAAGAAACTTTTGACCAGCCCATGGCAATAACATTCGGGATATCGGACCTTACAACCATAGCCGGATGCGACTTTTTGATATCCTGCCAGGCCTCGGCGCAGTGGGATGCCGATATGACGCTTGGAGCCGGGGCGGAGTACTGGTTTTATGATATGTTCGCCCTCAGGGCCGGAGCGGCGCTTGAACACACCCTGCGGCCCACCTGCGGCGCGGGCATACGCTGGAAAAATATGGAGATTGATTACGGTTTTGAAAATTACGACACACTTGGCGCCGTGCACAGGATATCGCTTCTTTATTCATGGGGAACCCCGCCGGCAAGGCTAAAGGTCTATCCGTACCTGATATCCGCCGAAAAAAATTCGGCCGTCAATAAAATGATATTTACCCCGGTACTTCTTCAAAAAGATCTGATTGAAAATGTAAATATAAATATTTACGATAAAACCGGAGAAACGCTTCTGCTTAAAATATCGGATAAGGGCAAAGATTCGCCTGTGGAATGGGACGGAACCGTTTCCGGCAGGCCGGTTCCTGACGGAAAATATATGGCAAGCGTTTCCGCCGGATATGCGGTCAACGGCGATTCTGAATCAAATAAGGTCGAGGTGCTAATAGATTCGACGCCGCCGGATGTTTCAATTACGGCAGCCCCGGACGTAATGGTGGGAGACAAGAAGTCTCTTTTAATACCGGTGGAGTTCAAAATGGCGGCAACCGACACATCAACGGTGCGTAAATGGCAGCTTGTTGTTTGGGACAGCTCTAAAAAGCCATTTTTTAACATTTCCGGGGCGGGAGAACCGCCTGAAAAATATTCCTGGGACGGCAGGGGAAGCTCCGGATCTTACGCGAAAACAGGAGAGGAATATTATTTCGGGTTATATGCCTGGGACGGGACGGGAAATATGGGAGCCGCAAAAATATTGGCACGCTTCCTGTTCGTGAAGGAAATTAAAATAATCTTTTCTTCCGACGCGCTTTTCGATCCGGGAATGAGCGATGTAAAAACTTCCGCATACCGTATGGTGAGCCGCATGAAAAGCGTTCTCGAACAGTATCCAGGGGTTTCCATAACGGTGGCCGGACACACAGACGACCTGCAGCCGTCAAAAAAAGCCGTTTACAGTGACAATGGAGTGCTTTCAAAGGCAAGGGCCGATGCGGTCAAGTATTATATGGTGAACATGCTGGGTATAGACGCGGACACGATATCCACCGAAGGCGATGCGGATAATTATCCAATAGCCCCCAATGATTCACAGGAGAACAGGGCGAAAAACAGAAGGGTTGAAATAATTATACGCCCGGATGTTTATAAATAAGCCCGCTTTTTTAACTATTTTTTAAATGATGCCATCCTTGACTAAAATTTAAGCCTGTGCTATTGTTAATATCATGTTAACTTTCAGTTAATTCACCGTGGCTAAAGGAGATAATTATGTTTGGCAAATTTTTTCCCAAAGAATTTAATTTTTTTGATTTTTTTGACAAGGAAATGTCCTACGCGGAAGAAGCATGCGTTGTATTTAAACGAATTGCGGAAAAAGGGGAAGTTGAGCCGGAAGAACGCGAAAAAATGAGGGAAATAGAGCATAACGGCGATAAAATGGCTTACGCAATTATCGATCACCTTAACAAGACTTTTATCACGCCTTTTGACAGGGAGGATATCCATTCACTGGCAAAAATACTTGACGATGTAAACGACAACCTTAATACAATCGTTTCAAGGATGAAGGTTTATAAAATAAAGGGGCCAAATAAGCTTCTAATTGAGTTCGCGGATATTATCGTAAAATCTGTAACTTCTCTCGGCGTAGCGGTCAGGGGGCTCCGTGACCGCAAGCATATGAATAAGGTTCTTGAGTCATGCAGGGAGATTTCCGCTTATGAATCACAGGGCGACAGGCTCAGGGATGAAGCCCTTGGCTGGCTGGTTGACAATGAACGCGATCCGTTTAATTTCATTAAATGGAAGGAAATTTATCAGGAGGCTGAGACTGTGCTTGATATTTGCAAGGTCGTCGGCCATGTCGTGGAAACAATACTGGTAAAACAGGCCTGAGAAAATAAAACACTTATAAACTAAATGGAGATAGAATGACTATAACTATAATACTGCTGATAGCGCTTGCGCTTGTATTTGATTTTTTGAACGGATTTCATGACTCTGCAAACGCGATTGCCACGGTTGTTTCAACAAGGGTTTTATCGCCGGGCAAAGCAGTCATATGGGCCGCTTTTTTTGAATTTCTGGCTTTTTTCTTTTTTGGCTCGCATGTGGCAAATACCATCGGCAAGGGCATTGTAAATATAAATATTATCGACAGCGCCATTGTTTTCGGGGCGCTTGCCGGAGCGTGCGCGTGGAACATTATAACCTGGTATTTCGGGCTGCCTTCAAGCTCTTCGCATGCGTTAATCGGCGGCCTCATAGGCGCGGCAATGGTAAAAGCCGGGCCTTCATCTTTGCTTGCTCCGGGCATCATTAAAGTTGTCAGCTGGATAGTGATTTCTCCTGTGCTGGGTTTTGTCCTGGGGAGGATCGTGGCCATGGCGGTTTACTGGATGTTTTCAAGGACTTCGCCGTCAAAAGTAGACCAGTTTTTCAGGCGCGGACAGCTGGTTTCTTCAGCGCTGTTTTCCATGGGGCACGGCGGCAACGACGCGCAAAAGACCATGGGTATTATAACGTCATTGTTATTCAGCGCCGGGCTGCTCGGAAAATTCAAGATACCGGTATGGGTGGCAGTTTCGTGCTACGCGGCTATTTCCATGGGAATAGCGTTCGGCGGTTGGCGCATAGTCAAGACAATGGGGCAGAGGGTCGCAAAACTCAAGCCCATTGACGGATTCTGCGCGGAAACGACAGCCGCAATCAGCCTTTATACTGCCTCAGCTTTCGGTATTCCGGTTTCGACCACGCATACTATCACAGGCTCCATTATGGGCGTCGGCTCTATAAGAAGGATGTCGGCGGTGCACTGGGGCGTAGTCGGGAATATTATTTGGGCATGGGTGCTTACAATACCGCTTGCCGCATTGATGTCGGCAGCGGCTTATATGATAGGAACACATTTTTTAAAGTGATTTTTTTGGTGAATCAATTCCATATAAATGAAGCATGGGTAAAAACTGAAACCAGCCAAAAACTCCAACTTCTTTTCGTGTAATTCATTACCCAAAACCACATATCATTATTGAATATACCTCATATTTTGTTCATGATTTGAGAAAATGTTGTGGATTTTGAAGATTTTTTGTGATATATTTTTTTCCACAGGAAGGCAGGTGTATTTATGCGCTTTTACGTTAAAAAAATTGCTTTTATTTTTTTTATGCTCTCTATTTATAGCGCCGTATCCGCGGCTAATATAACCATTAATACCGCAAATCAACGCATAGCCATCAGCCCGTATATATATGGAACAAACCAGCAGATGGAGGGCGATGAGAACCTGACGATAATGCGCCTTGGCGGGAATAGAATGACAGGGCTTAACTGGGAGACGAACGCTTCAAACGCAGGGTCTGATTACCAGCAGTCAAGCGACAATTATATGTGCACTGCAATTGAATATCCGCTTTCGACAACAGAGTGCGCAGGCGAAGCCGGTGGAATTATAGAACATTTCGTGGATTACAATATAGCGCACGGCTATAAATCCATTTTAACCCTTCCAATGGCCGGATATGTGGCGGCGGATGAAAATGGCACGGTATCGGTTGCGGAAACCGCGCCTTCCGCAAGATGGGACACGGCAAATTATGTAAAAGGCAGCCCGTTTATTTATCCTCCCAATTTAACCGACGGCGCGGTTTATGATGACGAAGAAGTCGCTTACATGGTGCAGAAATACGGTAATGCGGAAACTCAGAACGGCGTTATGGCGTATCAGCTTGATAATGAGCCGGATCTCTGGTCAAGCACACACCCGAGGATACACCCGGCACAAATCGGAGCCGCAGAACTTGTTACGAGGTGCGCAGAACTCGCTTCATCAATAAAAAATGTGGACCAGTATGCCCAGGTTTTTGGGCCGGTGTTCGGCATGATATGGTCCGAGGATTCTCTGGGATCGGACTGGGCCGCTTTGAAATCGGCGGGCGGCTACAGCTGGTATGTTGATTATTTTCTGGATCAGATGAATAAGGCGTCAACCACAGCCGGGAAAAGGCTCCTTGACGCGCTTGACATACATTACTATACGGAGTCTGCCGAAGGGCTTTACCCGCCATTCAGCTATTCCACGGGATGCAGGGTAACGGAAGACGGCTGCACCTCGACTGCGGCGGCAACATCCCGTATGCAGGCCGCTAGGACACTGTGGGATTCAACTTTCACAGAGAACAGTTCGGTGGGACAGTGGCTTTCCGCGGATCTGCCATTGCTGCCGAAATTGCAGGCATCAATAAATAAATATTATCCCGGCACCAAGATAGCCGTAACCGAGCACGGATTCGGGGGCGGAACCGATTATTCGGGAGGCATATGCCTGGCTGATGTGCTTGGAGTATTCAGCAAGTACGGCGTTTATGTTGCCACAATGTGGAAAACGGGTTATGGCATATTCCATTCAGCCGCATACAAACTCTACAGGAATTATGACGGCTCCGACGGCACATACGGCAGTACAAATGTACAGTGTGATTCAAGCGATGTCCCGGATATTACATGTTACGCGTCCATAAACGGCAGCGATGATTCCACGGTTCATGTTATTGTTTTAAATAAGGCTTCCACGGCACAGACGGCGAATGTTTCCATAACCAGCCCCCAGACTTACACGACAGGAACGGCGTGGGCCTTTGGAGGCACGGATTCAACTATCACCCAGAGGACGGCGCCGGTTTTATCGGGAAACTCATTTTCGTATTCGGTGCCGGCACATTCTGCCTTCCATTTTATATTAAAATCGGGGGCGACGCCGACAAATACCCCGAACTGGACCGCGACAACGACATTTACAATAACACCGACTTTCACAATAACGCCTACATTTACAGCAACACCGGCGGCATCCTCAATTATTATTTATGACGGGGATACGGCAGGGGCAACGATAGCCGACGGAACCATCGGAAGCACCGCGCCCGGCGTGATGTCGCAGACAACGGGAGGGAACCCGGGAAATATGATGCTGCTTACTTATACAAACGTGACAGCATGGTGGCAGCAACATACGTGGACCCTAAATAATCCTAAATCAACAGCGGGCGAGATGTACCTGACCTTTAACGTGAGGCAGGACCCGTCAAGCGCCAATCCTGTTATCCAGTTCGTTGTCGGACTTGATTCGGGCTGGACGGTAAATCTGGATGTTTCACTTTATACTGTGGGTGGAGGAGCGGTAACGACGGCATGGAAGACGGTTATGATACCATTGTCGGTCCTGCTCAGCACGGGCCAGACGTCCATAAATCATATTTCTTTTACGGATAATTATTCCAACGATTATACAGTTGATATCGATAATGTCATGCTGTTGCCGGGGCTTCCGACACCGAGCCCGACACCGCAAAACACGCAGTCATTCACGCAGTCAGGAACGCCGACTTTGACCAGGACGTTTACCCCGACATTTACGCCGACGCAGACCTTCACACAGACGATTTTTGTCACGAACACGGTTACGCCGACAGTAACGGAAACTATTACCGGGACGCCGCCCACAGAAACAATTACACCGACAGTAACCAGGACCGCCACATATTCGCCGACCATAACAATGACGGCAACGGCGACCATAACACAGACACTTCAGCCGACAAAGACATTTACGGTCACTTTTACCGGCACACTGACATTTACTCCGACCATGACAAAAACTGCCTCGCCTACTTCGACGCCGCCGGCATCCCCGACGTTAACATCCACCCCCGCCGCGGGAAGCGTGAAAATTATTGTTTATCCAAACCCGATAATAGCGGGAAAGGACCCGCTGAATTTATTGATAACGGCACCGCAAAAACCGGCATCCGTGAAGCTTCGCATTTACACATCCGCTTTCAGGCTCATCCACGAGGCTGTATGGGATTCTTCCGGAATAACCGGCGATTATGTTGTTACGGAAAGCGCGGACAAATTCGCAAACCTCGGAAGCGGGACATATTATTTTATTGTTTTTGTGACAGACACGCAGAATAAAGTGACGAACGGGAAAGTGAGCCCGCTGATAATTATCAGGTAGAATCAATATTGGAAATTTCTTTTTTTTATATTGACAACCCGTTAAAGGAGTTGTATTCTTTAATTGAAACAGTAAAGAAATTGATCCTTTAAACTGGCCCTGCGAGGCTGGTAAGGAGAATGATTCACTTACGCCTTCTTACCGTATCTCTGCGGCCGGGAGGTTTTTTTATGCCAAAAACACCCCTCCTGCCGTCGGAAATACGATTTACAAGCCGCGCCGCCGCCTTAAATCCGGAGGCTTAAAATGGAATCAAAGATCAGGATAAAAAGCGAGATACTTGACAAGCCCTCAATTGACAGGGCCCTTACCCGTATTGCCCATGAAATAATCGAAAAAAACAAGGGCGGAAAAAATCTTATAATAGTCGGCATCCGTTCGCGCGGGGATGTCCTTGCAAAACGCATCGCCGACAGGATAAACGAAATCGAAAAAATAACCGTTCCGGTCGGCGCGGTGGATATAACTTTTTACAGGGACGATTATGACCGTGTCACAAAAGCCGAGGTTAAATCCACGGAACTTCCCATATCGCTTGACGACAGGGACATCGTGCTGGTGGATGATGTGCTTTATACGGGCAGGAGCACCCGCGCCGCAATGGACGTTTTAATCGAATACGGCAGGCCTAAGACCATTCAGCTTGCCGTGCTAATAGATAGGGGGCACAGGGAGCTTCCGATACAGGCAAATTACGTGGGCAAGAATGTCCCCACAGGCAAAAACGAGCTTGTGGTGCTCAAACTCGAAGAATCTGACGGCGAGGAAAAAGTCCTTCTCGCCGAAAAAGCTTAAGGGGGAATTCATGGCATTCAGGCACCTTCTTGGACTGCAGGAGCTTCCAAAGGAAGATATCCAGAACATACTGAAACTGGCCGTGACGTTTAAGGACCTGATATTAAAACCGGTAAAAAAAGTGCCGACCTTAAAAGGCAAGACTGTGGCCAACTTTTTTTTCGAGCCGTCCACACGGACAAAAACATCATTTGAAATTGCCGCCAAAAGGCTCTCCGCCGATGTTTTAAACCTGTCTATATCCACTAGTTCCGTGGTCAAGGGCGAAACCCTCCTTGATACATTAAAAACCATCGAAGCCATGCAGGTTGACATCGTCGTCATACGCCACAGCGTCTCAGGCGTTCCTTTCATGCTTTCGCAGAAGATAAAATCCGTGGTGGTAAACGCGGGCGACGGCATGCACGAACATCCAACCCAGGGCCTGCTTGACCTTTTTACCATAATGGATAAAAAGGGGAAAATAGAAGGGCAGACCGTGGCGCTTGTCGGTGATATTGCCCATTCGCGCGTGGCGCGCTCGAATATTTTCGGCCTTATCAAAATGGGGGCAAAGGTGCGGGTCGTGGGACCTGCCACACTGATACCGCGCGATGTGCAGAAAATGGGTGTCGAGGTATTTACCGACCTTGAATCGGGGTTAAAGGGCGTGGATGTCATAAACATACTGCGCATGCAGCTGGAGCGCCAGAAAAAATATCTTTTTCCGACCATCAGGGAATATGCCATGCTCTTCGGTGTTAACAGCAAGAAGTTAAAATGGGCAAAACCGGACTGCCTGGTCATTCATCCCGGGCCCATGAACCGCGGCATAGAAGTCTCTCCAAATGTGGCGGACGGCCCGCAGTCGGCTATCGAGGAACAGGTCACCAATGGTGTGGCGGTAAGGATGGCGGTCTTATATCTTATGGGAGGGGGCAAAGCCAATGAAGTTACTGATTAAAAACGGCCTTGTGGTAGATCCGGCCAACGGCCGGGAAGAAAAATGCGATGTGCTTGTCGCCGACGGTAAAATTTCAAAAGTTGCGAAAAACATAACCGAAGCCGGGGCGAAAATAATAGACGCGTCCGGCTGTATAGTTGTCCCGGGGTTTATCGACATGCATGTGCATTTCCGCGAACCCGGATTTGAATATAAGGAAACAATTGAAACCGGCTCAAGGGCGGCGGCCAGGGGCGGCTTTACCACGGTGGCATGCATGCCCAATACGGACCCGGCGCTTGACAACCAGGCCATGGTGGAGTTCGTGAACATGAAATCAAAGCAGGTCGGGTTGATAGATGTAAAGGCGATAGGGGCCATTACAAAAGGGCGCCTCGGACAGGAACTTGCCCCAATCGGCGAGTTATTTAAAGCGGGCGCGGTCGCGATATCCGACGACGGCTCGACCGTAATGAACGCCGAGATAATAAGGCGCGCACTGCAGTATTCAAAGATGTTCAATATAACCCTTATAGAACACTGTGAGGATGTAAATCTTGCATCGGATGCCAACGCCAACGAGGGTTATAACGCCACTGTACTCGGATTAAAAGGAATCCCGGCGGCCGCGGAGGAAGTAATCGCGGCCAGGGACATTATAATAGCCAGGGAAACAGGCGGAAGGCTACATCTGGCGCATCTGTCAACAGCCGGTTCTGTGGAACTGCTAAAGTGGGGCAAAAAAATGGGGGTTAATGTCACGGCTGAAGTCACCCCGCACCATTTTACACTCGATGATTCATGCCTTAAAGGGTATGACACCAATTTTAAAATGAACCCGCCACTGCGTTCAAAAGAGGACGTTGCCGCCCTGAAAAAAGCGCTGAAAGACGGTGTGATTGATGTGATAGCAACCGACCACGCGCCTCACGCCGAACTTGATAAGGACGTGGAGTGGAATCAGGCCGCTTACGGTATAGTCGGCCTGGAAACGGCTTTTCCGCTGATAATCAACGGCCTTGTAAAACCGGGAGTGCTTACCATTTCCCAGGCAATCGCAAAAATAACCATTAATCCGGCAAAAATTCTTAACCTTGACAGGGGAACCCTGAGTGAAGGGGCGCCGGCGGATATAGTAATAGCAGACACTGAAAAAATGGTGGATATTAATAAGGAATTTTTTGCCGGACAATCCACAAATTCGCCATTTATCGGGATGAAACTTTTTGGTTCGGTGGAAACAGTCATGAAGAACGGCAGGATAATTTACGGCGCGAAAAATTAAAGAGAGTTTATAATATAAAGGAGCGCAAAATGAAAAAAGCGGTTTTGATGCTTGAAGACGGGACATACTATGAGGGTTTGCAGGCGGGAGCCGAAACCGAGGCTTACGGCGAGATAGTATTCAACACTTCCATGATGGGTTACCAGGAGATACTCACGGACCCGTCATATAAGGGGCAGATAGTAAATATGACATACCCCGAGATAGGCAATTACGGCTATAACCGCGGGGACGAAGAGTCGATAAAGCCGCAGGTCGAGGGTTTTGTAATGAAGGAAATATCCGCAATATCATCCAACTGGCGCTCATCCGGGACTCTTGATTTATATCTTAAAAAGAACAATATCCCGGCGATAACAGGAATTGATACGCGCGCCCTTACGCGGCATATCAGGGATTTTGGAGCAATGAAATCGGTGCTTTCATGCGCCGACACGGATAAAAAATCGCTCCTGAAAAAAGTTAAAAATTCACGGTCGCTTGTCGGGGTCGACCTTGCGAAAGTTGTTTCGACAAAAAAGCCATATGTCTGGAAAAAAAGCGATTCGCTCACGCGCCTCAAAATGATGGGCGAAGACGAACGGTATGTCGATATCTGGAAAAACAAAAAAAAGCACAGGGTTGTGGCGCTTGATACGGGTATTAAATTCGAAATACTGCGTATTTTTACCGAGCTTAACTGCGAGGTTACGGTTGTGCCTTGCGATACCACGGCCGAACAGATACTTTCGTATAATCCGGACGGGATTTTTCTTTCCAACGGGCCCGGAGACCCGGAGGGGGTGCCGTATGCGGCGGATACTGTGCGAAAACTTCTCGGAAAAAAACCGATATTCGGCATCTGCTTCGGCCACCAGTTTTTGGGGCTCGCGCTCGGCGGAAGGACCTATAAAATGAAGTTCGGACACAGGGGGGCGAACCACCCGGTTATGGACCTTAAAACAAAAAAGATCGACATTACGGTGCAGAACCACGGATTTGCGGTGGACCCGGATTCCTTTAAAAAATCAAAATATAAAGTGGACATTACGCATATAAACCTGAATGACAAAACCGTTGAAGGCATAGAAGTTAAAGCCCTGAAGGCGTTTTCCATACAGCACCATCCCGAAGCTTCGGCCGGGCCGCATGACGCCAGGTACATTTTCAGCAAATTCATAAAAAACATGGAAAATTAATTCCATAATATAACAAGGAGAAAGCAATGCCAAAACGCACAGACATAAAAAAGATCCTGCTTATAGGTTCCGGCCCCATAGTAATAGGCCAGGCATGCGAGTTTGATTATTCGGGGACACAGGCGTGCAAGGCACTGAAAGAGGAAGGGTATAAGGTTGTGCTCATTAATTCAAATCCGGCCACCATTATGACCGACCCTGAGTTTGCTGATGCCACGTATATTGAGCCGCTTACCGTTGAAATGCTCGAAAAAGTAGTGGCAAAGGAAAGGCCGGACGCGATACTCCCGACTGTTGGCGGGCAGACCGCCCTTAACCTTGCGACAGATTTTGTGAAAGCCGGGCTTGATAAAAAATATAAAGTGGAACTCATAGGCGCGAATTTTAAATCCATACAGAAAGCCGAGGACAGGCAGGAATTCAAGCAGGCCATGAAAAAAATAGGCCTTGATGTGCCGAAAAGCGAATATGTCTCAAATATGAAACAGGCCATGGCAGCGGCCAAACGCATAAAATATCCCGTGATAATCAGGCCCGCCTTTACACTGGGAGGCACCGGCGGCGGCATAGCCTACAGCGCCTCGGAATACAGGGAAAAAGTGGCCCGTGGTCTCAGGGATTCCCCGATTTCAAAGGTTCTGCTTGAGGAATCGGTCCTGGGCTGGAAGGAATATGAGCTCGAGGTTATGAGGGACCTAAAGGACAACGTTGTAATCATATGTTCCATTGAAAATTTTGACCCCATGGGGGTCCATACAGGAGACTCGATTACAGTGGCCCCGGCGCAGACGCTCACCGACAGGGAATATCAGTTCATGCGGGACGCGGCAATAGCAATTATCAGGGAGATAGGGGTCGATACCGGCGGCTCGAACATCCAGTTTGCGGTAAATCCCGAAAACGGCAGGATGATAGTTATCGAAATGAACCCAAGGGTATCACGCTCGTCAGCTCTGGCGTCAAAGGCCACGGGATTTCCAATAGCAAAGATAGCGGCCAAGCTTGCTGTCGGCTACACACTCGACGAGATACCCAACGACATTACTCGGTATACACCGGCGTCATTTGAGCCGACGCTTGACTATGTCGTGGTAAAGGTCCCCCGTTTTACATTTGAAAAATTTAAGGAGACAAAAGACGAGCTCGGCGTCCAGATGAAATCAGTGGGCGAGGCCATGGCCATTGGCAGGACATTCAAGGAAGCAATGCAAAAGGCCCTGCGCTCCATGGAAATAGGGCGCGCCGGATGGGGGGCCGACGGAAAGGATATTGATATTGATAAACTGACGCTTCCGGCGGTAAAACAAAAGCTCAGGGTGCCGAATTCCGAAAGGATTTATTATCTGAAGTACGCGATGCAGAAAGGAATGAGCGACAGGGAAATATTCAATATCACAAAAATCGACCCGTGGTTCCTGCGGAATATGCGCGAAATCTATGATTTTGAAATTAAACTCAGGCATACTTCTTCCAGGATAGGGAAACTGACACAGGTTAACGCAAAATCCATCCGGCCCCAGCTTTATGAGGCAAAGCAGTTTGGATTTTCCGACATCCAGCTCGGGCAGATATTCGGTTCCACAGAGGAACACTTCAGGAATATCAGAAAAAAGCTCGGGATCGTCCCTGTTTATAAGATGGTTGACACATGCGCA
>Ga0224557_1001416_pt1 | contig 23200 bp, 25 predicted proteins | sample 714S31014metaG_FD_180677 | JGI IMG/M metagenome (GOLD analysis project Ga0224557, IMG submission 180677) | Peat soil microbial communities from Stordalen Mire, Sweden - 717 S3 10-14 | ecosystem: Environmental > Terrestrial > Soil > Wetlands > Peat | place: Sweden: Norrbotten County, Stordalen... | reverse complement strand
GATCCGATGGCCACCGAGAATTGCGCGGGTATTTTCCCATCCATGCCGCCTGTCGCCAACGATGTACGGGATATAAAGCGCAGCGGACACGACCACGCCCGCCACCAGCCATCGCCAATTGGCGCGCGAGACGTTCAAGGCCAACACCAACAGAACCGCTGGGGCGAAAAAGATGACCATCATATGAAATTGCGGCATGACCGTCAGGATGAGACAGACCCAGAAGATTTTTGGAGATTTCTCACCCACCACCACATCCCACAGCGACAGGTACAGCAAACCAGCGAGAAACGCCATCGGCAGCGGGTTCGTCGCGCCGACGGAATAGTGCACAGCCCAGGGCGACGTCGCGCAAAACAACGCCGCCCACAAGGAGTACTCCGGCCCCAGAAGTTTTTCCGCCAGCCGGTAGACGAGGTAGATCACGGCCGTACCGAGGAAAATGATGAGCAAACAAACGGAAGCGGGGGAACCGCCGATCTTCAGACCCGCCAGCCAGAACAGCGCCCAGAGCGGTCCCGGCACCTTGGCGCCCTTGAAGTTTGGCTGTCCGATGTATTGCGCGCGTTCCTGGCCCGCGGCGAACTCCATGGCGACGCGATAGGCGGCCATTTCATCCCCACTGGACGCGTGATGAAACGCCTCTCCCCAGTAGAGCCCGGCCAGCCGGAGGAGGAACCCACCGATGATGATCAGCAACAGCACGACAATCTTCCCGCGTTTCGACATGGTCGGCATTCTAGTAAGTTGGACGGTTGTTTGGCCAGCACCCAGATGTTTCCGTCACCATTCCATAGCCGGAACGGCTGGAGGTCGCTGATTGACGCTATCCGGCGGCTATGATAGACTTTTGGTAGCGCATCGGTTCGAGTCGGTGCGACCCTCTGGGAATCAGCCATGAGGAACGTGCTAAACGAAAACGTGTTGGTGCTCAATCGTCTGTGGCAGGCGATCAATGTCTGCACGGTCGAGCGCGCCTTTATGCTGCTGTACATGGGCCACGCCGAGGTGGTCATGGAGGACAGCGGCGACTTCCAGACCTTTGATTTCCACGAGTGGCGCGAATTCAGCCAGGGACACCACGGCGAGGACGTGGTTCACACCGTCTCGTTCAAGATCCGCATCCCACGCGTGATCCTGCTGCTGTTTTTTGACCGGCTGCCGCACAAGGAAGTGAAATTCACGCGGCACAACATTTTCGAGCGCGACCACAACACCTGCCAGTATTGCGGCAAACATTTCGACCGTCGCGAATTGAACCTCGACCACATCGTCCCCCGCGATCACGGCGGCACGACCACGTGGGAGAATATTGTGTGTGCCTGTATCCCGTGCAACACGCGGAAGGCCAATCGCACGCCTACCCAGGCCGGGATGCACCTCATCAAGAAGCCCAAGCGCCCGAAGTGGCGTCCCTTCGTGAATGTCACCATCGCCTCCGTGGCGCACGATAGCTGGAAACATTTCCTCGATTTGGCGTATTGGAACGTCGAGTTGGGCGAGGATGTGAAGTAGTTTGTCCGCGTCTTTGTCCTTGGACGGAACATGACAATGCGAGCTAAGAAGGCGGTTGTCCGCGCTCTTGCTATTCTCTTGGCCTATGCTCTCTTGGGACCGGTGTGGTATGCGCGAACAGTTACTCGTAACGGTGAGGTCACTGAGTACAAACGTCTTGGCATGTTCAAATGGATGGAACTTGAGAAGTACTACTTCATCCAGAACCCGGATCTGAAAAAGGGAGGCGCCTTTATTCGGAAGCCCGGTGTTGCCGCGACGATGGTGTGTTACTTTCTGCTTTTCGGGGTGGTCGTCCGTTTTGAAACGAAGTGGAAGGAGCAAGGAGTATCATCTGTCTGACGAGTTGTTGACGGTGATTTGTCTCTGGGGCCGTTTGGTCATGCGCTTTGACACCCCATCTCCGTATTTGATTTCCCGATGACCACGCTCCAAATTCGTCCATACCGATCGACCGACGAAGCCGCCGTCGTGGAGTTGTGGGTGGTTTGTCAGTTGATAGGGCCTCTCAACAATCCGCATCAGGACATCGCGAGAAAACTGCGTGTCAATCCGGAGTGGTTTCTTGTTGGTGAACTGGACGACAAGATTGTGGCGACTTGCATGGTGGGATATGAGGGACACCGGGGATGGATCAATTATCTGGCAGTAGCTCCCGAATACCAGCGGCGCGGTGTTGCCCGGCAAATCATGGGGCAGGCGGAGCGATTGTTGCGACAGGCGGGGTGTCCAAAGATCAACTTGCAGGTGAGAACCGCGAATGCGCAGGTGATTGAGTTCTACAAGACCATCGGTTTCAAGATTGATGACGTTGTCAGCATGGGGAAGCGGCTTGAGACGGATGAGCCGTTCCGTCCGCCACCCGTTTCCTGACGGTGCTTAGCTTTGACACCTTTGGGGTTCAAGGTTAGTATTTCCCTGTGTCCGGGAAACTCGATCAACTGAAGGCGGTGCTGCACGGCTACGGGCGTACGCTGGTGGCGTACTCCGGTGGCGTCGACAGCGTTTTTCTGGCGAAGGTCGCGCACGACGTGCTCGGCAACGATACGTTGGCGGTGATTGCGGATTCGCCGAGCCTGCCGCGACGGGAATTCCAGGAAGCCGTTGATATTGCGAAGCAATTTGGATTTCCGCTCCACGTGGTCAACACGCATGAGATGGCGGATGCGAATTACACGAGCAACCCGTCGAACCGCTGTTATTTCTGCAAGAGCGAGCTATTTGAGAGCCTGGCGGAGATTGCCCAGCGCGAAGGTTGGCAGACGATTGTGTACGGGGAGAATGCCAGCGACGTGGGGGATTATCGACCTGGTGCCGTAGCGGCCAAGGAATATCAAGTGCGCGCGCCGTTGAAGGAAGTCGGGTTGACGAAGGCGGAGATCCGCGAATTATCGGCGGAGCTGGGCCTGCCGACGGCGGACAAATCGCAGATGGCGTGTTTGTCGTCGCGGATTCCGTACGGCGAGCCGGTGACGGAAGAGGCGTTGGGGATGATCGAGGCGGCGGAGAACGTTTTGCGGGACGCGGGGTTTTATGAAGTACGGGTGCGACACCACGTGGCGGGAAACTTGAAATCCGAAACTCGAAATCCGAAACTGTTTATGGCACGGATTGAAGTTGGGCCCGATGAATTGAGTAAATTTGTAGAAGAAGAAGTCCGGGAGTCGGTGACCCGTGCGTTGAAGAAGATCGGGTACGCTTATGTGACGCTCGATCTACAAGGGTACCGGCGCGGCAGCGCGAACGAGGTGCTGGCAAAATTGAAGGAGGACTGAGTGATGAATCGTAAAATCATGGGAATGGGCATCGGAATGCTGGGCGCGGCGATGCTGTTGGCGGGCTGCGGTGACCAGAAGCTGCAGCAAGCGCAGGAACAGCTGACCGCTGCGACCAATGAGTTGGCGGCGGCGCGGACGGAAACCACCACAGTCAAAACGCAAATGCAGGCCAAGGTGGATGAGCTGCAGCAGACGATTTTGAAGTTGAACGATGATAATGCTGACGCGGAAAAGAAGATGGCGTCGCTCAAGTCCGATATGGACAGCCAGCGGCAGCAGTTTCAATCCAAGCTGCAGGACGAACAGGCCACGGTGGAGGCGCTGTCACAAGACAAGACGAACATGACCAGCGAGCTCAAGGTGCTCACCGATCAAATCGCGGACGTCAACCAGAAGTACGCGGATTTGGAAAAGACGCATGCCACCACACTCGTGCACCTGCAGGCGATGCGGGAAGAGTACGTGCGGCTGAACAATGAAAAGGTTGCGCTCGATGCGAAGTTGCATGACTTGAAGGCCTTGAAGGAGCAGATCATCGTGGTAAAACAGGAAATGCACCAGAAGCGGGTGGAGGAACTCCAGCGCCTGGATCGCGCGGAATACGCCATGGGCAATCACGGTTACTTTGTGAAGGATGGTTCGGTGGTGGTCGCGCGCACGCCGGGCAGTTATCCGCTCAACCAGGAGTTGTACCGTCCGGAATGACCGACAAGCCGCAAAAGCTGCGCATCGCCAACCGCGATTTCAACTCGCGCCTGATTATGGGCACGGGGAAGTTCGCCTCGGGCGAGATCATGGCGGCGGCGCTCGAAGCCAGCGGCGCGGAGATGGTGACCGTGGCGTTGCGGCGCGCTGATTTGTCCGGCCAGCGCGACAAGTTTGCCAACATTCTTACGTTCGTTGACGCAAAGAAGTATTTGCTCCTGCCGAACACCAGCGGCGCGCGCAATGCGGAGGAAGCCTGCCGGCTCGCGCGGTTGGGACGCGAAGCGACCGGTTCGACGTGGTTAAAGTTGGAAATTCATCCCGATCCCCGCTATCTGCTGCCCGATCCGATTGAAACGTTGAAAGCGGCGGAGATTTTGGTGAAGGAAGGTTTCACGGTGTTGCCCTACATCAACGCCGATCCCGTGCTGGCGAAGCGGCTGGAAGATGCCGGTTGCGCGACAGTGATGCCGCTCGGTTCGCCCATTGGCAGCGCGCGCGGCATCGAGACGCGAGCGAACATTGAAATCATCATCGAACAGGCGACCGTGCCCGTGGTGGTCGATGCGGGGCTGGGCGCGCCCTCGCATGCGGCGGAAGCGCTGGAGATGGGCGCTGATGCCGTGCTGGTCAACACGGCGATTGCGGTTGCCGCCGATCCGGTGCGGATGGCGGCGGCGTTCCAGGCGGCGGTCGAAGCGGGCCGCGCGGCGTATGAGGTGGGTCTGGCCCCGAAGCGGAAAGAGGCCGACGCGACGAGTCCGCTGACCGGGTTTCTTAATGAGTCATGAGCTTTTCCTCTGAGTTTGACAGTCTCGCGTTGGCAGAGCTTTCCACGTTTTCCCAAAACGCGACGGCGGCCGACGTGGAAACGGCGTTGGCGCGGAGCCAGACGAACGGCAAGCGGCTTTCGCTGGCGAACTTTGCGGCGCTGATATCGCCGGCCGCAGCCGAGCCGCCTTATCTCGAAGCGCTGGCGCGGCAATCGCACGAACTCACCGAGAAGTATTTTGGGCGGGTGATGCGGTTCTTCGCGCCGTTGTATGTCAGCAACGAGTGCATCAACATTTGTAAGTACTGCGGGTTTTCGCGCGACAACCCCATTTTGCGCGTGACGCTGAGCCTAGAGCAAGTGGCCACGGAAGCGCGATACCTGCACGAACAGGGTTTTCGCCACATTTTGCTCGTCGCGGGCGAGCATCCGCATTTTGTTTCCGACAATTATCTGCGTGACTGTGTGGCGCGGCTGCGTGGAGACTGGCCGAGCATTTCGTTGGAGGTCGGCCCGCTGGAGACCGAGCAGTACGTGCCGATTGTCCAGGCGGGCGCGGAGGGACTTGTCGTCTATCAAGAGACCTACGATCGGGGCGTGTACGACGCGATGCATGTTAGCGGGCCGAAGAAAGACATGGATTGGCGGCTGGATACCCTGGAGCGCGGGTATGCGGCCGGATTCAAGCGGCTCGGTATTGGGGCGTTGCTCGGCCTCGCGCCTTGGCGCAATGAGGCGATTGCACTGGCGGCGCACGCGGCGCATTTGTTGCGGAAATGCTGGAAGGCGCAATTGACGATTAGCGCACCGCGGTTACGGCCCGCGGCCGGGGAGTTCGAGCCACTGGTGAATATGAACGACCGCGAACTCGTGCAATTTATTTGCGCCCTGCGCCTGGCGTTCCCCGAGGTAGGGCTGGTCCTGAGCACGCGGGAGTCACCGAAGCTGCGCGACAATTTGATTCCCCTGGGCATCACGTTGATGAGCGCGGGGAGCCACACGGAGCCGGGCGGTTATACGGGGCAGGGGAAGGGGGAGTTGCACGTGACGAAAGGGGGGCGCATGGTCAAGCCGTCGGCACCCATGATCGAGTCCGAAGGGGAGCATGCCACGGTGCAGTTTGAAATTGCCGACAATCGCTCGCCCGCCGAAGTTGCGGCACGGTTGGAGCAAATGGGTTACGAAACGGTGTGGAAAGATTGGGAATCCGCCCTTAATGAAGCCTGAGTCCGTCATGATAATTGCCAACGGCAAGGACGAGGAGGTTGGTCAGAACTGCACAGTAGCCGAATTCGTCAGTGTGCACGGATGGAAGGCCACGCAGGTGGTGGTTGAGTACAATGGGCGGGTCTTGGGTAAGAAGGAATTGACGGGGACGATGCTAAATGGGGGCGACAGGCTTGAGGTGATTGTGCCTGTGGCTGGCGGCTAGCGATTGTCGAAATATTCGCCTGCTACCTCGGTGATTTGATACCAAAGTGCACATGCATCTGGCTTACCTGCAAGCACTTCTTTCTTTACGATGCGAACGACAGGCCTCTTGAATTGCCAATGTTCGTCACTCGTGACTTCGAGGAGGGCCTTATTGATGCGTAGGCTAACTACTTCCAGCATACCGAGTTCCGAAGCATGACGCTCTCCCCATTTCACCTCGTCTGACAGTGTTTTGAGATCGGTACGACCCTGTTTGGTTTTCAAATCCAGTATCTCAAGTTTCAGGATATACGGACTATCTAATGTGTCTAATGAGCGCTTGGTCAACGAGATGCGGCTATAATTCCAATCCTTATCGGAGTAGTCCTGGAGGGCCAGATTGACTCGAACCACGGCATCTTCCAACGGGTCGGTCTGATCGTTTGTTTGAGCGGTCTTCATGATTAGTGCCAATGTCATCCGTCGATGCAAAAAACTAGTTGCAATATAGTACGACTAATTATATTCTGTGCCGGACAGAAAAACGAGTTTGAAGATTCAGGAGCTTGCACGTTCTTCAGAGGGGTTCCCCACCCCCACCTCCTTGGCGTGCAACTCCTGAATCTCATTTTTACGGTTGTTCATTTTTCTCCCATCCAACCCTTAGTATTTTTCCTGCGGACTGGCGGAGCCTTTCGAGCTTGCCTTTGCTACGGGGTTCACCTAGAAGTCAGCCCAGATTAGTTGAAAGTTTCTGATTCTCAACTGCGAATTCTTTTTACGAGGAAATTATGGGTCAAATCTTTGCTGATATCACCAAAACGATCGGTCGAACGCCACTGGTTAAGCTGAATCGCATTACGGCGGGCCTCGAGGCCGAGGTTGCCGTCAAATGCGAGTTTTTCAACCCCTTGAGTTCCGTCAAGGACCGCATTGGCGTGGCGATGATCGAAGCGGCGGAGCGCGACGGACTGATCGGGAAAGAGTCGATGATTGTCGAGCCGACTTCCGGCAATACCGGTATCGCGCTGGCATTTGTGTGCGCGGCAAAAGGTTATCGGCTGACGCTCACGATGCCGGAGACGATGAGCGTGGAACGTCGCGTGTTGCTGCGGATGCTCGGGGCCGAACTGGTTCTCACGCCGGGCGCCGAGGGAATGCCCGGCGCGATCCGCAAAGCCGAACAATTGCTCAAGGAAACCAAGAACGCTTTTATGCCGCAGCAATTCAATAATCCCGCCAACCCGGAAATTCACCGCCGTACGACTGCGGTGGAGATTTGGGAGGACACGAATGGCCGCGTGGATGCGGTGGTGGCGGGAGTGGGAACCGGTGGCACGATCACCGGTGTTGGTGAAGTGATTAAAGGGAAGAAGCCGGGCTTCAAGGTGGTGGCGGTGGAGCCGGTTGATTCGCCGGTGATTAGCGGAGGCAAGCCTGGACCGCATAAAATTCAGGGCATCGGTGCCGGGTTCATTCCCAAGAACCTCAATACGTCCATTATCGATGAAACGCTCACGGTGTCGAACGATGACTCGTTTACGATGGCGCGGCGGCTGGCGAAGGAGGAAGGTATCCTTTGCGGGATTTCTTCCGGTGCCAACGTTTGGGCGGCGATTCAATACGCGAAGCGTCCCGAGAACAAGGGCAAGCTCATTGTCACCTTTGCGCCGTCGACCGGCGAGCGCTACCTCAGCACGGCGTTGGCAGCGGAGGCGCGCGCGGAAGTCACGAAGAGTTCATAGTCCTTCGTGATGAAGACCGCTCTCCTTTTTTCGGGGCAGGGCAGCCAGACCGTCGGCATGGGGCGCGACCTCTGCGAGAAGTATGAAGTTTGCCGCAAGCTCTTCACCCACGCTAACGAAGTGCTCGGACGCGACATCCAGAAGATTTGTTTCGAAGGGCCCGTTGATGTTCTCACCAAAACCGACAATGCGCAGCCGGCGATTTTTCTCACGAGCCTCGCGTGCTTCGAAGCATTGAAGTCGCAGGTTCCCGATCTCGTGTTCGATGCGACGGCGGGTTTGTCGCTGGGCGAATTCACGGCGCTCGCCGCCGCGGACGTGGTGAGCTTCGACGACGGCCTGCGCATGGTGCAGAGTCGCGGTCGCTTCATGCAAGAAGCTTGCGAAGCGACCAACGGCGGCATGGCCTCGATTCTTAGTATGGATGACACGACGCTGGCGGAAGTTTGCGACGCAGCCGAGGTGGACATCGCCAACATCAATTGCCCGGGGCAGGTCGTCATTTCCGGCGACAAAGAAAAGATTGCAAAGGCTATTGAGCTGGCCAAGGAAAAGGGCGCGAAGAGGGCGATTCCGCTGGTTGTCGCGGGCGCGTATCATTCACGACTCATGGAAGGCGCAAAGGTCAAAGTGGCGGAGGCGCTCGCCGGTTTGCGGATGCAGCTTCCGAAGGTACCCGTTGTTTCCAACGTCACGGCCCGTCCGGGCGGAGGCGTCGCCGAGATCAAGGAATTGCTGGTGCGCCAGGTCACCTCGCCGGTCCGCTGGAGCGAGTCCATGCAGTGGCTGGTTGCGGAGGGTTTCACGCGGTTCATCGAACTCGGTCCCGGCAACGTCCTCAGCGGCCTGATGAAACGCATCAACAAGGATGTCGAGATGCTTTCCGTCAGTGATGTGCCGACGTTGGATGCGACGGTGGCGAAGTTGAAGGTTTAGAGCAAAGCTTCAGCGGCAGAAGTAGAAAATAGAGATGTGACCCCGGTGACCACGTCGCAGTTTATCTATTTTTCGTTTTTATTTTAAGGTCATTTCAAATATCAGTTTAGACAAATGTTTATTTTCAATTACTTTCCTTTGTTTCTTATCCGGATACAAAACATCAACTGAAGTCAGGTGATCTACCAAATCCCTATGTTGATAAACGTGAACCGTGAATCCTAACGTTTCAAAGAAAATCTTAAATTCTTGGTCTGTTGCAAACATTAATGAATAGAGATCTCTTCCCATTCTTTTGGCCTGAGCGCTTCCTATTCGTTTGGCCTGCATAGAGCCAGCTCTCGTATCTCCAATAGTCCCTTTTCTCGAGCCTCGTTTTGAATATATATCAGTAGTGATGTATACCCCGGTATAACTGTCCAATAAATCGCGCACCCGTTTTGCTATCCGCGCTTTTATATTATGCGGATAAAATCCAAGAAGTCCTTCATGAACTACGGCCAAGGGTTTTGCTTTCAAGCATCCCAGAATTTCTTGCATACCGGCTCCATTCACCACATCAAAGCTGACAAAATGAAGATTCCCTCTATCAAGTCTGAGATCTTTGGCTATACATTCCATAGCGTCTAAAGAACGTAAATCCTGATCGGTATGTACATAATTCCATTGTGCGGGGCTGTTGACTCCCCTGGTACCATGTCCTGCTCCAAATTCAACAACCTGTTGAACTCTGCTCTTTTTTATCAAAGCATCAATTGCCTTATATCTAGATTCAAAATGAGGGATGCTTGCTCTGGCATATTCAAGATCTTTACATTCTTTATAGTATGCTTCTCTGGCACCCAGCATTCCAGCTACGGCCATTGCATTTGGTATATCTGAAAAACTTCTAAAGTAAGCAGTTCCTAAATTGGTGCTTTGTACTGCTCGTGAAGGAGCTTCCAGGTTTTGTGGTTTATGCTCATTACTCATATTAATTTTCCCAGAAAAAGCACTGAGCTGACATTTCCCATATGACCCAGGCCCCGCAACCACCGCGGGACATTCAGTCTCGTGACCAGCCGCGACTGGTTGTTACGAACGGGATGACGCCTTGAGTGTAGGCAGGACCGACCAGACAGGCAAGCCTAATAGGGTCAGGGATGGAAGGATGGGGAGGCCGTCAACCAGGCAACGGAGTTGATGTTGCGGGCTGATTCGATGGACGACGGCACGCGGGCCGCGTGCCCTACAATATGGTGAGATGTGAATAAGAGATACCTGCCCCTTCTTGCCCTGCGAGGACCGAAACAAGTATAATATCTACAGGCGATAATTGTGCTGGACATTATATCGTAGAAGGATATAGTGTTGGGGTGTGGATTGTAAATTGAAGGACGATAGGGGAGCGTCTCGTAGAGACGCTGCTACACCGGCGGCGTGCGGAGCGCTTGCGCTACAATTCACGGATCGAAGGGATGACAAGTCCCAAACCCAAACCCAAACCGAGAGGATACTGTTATGATTCCGAATGATGATGTGGTTGTGACGAAGGGGTCGTTGAAGCAAGCGGAGAGTAATCGGCGGAATTGCCGGAAATCGACGGGGCCGCGGACGGCGGCGGGGAAGGCGGCGTCGCGGATGAATGCGGTGAAGCACGGGATTTTGTCGGGGATGGTGGTGGTGCGGGGGTTGCGGATCCAGGAGCACGAGGAAGAGTATGAGGCATTGCGGAAACGATGCTTCGAATGCCTGGCACCGGTGGGGCAGGTGGAGGAGATACTGGTGGAGCGGATCGTGATGACGCAGTGGCGATTGCGGCGGGTGGTGCTGGCGGAGACGGGGGAGATCGCGTTGAGCGTGGACGGGGGCTTGCGGCGTCGGGAGGACCGGCAGCCGCTGCCGTTGGGAGTTTTCGGGAACCCGTTGCAGGACGCGGCAGTGCAGATGGAGAAGACGACACAGGGATTGGAGTATTTGACGGCGGTGTTGAGATCGGTCCGTCGCAATGTGGAGCGTGATGGGGAACTGACGGAAGCGACCTGTGAATCGGTGCGGAAGTGGTTTATGAACCATCCAAATGCGATCGCGCGGGCGCTGGAAGAATTTCGCGAGCGGATGGCAACCGATGTGTCTGCCGCCAAGGCTTCGGCGGACACGTCTGCCGTCGCTGGTGCTTTGGCGGACACGTCGGCGGACGGGACGGCGGATGCAGAGGGGTTGAGTGAAGAGGAGATGAAGGAGAATCATCAGCGAGGGGTGCTGATGTTTATCGACGAGAAGCTGGAGGAGTACGCGAAGTTGAGCGAGCAGCGAGAGGATCGGGAGGACAAAGACGAGTGGGCGCGGCAAGCGGCGGATGTGTTGCCGTCGGCGAAGGTGTTGGAAAAGATTTTGCGGTATGAGGGCGCGCTGGAGCGGCAGATGTATCGGGCGCTGCTGCAACTCGAGAGACTGCAGCGACGACGTGAAGGCGAGAATGTGCCGCCGCCGGTGACGTTCGAGGTTTTGCGGGGGTGAGTATGAGCACTACCCCCCCCGTTTCTACCAAACGAAGCCAATTGTAATGTGCGTATTTTTTAGTGGAAGTGTCAGGATGTTAAGGAGTTAACCCACATTACACAATTATTACAACTGGCTTCGTTTTCGGCAAAACGCGGCTCTTCTCAACAACATGCGCGGTTGACATTTCCTGTTGAAGGCAGTTAAGAAGGGCGCTATGCAGAAACTGCTTGAGAACAAGATTGCAGTGGTGACGGGGGCGGGGCGCGGGATTGGGAAGGCCATCGCTTTGAGGTTGGCGGGCGAGGGGGCCACGATTGCGGCTTGCGGGCGGACGCTGGCGAATGTGGAGGAGACGGCGGCGGAGATCGTCACGGCAGGCGGCAAAGCGACGGCTTTGGCGGTGGACGTGGCCAACAGCGCGCAGGTGGCGGAGTGTTGCGAGAAGATCCTCAAGGAATTTGGGCGGGTGGATGTGCTGGTGAACAATGCGGGCGTTACGCGCGACCAATTGCTGTTGCGGATGACGGATGATGATTGGGACACGGTGCTCAATACGAACCTGAAGGGCGCATTCAATTTCACCAAGTCGATTAGCCGGGGGATGCTCAAGCAGCGGAGCGGGCGGATCATCAATATCACGTCAATTATAGGCTTGACGGGAAATGCGGGCCAATCTAACTATGCCGCGTCGAAAGCGGGTCTCATTGGATTCACGAAATCGGTGGCCCGCGAGCTGGCGTCGCGCGGCATCACGGCGAATGCCGTGGCGCCGGGTTTCATTGTGACTGAGATGACGAGCGCGCTGGGGGAACCGGCGCGGGAGATGTTGAAGACGCGGATTGCGTTGGGGCGTTTGGGCACGGCCGAGGATGTGGCCAACGTTGTCTTGTTCCTGGCCAGCGATTTGGCAGCGTATGTGACCGGGCAGGTCGTTACGGTAGATGGCGGACTCGCGATGTAAAGGGGCATTCGCGCGCAAACTAAACTTTGACAACAGAGACAGTTTTCGCATAAACAAACGAACGTTTTGAAACAGGAGGAGCCAATGGCAGAGAAATCCATAGCAGATCGTGTGAAGGAGATTATTGTAGAACAACTCGGCGTGAATCCCGACCAGGTGACACCCGAGGCGAAGTTCATCGAAGATTTGGGCGCGGACTCCCTCGATACGGTCGAATTGGTGATGGCGTTTGAAGAGGAGTTTGGCGCGGAGATTCCCGATGAAGATGCGGAAAAACTCCAGACGGTCGGCGATGTGGTCAAATACATCGAAGAGCGCGGCGAGAAGTAATCCGATCGGTAGCGCCCGGCGTTCCGCCGGTGGCGGGACGAACGAGGGCCGTAGAATTGCGGGGCATAAAGTGAGTTGCTATTTCACACTTTATGCCCCAATTTTTCATGATTCTGACAAGCCATGAGCGAACGACGTGTCGTCATTACGGGTATTGGGGTTCTCACGCCACTGAGCAGTGAGTTGGAACTTTTCTGGCAGAATCTGATTGCCGGCAAAAGCGGCATCTCACTGATCACCCGCTTCGATACCGCGGAATTCGACTGCAAGATCGGCGGCGAGGTCCGGGATTTTAAGCCGGAAGAATTCATGCCCATCAAGGAGACGCGGCGCACTGACCGGTTCGTGCAGTACGCTGTCGGGGCGGCCAAGAAGGCGGTCGTGGATTCGGGGATCGACATGGCCCAGGAGGACGCGAACCGCGTTGGCGTGCTCATCGGCTCCGGCATTGGCGGCATGGAGACGATTGAAGACCAGGTTGGGACACTTATTCGCAAAGGTCCGGGCCGGGTGTCGCCGTTCATGATCCCGATGCTTATCGTCAACATGGCCAGCGGCTATGTGTCGATGTTGCTCGGCGCGAAGGGGCCGAATCTTGCCGTTGTTTCCGCCTGCGCCACCGCGACGCATGCACTGGGGGAGGCGGCACGGGCGATTGTTCACAATGATGCCGATATCATGATCGCCGGCGGCAGCGAGGCGGCCATCACGCAAATGGGCTACGCGGGATTCTGCGCCATGAAAGCCATGAGCACCCGCAATAGTGAACCGGAACGCGCCAGCCGTCCGTTCGACGCCCAGCGCGACGGGTTTGTGATGGGGGAGGGTGCCGGTGTGTGCATTCTCGAATCGCTCGAACACGCCCGCAAACGTCACGCGAAGATTTATTGTGAGGTTGCAGGTTACGGCATCACGGGTGACGCGTACCATATGAGCGCGCCTGCTCCCGAAGGCGAAGGCGCCGCGCGTTCCATGAAGATGGCCCTGGGACATGCGAAGCTCAACCCCGAACAGATCGATTACATCAATGCCCACGGTACTTCGACGCCTGTCGGTGACAAGTGCGAAACGCAGGCGATCAAGAAGGTGTTCGGCGAGTACGCGAAAAAGATGGCGATCAGTTCGACCAAATCCATGACGGGCCATCTGCTCGGCGCCGCGGGTGCGGTGGAAACGGCGGTCTGCGCGCTGGCGATTCGCGACGGGATCGTTCCGCCGACGATCAACTACGAGAATCCCGATCCCGATTGCGACCTCGACTACGTGCCCAACAAGGCTCGGCAAATGAAGGTCGATGTCTGCCTCAATAATTCCCTCGGCTTTGGTGGTCATAACGCTACGATCATCGTCAGGCGGCACGAGTGATCGCGGTCATCTTTCATAATGTCGCTTTTGCACGATTTGTGCTATAACTCCAGCAGATGCCTGCCTCGAATCCCCGTTTGCGGGTAGGCTCCGACGAAAGGAGGGAAGTATGCGTGTGATCCGCGTTGCGGTGATTTGTTTCCTTGGGTTCACCGGCGTGGCGAAGGCCCAGACGAATTTCTTCATTCAGGACATCCATGTAAACCCGGATAGTTCGGTCACGATCACCTGGCCGGCGGTACCGCAGATTCCTTATCACGTGATGTTTGCGGACTCGCCAACTGGTATGTGGCAGGATTTTTCTGATGGCACGGTGGCGGCGGGCAGCAATGTCTCGTCGCTGGCGTACACGGACACGAACGGCTTGGCCGTTACGCAACGATTCTACAAAGTCCGAAAGACCAGGGCACAATTGATCATGGCGCTGGTTTTGGATCGATCTGGATCGATGGGCTGTGAACCCCCGTGCGGCAGTGGCGGCGCGTTCGTTCTATCCAACGCGGTGTCCAGCTTCATTGATAATTTTGACGACAGCGCCGATATGGTGGGCATGAGTAGTTTTGGATCTACGGCCTCATTGGACGTTCCGATGGAACAACCGTTTAAGAGCGACATTACGGCTGCGGCGAATGCCATGAACTTCGGTGGAAGAACATTCGCTGAGGGCGGTTTGCAGATCGGATTCAACCAGGTCAACAATACGTCCGCGCCGCCGGGTCAAAACGCCGTAAAGGTAATTGTATTCTTTACAGATGGATATGCGAATACCTTCCAGACGAATTTCAGTTGTCGCGTGGCTCCTATCAATCTTGGACAGAGCGACCCGCCAATTGGTTTGCCGACGAACGCAGGAGCCCCATGGAGCTACGAGTTCATCGATCCGGCCGGAGGATCTGATCCGCCGTGCACTAGCACCACGTTCCAATCGATCGACGGAACAACCAAGACGATCAGCCAGAATAATCAAAATGTGTGGTATGAAGGACAACTGCATGCTTTGAGCGTGGCCAACCAAATACGGTCGGCAAACATTCTTATCTACTCGATTGGTTTGGGTGCGGGACTAAATCAGGATTTCTTGAGAAACATTGCCAATGATCCGGCGGGTTCGTTGTACAACATAAATCAGATTTCCGGCGAGGCTGTCTTCGCTCCCGATGCCAGTCAACTGCAAGCTGTTTTCCAGTCGATCGCGACCAAGGTCCTGTCTCAATGACCGAGCAGTGCATCCTGGCAGCAGTCGGCGCGTCCCACATAAAACTCTCGCTTCGAGGTGACGGTTTTGTTATTGAGCCCGCTACATGAGCACCAAGATTCGCGTTACGATTTGGAATGAATTCCGCCACGAGCGCAAGAACGAGGCGGTGAAGAAGGTTTATCCCGATGGCATGCACGTGACGATTGCCAAGGGGCTGTCGGCGTCGAAGGATTTGGCGTGCCGCACGGCGACCCTCGACGAGCCGGAGCATGGGTTGACAGAAGCCGTGCTGAAAGAGACCGACGTGCTGATATGGTGGGGGCACGTTGCGCACGGGGACGTGAAGGATGACGTGGTGAAGCGCGTACAACAGCACGTGCTGGCGGGGATGGGATTGATCGTGCTGCACTCCGCGCATTATTCGAAGATTTTCCGCGCGTTGATGGGGACGAACTGCTCGCTGAAGTGGCGCGAAGCCGACGAGAAAGAGCGCTTTTGGAACCTGGCGCCGGGCCATCCCATCACGGAGGGTTTGGGCGAATATTTCGAGCTGCCCTATGAAGAGATGTACGGTGAGCGCTTCGACATTCCCGAGCCGGACAAGCTCATCTTTGTTTCGTGGTTCGAGGGCGGCGAGGTGTTCCGCAGCGGTTGTTGTTGGGACCGCGGCAACGGTCGGGTTTTCTATTTTCGTCCCGGACACGAGACGTACCCGACGTATCATGATGCGAACGTCATCCGCGTAATCGCCAACGCCTGCCGCTGGGCGCGCCGTCGCGTAACGATGGCGACCGATAAAGCGCCGAATTCGCCCGCGATCGAACCCATCCAGAAGAAGACGGTGAAATTCGGCCGCGCGGGAGTGCAGCAGTGAACAAACTTCGCATCGGCATCATCGGCCTGGGGATCGGGCGACACCACATTCGCGGTTATCAATCCCATCCGAATGCCGAGGTCGTTGCCATTGCCGACCTGGACGAGACGCGTCTGAAAGTGTCGGGCGACGAGTATAAGATTGCGGGTCGTTATCGCGATGCGCAGGAAATGTTTTTGCGGGAAAAACTCGACATCGTGAGCGTTTGCACGCCGAATAAATTCCACAAACCGCTTACGATCGTGGCCCTCGAAGCTGGTTGCCACGTGCTCTGTGAGAAGCCGATGGCAATGAACACCGCGGAAGCGCGCGCCATGTTGGATGCGGCGAAGCGCGCAGGGAAGCGGTTGATGATCAATTTTTCCTACCGCTTCTCGACGCCGTCCTGGGCGCTGAAGGCGCAAGTCGACGCGGGCGCGCTTGGCGATATCTACTTCGCCCGCACCATTTGGCATCGGCGGCGCGGGATACCGGGTTTTGGCGGTTGGTTCGGACAAAAGGAACTGGCGGGCGGCGGTCCGATTATTGATCTCGGTGTGCATCGGCTCGATCTGGCATTGTGGTTGATGGGTTACCCGAAACCCGTGTGGGTGCTCGCGAGCACGTACAACGCGATCGGCTCGCGCATCGCGAAGGAGAAGGGTGCGAAGTTTGACGTTGAAGACCTCGGGGTGGCGTTGATCAAGTTTCAGAATGGCGCCGCGCTGGAGTTGGAGGCTTCGTGGGCCGCGTATATCGCCGAGCAGGAACTCATGGAGACGCGGCTGCTGGGCACGGTCGGTGGCGCGGTGCATCGGAACGTTGGCGAAGGTTACAAGTTTGAGGCGGAACTTTTCTTCGAGCGCAATGGTTCGCATTACGATATGAAATTGCACCATCCACCCGGCGCCGATGTGCCCAGCCAGTTTCACCATTTCATCGACAGTATCCTCCAAGACAAACCGCATATCGCCACCGCCGAAGAGGGGCTGATCGTGATGGAACTGCTCGATGCGATCTACGAGAGCGCGGCAAGCGGCCGGCCGGTACAAATCAAGCCGTAGCGGTAGAGTGCCGGCGAATCCACACCAGCGCCATCTGCGCGACGATCAACAGGACAAGCACGGACGCGCAGAAGAAATAAGGCGCGCGCAAGGAGTGATGGGTCCCGACCCAGCCCGCGAGCACCGGGCCGACGAACATTCCGCTCCCGATGATGGCCTCGTGAAACCCGCTGCCTTTGCCTTTCTCGTTCATCTCTTCGAGGGTGAAGTAAATGCTCGCCTGGTACGCGTAGCCGGATACAGCGCCGCCGACGATCCATGCTGCGGCGAACATCCAGGTGGTATTCGCGAGTCCGATCCATACCAGACTGGCCACACAGATCAGCTGCGCCACCCACAGCGGCCAGAGACGCGTTCGCCAGAATGCGAGCAGTTGCAGGGCGACGAACGCCACGAGGGCGGCGCCGCGCCCGGCGGCGAGCAGCGCGCCATGTACGTCCGCGCTGATGCCGACATGCATGGCGAGTTGCGGGAACAGTGCCGTGGTACCGGCCAGCGCAAAGTTGGTCGCAAAATTCGCCAGCCACGCCGTCTTGCGAAAGCCGCGGCCTTTCGGGATGTGCGGAGCGGGGCCTGTGTCAGTGAACTCATTATCATTCCCCGACTGTTTTATGGGGAGCAGCAATAGGATCGCAATCAGCAGGATCGAACCTGCTGACGCGTAGAATGCCAGTTTCGGCCCGTGCTTGAAGAGAACACCGGAAAGCATGAAGCCGAGCAGCAAGCCGAGGTTCCATGCCACCCCGAAGGCGGTCAGACGGACCGCGAGTTTGTGTCCGCTGAGTCCTTCCCCGAGCCAGGCGATGATTGCCGGCCAGAAACACGCCAGACCACTGCCGAAGATGGCACTGAACAGCAGGAGCCAGCCGATTTGGGTTGTCAGGGAACACACAAACGCCATGCTTCCCGCGATAAGGCAGCCGACGAACGCCAATTGGCGACGACCCACCCGGTCGGAATACCGGCCCGTCACCAGCGCCACCATGGCATAGACGCCAATCCACACCGCGCCGAGCCAGCCGAGTTGCGACGCACTCGCGCCCAGTTCCGCCGCGCGGCGACTGATGGCAAATGTCACTCCCGCCACGCTCAAATCCATTAGCAGCGAAACGAAATAGAGGATCTGAAGCTGGCTCATGTAAGAGCGCGCAGAATACGCCGCACTCCCGGGAACGGACAAGCGGAATCGCCTGGCGCTGTTGCCAAACAGTCTGCGGAAACGAAATACACTCTATCCTTCATTTTTGGCGGGGTGACGGTATAATGCGCAGCCATGCAATTACTTGTCGCCTCGCGCAACAAACACAAATTGAAGGAACTCGCTGGCCTGCTTCAGGACCTGCCGTTGGAGACCGTCCCGGCTTCGGGCATTCGCGGGCTGCCAGAAATCGTGGAGGACGGCGCGACGATCCGCGATAACGCAATCAAGAAGGCGGTCGAAACGGCGCGGGTGGCGAAGAAGCTGACGCTGGCCGACGATACGGGCCTGGAGGTGGACGCCCTGAAGGGCGAGCCGGGCGTGAGGTCGGCGCGATTCGCCGGCGAGGACGCGACGTATCACGAAAACAACAAGAAATTGCTCCAACGGCTCGAAGGCGTATCGTATGAGAAGCGGACGGCGCGATTTCGCTGCGTGGTGGCGATTGCCGACGAGAAGGGCTTGTGTGAGTGCGTAGAAGGCATTTGCAACGGGACGATCCTCGAGGCCGAACGCGGTGGTGGGGGGTTCGGATACGATCCGCTCTTCATCGCCGATGGCCAGACGAAGACATTTGCGGAGCTTACGCCGGAAGTGAAGAACCGCATCAGCCATCGCGCGAAAGCGATGCAAAAAGCATGGGCGGTATTGTCCCGTTATCTACGCGAGCGCAGCGCGGGCACCGATGATGCCCCACCTCCGCCACCGCAGCGCGAGCGGGTATGAAGGCTTTCATCCTGGCCGCGGGACTGGGCACGCGTTTGCGTTCGCTTGGTTTGGACCTCCCCAAGGTGATGGTGCCGGTTGGCGGCAAGCCCTTGCTCGAGCATCATCTGGAACTTTTCAAGCGGCAGGGCATCCGCGAACTTATCGTTAACCTGCACTATCTTCCTGAGAAGATCACCAGCTACTTCGGCGACGGTAGCCGGTTTGGCGTGAAAATCACTTACTCGCGCGAGCCAGAACTGCTGGGCACGGCGGGCGCGGTGAAGAAGATGGAACGTGAACTGCTTGATGGGACGTTCGTCGTATTTTACGGCGACAATTTGGTGCGAGTCCAGTTTGCGCCACTGATCGAATTTCATCGGGCCCGCAAGGCGGTGGCAACGGTGGCGCTGTTCGCGTCGCCCGAGCCGTGGACGGGCGGGGTGGTGGAGACGGATTCGAACGGTCGGGTATTGCGCTTTGTCGAAAAGCCAGACCCGAAACAGGTTTCGACAAATTTGATCAGCGCTGGTATTTTTGTCATCGAGCCATCCGTGCTGGAAATGATCCCCGCCGGGAAGTTTTATGATTTCGGGAGGGACGTGTTTCCAAAGTTACTGGCCGAAGGGCGGCCGGTGTACGCGATGATGCCCGAGGCGTACATTCGGGACGTGGGCACGCCCGAGCGGTTGGCGAAGGCCCAGCAGGATTTCGAACAGGGAATGTTGAATTGATCATCACGCAAACACCGTTGCGGATTTCGCTCGCCGGCGGCGGGACGGATTTCCCCGACTTCTTCGAAAAACACGGCGGGTGCGTGGTCAGTACGGCCATCGACAAATACGTGTACTGCATCGCCAAGGAACGGTTCGATGACAAGATTTACGTCAACTGGACGAAGAAGGAGATTGTGGAGTCCGTCGACCAAATCGAGCACGAACTGGTACGCGAGGCGATGCGCAAGGTCGGGGTGCGCAAGGGGATTGAGATCTCCTTTCTCTCCGATATTCCCGCGGAAGGATCGGGGTTGGGGTCGTCGAGCAGCGTCACGGTGGGAGTGCTCAACGCGTTGTACCACCACGTCGGCGCCACGCCCACGGTCGAGCAACTGGCGCGCGAGGCCTGCGAGATCGAGATTGGTATTCTGGGCAAGCCCATCGGCATCCAGGACCAGTACATCGCGGCGTACGGCGGCTTGCGCTGCTTCGAATTTGGTCCGGGCCGTGAGGTGAAGGTCACGTCGGTAAAAACGACCCGCACCGTGCTCGAAGACCTCGACAACATGCTGATGCTATTCTATACGGGTAAAACGCGACAGGCATCGAGTATTCTCTCCCAGCAGAAATCCAACATCGGTGGCAAGATCGAGATCCTGCAGCAAATGGCGAACCAGGCGCTGCAGGTCCGGCAGTTGATCGAGGCGTCGGACATCGACGGGTTGGGCGCGATCTTGCATCAGGGCTGGGAGGCCAAGCGAAGACTCGCGCAAGGCGTCAGCAGTTCGGAGCTGGACGAGATTTACGAGCGGGCAGTGAAGGCCGGGGCGGTCGGCGGCAAGATATCCGGCGCGGGTGGCGGCGGATTTTTCCTGTTATGTGTGCCCAGCGACAAACGGCAGTCGGTGCGCCACGCCTTGGCCAACCTGCGCGAGATGCCGTTTCGGCTGGAACGCGGCGGTAGTCGTATTGTGGTGAACATGCAAAGGTATTGACTGATGAAAAAGGCAGGCGATTTCGCCAAAGAATACATCCGTGGATTGAAGGACGTGCTAGATCGCATCCCGCTCGGACCGGTTGAGGAGATCATTCAGGCCATCGAACTGGTGCAGAACGAGCGGCGGCAGATCTTTGTGATCGGGAACGGTGGCAGCGCGGCGACCGCGTCGCACATGATGAATGACCTGTGCAAGGGCACGCTGGGCCACAAAGGGGATGCGCCGTGGCCGCGGTTGCGTGTCATCGCGCTGACCGACAACATCTCCCTGATGACGGCGTGGGCGAACGACGCGGACTACACCCGCGTGTTTAGCGAACCATTGAAGAACCTGGCGGAGCGCGGCGATCTGCTCATCGCGATCTCCGCCTCCGGCAACTCGCCCAATATCATGGCCGCTGTCGAAGCGGCGAAACAGATTGGCGTGAAGGTGATCGGCCTGGCTGGATTCGGCGGCGGCAAACTGGCGAAGCTGGCAGAGATATGCTTCATCGTGCCGTCGGATGGATACGGTCCCGTGGAAGACGTGCACATGATTCTCGATCACATCATCACGGGTTACCTGTACGAGAAATTGAAGGAAACACACTCCCGGCAAACGCATGGGTAAAGGTCTGGCGCTGATTACGGGCGGGGCGGGCTTTATTGGATCGCACACGGCGGTCGAGCTCCTGCATGCCGGCTACCAGGTTCGGGTACTCGATAATCTCTCGCCACCGGTGCACATCGGCGACAGCACGTGGCCCGATTGGTTGTCCGACGACGTTGAACGCGTGGCGGGTGATGTGCGCAACCGCGACGACTGGGCGAAGGCGCTACAGGGTGTTGACGTTGTGATCCACCTCGCCGCCTACCAGGATTTGCTGCCGAACTTTTCGCAATTCTTTCACGTCAACTCGGTTGGTACGGCGTTATTGTACGAATTGATCGTCGCGGAGAAATTGCCGGTGCGGAAGATCATTGTGGCCAGTAGCCAATTTGTTTACGGCGAGGGGCGCTACCAGTGCGCGAAAGATGGAGAGGTCTTCCCTGACGGACGCGATCCGCAGCGACTAACGAAGCGCTTGTGGGAACCGATTTGCCCGAAATGCCGCGGGCCGATCAAATCGTTGCCGCTGCTGGAGACTCATGCGGGGCCGAAGAACCAGTATTCGATCGCGAAGTACTCGCAGGAATTGATGGCGGTCGCGCTGGGCCGCAACTACGGGATTCCCAGCGTCGCGATGCGCTACTCGATCGTGCAGGGGCCGCACCAATCGTTCCGCAACGCCTACTCGGGTGTGCTGCGCATTTTCACGTTGCAGATGATGAAGGGACAACGCCCTTCGGTGTTTGAGGACGGCCAACAGTTGCGGGACTACGTCAATGTCGGTGATGTCGCTCGCGCCAACCGGATTGCTCTGGAAAGCGACGCGGCCAACTATGAGGTCTTTAACGTGGGTGGCGGTCGCGGCTACACTGTCATCGAGTTTGCACGGATTGTCGCGGAAACGCTGGGGGTGAATCGCGAACCGAACATCAGCGGCGAGTACCGGGTCGGCGATACCCGCCACAGCGTCTCGGATATTTCCAAACTTCAGCGACTCGGCTGGCAACCGACCAAAACCCCGCGCGACAGCGTGCGTGATTACGTCGAGTGGATCCGCCGCCAAAAGCTGGACAAGGATTACGCGGGGGAAGCGCTGGCGAAGATGCGCGAAATGGGCGCGTTGCGGAAAGCGACCTGAACCGGTGATGGAAGCGCGCCCGTACCTCTCGGTCATCATTCCCGCGTACAACGAGCAGGAGCGACTCAAGCGCTTCGTGCCCGGGATCGTCCAGTTTCTGCAATCGAGAGGGCAGCCCTTTGAGATACTCGTTGTCAACGACGGTAGCCGGGACGACACAGCGAGGGTGGCGCGCGAGTTGTCGAAAGAATTTCCCATGCTGCGACTGATCGACCTCAGTCCGAATCGGGGCAAAGGCGGGGCCGTGAAAGCGGGCATGCTCGACGCTTGTGGACAATTCGCGCTTTTCACCGACGCGGACCAAAGTACGCCGATCACGGAAGTGGAGAAATTACTCCCGAAGTTGGAGCGTGGAGGATACGACATGGCGATTGGCTCGCGGGCGGTGCCCGGCGCACGCGTGGAAGAGCCCCAAGCCTGGTATCGAGCGCTGGCGGGAAAACTTTTCGGGGTCGGAACGAAGATTTTCTGCATTAGCGGTTTTTACGACACCCAATGCGGTTTCAAGGTGATGAAACGTGAAGTGGCGCAAAAAATTTTTCCACAAGTCACGTCGAACTCGGCCATCTTCGATATTGAGATGCTCGTGGTGGCGACCCGGGAAGGGTATCGGATTGCCGAAGTCCCGGTCCAATGGGTGCATGATCCTGACACACGCATTCCTTACAATTTCCGCCGTGCAATAAGTATTTGGCTCGAGTTGTTTCGCATCAACAAGACGCAAAAAGTCGTTCGGAC
>Ga0224557_1001413_pt1 | contig 23233 bp, 23 predicted proteins | sample 714S31014metaG_FD_180677 | JGI IMG/M metagenome (GOLD analysis project Ga0224557, IMG submission 180677) | Peat soil microbial communities from Stordalen Mire, Sweden - 717 S3 10-14 | ecosystem: Environmental > Terrestrial > Soil > Wetlands > Peat | place: Sweden: Norrbotten County, Stordalen... | reverse complement strand
TCTTCATCGTCGCCGACGACGGCAGCAAGTATTTCTCGTCAGGCATCTACACGCGCCCGCTCGAAGAGATCGAGAACCTGGACTCCACCGTCTGGTGGTGAGACGGTTATGAGGATCGGACAGGCTCTCTACGACGAGTTGGTCGCCCACGCGCGACAGGACGCACCGAACGAGTGCTGCGGCATGATCGCTGCTCGTGACGGTGACGCCGTAACCGTGCACCGCGCCGAGAACAGCGCCCACAGCCCGCTGCGCTACGAGATCGACGGCGCCGAGCAGTACCGGATTCAGATGGCGATCGACGACGCCGACCTCGACCTCGGTGCGATCTACCACTCGCACACCCGCAGCGAGCCCTATCCCTCGCAGACCGACATCAACCTCGCGTTCTACCCAGACGCGCTCTACATCATCGTCGGCCTCGCCTCCGGCCCCGAGGCCAAGGTGCGCGCGTACACGATCCGCGACGGAGAGGTCGCGGAAGCCGTGCTGACCGTCGTCTAGCCGGCCCCCCGCAGGGGCGGGCATCGTCTAGCGGTCCTCAGTGCCCGCCCCCGCTGGGGCGGGCATGCTTTGGTAGCCAGCTGACCGCGACGCCGGCTGCGACCAGGAAGCCGATCGCCGCGATCAGTGCACTGGCGGCGGCGTCGACGAAGACGCCGTGGCCGTGGCCGATGGAGACGCTGCATGCGTGGTCACCACTCGAGGCCCGTGGTCGCAGGCGTTCCTGGTCTGGATGGCGACGCTCGATGAGTCGCTCGAGGTGCTCAAGCCGCCCGAGTTGGTGGCGTTGGCGGCAACCATCGCAGCAAGGCTGACCGCGACCTCGACTGCGGCCGAACCGTAGTTCAGTCGCTCAGAGGCAGAGCGCGGGCGAGCCGATCAGGAACGCGATGCCGCCGAACATCCGCTTCTCAGCGACGTCAGACTCGAACAGCAGCAGCTCTCGGATCCTGTCGGAGAGGGCTAGATCGTAGGCCACGCCTGGATTATCGCCCTTCGGCCAGGCGACGGAGCTCAGCGCGCCAGTCGCCCTCGACAGCCATCAGTGAGCGTCCGCTGAACGCTCGGGTCAGCGCAGCGTGCGCCCCGCTCGGATGCAGGCGGCCGGCCAGCGCAGCGACTGCCTCGTTCCCGTGCAAGGTGGCCAGCATGTCGATCAACGGCGCCGCCAGCAGCGGCGCGTCACGCATGCTCGGAGGGAAGTGCGGCCGGCGGCCCTCACGCATACGCTGGCCGATCGCGCCGCGGGCATAGCCCGACTCGCCCGAGTACCAGCGCGCGATTCCCTCCAACACCCAAGCCCAGTGCAGCTCGCTGGCGACACGCTGCGGCGCCCGCGACTCCCAGAGATTTGCGTTGCTCTCTACGAGCACACGACGCACGTACAGCGACGCCGGCGTCAGCGCCAGCATCTCATGCGAGCCGGTGACGCCGCTGGCCCGGGCACGCAGAGCCTCGGGCGAGAGCACGTGCATCTCGCGGTGTCCCGACCAGCCGGTCACGTAGCGTCGCGCCTGCGGTGCGGTGGTGGCCCACAGCAGCGGCATCAGCGGGTTGGACAGCGCGAGTGACGTCGCGCTGTCGTGCAGCACGATCGTGGTCTCCCGCGCCAGTTGCGGGAATTGCGGCTCCAACCGCTCGCGCGTGCGCTCCAGGAGCGCCAGCACACGGGCCGCGTCGGCGGTGAAGGCCGAAGAGTGCCTGCAGTGGAAGTGCGGCGATTGTGACTCGATCCAGGCCATAGGCACCTAATTTCCGCGCGCTCCCATAGGAATCAGGCGGAATTATCTGACGTTCTGGCGGCGTCTGGACGCGCCTGAAGTCGCCCGCCCGCCCTCACGTACCACCAGCACGATCGCGGCGGGCGGGCGACGTCATACACGCCCAGCCACTCGCCAGCTCCGTCACCTAATTCCCGCCCGATCCCTTCTCAAACGACGGAGGGGGCGGCCCGCTGGCCACCCCCTCCGAGCAACGTCAGTATGTGACCTACGCCTAAACCAGAGCCGGCTGGCGGTCGCCCTCGGCGATCGAGGCGATCTCTTCGGACGCGCGATCGAACTCCTCGTCCGACAGCACCGGGGTACCTTCGAACGGCAGGTCCCGCGTTAGTTCCAGCCATGAGCGGCAGCCGCCGTACTCGTCCCGCACCTTGACGGTGACGGGGCGGGGGATCCTGTACGTGCGGAGTACCACTACGTGCAGCGGATGCCGGCGCTTCCATTCGAGCCGCTTCTCCGCGTAGTCAGGGGTCCACACGTAGAACGGGGAGAGCGCGTCCACGGCGCGGCGGTCGGTGACGGTGTAGTGGGCCGCGACCTCGGCCCAGGCGCGGATGCGCACACGGTCAGGCTGGTTGATCTCGACATCACGCAGCATCGCGGACGGGGAGGGCTCGCCGTCACTCCACACACCCTCCTCGAGGGCGCGGGCGAGTTCAGGGCGATGTGACTCACGCACGAGATCCGAGCGCTGGTGATCAAACGTGGGGTATAGGAAGAAGCGGTCATGCTCAAGCTGGAAATGCTTCTCCGGCTCGCGGATACCGCCTTTGCGGAGCGTCAGTAGCTGCTCGCCTTCGGCGAGCGCACGGACGGTGACCGCCCATTCTTTAAAAGCAATCGGCATGGGTACCTAAGGGGGGAGAGTCAAGGATTGGCAGGGAAACCGGTCGCGCAAAATAACAGGGGCGGCGACCGGCGCTATAACCGATTCTAAGTCAAATCGTTGAAAACGCAAAATAACCCTGCTAAATAGCGCCTTCTCAGATCCATAGCGAGCCTTTGGGCTTCGATTTTACGGCCAAATTCCGGCCTGCTCGGGGCCGAATTACGGCCTGGCGAGCGGGGCGCCGCCAGGCAGCGGTCAGGCAGCGATATCCGCGAAGGTGCCGATCTCTTCGGTCTCAGCCAGGTGCTGGTGCGATGGGCAATAGCCGTTGTGTGGCAGCGGCATGCGCTGACAGGGAGTGCCTTTGCGCGTGCTCGCGCGGCACTGCAGCGGGTTGCCGTGGATGTCAAAGCCGCTCTGGGGCCGGCTGCGCAGGAACTCATCGGCGAACGACATGTAGCGCTCGACTACCGTCAGCACGCGCCGCTGGGCTGACATCGGGAAGTAGACGCGGATGTCTGTGAACAGGCTTCGCGACGGTCGCGCGAAGTAATGCCGGTCGGTGGCCAGACGTTCGACGGCGGTTTCACAGGAGCGCAGCACGCGCTCGTGGTTGGCGTACGGGTGACCTTGCGAGTCCTCGATGATCTCGTTCGCAAGCTCTCGATAGATAGCTCTGCTGAAACGGTACATCCGACTTGTCTCCTTTCGGCGTCTACGCCGCGGCCCGGTCGATTCCGCTCTGAGCAGACTACGCCCAGTGTTGGAAAATTGACTTCCGGTCCGTGACTAACGTCACATGCTGGTGGTCAAGCTCCGGGTCGAGGTCCGGGAAATCGCTACGCCAGTGAGCTCCGCGGCTCTCCTCACGCGCGAGCGCCGCCGTCGCGATCAGCGCGACCAGTGGATGCGGGTCGGCTTGCAGTTCGCGCAACGCATCGCCGTCACGGCGCAGGCCCGCAAGCCGCCAGAGCGCCTGGCGCGAGGATTCAGTCAGTCGCGGCGGGCCTGCGGGTTCGGTACCGCCAGCCGGACCGCCGTCCCCGGACCCGGACCCGGACCGGGCAGCGGTCGTGTCGCCCTCGGCCCCCGGTGCCAACGGCGGCTCATCGAGCGCCGCCAGCGCTGCCCGGGCGCCGAATACAAAGCATTCGGTCAGCGAGTTCGACGCGAGCCGGTTGGCACCATGCAGGCCGGTGCAGGAGCATTCGCCGACGGCGAACAGACCCGGCACGGTCGAACGCGCGTGCAGATCAGTCTCGATCCCGCCCATCATGTAGTGCGCTGCGGGTGCCACCGGGATCAGGTTGCGCTCGGGATCGATGCCGGCGTCGCGCAGCGCCTTGATCACGTTGGGGAACAGTGCCGGGTCGACTTCTCGCATGTCGAGTCCGACCGCGCTCTCACCGCTGCGAGCGAGCTCGCTGTAGATGGCCCTCGCCACCTCGTCACGCGGCGCAAGCTCATTCACGAACCGCTCGCCGGCGGGATCGAGCAGGCGTGCGCCCTCGCCGCGGATCGCCTCGGTGACGAGCAGCCCGTCGTTCAGCCCGGCTGCGACGACGGCCGTCGGATGAAACTGCATCATCTCGATGTCGGCCAGCGTTGCGCCGGCACCGTAGGCGAGCAGCAGGCCACCGCCGGTCGCGCCGGCTGGGTTGGTGGTGCGAGACCAGAGCGCGGCGGCCCCGCCCGTCGCCAGCACCGTCGCGGGAGCGTGCAGCAGCTCACCGTTGTCCAGCATCACGCCGGTGCAGCGTCCGTCGACGGTGAGCAGCGAGACCACGCGTCGGCCTTCCAAAACCTCGATCCGCTCGTCCTGCGCGACGACCGCTGAGAGCTGGCGCACGATCGTGCGCCCGGTGGCGGCGCCACCGGCGTGCACGATCCGGCGGTTGCCGTGTCCGCCCTCAAGTCCCAGCGCGAAGCGACCGCTGCCGTCCAGATCGAAGCTCACGCCGAGTCGCGCCAGGTCGTTCACGACATCTGGGGCTTCCGTGGTCAGAACGCGGGCTGCCGACTCACGTACGAGCTCACGCCCAGCCACGAGCGTGTCCTTGAGATGCAGCTCGGCGCTGTCATCGTCGGCGAATGCGGCGGCGAGACCGCCCTGCGCCCAGTAGCTCGAGGACTGCGCCAGCTCGGTGGCGGAAACGAGCGTCACACGCGCACCCGCGCGGGCCGCGCAGATCGCCGTGTATTGGCCGGCGGCGCCGGCGCCGACCACAAGCAGCTGCCGCTGACCGGAGCCAGTGGCCTGTCGACCACTGGACAGACGATTCACGCCCGGTACGGTACCGGCGCATGGCACCGCGCCCTGTCTTCCTCGAGCACCCGTCCTCACTGGACCACGACACGCGTGGTCATCCGGAGAGCGTTGAGCGGCTGCTGGTGCTGCAGGAGGAGCTCGATGCTCACGCCCATTTCGGCTACGAGCGGATCGAATCGCCCGCGGTCGAACGAGCGGTGCTGGAGCGTGTACACGCCGCTGAGTACGTGGATGCTGTGGCCCAGCTCGCGCAGGCCGGTGGCGGGCAGCTAGATGCCGACACGGTCATGAGTTCCGGGTCTTTTATCGCGGCGCTGCACTCCGCCGGTGGCGCCGTGGAGCTGGTTCGGCGCCTGGTCGAGGGCGGCCCCGGTCAGGTTGGCTTCAGTGCTCACCGGCCTCCGGGACATCACGCGCTCCCCGAGCGCGCGATGGGCTTCTGCCTCTTCAACAACATCGCGGTCGCGGCGCGCTACGCGCTCGATGCGCTTGGCCTCAAGCGGGTTCTGATCCTCGACTGGGACGTCCACCATGGCAACGGCACCAGCGACATCTTCTGGGAGTCTGACGAGGTACTGCTGATCTCGATTCACGAGTGGCCTCTCTATCCCGGTAGCGGCGGCGTATCCGAGGTCGGCCTCGGCGCTGGGCGCGGATACACGGTCAACCTGCCCGTTCCCCCGGGAACGGGCGACGACGTCTACGTTTCGCTCATACGTGATGTGACGATCCCGCTCGCGCGGGCCTACGCGCCCGAGTTGATCCTGATCTCCGCCGGCTACGACGCGCACTTCGAGGATCCGTTGGCCGACTGCGCGGTCACTGAAGCGGGCTTCGCCGCGATGACGACCCTGATGCGGCAGCTAGCGATCGAGCTTTCGGTGCCGCTCGGCTGCGTGCTCGAGGGTGGTTACGCCGTGCACGCGCTCGCCCGCTCGGTCGCGGTGACGATGCGTTCGCTACTGCCCGGCGTGACAAGCGATCCGTCGGTGCCGGTAGATCCGCTCGCGCTCGCGGCACTCGCGCGACTCGCCGAGTTCTGGCCGGGACTCACCTAGCCGGGCTGGGCTAGGGTGCACGGCATGAGCGAACGAAGCTACGGCCGTGCGGCCGATCAGATGAGGCCGATCATGATCGAGCCAGGATTTATGCGGACCGCGACCGGTTCTGCGCTGATTTCGGTCGGCGAGACGCGGGTGATCTGCACAGCTTCGGTGCAGGAGAGCGTTCCGCGCTGGATGGCCGGGCGTGGCAGCGGCTGGGTCACCGCCGAGTACGGGATGCTGCCGGCATCCACCGGGCAGCGCAAACAACGTGACATCAGCAAGGGCAAGGCCGACGGGCGCTCGGTTGAGATCCAGCGCCTGATCGGACGTTCGCTGCGCGGCGTCGTCGACTTCGCGGCGCTGGGTGAACGGACCGTTTACATCGACTGCGACGTGCTGCAGGCTGACGGCGGCACCCGCTGCGCCTCGATCACCGGCGGCATGGTGGCGCTGCGGCTGGCGTTCGCGCGCCTGCTCGCTGACGGGCTGGTCGAGCAGACCCCACTCTCTGGAACGGTGGCCGCGATCTCAGCAGGGATCGTCGGGGGTGTGCCGCTGTTGGACCTGGACTACTCCGAGGACTCGACGGCCGAGGTCGATGCCAACGTCGTGATGACCGGCGACGGCGGGCTTGTGGAGGTACAGGCGACGGCTGAGCGCACGCCGCTCTCACGTGCGCACCTGGACGATCTCTTGGCGCTGGCGGAGCTTGGGATCGCTCAGCTTCGGACCGCCCAGGACGAGGCGGTCGCTGCCGGGAGCTAGTAAGGCTCGGGAGACCACTGAGCTATGGAGCTGATCCTTGCGACACGTAACGCGCACAAGATCCGTGAGGTCTCGCGGTTGCTGGCGCCCTACGGTCTGACCGTCGCGCCACTTCCGGACAGCGTCGAGCTGCCGCCGGAGGACGGCGAGACCTTTGAGGCCAACGCGCTGCTCAAGGCCCGGGCCGCTGCTCAGGCGCTCGCGCTGCCCGTGATCGCCGACGATTCGGGGATCGAGTCGGCCGCCCTGCGTCGGCGGCCTGGAGTGCGCTCGGCGCGCTTCGCCGGTGAGCACGCGACCGACGCCGAGAACCTCACGAAGCTGTTGACCGACGCCCCGGCCGGCAGCGATCTGCGGTACGTCTGTGCGGTTGCCTTCGTGGACGGCGCTGCGGCTGACGCCGGCCGGCCCCCTGCTGCCGCCGGACCGGCGCCCGCGGCTGACGCCGACAGCGAACGAGTCTTCTTCGGGGATTGCCGGGGCCGCCTTGCGGCGGCCCCGGCGGGCTCCGGCGGCTTCGGCTACGACCCAGCCTTCATCCCAGCCGACCGCACCGACAACCTCACGATGGCCGAGCTCTCCGAGACCGACAAGGACGCGATCAGCCACCGCGGCCATGCGGTGCGGGCGTTCGCCGAGTGGTTCACATCTGGGCGAACCAAGACCCAGGGCGCATGAAGCAGCACACCGCACTGCTCTCGGTCGCGTCGAACTCGGCGCTGATCCTGCTGAAACTGGTCGCCGGGATCCTGACGGGCTCGGTTGCGATCCTGACCGAGGCCGTCCACTCGAGCGTTGACCTCGTCGCCTCGTTGGTCACCTACCTGTCTGTGCGCATGGCTGAGGCACCGGCCGACGAGGGCCATCGCTACGGCCATGAGAAGGTTGAGAACCTGGCGGCGGCAGTGGAGGGCGTGCTGATCCTGGTTGGTTCGGCGGCTATCGCGGTCGCGGCGGTTCGCCGCCTGATCGTCGGTGGCTCGGACCACACCGTCGGCATCGGCATCGCCGTGATCGGCATCTCCGCGGGCGCGAACCTGGTGGTTGCGAACATCATCGCTCGGGGTGGCAGGGAGACCGGCTCGCCGGCGCTCGCGGGCGACGCCCTGCACCTGCGGACTGACGCCGTCAGTTCACTGGTGGTGCTGGTGGCGCTGGTGTTGGTCGCTCTGACTGGGGCGCAGTGGATCGACCCGGTGGCGGCGCTGATCGTCGCCGCGGCGATCAGCGTGACCGGCGTGCGGTTGATGATCCGCTCCGGTGAGGTGCTCGTCGACCAGGCTCTGCCTGCGGACGAAACCGCGGCGATAGCAGCGGTGATTGAGTCCTTTTCGGCGCGCGGGGTGATCGGGTTCCACGAGCTGCGTACGCGACGCGCGGGCTCGCAGCGCTATGTGGACCTCCACATCCAGTTCCGCTCCGGTACATCGTTGGAAGACGCGCATCTGGTGGCCCATGAGCTCCAGGACCACATCGTCGATGCGCTCGGCGGCGCCGACGTGCTGATCCACCTCGAGCCCGAGGGCCGCCTGCGTCCGGGCCAGCAGCCCCTGGAGGCGCCCGCCGGCGCCTAGCGTGGGGCGCGCCGGTCGGGCTAGAGCGGTGGCGAGCCGGTCGGGCTAGAGCGGTGGCGAGGGCCGAGGGCCGTCGTCGGCGACTGCCTCGAACCACAAAAATCCGCTCCCGTGTGACGGGGAACCTCCAAACTCCCTTCGGGCGCGGCCGGAACCACCAAAATCGCCCCGCGTGTGACCGCCCGGACAGAGCCGGGGGGATTGGGTGCCCTGAGGCACGCCAATCCCCCCGGCTCCCCAGGGGACTGCGCAGCCGGGGGAGTTTTGGTGGTTGCAGACGTCTCGACGAGCCGGACTAGCCGACCCAAACACCAGGGCGGTGCTGGGATTTCCGGGTGCTTCAGAGCAGGTTGATGCCGGCTGAAACGGCCACGGCGAACGCCACGACGGCGTAGCCGCGGTCGCCGCGAACCAGCACGACTATCGTCGCCACGGCACAGACGAGCGTGGTGATCATCCAGGCGATACGTCCCAATCGCACGCCCCGCAGCATGGCACGTGGGCCGGTCCTCGAGGGTCATCTGGGGCGCAATGCGCGGCAAACTCAGGGCTTTGACGGACCTAAAGACCCCCGACCGTCCGCAAACCGTGTTAGCTTCGGCGCTTCCTACCACCTCGAAGGAGGAGTGAAGTGACGAAAACCGAGTTCATCGACGAGGTCGCCGAGCGCGCCGGTCTGAGCAAGAAGGATGCTTCGGCAGCGGTCGATGCGGTTCTGGAGACGATCGAAGGCGCGCTCAAGCGCGGCAGCGATGTGACTTTCTCCGGGTTCGGCAAGTTCAGCGTTTCCGCGCGTAGCGCGCGGGAGGGTCGTAACCCCGCCACCGGCGCGAAGATCCAGATCGCGGCGTCGAATGTTCCGAAGTTCTCCGCTGGTGCAGCGCTGAAGAAGGCCGTCAACTAGCGGCGCTTCGGTATCGCATGTGACCACGGTCGCGGAGGTTCGCGAGTGCTAGCCGGAAACGGCCTGTCCGACAGGCTCGTAACGTACGAACCTGTGGAGATCAGCGAACCTGTTGTGAGTTTCGGGGATCGGTTGGCCGAGCACGTGGCGCGACGCGAGTCGCGCCTTGTGCTCGGCCTTGACCCGGACCCCTCGCGGCTGTGGCCACATGCGCTCGAGCTCGCGGGTGGGGGGGACGATCTGTCTACCCCACCCGCCGCCCGTGCGGCCCGTGCTGCGCGAGCTGTATTGACTCACTGCCGGCTCTTGATCGACGCGGCCGGCGACCAGTGCGTCGCCGTCAAGCCACAGGTCGCGTGCTTCGAGCGACTGGGCGCGCCCGGCTGGGAGGCGCTGGCAGAGGTTGTTGTCTATGCACGCGCGGCCGGCCTGCTGGTGATCGCCGACGCCAAGCGCGGCGACGTTGATGTCTCGGCCGCCGCTTACGCGCAGGCGTTCTTCGGTGAGACGCAGACCCCGTACGGCCCTGTTGAAGGGCTCGGCGTCGACGCGCTGACGGTCAGCCCCTGGCTGGGAGCCGATTCGTTGGCGCCGTTTGTGGAAGCCGCCCGCCGGCGTGGCGGCGGTCTGTTCGTCTTGGCGCGTAATTCGAACCCCGGTGCTGCCGATCTGCAGGACCGTGAGCTCGCCGGTGGCACCGTGAGTGAGGCGGCCGCCCGCATGATCGCCAGGTTGGGCGCCGACGGCATCGGCAGCAGCGGACTCAGCGATGTGGGCGCCGTGGTCGGCGCGACCGCGCCGCACCAGCTTGAGAGTCTGCGGGCAGCGATGCCGAACGCCATCTTCCTGCTGCCAGGCGTCGGCGCTCAGGGTGGCCAGGTAGAGGCGCTCGCGCCGGCCTTCGCGCCCGGGCCTGCGGCCGGCCTGGTCAGCGTCTCGCGTGGGATCGCCTACGCGTACACGCATCACGGTGGTGATCCGGCAGACAGCGCTCGCCGTGAGTCGGCGCGTCTACGGGATTCTGTGAATCGTCTGGTATCACCGTCCTGATGAGAAGAGTCGTACCTGGGCGGCGTCCAGAAATTATCTGGCGTTTTGGCGGCGTCTGGACGCGTCTGGGTCCGCCCACCTCGCGGCAGGTACCACCAGTACCTGCCTGGCGAGGCGCGCGACCCCATCCACGCCCAGCCACTCGCCAATTTCACCAACTAATTTCCAGACGCCGCCTTACGGTCGCCGCCGTGGCGTCGGCGGCGCTGTTTGCGTGCGCTGCCCCAGCGTTTGCCGCGCCCTCGCCGGACCTCCAGGTGACCGGCGCCAGCCTGTTCGTGGCGGGCACCGCCACGCCGCTGTGGAGTGAAAACGGCAACGCTGAATTGGCTATCGCCAGCACCACGAAGCTGATGACGGCGCTGGTCGTGCTGCAGCACGTGACCAACCTGAACAAGGTCTTCACCCAGGGCACCTGGGTTGATCAGCCGGGGGATTCTCAGATCGGGCTGGTACCGGGGGAGCGGATGACCGTCGGTGACCTGCTGGTCGCGCTAATGCTGCCGAGCGCCGATGACGCCGCCGCGGACCTCGCTTACAACGTCGGTCACGGCTCGACCACGCGCTTCGTGGCGATGATGAATGCCGAAGCTCGCAAACTTGGGCTCGACCATACGCACTACACGACGCCGAGCGGTCTTGACACGCCCGGCAACTACTCGAGCCCTGACGATCTGGTGCGACTCGCGGACTACGACATGAGCCACTCCGCGTTCTTCCACCACACGGTGAACCTGCGGTCGGCGCGGATCACGGTCGGAGACGATCCGCTGAGGGTCACAAACACCGACACACTGCTCGGAGCGGTGCCCTGGATCCATGGCGTCAAGACCGGCCACACGCTGGACGCGGGCTACGTGCTGGTCAGCGAGGGCACACGCGATGGCTTCACCCTCACGGCCTCCGTGCTCGGCACCGACAGCGAGGCGGCGCGCAACGCCAACGCGCTGGCGTTGCTCGACTATGGCTTCAATGAGTACCACCTGATCCGACCGCTGCGACGAGGTGCGGCGCTCGGCTGGCTACCGGTCGCGTATTCGAGTGCCCACGCGACCGTTGTGATCGGCCGCAGCTTCGCTGACGTGGTTCCAGATTCAGCTCATGTCGTGCTCAAACACAAACTGCCCAAGCAGCTCTCAGGTCCGATCGCCGCCGGCGCGGTGGTCGGGCATGTTCGCGTGCTGGTGTCCGGCAAGGTCGTTGCTGACGTGCCGTTGCTGCTGCGACGAGCGCTGCCGGCAGTCTCGACCATGACGAAAGTTTCTCAAGCGCTTGGTGGACCGTTTACTCTGATCTTCGTCGTACTCGCGCTCGGTGCTGCAGCCGTCTTGACGGCACGGCGTCGACACCCACGAGTCTTGGCCGCCGGTCACAGTAGACAGCGATGATCCTCACGGTCACCCTCAACCCAGCCCTTGACCGCACCCTTGAGGTGCCGAGCTTCACTCCGGGGCGTCGTCACCGCACCGTCGACCAGCAGACGATGCCGGGCGGTAAAGGCGTCAACGTCGCTCGCGCGCTGAAGCGCCTCGGTCAGCCCGTGATTGCCACCGGCATCATCGGCGGGGCGACCGGGACACGGATCATCGAGGCGCTCAACGACGAGTCGATCCTCAACGCGTTCTTTCGTATCCGCGACGAGTCCCGGACCAACATGGCGCTGCTGGACCCGACTACCGGCGTCCACACCGAGATCAACGAGCGTGGACCGTCGGTGACGGAGCACGAGCTCGCGCTCTTCCAAGAGCGGCTGCTCTACCTGGCTAGCGGCGCCAGCATCTGTGTGTTCGCCGGCAGCTTGCCGCGAGGGCTCGAGCCGGAGACCTACGCTGAACTGATCCGCTCGGTTGGCAAGCTCGGCCTGACCACGATCATCGACACCGACGGTGAGCCGCTGAAGCTCGCCGTGCGGGCTGAGCCTGACGTGGTCTCGCCCAACGAGCTCGAGGCGGAGGATCTGGCCGGGCATGAGTTCGTCGACGTCGACGACCGGGCACGTGCGGTTGTGGAGATCGCCCGCCAGGGGCCGGAGGAGGCGATCATGACCGTGCCCGACGGCTGTTATGGGTATGTGCGCGAGGACGGCGGTCATGCGATTTACCGGCTGACGATCGATCCGCTAGAGGCGCGTTCATCGATCGGTTCTGGCGACGCTTTCCTGGCGGGCTACGTGGCCGCACGCTACGAGGGCCGCGCGCCGGTGGAGTGTCTGCGGTTCGGGGTTGCCTGCGGCGCCGAGTCGACTCAGCACATCGGCGCCGGGATCATCGATCCTGTTCAGGTGGAGCGTCTGCTCGACGGCATTTCCGCCGAGCTCGTGACGCTCCCGGCCGAAGTCTCCTGACCGCTCTGTGAGCCACCTCACTCGTGGCTCGCATTCCCCCTCGTTCCGGGCTCGACGCCGAGGAAGGAAGTCGCTGCGATGCTAAGGTGAATCAGACCGATGGCCGCCGCCTAGCGGCTGTGCGCTGATGCCGAAAGTGGGGTTCATCTTGTCAACCGAGCGAGCTTCTAGGATGCGCTGATGGAAGTCGAAATTGGACGTGGAAAGAAGGCCCGTCGGGGCTATGGATTTGACGACGTAGCGATCGTGCCGTCGCGCCGGACGCGCGACCCCGATGACGTCGACATCAGTTGGACCCTTGGTCCCTACCGCTTCGATCTGCCGCTGCTGGCGGCCGCCCTCGACGGTGTCGTCAACCCGGCCACGGCCGGTCTGCTCGGCAAGCTCGGCGGCCTCGCCGTGCTCAACCTCGAGGGCATCCAGTGCCGCTACGAGAATGCCGACGAGATGCTGGCGCGGATCGCGACCTTCTCCAAGGACATCGCGACCCGAGAGCTTCAGGACATCTACCGCGAGCCGGTCAAGCCTGAGCTGATCGCGAGGCGCATTCAGGAGATCAAGTCGCACGGCGTCGTCGCCGCTGCCTCGCTGACTCCGCAGAAGGTCCGTAAGTACTACGAGATCGCGCTTGAGGCCGGTCTCGACATCCTCGTGATTCAGGGCACGGTCGTTTCGGCCGAGCACGTCTCCCTGGACGAGTCGCGCCCGCCGCTGAACCTCAAGGAGTTCATCCGTGAGCTGGCGCCGATTCCGGTTGTCGTCGGTGGCTGCGCTTCGTATCACACCGGGCTTCACCTGATGCGCACCGGCGCTGCCGGCGTGCTCGTCGGTGTCGGGCCCGGCGCGATCTGCACAACTCGCGGCGTGCTAGGTCTCGGCGTTCCGCAGGCGACGGCGATCGCCGACGTCGCGGCTGCCCGTTCTCAGCACATGCTGGAGACCAGTGAGTACGTGCGCGTGATCGCCGATGGCGGCATGCGCAACGGCGGCGACATCGCCAAGGCGGTTGCCTGTGGCGCTGACGCCGTGATGCTCGGCTCCGCTCTGGCCCGCTGTTATGAGGCTCCGGGCAAGGGCTTCAACTGGGGTATGGCGACCTTCCATCCGACCCTCCCGCGCGGCACCCGTGTCGCCACCAAGCAGAACGGTTCGCTTGAGGAGATCGTCAAGGGTCCCGCCCGTGAGAACGACGGCACCTTCAACATGATGGGTGCGCTGCGCACCTCGATGGCGACCTGTGGTTACAGGGACATCGCCGAGTTCAACCGCGCGGAGCTGATGATCGCACCGTCGCTCCAGACCGAGGGCAAGCACCTCCAGCGCGAGCAGGCCGTGGGCATGGGGGCCTCCGGCAAGGCGACGGTCGGTGTCGCTGACTGAGGCTGAAGGTGCACCCGTCGCCGGCGGTCCATCGACCGTCGGTGACGCACCTGCCACTCAGGAACTGAGAGCGAAAAGCGAGCTGGACAAGGACGCAGTGAGCGTGGCGGGCGAGATTGCCCCCGAGCGAGCGAGGACGCCGTCCAGCGAAGCTTTGCAGCCGCAACAAGTTGTAGTTCTGGACTACGGTGGCCAGTACTCCCAGCTGATCGCTCGGCGGGTGCGTGAGTGCGGCGTGTTCTCAACACTGCTGCCCTACCACGTCGGCCCTGAAGAGGTCGCGCGTCTGCATCCGATTGGTCTGATCCTGTCCGGCGGGCCCGCCTCCGTCTACGACGAGGGCGCGCCCAGCCTGGATCCGCGCCTGCTGGAGCTGGGCATCCCCGTGCTCGGCATCTGTTACGGCATGCAGTTGGTTGCCCGTGGACTGGGCGGCACCGTTGAGAGCGCCGAGGTCGGGGAGTACGGCCGTTCGCAGCTCACCGTTCACGATCGCGGGCGGCTCCTTGCCGGGACCCCGATCGACCAGGCTTGCTGGATGTCTCATCGGGACACCGTCGTCAAGGCGCCGCCCGGATTTGAGGCGCTCGCTTCTTCAACCGCTTCGCCCGTGGCCGCGATCGAGTCCGATCAACGTCAGATCTACGGAATTCAGTTCCACCCGGAGGTCGTTCACACGCCCTACGGCCGGCAGGTACTGAAGAACTTCCTGCTCGACATCTGCGGGGCAGATGGCAGCTGGAGCGCCCGATCGGTGATCGACGATCAGATTGAGAAGATCCGTGCCCAGGTCGGGGATGGCCGCGCGATCTGCGCGCTCTCCGGCGGCGTCGATTCGAGCGTGGCGGCGGTGCTCGTGCATCGCGCCATCGGCGACCAGCTCACCTGCGTGTTCGTCGATCACGGCCTGATGCGCAAGAACGAGGCCGATCAGGTGATCGCCGCGTTCACCGACTACTTCCACGTGCCGCTGGTGGCGGTCGATGCGGAGGATCGCTTTCTCCAGCGGCTCAAGGGCGTCACCGATCCGGAGCAGAAGCGCAAGATCATCGGCGCTGAGTTCATCCGCATCTTTGAGGAAGAGGCTGAGAAGCTGGACGGCGTCAAGTTCCTGGTTCAGGGGACGCTCTACTCGGACGTGATCGAATCCGGCGGCGGTACCGGCACGGCCACGATCAAGTCCCACCACAACGTCGGCGGCCTGCCGGATGACCTTGAGTTTGAACTCGTCGAACCGCTGCGGGCGCTGTTCAAGGATGAGGTCCGCGCGGTCGGCGCCGAACTCAGCATGCCCGAGCGCATGGTCTGGCGCCAGCCGTTCCCAGGCCCAGGCCTGGGAATCCGTATCGTCGGCGGCGAGGTCACCAAGGAGAAACTCGATGTGTTGCGCGAAGCCGACGCGATCCTCCAGGATGAGATTCGCAAGGCCGGCCTCTACCGCGAGCTCTGGCAGTCGTTCTGCGTGCTGCCGGATATCCGCGCGGTGGGGGTTCAGGGCGATGCTCGTACCTACGGGCACGTCATCGGTATCCGCGCGGTCACGAGCGACGACGCGATGACCGCGGACTGGGCGCGACTGCCGTATGACCTGCTTGAGCAGATCGCTAGTAGGATGATCAATCAGATCCGCCCTGTCGGCCGTGTGGTGCTGGACATAACCAGCAAGCCACCTGGCACGATTGAGTGGGAGTAACCCGACCGGAGCCCTTACTTCCGGGGTTCAGCTCCTCGCTGAACTCGGAATCCGCGTTTGCGCAGCGATGTCCTATCATGGACCGTCCCGCGCGTCCGCGCGGCCAACTTGCATGCCATGAAGACATACGTAGCTAACCCCACTGACCGCGAGCGCAACTGGCTGATCGTCGACGCAACCGGGCTGACCCTCGGTCGCCTGTCGACCCAGATCGCCGACGCCCTGCGCGGCAAGCGCAAGCCGACCTACACGCCCCATGTTGATACCGGGGACTTCGTCGTCGTCATCAACGCGGAGAAGATCTCCGTCACCGGAAACAAACTTGCGAAGAAGATGTACTACCGCCACTCTGGCTACCCAGGTGGATTGAAGTCCCGCACCCTTACTGAAATGCTCGACCGCCGTCCGGAGGAAGTGATCCGGCTCGCCGTGAAGGGCATGCTGCCGCGCAACCGTCTTGCGCGTAAGCAGCTCACCAAGCTCAAGGTTTACGCAGGGCCCGATCATCCGCACGCCGCCCAGCAGCCGCAACCGATGGAGATCGCGTCGTGACCGACCAGAACGAAAATATCGAGGAGCCGACGTCCGAGGAGTCGACGGACGTGACCTCAGCGCCCGAGGCGCAGGCCACCCCAGCGGCACCCGCTGAGGAAACCGCGGCGGGCGAAGAGGCTCCTGTTGAGCCTGTTGCGGCGAGCGAAGAGGCTCCTGTTGAGCCTGTTGCGGCCACCGAGTCGGCTCCTGTCGAGCCGGTCGCGGCGGCGACCGAGTCGGCTGTTGCCGCCCCGGCTGTCGATTACATCGAGGTTGACGAGACCCCGCGTGAGAAGCCCGCGATCCCAGGCGCCGATCTGGTTCCGGACATCGTCACCGACGGCTCTGATTTCCTTGACGCCGAGGCTCGCGCCGCGGCAGAGGCTGAAGCTGAGGAAGCCGCCGCCCGCGCGGCTGTCGGCGACAACGACGAAGAGATCGTCGTCAAGCCGATCGCCGACGCTGCCATCGACCTTGCAGCCGGCGCGCGTTACACCGCCACCGGTAAGCGCAAGACCGGCGTCGCCCGCGTGATCCTGAAGCCGGGCACCGGCACCTACATCATCAACGGCAAGTCGCTGGAAGAGTTCTTCCCGCGTGAGACGCTGCAGCGCGTGATCCGTCAGCCGCTCGAGACCGTCGGTTACGACAACCGTATGGACGTCATCGCGCGTATGCACGGCGGCGGCGTGTCGGCCCAGGCCGGCGCTCTGCGCCACGGCATTTCGAAGGCGCTGCTCGAGGCTGACCCCAACCTTCGTGGCGAGCTCAAGCGCCGCGGCTTCCTGACGCGTGATCCGCGCGTCAAGGAGCGCAAGAAGGCCGGCCTCAAGAAAGCCCGTAAGCGGCCTCAGTTCTCGAAGCGTTAGTCGTCGCTCCCCTTCGGAGCGATACTGCCTAGATGTCGCGCCAGCTCTTTGGCACGGATGGTGTCCGTGGGCGGGCAGGAGAGTTCCTGACCGCCGAATTGGCGTTGTCGTTGGCCCGCGCAACGGTTGAGTTGAGCTGCGATCAGCACCCCCGGGTGCTGATCGTGCGCGACACGCGCGAATCAGGTGAGATGCTCGAGGCGGCGATTGCCGCCGGTGTCACTTCGGCCGGCGGCGACGTGCTGCTCGGCGGCGTGCTGCCGACCCCGGCCGCGCCGTTGCTGCTGCGCCGCCATGGCCTGCAGCTGGCCGTGGTGATCTCCGCCTCGCACAATCCGTACGAGGACAACGGCATCAAGTTCTTCGCCGGTGACGGTTTCAAGCTGTCCGATGAGACCGAGAGCGAGATTGAGAACCGGATTGACTTTCCCGGCGCCCCGACCGAGCGGATCGGGCGTGTGCGCGTCCTGCACGGCGCGCTCGAGGACTATCTACGTGAGCTGCACACACGCTTCGAGTCACTCGATCTGACCGGACGTCGGATCCTCTTGGACTGCGCAAACGGCGCCACGCACCGCGCCGCACCGGAGATCTTTCGCCGCCTCGGTGCGCAGGTCGACGTGATCGCCGACCAGCCCGACGGGCGCAACATCAACGCCGGCGTAGGCTCGACCCACATCGACCAGCTCTGTGAGCTGATGGCTCGGGGCGAGCACGACGCCGGCTTCGCCTTCGACGGCGACGGAGATCGCGTGCTGGCGGTGGATCGCCGCGGGGTCGTGATCGACGGCGACGAACTGATCGCGATCGTCGCCACCCACTACAAGCGCATCGGGATACTCAACGGCGGCGGTGTCGCCGTGACAGTCATGACCAACTACGGCTTCCACACCGCGATGCGGCAGGCCGGAATCAACGTGACCACCACCGCGGTGGGTGACCGTTACGTCAACGAGGCTTTGCGGAGCCTGGATTGGCGCCTCGGCGGCGAACAGTCCGGTCACATCATCGATCTTGGCTTCGGTCCATCGGGCGACGGCATCGCAAGCGCGTTGCTCACGCTCGAGGCAGTCGGGGGCGCAGATCTGAGCGAGCGTCAGGCGATGGTCAAACTCCCGCAGAAGCTGGTCAACATCCGTGCGGTGAGTCGCCAGCGCCTAACCGCCGCGATGGAGTCCGACGAGGTCAAGCAGGCGGTCGGCGAGGCTGACGTCTCACTCAGCGGTCGTGGACGTGTCCTGGTGCGCGCATCGGGCACCGAGCCCCTGATCCGCGTGATGGTTGAGGCGCCGACGCAGGAGGAGACCGACAAGGTCTGCGCGGACCTCGCCACGACCGTCGAATCCGCCCTGGGCGCCTGCCAGTAGACTCGGGATTTCGCTCGTCGGTCAGACCTTGACGAGCGCGGGCCGCCTCGGAGCGGCTCGACGCAGACCCCGAACGCAGGAGACAGGCCAGGACCCATGTGTGGAATCGTCGGCTACGTCGGACCACGTGAAGTACGGCCCCTGCTGTTCGCCGGGCTGGAAAAACTCGAATATCGCGGCTACGACAGCGCCGGGATCTCCGTGCTCGACGGCGACAAGATCGATCTGGTTCGCGCCGTCGGCAACCTCAGCTTCCTGCGCAAGGCGATGGCTCAGAACGGCAACGGGTCGGCGCGGCAGGTCGTCGCTGACGGCACCGGCATCGGTCATACGCGGTGGGCAACGCACGGTCGCGTCACCGCAGCCAACGCGCACCCGCACTACAGCACCAATGGCCGCATCCACATCGTGGTCAACGGCATCGTTGAGAACTACCTCGCGCTCAAGCAGAGCCTGCTTGACGAGGGCTCGGTCTTCACCTCAGAAACCGACGCCGAAGTGATCGCTCACCTGATCGAGCGCCACTACGACGGTGACCTCACGGCGGCGGTCCGCGAGGCCTACCAGGAGCTGACCGGTCACTACGCCTTTGTAGCGATGTCCTTAGATGAGCCCGGCGTCCTGGTCGGCGCTCGCAAGGAGTGCCCGCTGGTCGTCGGTCGCGGCGACGGTGAGCAGTTCATCGGCTCCGCGGTCTCCGCCTTCCTGCGAGAGACCACCCGCGTTCAGTACATGCACGACGATGAGATCGTCGTGCTGCGCCCAGACGGTGTCGAGTTCCTGACCATCAAGGGGGAGCATCTGACACGTGAGATCGACGAGGTCGACTGGGATGCTGCCACCGCTGAAAAGGGCGGCTACGAGACGTTCATGCTCAAGGAGATCAACGAACAGGCCGACGCCGTAGCCGAAACGATCGGTGAGCGCGCGGCGTCTGCCGAGTCGATCGACCTCGGTGATCTGGGCGGGATCAGTGACCATCTGCTGCGCAACATCAACCGGATCGTGATCGTCGCGTGTGGAACCTCGTACCACGCGGGGCTCGTGGGCCGTTACGCGATTGAGGAGTGGGCGCGTATTCCGGTAGAGGTTGAGATTGCATCTGAGTACCGCTACCGAAACCCAGTGGTTGGTCCAGATGACCTTGTGATCGGCATCTCCCAATCAGGCGAGACGGCAGACACCCTGGCGGCGATGCGGACAGCCAAGGCCGCCGGCGCGAGCGTGCTGGCGGTCACAAACATGATCGGTTCGCGGATGACCCGCGAGGCTGACGGTGTGCTCTTCACGCGCGCCGGACTGGAGATCGGGGTTGCCGCCACCAAAACCTTCGTGACGCAGGTGGCGGCTTTCTATCTGCTGGCGCTGCGCTTGGCGGAGCTGCGTGGCGCCCTGTCGCCGCACGACCTGAGCGCCCGGATCGCCGATCTCAAACGCCTCCCGCACCTGATGTCGGAGGTGCTTGACGCCGGCACCGCGACCGTTGAGCGGATCGCCTTCGATGTCCACAAAAAGAACTTCTTCATGTACCTCGGACGCAACACAGGCCTGCCGATCGCGCTTGAGGGCGCGCTCAAGCTCAAGGAGATCTCGTACATCGCGACCGACGCCTACGCTGCAGGCGAGATGAAGCACGGTCCGATCGCGCTGCTCGACGAGAGCACCCCGGTGGTGGTGGTCGCCACCGCGTCGCCGGTGTTGGAGAAGCTCGTCTCCAACATCGAAGAGGTCCGTGCTCGCGGCGCGCGTGTGATTGCGGTCGCGACCGAGGGTGACACCGAGATTGAGGCTCACGCTGACGAAGTGATCCGCGTTCCCGCGGCCAACGCGATGCTGAGCCCGCTGCTCGCCGTGATCCCGCTGCAGCTGCTCGCCTATTTCATCGCGCGGCGCCGCGGCCTCAATGTCGATCAGCCGCGCAACCTCGCCAAGACGGTCACCGTCGAGTGATCTCAGGCGAGCAGTCATGACTCTTCCAGATTGGCTGGCGCCGCTGCCTGATGCGGCGCAGCAGCGCGCGCTCGACGCCTGGGCGATCGAGACCCACGGCATTGCGGGGCTGGAGCTGATGGAGCGCGCCGGCATGGGGCTGGCAGACGCGTGTGACGGGTTCGTCGCCGACGGCGAGATCGCGGTGGTCTGTGGATCCGGCAACAACGGCGGCGACGGATTCGTCGCGGCTCGGCTGCTGCTGGAGCGGGGTCGTGACGTACGCGTGCTGTTGCTGGCGGATGCGGACAAATACAGCGGTGACGCCAAATCGAACCTTGAGCGCCTGGCGTCTGACCGCGTCGCCGCGTTCGCCCCGGAACTGCTTGAAGCAGCCGTGGTGGTCGTCGACGCGCTGCTTGGGACAGGCTTCAGCGGTGAGCCTCGCGAGCCGCTGACCGGCGCCATCGCCGCGATCAATGCCGCGCGCGACACGAACCACGACCTGAGAGTGGTCGCCTGTGACGTGCCGAGCGGGGTGGACGCGTCGACCGGTGAGGTTCTGGGTGAGGCGGTTCGCGCCGATCTGACGGTCACGTTCCATGCCGCCAAGCCGGGACTGCTGATCGCTCCCGGCAAGCGCCACGCCGGGCGAGTGCGGGTGATTGACATCGGCATCCCGGAGGCAGATCAACCGGTCGCGCCGACCGTCGGCCGCATCCATCCCGCCGTGCGAGATCAGGTGCCGAGGCGTGCAGCCGCGTCCAACAAGTTCAACGTCGGCAGCGTGCTGGTGTGCGGCGGCTCCAAGGGCCTCACCGGCGCCCCGGTCATGGCCGCGCTGGCATCTGCTCGTGCCGGGGCCGGCTACGTCACCGTCGCGGTCCCAGCCTCAGTCGGCGCGATCGTTGCCGGCAAACTGCTGGAGATAATGACCGTCGAACTGCCTGACGACGGTGATCATGGACTCAAGCGCGGAACCTCGCGCATGGTGGTGGAGCGTTCTTCCCGCGCCGGTGCGCTGGTGCTCGGGCCTGGCCTCGGCCGCCAGCCGGCGACGATCGGTTTCGCGCGGGCGGTTGCCAGCTACACCAAGGTACCGCTGGTCCTGGACGCCGACGGCCTCAACGCGCACGTCGAGGAGGAGGGGCTTGAGCAGCTGAAGTCGCGGGAGGCGCCGACCGTGCTGACTCCGCACGCCGGCGAGCTCGCGCGGCTTCTGCATGTGCAGCCTCCAGAGGTGGACGCGGGGCGCCTGAGCGCTGCGCGCGAATGCGCGCAGCGCTCAGGCGCCATCGTTGTGCTGAAGGGTGACGACACGATCGTCGCCGCGCCCGACGGCACCGTCGCGGTCAGCCCCGGTGACGCGCCCGCGCTCGCGAGCGCCGGGACCGGAGATGTGCTCGCCGGGATCATCGGTGCGTTCCTTGCCAAGGGGCTGGATCCGTTCACGGCCGCCTGCGCGGCCGTGATGATCCATGTGAAGGCCGGCAGGATCGCAGCCCGTGACGTCGGGGAGGAGGGTGTGATTGCCAGTGACGTGATCGCTGCACTGCCGAAGGCGCTCGCACGGCCTCGCGACCTGGCACCGCAGCGGCCTCGGCGGTCCCACGGAAGGGGCTGACGGTGGCGCTGAGGGCGGTCGCGCAGGTGAACCTGGCGGCGATCGAACGCAACGCGAAGCTGTTGCTGGAGACGGTGGGCCCGCAGACGATGCTCTGCGCGGTGGTCAAGGCGGACGGTTACGGTCACGGGGCGGTTCCGGTCGCGCGTGCGGCCCTGGCGGCGGGTGCGCGCTCACTTGCGGTCGCGACCGCCCAGGAGGCCGGCGAGCTGCGGCGAGCCGGCATCGATGCGCCGATCCTCGTGCTCGGCGCGATCAGCGACGAGGAGCTGCCGGTGGCGATCGCCGCTGACGTGACACTGACGGTCTGGGACCTGCGCTTTGTCGAGAAGCTGAGCACGGTGGCGAGCAGGGCCGGCCGTGAGGTCCGCGTCCACGTCAAGCTCGACAGCGGCCTTGGCCGGCTCGGCACGCGCGTGCTGACGCAGGCGCTGGCGATCGCGGACGCGGTCCGCGGCGCGCAGCCGACACTGCGGCTCACGGGGGCGATGACGCATTTCGCCACCGCTGACGGCGACCTGGAGTTCGCGGCTCACCAGCTCGCCCAGTTCACCCCGTTCGTCGAGCGCTTGCGCGCCTCGCCTGGCGGAAGCGATCTGATCATCCACGCCGCCAACAGCGCCGCGACGCTGCGCGTCCCGGGTGCGCGCTTCGACATGGTCCGCGCCGGGATCGCGCTCTACGGGGGCGATCCGATGAATCACGACCCCGCCGATCACGGGCTCGAGCCTGCGCTCGCGCTGCGCACGTACGTCGCCGCCGTGAAGCCGATCGCGCCCGGCGAGAGCACCGGCTACGGCCGCCACTTCATCTCCGATCGTGAGACGGTGATCGCCACGCTCCCGATCGGCTACGGCGACGGGATTCCGACGCGGGCGCTGGCGAATAACTGCGACGTGTTGATCAACGGGAGTCGCTACCCACTGCGCGGCATGGTCAGCATGGACAACATCACCGTCGAAGTCGGTCCGCAGGCAGGGGTCGCCGTCGGTGACCGTGGCACGATCATCGGCGTTGACGGCGCCGAGCGCCAGACCGCTGAGGATCTCGCCAACCGGATCGGGACGATCAATTACGAGGTTCTCTGCTGGATCTCAAGGCGAGTACCGCGCGTCTACCACCGCGACGGGGAACCGGTGTGAGCAGAGAGCCACTCGCCGCGCTGAGGGATCTCACGCCCGGGACGGCCCGGGCCTGGCTGGTCGGCGGCGCGGTACGCGACGAAATCATGTCCCGCTCGCCCCGGCGGACGCCCGACTATGACCTGGCGGT
>Ga0224557_1001411_pt1 | contig 23246 bp, 30 predicted proteins | sample 714S31014metaG_FD_180677 | JGI IMG/M metagenome (GOLD analysis project Ga0224557, IMG submission 180677) | Peat soil microbial communities from Stordalen Mire, Sweden - 717 S3 10-14 | ecosystem: Environmental > Terrestrial > Soil > Wetlands > Peat | place: Sweden: Norrbotten County, Stordalen... | reverse complement strand
CCGCTCGGCCGCGGCGTCCCGCTCGGCGGTGGCGCGGGTGGCCTCGGCCACGGCCCGCAGCTGCGCTGCCTCGGCGGTCTCGGCCCGGGCCTGCGCGGCGTCGCGGGCCGCCTCGGCGGCGGCTTGCTGTGCTCCGGCGCGGGCCGCGTCCTGGCGGGCCGTGTCGCGTTCCGCGGTGGCCTGCCGGGCCGCCTCGCGGGCGGTGTCCCGCTCGGCGGCCGCGGTGTCGCGTTCGGCCCGGGCCCGCTCGGCGGCGCTGGCCGCGGCGTCCCGCTCGGCCAGCGCCGCCGTGGCGGCTGCCTCGGCCTGGCGGGCTTCTTCCTGCGCCTGGGCCGCGGTCTCCTCTGCGGTGGCGGCGCGCTCGGTGGCGGCGCGCTCCGCGGCCCGGGCTGTTTCGGTGCCGGCCCGGGCGGCGTCCCGCTCGGTGTCGGCCGCGGCGGCCGCGGCGCGGGCCCGCTCGGCATCGGCGGCCGCGGCGTCCCGCTCGGCGGCCGCCTGGGCTACCTCGCCGGCGGTGGCGCGCTGGAGGTTCTCCATTTTCTCCCGGGCCGTGGCGACCTCGGCCGCCGCGGTGGCCTCGGCGCGGCTGACGGCCGAGGCCACCCCGGCCGGTGTCAGCTCGGTGGCCAGCCCGTCAGCGAGCCGGGCGACGAACACGTCCAGGCGCTCGACGAGGTCCTCGGCCGCGGCGACGTCACCGCCGATCCCCCCGGCCGCGCGCCGCGAGGCCCGGGCCCGCTTCGCCTGATCCTGGCAGTCGCGGTCCAGGCAGTACATCCGCTTGCGGCCGGCCCCCTGCGTCTGGGGCACCGGCCTGCTGCACCAGTGGCACGGCAGCGTGATCTCGGCGGGCTGGGCGGCGGGGTTCTCGCTGGTCTGTGTCATGCTCACGATCCTAGCAGAGAAACCAGTTTTCCGGAAATAGAAATTCACTTTTAAATTCTTGACACGTACGTGACAGAGTATTGACGCGTACGTGTCAGTTCTGGAAGCATGAAGGGCATGTCAGGACGACAGGACGCGACAGTCAGCCCGCGCCTCATCACCGCGATCGACCGCACGTGGGCGGCCATCCAGGACCGCCACCCCGACGTGCCCGCCGTCGTGATCACCCTCGGCGCCGGGTCCGGCGGCAGCGGGCGCGGGCTCAAGCTGGGGCACTTCGCCCCCGGCCGCTGGCAGCACGGCAGCGGCACGCTGCCGGAGCTGTTCATCGGGGGAGAGGGCCTGGCCCGCGGCGGCCGCGAGCTGCTCGGCACCCTCCTGCACGAGGCCGCGCACGGCGTGGCCAGCGCGCGGGGCATCGCCGACACCAGCCGCCAGGGCCGGTTCCACAACACCAGGTACCGCGAGCTCGCCGCGGAGCTGGGCCTGCACGTGACCCAGGCCGGCACGATCGGATGGAGCGACACCACCGTCCCGGACCCCACCGCGGCGCTCTACCGGCCCGAGCTGCGCCGCCTGGACGCCGCCCTCGTGACCCACCGGCACGCCGACAGCGGCGCCGGGCGCGGCGGCCGCGCCAGCAGCAACAACGGGCTGGCCGCACGGTGCGGCTGCGGGCGCCGGATCCGCGTCTCCGCCTCGGTGCTCGACATGGGCCCGGTCACCTGCGGCATCTGCGGCACCGACTTCACCTGACGGCTCGGCCGGGCCCGACGTCGACCAGGCACTGGTTCCGGGCCCGGGCCCGACCCGCCCGAAAGGGCGGCCGGTCTCGCGTTCTTTCGTGACGTACACCGCGGCGGCCCGCGCGCCGGGGGGTCTGCAGGGGCTTCCATCTCATGGTCAGATCCCTCGGCGCGGCCGCCGCGGTGTTATCGGCGAAGTCACGGGCCCGGCGCGGCGGCGCGGCGCGGATCCGGCAGCGGGGGCGGGCCGCGCGGCCTGGGGCGGGAGGGGGAACGAGGTGGCGGCGAGGTGCGCGATGCTCTCGCCGTAGTCGATCCTCGCGGCGACGTCGGCGAGCCCGGCGGCCGCGGCGGCCGCGGCGGCGGCCTGGAGGCGGCGGGCCTGGGCGGCGCGCAGTTCGGCGAGGGTGCGGGCCAGGTCTGCGAGGACGGTGAGCAGGACGCGGAGCGCGCGGGCGGGCTGGGGCTGGCGGGTGCGGCGGCAGGACGCGAGGAGGTAGGCGGCGGTGCGGAGCATCGACCCGGCCGGGCTCGGGGCCGGGGTCCGGCCCCAGGCGGTCCGGGCGGCCCGGGTGAAGGCCTCGGCGGACCGGGCCAGCTCGGGGTTGCCGGTGGCCTCGGCAGCCGCGGTCAGCAGGTCGGCCGCGGCCCAGGCGACATCGGCCCGCCCGGCCCGGCCGCCCTCGAGTTCCCGGGCGGCCCGGGTGGCGGCCTGGGCGGCGTGCTGGTAGATCTGGGCCCGGGCGGTCCCGGTGAACAGGCCGGGGCCGGGCCCGGCGCCGGGCTGCCCGGCCCGCCACCGGGCCCGCAGCTCACCGAGCCGCAGCGCCGGGTCCAGTGTGCCGCCCGCGAACCACGCCGGCTGCCCGGCCCGGTCGGTCAGGCCGGGCAGGGTGACGGACCACCGGGCCGGGCGGCCCGCCTGGTCCGGGGCGGCCCGCAGCCGGGCCGGCAGCCCGGCCCGCTCGAGCAGGGCGAAGAACTCCGGTTCGGACCGGGCCGCCCGGGCGGCCCGCAGCGCCTCGCGGGCCAGCACGGTCCGGGCGGGCGGATCGCCCATGCCCCGCCCGGTCAGGCGCGGCCCGGCCCACCGGCGCCGCAGCTTGGGCAAGGTGAGGTCGGCTGCGAGTTTCCCGCCGCTGAACCAGACCGGGCGGCGGTCCGGGCCGTGGTCCAGGGCGACGGCGTAGCCGGTGACCTCGTCGGGCCGGACCGCGGAATGCCGCAGGCGGACCAGGACGCCGGAGTCCGCCAGGGCGGCGAGGAATTCCTCCTCGGACCGGGCAGCCGCCGCGGCGCCCCGGACGTGCCGGTACAGCACGACCCGGTCCGGCTCGGCGCCGGAATGAGCGGATTGTTCCATCTCGGCGCGGGTCAGCGCTCGGGGGGCGGTGCGGTCCGCCCGGGTCAGCACCCGCAGCCCGTACTCCCGCTCGATGTCGCGCAGCGCCTCGCCGATCCGGTAGAAGTCATTGCGCGGCCACACCGGCTTGCGGTCCTGGCCGGCCAGGGTGGCCACGATATGGACGTGGTTCTCGCCGTGGTGAACCGCTACCCACCGCACGCCGGCGTCCTCGCGGCCGCGCTCGGACAGCCCGGTGCGGTGCATGACCTCCGTAGCGATCGCGTTCCACGCGCCGTCGCCGAGGTCGGGGTCCTCCGGCGCGCACCGCAGCACCAGGTGGTACACGAACTCATCGGCCACCTTGCCCCGGGCGAGCTGCACCGGCAGCTCGAGCTGCCCGGTCAGCCTGTTGAAGTTACGGCTCCCGTCAGCCCGCCGCGGCGGCTCCAGCTCGGCCGGGTGCAGCCACCCGGCCACCAGGTGCGGGTTGACGTGCTGGCCCTGCTTGCCCTTGCCGAACAGGTAGTGCAGGACGCCGCGCACGTTCGCGCCGCGGGGCAGCACCCGGCCGATCACCGCCGCAGTTCCCGGGCGGTCCTCAGCGTCGCGGCCTCCATCCGGCGCACCGCACGGGCCACGGACGCGCCGGAGGCCTCCAGGGCGGGGGAGTGCACGCCGGTGGAGTGAAGCCCGGCGACGGCCTGGTTGAACAGGTGCCCGATCTTGCGGGCCACCTCAGTCGCCTCCCCCATGCCCGCGGCCGCGTCGGCCGCGGACCGGGTCAGGGGAGGGTCGCCGGCTTCCCCGCCTCCGGCGGCGCTGGCGGTGTCGGTGCCGAGCTTCGCCAGCCACGCCGCCGGCATCATCCCGTGCCGCGCGGCCTCCAGGCTGATCTTCTCGACCTCGGCCTCGGTGAACAATGCCGCCAGCCGTCGACGGCGGCGGACGTCGGCGTGGGGGCGCCTGGACCCCGGTGCTGCGCTGCGTCTTCCCATGCAGGGAGGAACGGCACCAGAACCGCGCCCGGTTCAATAGCCTGCGCCCGCGCCCGGGCCAGGGGGAAATCCGCGCGGATTTCCCATATCTGGCTCCCGCCGGCTGAGGGCCTCCCGCCTCTCACCGTCACGCCCGGGCCCGGGGGCAGGAAATGCTGAGTCGGCCAGCGGCCCATACGGGTGAGAGCCATCCCGGGTCATGCCGGGCCGCGCCGCAGCTGCCAGCGGGCCAGGTCCTGGGCTACGCGGCCGCCACGGGCGGCCAGCATGGCCCGGGCCCGGGCGCCCCAGCCGTCGCTGTCGGCGGTCCGGGCCGCGGCGAGCTCGGCGGCCTGGTCCCGGCGGGCGGCGGCCTCAGCCCGGATCCGGTCCCGTTCGGCCGCCCTGAGCTGGCTGGGTGACGGCAGCGGGACCACGGCTTGCCAGCATGCGGTACCGGTCTCGGGGTCGGTCCACTGGGCCAGGCGGGAGCGGATCCACGCCGCGGGGAAGCGGACCTCGGCCGTGTAGCCGTGCTGGCGGCCGCCGGGCTCGAAATCGAGCGCGTGCAGGACGTCCCGCGGCTGCCAGCCCGCGAGCCAGAACGGCCGGGCCAGGTGCCGGAGATGCTCGGCGGACAGCTCCCGGAGCAGGCGGGCACGCTCTTGCATCGCCTGAGCCGCCCCCAGCGCCTCGCTGCGGTTCTGAGGGACAGCGCCGAGAGGTGCCGGGCCTGGGCGCGGCAGCACGGGCAGTCCGCGCGGAGCGCGGTCCTCTTCGGGCTTGACCTTCGGTTTGGCCTCCTGCGTGTTAGGGGCGTTATCTGGCTTCCTACGGAAGCCAGATAGGGGGCGACTTATCGTCTCACCTGCTGTCGGCAGGCAGCCTGGGGGTTTCCGGCGGGGCACGCACAGCACGTAGACCTGTGCCTCGTTGCGGTCGTCAGGATCGGCCAGGACCATCGGGCGGAGCGCCGGAGTCCGGCCGCGCCGGACAATCGCGAGGTAGCCGCGGGCTTCCCACCACCGGCGGCACGCCTTGTAGGTGCTCTCACCGAAGCCTGCGAGCTCGCAGGCGCGCGCCCGGGTCGGCCTAGTCGTGCCCCGCGGCGGCCGGTTCTCCCCGCCCCACGAGGCGTGCAGCACGTGGATACGCCAGAACTTGATCAGGTTCTCGCGGTGATCCGCGCGGACGTCAGCCAGGTCGGGGCAGGCGGGCCCGGCCCTGAGTGCCTCGCGCTGCGAGCACACGCGCCGGAACCCGGCTGGGACCACGCGGGCGATCTCCGACCGCGACAGGCGAGGCGGTTCCGCGGGTGTAGCGCTGAGCGCGCCTTGGCGGGTATCACGCACGCGAGATCACATCCCAGCCGTCCCGCGCCGATGCCGGCAGCTGGCGGCCGCCGTCCTTCGACGTCCTGACGTGGGGCGTACCCGCGAGCGAGGGCGTGAGTGACCGCCACGCCGACCGGGCGCTTTGCGCCGGTTCATCAGCAGGGGAACGCGCGGGAAATGATTCCGAGCGACACGGCGTGTCGGCCGGGGGCAGTACGAAACTAGCCCGCTGGCCCTGTATGGTGGCCACAGGTGTTCGCCTTCTGTTCGGGACCCCGGGAGAGCCGCCAAGCAAGTCCGGGCCTGAACTAGCGGTATGGGATTGTCGTTGAGTGACCCGCCTAGTGCGGGTCATCGGCGTTTCTGGGGGCTATAGAACTCCAGTGGTTTACGACAGGCTAGACAGCCCACCATCTTCGCCGGCCCGGCTCCGGATAGTGAGCCGGCGCGCCGGCCCGGTGACACGCCCGTAAGACGCGCTGGACACGCCGGGAGCGTCGTTATGACCGGCATGATGATGGCCTGACGCATCCGCCGCCGGCAATCCCCGGCACTGAGATCCGGCGCGGGGTTCCGCGACGGCCGGACCCGCGCGCGGAGCCGGTCCCTCACGCGGTCACCGACCTCTTCCCGCGCCTTGTTCATGCCTGCGTGGCTCCCTGGATCCACCGGCCGGCGCGGGGCATTTGCCCGCCGCGGCGGATGAACTCGTAGATCAGGTCGTAGACCTCGCCGAGGTCGTGCGGCAGCTGGCGGAGCGCTTGCAGGGCGGCCCGGAGCCGCTGGCCGAGCGGATCGAGGATCTCGGCGGTGTCGTCGCAGATGCTGACGCGCTGGGTGGCGTTCTTGATGCGTTCCTGCGCGGCGGCGATCGCGGTCTCGGCGGCGGCGATCGCGGCGGCCTTGCGGCCGTGGCAGCCGTCGCACTCCTTCTTGACGGACATGGCGTACGCGGCGGCGAGGTCCTGCCGGGCGGCGTCCAGGTCCCGTTGCGCGCGTTCCAGGTCGGCGTGCGCGTGGTCGAGCGCGGCGATGACCTGTTCCTGGAGCTGCTCTGTGCCGCGGAGCCAGTCGCGGACCTGGTCTTCGGCGTCGCTGACCGCCTCCAGGAACTCGGCGTCGGACCCGTACCCGCTGCCCGGGTGCCGGTCGGCCTGGCTGCCTGCCTGGTAGCCGGGCGGCGGGGCGCCTGCGGGGTCGAGTGCGGTGATGGCGGCCCGCAGGCTGGTGATGGCGTCCGGGTCGACGCCCGCGCCGGCCGCGCCGGCCAGGATCGCGGTGACGGCCGCGGCCAGCTCGCCGGTCTCCTCGAGTATCTCCGCGCGCGCGTGGAGCTGTTCCTCGTAGCTGCTCATGATCGGGACCTTCCGTTACCTAGTGCTGCCGGTGAGAGGGGACGGGTGCGTGACCGCGGGATTGCGTCCGATTTTTCGTCCGATCGGCTTGCTGGCCAGCCCGGCCGGACGCAATCGGACGGGCGGCCGGACGCAAATCGGACGAGAACCTGGTCACGATGCGTCACTTTCGGGGTCGGGGACGAGGGTGAGGTGCGGGCGGCCGGCGGAGGGCTGGTCCCGGATCTGGCGTGCCTGTTCGAGCACGGCCCGGGTGTCGTCGTCGACGTCGACCAGGCCGTCGTGGACCAGGTCGGCGAGCATCCCGACCGTGACGTAGCCATCGGGCCGGGCCGGGGCGGGTCCGGGCTGCTGCCTGGGTGCCGCCGGGCTGGCGAGCCGGTAGCGGCTGGCCCGGGAGCTGCCGGTCCGGACGGCGATCCCGCGGTTCTCCAGGATCTTCAGGTAGTCAGCGGCCCGGCTCTTGGACTTGCCGAGGGCTTCCCCGGCCGCCGCGGCGGTCACCCCGTCCGGCCCGGCGAGCATGCGCAGCAGGGTCTGCCCGTCGCCCGGCGGGATAGACAGGGGCACCTGGACCGCTGGGGCCGCCGGAACGGAGGGCGCCGGGGCCGGGGCGGGGGGCGTGGGCGGCGGGGCGGCCTGGGTGATGCTGGCGAGCCTGCCGCGCATGCCCGCGATGTCCTGCGCGGTGGCGTCGGTGACGACCGCCGTGGCGGCCTGCCCGCCGTCCAGGGCCAGCGGCGGCATGTCCGGGATGCCCCAGTCCCGCAGGTGCTGCCGGGCGGCGACGAGCCGCTTGATGTAGGCCAGCTCGTCGGGGGGCTTGCCGAGCAGGAACGCCCGGCCCCGGCCGGTGACGGTGCCCGAGTGCGGGTCCCACCGCTGGAAGTAGCCGGGGGCGCCGTGGGCGTACTCGCGGATGTCGGGGATGTCTTTTTCCGCGCCGGAGGCGTGCCGGGATTCGGTGGCCCGGGCGACCATGCCGATCAGGACCTCGGCCATGTTGGCGCGGACATTGCCGCCGCCGAGCGCGGCGATGACGGCGCGCTGGGTGACCAGCATCAGGAACACCGCCGATTTCCGCTGCTTGGACGCGAGGAACTCCAGGGCCGCGCCCGCGCCGGGCACGTGCTTCACGATCTCGTCGACCTCGTCGATGATGACGCCGACAGCCGGGTCCCCGGTGGTGGGCTGGAAGGTGGAATGCCCGGTTTCGGCGAGGGTCGCTGACCGGTTGGTGACCAGCAGGCACAGCGCTGCCAGCGCCTCGGCGATGTCGTTGCGGACCTTCTCATCGGTGGCGACCGGCCCGCAGATCGTCAGGGCCGACAGCGGTTCCCAGACCGTCTCATCACCCATGTGCGCGCCGTTGAGCTGCACCATCCGGGCGTCGGTGCACCGGGTGATGAACTCGCGGGCGTTGTTGAGCACGTTGGATTTGCCGCTGCCGCTCGCGCCGATCACCCCGACCGCCCGGCCGCCGATCTCGCTGACCAGGGTCAGGGTCAGCGCGGAGCCGTCTTCGGGGCAGAACCCCCAGATCATCTTGTCCCGGATGCTGGCGGCCGCGGGGAACCACCCGGTGAACGGGGACGGCTCACGATCCGGCCACGGGGTCGTCATCGGGTGGTAGGCGGCGTCCCGGACCGACAGGTCCACCAGGCGGATACCGATGATCAGCTGGCCCGGGTAGTCGGTGGTGGTGAAGTCGATGCGGCCGTACGGCAGCCCCAGGATGTGCGCGAGCTTCTCGGCGATCGCGGCGCTGCTGGCCGCGATGCGGGTGGCCAGGGCGTTCTCCGGGCTGGTGGTGATCAGCCGTTCCTCCCCCAGGTTCGTGACGCGCCGCCATTGCAGATGCCAGCCGCCCAGCCCGATCCGGGGCAGGATCTCATGCCACACCTTCTTGTCGGCCAGGTCGGCGGCCGCCTGGTCCCGGCGCTGCCGGGCGGCGCGGACCGCCTCATGGCAGCGCAGCCACCAGTACCCGGCGGCGGAACCGGTGAGGTAAATCCAGGTGAGCAGCCGGTACGGCCAGCCCAGCGGCCCGAAGATGACCGCGGCGGTCACCCACCCGCCGCACGCGGCGGTGACCGCGGCGGCCTCGGCCGCGGCCAGCCGCGGATGCGGGGACTTCTTGCGGTGCCGCCGCCACCTCAGCCACACGATCACCGTGGCGGCCGCGGCCGCGCACGCGGGGACGGAGCCGGGGACGCCGGCGGCGTGCAGGACCCAGGCGGCCGGCCAGGCGGTCACGACGGCGGGCAGCGGCAGCCGCTCGGCGGGGGCGTGCAGGAGCCAGGCCCGCAGCCGCTGCCACGCCGTCCCGGTGACCTTGCGCGGCTCGTCATCCTCGGTGTCGTGCGGGTGCCCGGGGATCGGGCACGGCCGCTCCGGCTGCCACCTGGTCATCGTCATTGCTCACCTCCCGTTTCGCGAAGGCCGCGGCACCGGGGATCCGGCGCCAGGGCATATCAAGGGTCAGCCGCCTTCGCCGGTTACCCAGCGGCCGTCGTGGGTCATCACGCCGCCGTTGGCGGCGAACTCCCGCGGCAGCTCGTAGTGGCCGGCGAACTTGGTGCGGGCGCCGGACATGGTCTCGGCGGCGTGCGCGGCGGCGTCGGCGACGTCGTGCAGCGCGGCCAGGCCCTTGGGGTCGATGCCGACCGTGCCGACGCCGGTCTCGTACGCCTCGATCAGCGCCTCGGCGTACGCGGCCATCCCGGTGACCTGCCCGGCCATCCAGTCCAGCAGGTGCCCGTCCGATTCAGGCTCGAAGTCGGCGGCCTGCCCGACCACCGGCCCCCACTCCGAGGGCACGCTGCCGCCGGCCTGGGCCGGGGTGCGCCGGGCTCCGGGGTCGGGGGTGTGTGCCGGTCCGGGCATGGCACCCGGAGGTGCCCAGCGCAGCAGCCCGGTGCTGGGCTTCGCCCAGGGGTACCTAGCGCGCCGGTCGATGGTGATCGAGCCGTCCTCGCCGACGATCACCTCCTCTGGCTGCAGGTTGTCTTTCTTGTACAGGTCGCAGGCTTGCCGCTTGATGGACTGCTCAAGATCGCGGTTCAACAGGTGCTCCGTCATAGATGGCTTCGTCAGGCTCGCGGCGTGGTGCGCCGCCGGGGTGGAGGCCAGGTCCCCGGCACCGGGAGGTTCATCCGGTGCCGGGGACGCACTTCAGGGCCCCAGGAGGGGGGTCAGCCGCCTTCGCCGGTGACCCAGCGGCCGTCGTGGGTCATCACGCCGCCGTTGGCGGCGAACTCCCGCGGCAGCTCGTAGTGGTCGGAGAACTTGGTCCGGGCGCCGGACATGGTCTCGGCGGCGTGCGCGGCGGCGTCAGCGACGTCGTGCAGCGCGGCCAGGCCCTTGGGGTCGATGCCGACCGTGCCGACACCGGTCTCGTACGCCTCGATCAGAGCCTCGGCGTAAGCCGCCATCCCGGTGACCTGACCGGCCATCCAGTCCAGCAGGTGACCGTCCGATTCGGGCTCGAAGTCGGCGGCCTGCCCGACCACCGGCCCCCAGGCGTCGGGGATGCTGACCCCGGCCTGGGTCGAGGTGCGCCGGGCCCGCCGGTCAGGGGTGATGCGGCTGACCGGGCGTGCGGGCTGTGTCATGGTTCCTCCAGGTGTCGTATCTGACGGGTGGCCCGCCGCGGGAGTGCCCGCGACGGGACCGGGGTTGTAGGGCTGGCCGTGGTAGCCGGTGTCCGGGTCCTCGAAATGCGCCCGGTGAATGAGGAGGGTCCCGCCGCGGGGGCCTTCCTCCTGGTAGGTGACGAGCGGCCCGTACTTGCCGCCCTCGGGGTTGCCGCAGGCCGCGCAGACCCGCCGGCGGGGCGGGACCGCAGGATCATCACCAGGCCCCGCGGACCGGCGGGCCTGCCAGCGGGGCCCGGCCCACGCGGCGGCCCGGGTGATCAGCGCCCGGCCGTGCCTGCGGGCCCTGCGGCCGGTGGCGAGCGCGCCGCGCTTGCCCTGCCGGACCGCGTACTTGCCGGCGGTCTTGTGGTGGCGGCGGGTCAGCTCGGCGAGCGTCACGGCCGCCAGCACGATCAGCGCCCACACGATGACCGCGCCCACGGACACGCCGAGCCAGCCCGGCATGCCCCCGATCCGCAGCCGCGCGCCATCGCTGATCACCAGGACCGCCAGGGCCGTACCCAGCGCTATCCCGGTCCAGATGACGGCGCGGGACAGCCCGGCGCCGGCCTCTGCCTCTGCCGTCCCGGTATCCGTGTCCGTGTCGGTGTCGGTGTCGGTGTCCGGCGCCGGGCGCTTGCCGGAGCTGGCCTTGCGGGTAGCGGCAGCCATCAGGCCCTGCCCCGGGCGGCCGCGCTCCGGCGGCGGCGCGCCGCCGGAGCGACGTCTGCCCGTCGCGTGACCCGGCGGGCGCGGCGGGACGCCACCGCGGCGGCGATGAACACCACCGCGGTGACGGCCACGAACGTGACCGCGAAGTCGCTGGCCAGGATGAAGTGCACCGACAGCTTCTGGCCGTTGCTCACCGGCTGCGCAGCGCCCTTGACCAGGGCCGCGTGCCGGGCGGTGTCCACCAGGACGGTCACCGCGACGGCGGCGGCCAGGCCCACCGCGGCTGACCATGCCAGCCGCAGCCGTAGCCGCGGCCTGGGCCGGGGGGCGGGTGAGGTGCGGGTTTTCATTGTGTTCCTCCTTGTTCTGCGCCGGGCCTAGTGCCCGAACGCGGTGAGAATGCGGGACACCAGCTCGCGGACCTGCGGTCCGGCGATGGTGGTCGCGAGGTAGAAGCCGGCGCCGAAAACCAGCACCGCGTGCCAGAACTTCAGGCCGGTGAACTGGATCAGCGCCCACAGGCCGCCGCCGATGATCAGCAGCGTGACCAGTTCCTTTTCGGTCGTGCTCACAACAGGGGCCCTCCTTCGCGGCTGGGGTCAGTACCAGCCGTCAGCGGTTTCGTGCGCCCACGCGCCGCACGGGGTATGCGTGCCGTACGGGGTGCCGGCGATGTAGCTCAGCCCCCACCGGATCTGGGTGGCCGGGTCGGTCATGTAGTCGCTCCCGGCGGCGGCCATCTTGGAAGCGGGCAGCGCCTGCGGGATGCCGTAGGCACCGGACCCGGCGGTGTTCCACACCCCGGTCTGCCAGCCGCTCTCGCGGGTCCACAGCGCGTCAAGGCAGGACCACTGCTGGCCGCTGCCCCACCCGTAGCCGCTGGCCAGCCGCTGCCCCAGCGCGACGTTCGAGCCCGGGGCGGCACTCATCCCCGCGCCGCCCCCGCTGGCCGGGGTGTGCGCGGCGATGACGGCCAGGACCAGCCCGGCGGCCACCGCGGTGCCCGCGAGCCGCCTGTCGCGGCCGCGCAGGAGGCGGAAACGGCGGCGCAGGTACCGGGAGCGGCCCATCACGAACCGCCCCGGCGCCGGCGCCGCCAGCTGGCGGCCAGCAGGCACGCCGCGTAGATGGCGGCGACCACGGCGAACAGGGCCGGGCCGTTCCCGGCCGGGGCGCCGGCGAGCTGGGCGTAATCGGAGACCAGGTTGCGGCCCAGGTGCAGCGGCGCGGCCGGGCCCTGGGTCAGGTCCGCCAGCCACGCCCACGCCGAGGTCACCGCCAGGGACACCACGGTGCCGGTGACCAGCGCGGCGCGGGCCATCACGACGGCCCCGCGTGCGCGGCCGGGTCGGTGTACCCGACCGGGTCCTGATCACCGGGCGCCGAGCCGGGCGTGCCGTACTGGGAGTACCGGACCGGGTAGCCGGCCGCGTACGCCTCGATCATCAGGTGGCGGCCCGGGTCCACGACCAGGCCGACATGACCCGGGGCGGCCGTCGTGCCGTCACCCCCAGCGAAGAACACCAGATCGCCCGCCTGCGGCGCGGAGACCTGCGGGCCCCAGGCCCACTGATCCTGAGAGGTCCGCGGGATGGTGATCCCGGCCGCGCGGTAGGCCATCATCGCCAGGCCAGAGCAGTCGAACCCGCCCGGCCCGGTGCCGCCCCACAGGTACGGCTGGCCGATCTGCTGGCGGGCGTAGGCGATCACCGCGGCGGGGGTCTTTCCCGGCGCGCTGGCAGCGGCCGCGGCACCGGGCGAAAGATGACCGGCCAGGGCGGCCAGCCCGAGACCCGCAGCCACTGCGGATACGGCGAAACGGGCGGGAACGCGGTGACGGTACCGGTACCGGCGGCGTCTACGGTGGGGCATAGACAGCCCTCCTTCGGGGGCTAGTCGGTGAGTCCCCGGCCCGGCGGCCGACCGCCAAGAAGATCGCCGGGCCGGGGACGCGTATCAGCGGCGGTCTCACGGGCCGCTGCCATTGGCGTAAGCAAGCTGATGTCCCGCGGGCAGGTCCGCACGGGATTCCGCACGCGCGGGCTCCGGTGCGGATCCGGCGCCGGGGGCCTGGCCGTCAGGGCTGAAGACGGCGTTGCGGGCGTCCCGGACCAGGTACTCGCACCAGCGGCGCTGGCGGCCGGTGCGTTCCATCAGGCCGTCGTAGTCCGGGCGCCAGTTGCCGCTGTCCTCGGCTGCCTCGCGGATCCCGGCGGCCAGCTCTGCCACCAGGGCGTCCCGGTCGACCTCGGCCGGGCGCTCCTCCGCACGGGATTCCGCACGGGCCAGCGCCTCATCCAGCTCGGCGGCCTGCCTGCGGGCGGCGGCGAGCTCGCTCTCGGCAAGGTCGGCGCGGGCCCGCAGATCAGCCTGGGACTGCTCAAGCGCGGCGATCCGGGCGGCCACCGCTTCGGCCAGCCGGTCAGCATCGGCCCGCGCCCGTTCGGCCTCCTGGCCTGCGGCCTGGAGGCGGGTCTCGGCCGCCTGCCGGGCCTCGGTGACCGACTCATCGCGAGCCTGTTCGGCCGCGAGCACCAGGGCGGCTGCTTCCTGCCGGATCTCCTCCGCGCGGGATTCCGCACGGGCCAGCGCCTCATCCAGCTCGGCGGCACGCTCGCGGGCGCCTTCGAGTTCACGCTCGGCGAGCCCGGCACGGGCCCGCAGGTCGGCCTGCGCCTGTTCCAGCGCCGTGACCTGGGCGGTCACCGTCTCGGCGAGCCGGTCAGCATCGGCCTGCGCGCGCTGCGCCTCCTGGACCACGGCCTGGATCCGGGCCTGGGCCGCCTCCTGCGCCTCAGCGGCCGCCTCCTGCCGGACCCTGCTGATCGCGGCGGCTTCAGCGGCACGGCGGTCCCACGGAGCCACCGGAACCAGGTCCGCGAGCGCTTCGGCGGCGTTGAGCGCGCCGAGCTGGTCCCGCATCTCGTCCTGACGGGCCGGATCCGACGCCAGGCCCGCGTGCTCGACAGCGGCCTCCATCGCCTTGTCCAACCTGCGCCGGGCCCGGCGCTGCCGCCAGCCCGGCGCACCGGCCGCGCGCAGCTCGCGGAGCCGTTTCGCGGCCCGGGCCAGCCGGGCGATCCGCCGGTGCGCGTCGACGTCGCCAGCGGCCCGGGCAGACGGCTCAGCCAGCCGCAGCCACACCAGGATCCGCTCGGCCGTCACCCGCCAGTGCACGCTGTGCCCCGACGTCCGCCGGTGCTCCAGCGACATGGCCCGGTGCCACAGCCACGCCGCCACCAGCGGCGGCGTCAGCCGGAACAAGGCCTCCGCGCCGGACCGGGCATCCAGGGACGAGAACACCGCGGACAGGCCGGACAGCACCCACACCGCGATGCCCTCCGCGCCCGCCGAGCCGAAGACCCGCATGTTCCGCCGGGCCCGGAACGCGCACGTCACCACGGCGATCTCCAGGAACGCGAACATCGCGGCCCGCTCCGCGCCGCCGAAATGCAGCACGGTCCCGAAGAACCGCCACATCCCGTTCATCGCCACCGCGGTGGCCACCCCGGCCGCCACCACCGTCAGGACGTCCTCAGCCTGCTGGCCACCCAGCGCCGCCCGCACGGCAGCCGCGACACGGCACGCGGCGCGCCACAGCATGAACGCCGCCGCCAGCGCCGCGGCGGCCGCCACGGCGGCCGCGGCCAGATGGGCGGAGGTGAACGCCGCCAGCTCCCGGAGCGTGCTCATAGTTCCCTCGCGTATTCGTCGTAGGTCCGCAGCCGCGCGGCCAGCGCCTCCAGGCCGCCGCGCACCCGCGTGCGGGCGATCGCGTCCAGGCGGCCGAGGCCGTGATTGGCGCCCCGGCAGATGCAGCAGCACACCGGGCCGATCGCGCCGTAGCATTTGGCGTCGCAGGCGCGTCCGGACCCGTCAGGGGCGGCGATGATCACCACAGCGCCTCCTGACCGGTGGCCGGCGCGCGGTCGGCGGCCACCTCGGCGGCCAGGGCCTCAGCAGCGGCGGTGACGGCGGCGGCCAGGGCCTGGCCCTCGGCGCACCGCTCACTCTGATCGCGGCGGCGGGCGGCGCAGGCGCAGGTGACGCACGCCTGATCATGAAGCCGGACGTCAGCGCGGGCGCGGGCCAGGTCCTGGCGGGCCAGCCGGGTCTGCATCGTGCCGAGATAGGTCACGGGGTCACCCCCAGGGCGCCATACCGCGCGGCCTCGTTCAGGCCGGCCGTGAACGCCTGGCGCAGCCAGCGGTACTCCTGGTCATCGCGCGCCTCAATCCCGGCGGCCGCGCACCATTCGGTGAACGCCTCGGCTACCTCCTCGGACTGGTAGCCGAACAGCCCGTCGCTCATGGCGGCGGCATCGCCGCGGACGTGCGCCCGGGCAGACGCGGCGGCGAGCGCGAGCGTGGCGTGGACCTGTGCGCGGACCAGCTGGCGCATCTCGTGCTGGCAGCCGGAATGCGGACAGCCGTACTCGCACGGGTCATCCGTGAGGATCTGGTCAGCTTCGCTCCAGTGCTCCGGGCCGGTCATGACGGCCGCCTCCTGTCGGGGTCGGTGCACACAGTCAGCGGAGGCAGGCAGATCTGCGGGGCCAGCCGCCGCCAGAACACCGGCTTGACGCCGGGGGCCGTAACCTTCTTCACCAGGCCCTCCCGGGCCAGCCGGACCAGCGTGCTGTAGACCAGCTGGCCGTACCGCGGGGAGTAGCCGGTAGCCACCTGGAGGTCCGGGGTACTCATCGGCGTGCCCGCCTCGGCCAGGGCAGCCAGGATCTGGTCACCGGCGTGGACATGGAACGCGCTTGGCCGGCTCACCGCTGGCCCCCCGCGGCCGGGCCCGTCTCGAGCTGGCCGCTGGCCTCAGCCGGGCCGCTCACCGGGCCACCGTCCGGGATGACCACGTCAGCGGCAATGATGTAGACCCGTGCCAGGGCCGCGGCCAGCTCCTCGCGGGAGATCAGGCCGCGGCGCTCAGCGCGCAGCCACCGGGCCAGGTGCGACCCGTCCGCCGGACGCGGCGCGGGCTGGCTGAGCATCTCCGCTGCCTCCCGCGCCGCCTCAGCGGCGCCGAGGCTGGTCACCTCGGTGATCAGCGCGGCCAGCTCGCCGGGCCTGGCCGCGGGCGCCCCGTGCCGGGCAGTCACGCACGGCTGGCCGCTAGCGGCCCAGCACCACCCGCAGGTAGCCAGGCGGACGCTGCCAGACGGCGACAGGAAAGGGGCCGGGTCAGACACGGCCGCGCTGCGGTCGGCGCTCATGACCGCACCGCCAGCCCGCGGCTGGCTTTGATGGCCTGCCGCTGCCACGGGGCGGTCCCGCCGTAGACGCCGGACCCGCGCTGCGGACCCTCGCGCCGGATGGCCATCTCCAGGCACTCAACCCCGGCCGGGCAGGAACGGCACAGCGCCCGGGCCCGGTCCTCATACGAGCCCCGGGCCTTGTGCCGGGGCTCCCGGGGAAACCAGTCGTCAGGATTCGCGCCCGGCAGGGCGCACGGGCGCGCACTGGTACCCAGCACGCGCCGCTCGAGCTCGGCGGCCGCCAGCTCCGTCACCGGGCGGTGAGCTGCGTTCTCTGGCATAGTGATCGTCATCGGGTCTCTCTTTCGCTTAGAGGCGGTTCGGGGTCCGGTTTCGCAGCGCCGGTGTGTCAGCACCGGCGCTGCCGTCGTTTTGGGGATGGGGGAGCACCGCGACGGTCCGCCTCCGGTGGCTCCCCGGACCAGCGAGCCGCACCGGCCGCGGCATCCCGCCGTAACCGCACGGCGCTTTACATGCCCTCACGGCATCACCTGGCCAGGCGCCGCGAGAATCGCGTCAAGCCCGGCGACCCCGCTCGCGTCGCCGGACCCGCTGCCGACACCGCAGACGAGGTCGGCCAGGGGCGGCAAGTAGCTGTCGAGCGCGGCGCTGACCACCTCCGCAACAGTCCGGCGATGTACGGCCGCGTAAACCCGAAGCCGCTGTCCCAACGGCGCCTCGACCCGGGTTCCGAGCTGCTCCTTCTCCATTCATCCACTCCGATGCGCTCTGAACTGCTCTGGTCGCTTCGTCTCAACCGTAAGCGACCGTGCTGCATAGTTCAAGAATTATTCTCAAAATATTCTAACCTTCTGACTCGCTAGAAACCTACTTACGTCTGAGATATGCTCGCGATGCTCATTCAATGCTTCACGTAAGCCGCAGTTGCGGCTATCGTGGGAACGGAGAGACCATGGAGACCTTCTTGCTGGCCAAAGACCCGGACTCAGGCGGCGGCGGATGCCCGTCCGTGCACTGGCGCGAAGACGGCATGGCCGTCGTCCAGGCTCCCGAGGTCGATGCCGGCACGTTCGCGGGCCTGCCCAACGTGCTGCCCGGCGAGCGCGGCGTCTACATCCGGCCCGACGTCATCCTGGCCGCGGCAGACGAGATCCGCAGGCGGGGCCTGGCGTAGCCATGGGACGCCGCATCACCGACCTGAGCAGCCCGGAGTTCTCGACACTGTTCACCGGCTTCGGACACACCGCATACAGGCTCGAGCGGTGGCCGTGGTACGGCGTCGGCTACGAAGACGCGTCCTTCCGCGCATGGCAAGAGCGACGGCCGGTTCAGCACGACCTGGAGCGGGACGCCTGGACCAGCATGGTCCGGGATGCTGTTGCGGTGGGGAAGGTGTTCCAGCGGGTCCACCTGGTCGGCGGCCTGACTGACTACCTCCGCTACGAATTCGAGCACTGGTACATGGCAAACACCGACGCCGGCGACGACGTGCGCATCTGGCCAGAGTCGCCCGGAGGGTGGCCGACCGGCTTGCCTCCATGGGACTACTGGTTGTTCGATTCCCGCGACCTATGGGCCATGCGTTACGACGATGCCTACAGGTTCCTCTGTGCCGAAAAGATCGATGACCCGGCCGTCATCATCCAGTGCAGTTACTGGCGCGATGCCGCCCTGCACAACGCCATCCCGTTCACCGACTACATGCGCCGCGCCGAGCTGCCAGCCGCATCTTGAAGGGGCACGCTTGACGACATCCGCCTACCAGCGCGAGCGCAGACGGCTCGCTGAGGCCCTGAAAGCGCTGCGTGTCGGCGCGGGCCTCAGCGGCGCCCGCCTTGCCGAGATGCTGGGCTGGCAGCAATCCAAGGTGTCGAAGATCGAGACGCGCAGACAGCTCCCGGGCGAGGACGACATCAGCGCCTGGGTGGGTGCCACCGGGGCCTCTCCCGAAGCTGCCAGCAACCTGCTTGCCGTCCTCCGCGGGGCGCGCATCGAGTACGCGTCCTGGAAAGACGCCTACCGCGAATCCGGTGCAGACGGGGTACAAGCGGGCATCCTAGAGATCGAAGCCGGGTCGGCCCGGATTGCGGAGTTCCAGCCAGCATTCATATCCGGGCTGCTCCAGACCGCCGAGTACGCACGCGAACTCCAGCATCTGCCATGCGGCCCTCTGAGCTATGGCCGCGACGAAGACGAGATCGGCCGGATGGTTGCTGAGCGGATGCAGCGCCAGCAGGTGCTTTACCAGCCTGACAAGCAGGTCCAGATAATCATGCTCGAAGGTGCCCTTCGTTCCCGCGTCGTATCGGCGCAGACGCTAGCTGGCCAGCTCGACCGGCTCATGTCGGTCATCGGCCTGGCGTCGCTCGAACTCGGGATTATCCCCTTTGAGGCAGCCGTGCCGATCTGGCCGACGGCCGGCTTCCGGCTATATGACGACCTGGTAATCGAGGAGTCTGTGGAGGGCGAGAATCAGGTGGCCGATTCGGAGCTGGTTGCCCGCTACGGGAAGGACTTTGAGCTGCTGCGCGAAGCTGCGAACGTGGGCCGGGATGCGGTGGCCGTGATCCGCAGGTCATTTGACAGCTTGGGTGCCGACATTGGATGACGCTGCCTGTGGTTGCCGACTTCCGGGACGCGCTAACCAGCGTCCTGCCCACCGAGAGGACAGGCTGAGATGGGTCCTCGCCCGTACGTGCTCCTGAGCTGCGCCATGTCGGTCGATGGCTTCATCGACGACACCACTGCAGAGCGACTGCTGCTACCGAACGCCGCAGACTTCGACCGCGTCGACCAGGTGCGTGCCGAAAGCGACGCAATCATGATCGGCGCGGTCACGCTCCGCCGCGACAATCCGCGTCTCCTGGTCAATTCTCCCGAGCGCCGGGCTGAGCGGGAAGCGCGAGGGTTGCCGCCCTACCCGTTGAAAGTGACCTTGACTGGCAGCGGCGACCTCGATCCTGATCTGAAGTTCTGGCACCACGGCGGCGACAAGCTTGTGTACGCCCCTGATTCCGCCGCAGGCAAGGTCCGGGACCGGCTCGGGGAGCTCGCAGAGGTTGCGAGCACAGGTGAGAAGCTGGATTTCGCGGTGATGCTGGATGATCTCGGAAGTCGCGGGATCCGCAGGCTGATGGTCGAGGGTGGCGGCAATGTCCACACGCAGTTCCTAGCGGCCGGGCTCGCGGACGAGATACAGCTGGCTGTTGCGCCGTTCTTTATAGGCGACCCAGGCGCACCGAGGTTTGTCAATCCCGCCATCTTCCCGGACGGCCCCGGGCGTCGCATGGTGCTAGCCGACGTCCAGGCGGTCGGAGACGTAGCCGTCCTTCGTTATCTGCCAGGTAAGCAGGCTGCTGGCGGTGTAGCTGCTGGCCGTTCGGCGGCTTGATTCCTCGCCCGGTACTGCTTGTGGATCTATGCTATTCCTCGTACTAGTGTGAGGAATAGCATGGCTCGCACTAGTACGACTACTCGCACTAGTGCGACTATTGCGAAAGACGGGCCTGCACCTCGTCCCGGTGCGCAAGCGCGGTCTCGATGAGCGCGGCCAGGACCTCGTGCTTTGGCCGGTGGGTCGACCAATAGAGATCCTGGAGCGCTGCGGCCAGCGCATCCGCGCTGTCCTTCGGCATGTACCAGCTGCGCCGGTCCATGAGTGGCGTCGCACTTTTCGCACGAGTGCGACGCGTGCTACCACTCTCATCTGTCGTACGGGTAGCACCGCTAGCGTCTCCGGAAGGCGGCGAGTCCTCATCATCGCGGCGGAGTCGCCGCTGCAACGCGGCCTGGAGGTCATCGCCGCCGGGCGGCGGCGGCAGCGGCTTCCGGGCCGCGCTCATTCGGATGCCTCTAGCACCTTGGCGAGAGCCCGGTAGACCTGGGCATGCTCCCCGCCAGGTTCGTACTCGACCATCGTCTTGCCGAGCCGCCACGCCTCCACGTGAAGCACGCTGCGCGGGACGGTGCCCAGGATCGGCAGGTCAAGCTCCCTGAATTGCTCGATGACCGACCGGCCAAGCTTTGAGCGGGCGACACCTCCGCCGCCGCGTTCCAGCATCGAGACCACCAGGCCGTGCAGGACGAGCGGCTCGCGGCGCAACTCACCTTCAATCGCGGCAATCTGGCCGAGTAGCAGCCGCAGGGCGCGCAGCGAGGAGTCCTCAGCCTGTACGGGGATCAGCACGCCGTCCGCGGCCGACAGCGCGTTGTCGGTCAGGACATCAAGCGCGGGCGGGCAGTCGATCAAGACGTGGTCGCACAGGTCCGCCAGCTGGGCCAGGATGCGGCCGAGTCGCTCCTCGCGGGCCCGGAGCCGGTCGAGCTCCCGGCCGACTGTGAACATGTCCAGAGCGTTCGGGATGGCGGCCAGGCGGCCGCCTGCGCCTTCGTACATGATGAGGAGCGCGGCGGCGTCTCCGGTGTACTCCCCGGTCAGCGCCGCTGCCAGCGTCGCCGGGGGAGTTCCCGAGGGGAGCTTGAGCGCGTCGGTCAGGTGCCCTTGCGGGTCGAGGTCGACGACAATCACGCGCTGGCCGTCAAGCGCCAGCGCGGCGCCGATGTTAACGGTGGTCGTCGTCTTGCCGACGCCGCCTTTCTGGTTGACCACAGCAGTGATTCGCATGGGTCGACCCTAGACCACTCGCACGTCTCGCACACGTCGCACTGATCGCAACTTTTGGGCCCGTATCCCAGGGTCCCGGACCTGTCAGCGAACGACGATGGTCCGGCGGACCCTTACCCAGCGGGGAAGCAGATTAGGTGCTTGTCCTCGTCGCCGCACTGGACGGCCGCCGCGCGGACCGCCGCGGTGAGCACCCTGGGGTCTTGGTTGGTGGACGGAACCAGGTTGATGTCCTGGTCCAGGTACATCCCGATCAGCACCGCGTCGACCTCGGCGCGGGACACGCCGGCCAGGTGCCCGCGCAGCTCGGCGAGCGTCACGAATGAATCGCTCTGCCCGGCGAGGGCGCGGTAGGCGCCGCGGATCCGGTCTTCCACGGCGGCGGGAGCGGACCCGGCGTGACCGCGGACCTGGGCTTCCGCCGGGTCCTGCGCCAGCATGTCAGCTGCCGGGAGGGTCTTGCCGACGTACTTGCTGACCACTTTCGGGCCGCGCCGGTAGTACCGGTACCAGTACGGGCCGTGCGCCGGGCCCTCCGCGCACCGGGTGCAGTTTGGCTTGCCGCAGCTCACCAGCTCAAGGCGGTACGTACCGCCCTGCTGGTCATCTTTCTCGGCGATCGCCTCGCGGGCCATCGGGCCTCCTTCCGGCCGTCTTATGTAACACGCTACCTGGCAGGCGTTACATAAGACAAGGGGGGTACGGGGGGACTGAGGGGGGAGGGCCCCCGCCGGGTGCCCGGCGGGGGTGGGGGTCGAGCCTCCCGGTCGTGATCACGATGCCTTCCCTTCGGCTGGCAGGTCCAGGCGGGGCAGGTCGGCTTCCTCGAGGGCGGTGATGGCCTGCCCGTTGGTCAGGTGGTCCAGGTAGCGGGAGGTGACGGCTATCGAGCTGTGCCCGAGCAGCTTGCTGATCCTGGAGACCGGCATGCCGCTCATTTCCAGTTCGGCCGCGTAAGTGTGCCGCAGTCCGTGGGGGTGGACGCGCTTGGCGATGCCGGCGCGGGCGGCGAGGCGGTGCAGGAGGTTGCGGACGTAGCGGTCGGACAGCGGGCCGCCGGACAGGGTGCAGAACAGGGTGCCGCCGCGGATGCCGAGCGCCTTGCGGGTGTCGGTCCAGCGGGCCAGGGCGTCGGTGGCGGAGGGGTGGAAGCCGCGGGTAGTGGCCTTGTCACCCTTGCCGTGCAGCACGCGCAGGGTGTGCCGGGTCAGGTCGGCGTCGGCCGGGCGCAGGGCCAGGGCCTCGGACACGCGCAGCCCTGACCGGTACAGCAGCCACACCAGCGCGCGGTTGCGGATCCCGGTCGGGGCCTTCGGCGAGCACCCGCTGATCAGCGCGGCCACCTCACCGGTGGTGAGCACCTCGGCGGGGAACTTGCGGCCCTTGTTGGCGGCGGGCTGGCCGGGCTGGTGGGGCACCGTCTCACCGCGCCCGGGCGGCGAGCGCCTCGCCGAGCCCGCGGGCCGCCTCGAGCATCGACCACCCGGCCTTGTGGCAGCTCGCGGCGGCGTCGTCGGCGCCCCGGCCGCCGTGGTGCTGCATCTCGTGCATCGGGCCGTCCTCGCGGAACAGGCCGCCGAGCGTTTCCAGTGCTTCGCGGACGCGCTCCATGGCGAAGGTGACGTCGTCCTCCCACATGTCGCCGGCCCGGGCGGCGAGCTCGGTGGCGGCGGCGGCCAGCAGGCCGGAGGAAGAGGGGTGGACGGCGGTGACAAGCCGCGGGTTCAGCGCCGCGACTGAGGTTCCGGCCAAAGCGGACCTCCCAGATCGTTCGGGTATTGCTTTTGAGCAATAGCAATACTCTATGCCGCCGTCCCATGCCCGCCAAGGCCCTGGCGGGCAAAAGCAATACTCTTTCCCTATCCGCCGCGTTACATAAGACGGGCCGGGCCGCCTCCGCGGTGCCGGGCAGGGCGCGTCCCAAGGCGGGGGCCAGGGGAGTCGATCAGGTCCTGGGCGGCCGGCGGGGGGCAGGTTCCGGCGCGGGCGGGCGGCCAGGACCCCGGCGGGCGGCGGCGATGAGGCCGGTGTAGGGGCCCCGGGGTCCCGCAGTACACCGGGCGCCGCCCCGGTCGGGGGGGGATTACCAGCGGCCTACGCATACCGGGCAGGACGGGCCGCTCACTGTCCCTCCCTGCGGGCCGTGCGGCGGCGGGTCCCGGCGGCCGCGGCGTCGCGCTGGGCCTCGGCCTCGCGGCGCGCGGTCTCGGCTGCCTCGGCCTGGCCGCGGGCGATGTCCCGTTCGGCGGCCGCGCGGGCGGCCTGCTGGGCGGCGTCGTCGCGTTCGCGGCGCTGCGCGGCCAGTTCCTCGCGGACGCGGGCCAGGTCCTCGGCCAGCCGGTCCCGGTCGCGCTCGGCGGCCCGGGTGGCCTCGGCGGCGTCGCGGGCCTGGCCGCGGGCGGTGTCCCGGTCGGCCAGGGCCGTGTCGCGGGCCGTCTCGGCGGCGGCC
>Ga0224557_1001408_pt1 | contig 23280 bp, 19 predicted proteins | sample 714S31014metaG_FD_180677 | JGI IMG/M metagenome (GOLD analysis project Ga0224557, IMG submission 180677) | Peat soil microbial communities from Stordalen Mire, Sweden - 717 S3 10-14 | ecosystem: Environmental > Terrestrial > Soil > Wetlands > Peat | place: Sweden: Norrbotten County, Stordalen... | reverse complement strand
CCCGGCGGGCGCCCGCTGGCTCGACGGCAATGGTGAACGTGTTGCTGTACGAACTGCCCGCCGTACGCATGCGCACCCGGTGAGAACCCACGGCCAGACCCGGAGGCACGCGCAGATTGGCCTGCCATTCCTGCGCGCGCAGATTGGCCAGCACCAGGACCGGCGCGCCGTAATCGTCGATATCGATGCGCAGGCGGTCGCGCGTGAGATCCGGCGCCTCGCTGCGGAAATACACGCAGGCGTATTCATCCTTGCCGGGGTGAAATTGAATGTCGTGAGTGCGGTTGTTCACCGCGGAATAGAGCAGCGGCGCGGGTTCCGCGGGATCGGACGGGGCCGGCTCCCAACGGCGGCGGCAAGTGATACCGGCGCGGCGGTCGGACACGTACTCGAGACTGACGCGCGCGAAGCCCGCCGAACGGCAGAGGGCCGCCGCGCACTGGACGCTGGGACCGAACCAGTTGTCGATCTGCCCGCCCAGTTCGTCGGTTTCATAAAACTCCATGGCGCAAGGCGCGGAGCCGTCGTCGGTGACGAACGATTCCACGAACGCCGTGTCCCTGGTGATGGCGCAGATCTTCTCCAAACCCAGCAGCGGATTCCGCAGGTGGTAGAGCACGCCGAAGAACAAGACAAAGTCGAACAGGCCGACGCTCTCCGGGGTGAGCTCGTCGACATCCAGAATGCGGTAATCGACATGCGAGCCGAGCATGCGGTGCGCTTCGCGGAACTCCTCGAATTCCACGCAATCGACCGCCACCACCTGGGCGCCGCGGCGCTCCATTTCGAAACTGCACCAGCCCGTCCAGGCGCCTACGTCGAGCACGCGCTTGCCGGTGAGATCGGCGGGGATGGGAAAGGCCGCCAGGCGTTGCTTCAATGCATCGACGCCGATCATGCCCTGGACCACGTTGCCATCGGGCAGTTCGATGCTGTGATACCAGCCCTTAGTGGAAAGCAGCGCGACCTGCCGCTGCACCAGTTCGTAGAACGTTGGATCGCCCGCGGCGCGCTCGACCGGCATTGAAACCATCCTAACCCGAACATGGGCGGCACGGGGTCGCCGGCGGCCCATCAGCGCGGCGGCAGCGGCGTGGGGGCGGCCGCGCTATACTTACGATTTGCCGCTCAATCGTGGAAGGAAGCTCGTCCTTTACTGCCTGATTGTGTTCGGATCGGTGATGGTGGGCGCGGTCGCCGCGGAGATCTACCTGTCCTATCACGCGCCGCAGCGCTTCAACCTGCCTTTTTATAATGTCCTCTATCCGTACGTCATGTTCCGGCCCCTCGAAAACGCCAGCTACGAGCCGAAGGAAACCTTCGCCATGTCGCACTTCAAGAGCCGGGCATCCGTGTACACCAACGAGGACGGTTTCCGTATCCCCTCGCCGCACTACAAGCTGCCGGAGGAGAAGCCGCCGGGCCAACTGCGCATCGCTTTCCTGGGTGGCTCGCAGGTGCAACTGGGCAGCACGTTCGACACCGCACTGCCGGGGTCGCTCAGGAGGGTTCTGCGTGAACAGTATCGTGGCCGAGATATCGAAGTGATCAATGCCGGCATTCAATCCTGCGTTTCGCGGCAGTCCATCGCACAGTTGTTGTTCACGGTGGTAGGCTACCATCCTGATATCGTGATCCTCTATGACGGTGTCAACGACCTCGGCCTTCCGTTGAGCTACGACTCGCGGGCGAATTTCCCGTACAATTTCCAAACCATGCAGGAGGCGTGGGACCTTTACCGGCAGGAACGGCGGCAGCCGCTGTGGCGGCTGGCGCTCGAGCGCAGCAATCTGTATCGTCTGGTGCGCGCGCGCCTGCACCCCGGCGAGCGCAAGATGATACCCAGCGCAGACACGCCGTTCGCCGGCAGCAACGTGCTCGCGCCCAGCCGGATCGTTCGCGACCAGAATTACGTCAGGAGCTGCGTGGTGGCCTACCTTTCGAACTGGCGAAAGCTGATCGAGCTTTCCACGGCCTACCACTACCAGCCAGTTTGCATACTGAGCACCACCGGCGGACTCGCGCCCGAGTATGCCATACCGGAGCTGATGAAATCGACCCACATGGACCGCGCGGCGGCGCTGCAGTGGCAGCGCGCTCTCGAAATGCTCTTCAACGAGGCGAGCCGCCAGATTGCCGAGATGCGCGGCTCGTATCCCGATGTCGCGTTCATCGACTTGGCGCGCTTTCTCAATCCGTCCGAAAATTATTTCTGGGATGGCGTCCACGTCTACGACGAGGTCAACATGGTGCTGGCCGAACGAATTTATCGGGATATCCGGCCGCGGGTGGAGCGCAGCTTGCGCGAGGTCCGGTAGGTGCAGGCTGCGGGTTTGTACGCCCCACGGCATCCGCAGGACACTGGCATTGGCGTTCCGAGCCGTCTCTCCTCTAACCGCCGCGCAGAATCTTGGTGGCCGCTCACTGCAATCGCGCGATCCTCGTCGCGTCCGGATCGCACCCCTGTGAAATACCTGTAGCGGCTTTCCTGCCGATGGTGATGAAGAGTGCCCCATCCCGGCCCCCCGTCATCAGCATCTCGACTTCGGTCAGAAATCGACTCATGCGGGTGCCCTTACTGTGCCGCTCAAACAGTTTCTCGTTTGCCGTAAACGGCTCGGACCCTATTTTCGGAATGGTCATCAGAAACTGGAACCCGCTCGACTCGAACCATTCGATGGCCTCGCTGAAGGTGTGTTTGCTTTCGTGTGGGTGTTTGTACTGGTCCATGAACCAAGCGCGCTTCCTGGCTTCATTGTAGTTTTTGTTGCGCATGTGATCGTCAAGAAACGAGAAGCCGTCGCCCAGGTTCCGGAATATCCATCGTCGGAAGTCAGTGGGCAGCCGTCCGATCTTGTTATACAGGCCGATCAACAGAACACCTCCGGGCTTGACCAGACGTGCAAGGGAGCGAAACCCGCCCAACGGGTCACCGGTGTGGTGCAGCACGCCACTGCAAATCACTACATCGAGACGGTTGTCGACAAAGCAGGGCCGAAACAAGTTCATCTGGAGGAACGCAGCCTGGTTGACGCTGAACCGGTCTCGGAATCCCTTCGCCAGCCGGAGCGAATTCAGGCACATATCCGCACCGAACACCTTACGCTTCCAGGAGAGGCCCAGAAAATTCGTGAGTTGCCCGGTTCCGCAACCCACTTCAAGAACCAATGAACCGGCCGGAATCTGCTCATCCAGCAATCGCGCGAAGATTCCGCGGCTGGCTTTGCGGGCGAGGCTCTCCCGAGAGTCTACCTCGTCGTAGTTTGGGAAGGGGTTTGCCTCGTAAAACGTCTTAACGATCTGGGTAAGGTCTTCTCGATCCGTCCGGCCTTCGTTAGGCAAGAATAGCAGCGGGATCCCATCCTCCGAAACGGGATACGAGGCCCCGCACGCTTTGCACGCAAATTCCGACCCACCTAATCGCAAAGCGCCCCGGCAATTCGGGCACGCCAGGAGCTCCAAATGTTCCACCAACGGTTCGTACAAGCTGGTCGGTACCTCCGTTCCGCACCCAATCCACACCGAAGCATAACAGGTCGCCAACTTAATGGGCAGTGCCGAATCCACAGCCTCCGTGGAAATGCGCCGGAGACTCCGGTAGATGCAGACCGCGCCGCCGCGCCGCCTATGCCAGGCCCTGCTGAACTGCGTGCTGCTCGCAGCCAGCGTGCTGCTGTTGGCCGGCTTTCTGGAGGTGGTGCTGCGCCTCGCCTTCGCCCGCAGCCAGGGTTTTTCCATGGAAATGTGGAAGTATGCGGTGTCGCTCAAACAGCCGGTGCCCGACGCGAGGCTCAGTTTCGTGCACCGGCCGAACCGTGCGGCCTTCCCTATGGGAGTCCAGTTTTCGATCAATTCCATGGGGCTGCGCGACCGCGAGTTCCCGCGCGAAAAACCTGCCTGCGTGTACCGCATTGTGCGGCTGGGCGACTCCACAACACTGGGATGGGGCGTTCCGTTGAGTGGCACCGCTCCCAAAATCCTAGAGCGCGAATTGAACGCCGCGGGGCACGGCCGCTTCGAGGTGCTCAATGCCGGAGTGGTCAACTACAACACGGTGCAGGAGGTGGAGCATTACTACCTCACCGTCGACCGCTCATTCCATCCCGACCTGGTGATCCTGGAGTATATCATCAACGATGCCAAAGCGGTGCCGCGCGAGCGCAGCGTCGGTCTGCTGGGCCGCAGCAACCCGGCGGCGTTCACCCTCGCCCGTCGGCAAGCTCGCTGGAAACGGTGTTGTTACAATGAAGGTTGCCTAAGAGCCAATCGAGACCATGGAGGGCCGCGGGCATGTACGGCGGCATCGTGCTCGCCGCACTCCTGGCGGCATCGATCGCGGCTGAGCTATACCTTGCGCACCGTAGCGCGCCCCGCATGGCCTTGCCGTTCTATAACCGCTTGTATCCGTACGTGATGTTCCACCCGTACGAGAGCTACATCTGGGAGACGCGGGAGACTGCGGATATGTCTCACCGCAAGAACCGGATCTTCGTTTATACCAACGAGGACGGGTTCCGCGTCAGATCCGCCGGTTACAGGTTGCCGAAGGAGAAGCCCGCGGGGCAGTTGCGCATCGCGGTGCTGGGCGCTTCGCAGGTGGAACTCGCGAGCACTTTCGAGACTACCATGCCCGGGTCGCTCGAGACCTTGCTGCGCCGCCAGTATCCGGGGCGGGATATCGAAGTGATCAACGCGGGAATCCAGTCCTGTGTGTCGCGGCAATCGATTGTCGAGTTGGAGGTCACGGTGGTCGATTACCACCCCGACATGGTGATCTTTTACGATGGCGGCAACGATCTTGGGTTGCCGCTGACCTACGAGTCGCGGCCGAATTTTCCTTACAATTTCCAGACCATGGAAGAGGCCTGGGACCTGTACCGGGAAGAGCACCGGGAGCCGTTATGGCGCATCGCTCTGGGGCGCAGTTATCTGTACCGCGCCATTCGCGCGCGGCTGGAAGGCGGCAACAAGAGGACGATACCCACGGCTGACGATCCCCTGGCGGGGACCAATGCCGTGTCCCCGGACCGCATCGTTTCCGACCACAACTTCGTGGCCGGCCACGTGGCCGCGTATCTTTCCAACTGGCGGAAGCTGGTGGAGCTGTCGCGGGCGTATGGTTACCGTCCGCTGTGTGTGCTGATTCCGTCCAGTGCGTCGCTGGACGCCAATTATGCGGTTCCCAAGATGGTGGAATGGTTTCACCTGGATCGCGAAACCGCGGTGAAATGGGTGCGCGCGTTCGATGTTCTGTACGACGAAGCCGGCGCGCAGATCGAGCGGCTGCGGCCGGCCTACCCGGAGGCCACGTTCCTGAATCTGTCGCACGATCTGACTCCGCCGGAGAAATACTTCTGGGACTTGGCGCATATTTATGATGAAGCGAATATGATCGTGGCCGAACGGATTTACCGGGAGATCCGGCCGGGGGTCGAGTCGGCTCTGGCGAAGACCGGGCATTTGCATTGATCGTGGGGCAGGACTCCAGTCCTGCGGTCGACGTCCACGTCGGCCAGGCGGCCTGAGAGGCCGCTGCAGGCCGGGGGCCTGCCCCACTTCTGCTCGACTATCGACTGGGCGGCGGAGCCGGGTGTGCTGTGGCTTCGCGGCCCAGACGCAAATTCTGAAAGTCTTTGCCGCCTATCACGTAATACCAGTCGGCGAAGCGGTCGTTGAGTTCGCGCGCGGTGCGCTCGCCGGCGCCGGCATCGCCTCCGTAGGCCGCGGCTTTGGCGGCGTCGAAATGCACCATCACAAAAAGATTGCGATTGTCCGAAGGCGCGCCGGACTTGGTATCGCCCGCGGTCACGTCGCCGAAGCGCAAGGAATACATCAGGCCGTTGTTGGTCTCCACCGTCATGTCGCCTTCGCTGGAGAAGACACGGCCCTGCGGCGTGAAGAAGTAGCCCGCCTTCTGCAACGACAGCGCGGTTTCGAGCGTAAGCTGCAGCTCTTCGTGGCGCAAGCCCGCGGCCAGACCCGGCGGCTTCGGGCGCACGTCTACGATCTTCAAACCATCCAGCGCGGCAGCCATGGCATGCACCGCGGGCAGGCGAATCTTCTCGCCCGCGGCGGCTTTCCACTCGCCTTTATCTTGCGTCAGAACGGTGGTCTCCGCATTGCTCATGCGGCCCGCGGTGGGATCGATGTTGTAGCGGTTGATGGTCACCTTGCGGATCGATGCGCTAGCGATGCGCAGCAGGCCCGCGTTCACCCAATCGGCAAAGCGCGCCGAGGGATCGGCGTCGGTCTTCACCGCGTAGGTGCGCTTCTGTCCGGGCACGCGCACGTAGCGATAGCCGGGCTTGCCTTCCACCGGCTTGCCCAGGATGAAATCGGCGAGTACGCCGCCGTTGGCGTCGCGCAGCGTGACACGCTTGCCGCGCCCGGTTAGGCCGCTGGCTTTTTCATCCAGGGGGTCGACCACGCCATACTTGGCATGATCGAGCGGCGAATCCGACCGCACCATGTCCTTCTTTAGATACATGAGGGCCGCGGCGGTCTTGGCCAGGCGGTCGCCGATATCCACGCGGTAGTTGTAGCGCGAGGCGATCACCCACTTGCCTTGCTGGAGCTGCACCTTGAGCGGCAGGGCGGTGGCGGTGGAATCGTCGTAGTCCACCACTTCGATGGTGCGGGGCGCCTGCGCATCGGTGAAGGCCGGATAGAAGGCTTCGCCCTGATCGCTCATGATGGCGGGGACGCGGGCCTCCGGTTCGATGACGGCCGCGGAGATCGCCAGCACCAAGGCTGCGCCAACCAGGGCGGCGGTTTTGACGGTCTCGGTCATGCGGCCTCCTTGCCCACCAGGCGATCCACGGGCACGCCGATGCGTTCGCGGCGCAGCCGGCGCACGGAAACGATCAGGAAAACCAGGAACGCGGGAATGGGCGGCAGGGCCACGGCCATCAGCTTGATAGTGTTCTGGATGCCGCGGATGGAGTTCTCCATTTCGGCGCGGCTGTCTTCGATCTGTCGCTGCTTCTCGTCGCCGATGTTGGCGCGCGCCACTTCCAGGCGGCGATTCTCGGCCGATTTGAGGTTGGCGATCATCACCTCTTTGGTCTGCTCGTCGAGGTCTCCGCGCTGCTCGACTTCACGCACGGAGCGATCCAGGCGCGCCTGGGCTTCCTTGAGGCGCTGGTCGGCCAGGGCTTCGGCCTGCTCGGATTCGTGCAGGCGCTGGGCTTCGTAGGTGCGCGTGCGCACCTCCACCGCCTCCAGGGTGCGCTGCTTCGGCCGGCGCTTGCGCAGCGCGATGAAGGATGGATCGCCGGCAAGGCGATCGACCGAGTTCAGCAGGAACGTGACGTTATCGAAGTTCAGATTCTCGACGCCATGGCGGCGCAGTTCGAAGAACTGCTCGCTCATCAGATCGGCGTCGGCGATCACGATGGCGTTCAGCGGGCCGCCGCTTCCCTTACCCTGAATGCGGGCGGCCAGCACGTGATTGCCTTCGTCTGGGTTGTGCGGCGCATCCTGATTAATGGCGACGCCGAACACGCTGCGCTCGACGAGCTGATCCCAGTGGACCAGGCCGGAATCGGCGCTGGTCGAGAGCAGAGGCACGAAGGGCGCGCCCCCCTGGCTCTTCAGTACACCCGCGTACAGCAGCACGACCTCCTGCAATCCGGCGGTGATGGGGTCCTTCTGATTGAAACCCTTGCCGACGAAGACGACCTCTTTGGGAAGGCTCTTGAGTTGCGGGTGCGGGTTGTAGTTATCCCAAGCGATGCGATTGGATTGCCAGGAGATGCCCAACAAGTCCAGAAGCGGGCGGAGATTCGTTTTCGACTCCTGCGGGGCGAGATCCAGATCGAAGGCCGGCATGGGATCGACCAGCAGCAGGGTAGGCTTGCCCCGCCCCACGTAGGCCGTGAGCCGGTCTGCTTGCGGTTGCGTCAGAGACGATGGCAGCGTCACCAGAAGGGCATCGACATCCTCGGGATAATCGGTATCGGGCGAGACTTGCGCGACTTCATACTGCTTGCGCAGTTCGGAAACGATGGACCACTCCTGGGACTGCGCGCGGCTCTGAAAATCCAGTCCGCCGAAGAGCTTGGCAGGCGTATTCAGGATGCCGATCTTCTTGCGTTTGGCGCGCGATACCACGCGAATGGAGCGCATCAGCTCGTATTCCACCGGCAGGCCGCGATCGAAGAATGGAATCACGAACTCCTCGGAGCCGCGCGTGAAGGCCAGCCCCAGGAAGATCTCGTTTACCGCGCGCGCGCTTTCTTCGCTGGCCGGCACGCGAAACGGCTTGATGCCGAAGCGTTCCTGCGCTTCGCGGGCCTGCGGCGAGTACTTCACGGTCTCGACGATCTTGGTGTTGACTCCGCCGCCGGAGACCGCTTGAAATTCGCGGAGCATGGCTACCAGACCGCTGCGCGCTTCCACATAGCTGCGCGGGACATCCGGGCTGAAGTAAGCCTGGATGAAGACGGGCTGGCGCCGGTCGATGGAGCGCAGCAGCGTTTTGGTTTCGCCGGAGAGCGAATGGATCTGTTCGGAAGTGGCGTCCAGGCGCAGTCGGGAGTTGGACGCCAGCAAAGTGAGGCTGGCCACGATCGCGCCCAGGGCCAGCGCGCGGGCGGCGAGATGCGCGCGCATCGGGGGCGTTTTGGGTCCGGTGCGCCAGCGGCGGTGTCCCAGGATGACGACATTCAGATAGAGGGTAGCCGCGGCGAAGGAAGCAAAGTAGACCAGCGGCGCGAGCGTGATGACGCCGGTCGAGAGATCGCGGAACTGTTCCACGACCGATAGCTTTTCGGCAAGGCGCTGGGGAGCGCCAGTCACGATCGAACCCGCGTAATTCAGGAACACCGGGATGGAACAGAAAACCGCGCCGAGGATGAAGGCGACGGTCAGGTTGTCGGTGAGGGCCGAGGCCAGCATGCCCGCAGTGAGCAGGGCTGCGCCCATCAGCCAGTAACCCAGGTAAGTGGAAAACATCAAGCCGGGGTCGGGGCTGCCGAGCCAGCATAGCACCACCACGTGACTTAGGGAAAACAACAACGCCACCGAGTAAATAGCCAGCGCGGCGAGATACTTGCCGAGCACGATTTGCAGGTCGGTGGCGGGCAGAGTGAGTAACAGCTCCTCGGTGCCCTGCTTCTTTTCTTCCGCCCATAGACTCATGCTGATGGCGGGCACCAGGAAAATGAGGAGATAGGGAAAGAAGAGGTTGAGCTGGTCGAGATTGGCCAGATTGGTGGCAAAGAAGCGCTCCTGCCAGAAGGCGGCCATGGCGCTCAGGAAGACAAACAGCGTGATGAAGACGTAGCCGGTGGGCGTGGCGAAGTAAGAGGCCAACTCGCGCCGCAGGATGGCGCGGATTACACGCTTGCGGGTGCGCATGCGCCTCCTTCGGTAAGTGCCTGGAATGCGTCGTCGAGCGAGGCGTATCCGGCTTGCATTTCGGCGGGTGTGCCGTCGAAGACCACGCGTCCGCGGCTAATAAAGATGACCCGCCCGGCCATGGCTTCGACCTCCTGCAGGATGTGGGTGGAAAGCAGGATAGTCTTGTTTTGGCCAAGCTCGCGGATGGTCTGGCGGACCTCGCGGGTCTGGTTGGGATCGAGGCCGCTGGTGGGTTCGTCCATGATCAGGACGTCGGGTTCGTGCAGCAAGACTTGCGCCATGCCGGCGCGCTGGCGGTAGCCCTTGGATAGCTTCTCGATGGGCTTTTCGATGACGGCTTCCAGAGCGCAGCGGGCGATGACGGCGTCGATGCGCTGCTGTAGGTATGCGCCGGTAAGACCGCGCGCGCGCCCGAAGAATTTGAGCAGGCCGAGCGGCGTCATGTCGGGGTAGAGCGGGCCGTTTTCGGGGAGGTAGCCGAGGCGCTCGGCGGCGGCGATGCGGTCGGTGGCTACGTCCAGTCCGGCGATGCGCGCGGTGCCGGAACTGGGCGCGAGATAGCCGGTGAGAATTTTCATGGTGGTGGACTTGCCGGCGCCGTTGGGGCCCAGAAAGGCGGCCACCTGGCCTTGCGGGATGGAGAAAGAGACGTCGCGAATGGCGGCGAAATCTCCATAGAATTTGCTGAGGCCGGCGGCCTCGATCATGGGTGCGTTACTGGATTCCGTCATGCTGCGAGGAGCCCTGCGAGACGTTCATTACCCAGATTTACCACAACCGGGCGGCCTTGTGGGCTGCGCAGGATTGCGCCGATTGGCAATCGGCGCGCAGGATGCCATCCTGCCCCACAAACCTGTGTCTTGTCGACATACTTCTTGCAAAACGTGCAGGCGGAGACGCTTCAGCGCACGGCACAGGCGGACGTTCAGACCGGTCATGCTGATGCCCCGGTCGCGGGCCATCTCATGCCGGTCGCGCTCTTCGAGGTGCATCTCGACAAGGAGCCTCTGGTCCGCTTCGGGCAACTTCATGACTTCATGCCAGAGTAGGGCTCTCCGCTCTTTTTCCACCAGGAGCTTATCGAGATGCGGCTGGCGATCGGGCGGTTCCATGCCGGCGCCGGGCAAGGGTTCGGTGGTACGGACCTTGCGGCGGGTTTCCTGGGCTACCCAATCGCAGACACCGCGTACGAACGAGCCGAACTGCTCCGGCTGGCGGACGCGCCCACCGTCCACCAGGGAGAACACGCGGCAGAAGGTTTCATTGCGAATGTCTTCGATGGCGCCTTGGTCTCGCAGCTTGTAGCGCAGCCTGGCTTCCAATACGGGCGTCAAAGAGGACACCAGAAACGTGCAGGTGTCCGGATCGCGTTGCTGCAGTCTGCTTAAGAAGGCGGCATCGAAGTTCATTGGCGAACCTTTTCCCGGCTGCCCGGCGGTAGTGTGCGCACGTCTGCGAGGCGTGGCTGTGCCACACGGGAGGCAAGCGCTCTGCCAAACCCGAACAGGTCGAAGGGTATCGCGCAAGTCTCTGATAACCCGCCCGATTGCGAACCGGATGCGGAACGCGCACGGACTGCATCCGGCTGCGGGACTGAATCTCCAGGTGAATTCAGTAACCAAAAGGTGAACAAAGCGTGCTAATCAATACTCGACTGCTTGTCGAATCACTCGAGGTGCACGATCTGGCGATCGCCAAGTACGCCGCCGGGCGCGAAAAAGACCGCGCTTTCACGAGGGCGTTGGTGCGTCATGCGATGGTCCGGCGCGAGGTGTTGGAACAACGTCTGGCGTGTTGCACGCTTGATCCTCAGATTGCGCGGATTTTGGCAGTGCGATCGCCGAAGAGCGGGACTGAGAGTCCCGCGCAGGCCGGGGGCCTGCCCCACTTAAAGCGAGTCTTCTTTGGCGATGATTTCCTTCATAATCTCCGAAGTTCCCGCACCGATGGTGTACAGGCGCAGGTCGCGCCAGTAACGGCTGATGGGATATTCGGTGGTGTAGCCGAAACCGCCGAAAATCTGCATGCAGTCGTAACTCAGGCGCTGCGCCAACTCGGAAGTGAAGAGTTTGGCCATGGTGATCTCGCGGACGGCCTTTTTGCCGCGATTGGTCAGGTCCAGCGCGCGATAGACCAGCCAGCGCGCGGCCTCGACGCTGGTGCGATGCTCGGCGAACTTGTGACGCCAGACCTGATAGCTGCCCACCGGGTTGCCGAAGGCGCTGCGCTCCTTGCCATATTGAATGGCCAGGTCGAGGCAGCGCGCCATGGAGGCCACCATCATGATGGCGGAGGCCAGACGCTCACCCTGGAAGTTGTGCATGATGTAGTAGAAGCCGCGGTTCTTTTCGCCCAGGATGTAGCGGACGGGGATGCGGCAATCGTCGAAGAACAACTCGGCGGTGTCGGAGCAGAGGTTGCCCACCTTCTTCAGCTTCTTGCCGACCGAGTAACCGGGCGTGCTCGTGGGAAACAGAACCAGAGAGACGCCGCGGCGGCCGGGTTCTCCGGTGCGCACGGCCAGCACGATGAAGTCGGCGCGCGAGCCGTTGGTGATCCACAGCTTCTGCCCCGAGATGACCAGGTCGTCGCCGTCGGCGCGCGCGTAAGTGCGCAGGGCCGCGACGTCGGAGCCGCCGCCGGGTTCGCTGATGCCGAGCGCGCCGATCCACTCGCCGGCCATGGCGGGCTGCATGAAGACTTCTTTGTGCTCGGCGGTACCCAGTTCGTTGACGATGGGAATGGTCAGCTCGCCTTGCACCATCAGGCCCATGCCGACGCCGGGGCTGTCCGCCCAGGCGATGGATTCCAGGGCGGCGGCGGTGGCCCACCAGTCGAGGCCGCTGCCGCCCAGTTCGGTGGGAATGCGGATGCCGAACAGGCCCAGATCGGCGGCCTTGCGAAAGATCTCGCGGGGGAAAATGCCGGCTTCATCCCACTCCTGGGCAAAGGGCGCGATCTCCTCGCGGCAGAAACGCTTAACCGTTTGGCGGATCAGATCGTGCTCGGCGGTGAAGGGCGGGTAGACCGCCTGGGCTTCCGCGACCAGTTCAGGTGTCATTCGGGTTATTGTACACCAGCGGGGTTGGGAGGGCGGGCAGGGCTGGCCGCGGCCGGTTTTCAGCCGACTTGGCGGGGCTAAAGCCCCGCGCGGGATAAATCCCGCCCTCCAACTTCGTAGACTTCGATCCACTGGCCGCGGCGCTCCCAGCGGGCGACCGGCGTGAGCGGACGGCTCCGCATTTCGGGGATGGAGAGCTCGGGCTCATAGCCGTAGAAGTGGCGCCAGATCTTGCGCACGATTTCGATGTTAGTCCAGCTCCATTGCGGCTCCCACATGCGGGAGAAGAAGACCAGGACGCGGGCGTCGCGCCGCCAATCGGGCGAATCGACGCTGTGCGCGGTGAAATCCGGCAGGCTGTGGACCGGAGTCGCGCGGCGGACGTAGCCGAATTCGGGGCGGCTGAGCGCGGCGGTGAGGGGCCACACGGTGGCGATGGTCTCGCCCGGATAGCTGCGCGCCACAAATCCAGCGGCGGTCTGCTGCAGTTCGACGAAGCTGGTGAAGGCGAGGTTGTTTTCGAAGGGGAACGGATAGGGCGGGTTCCAGAAGTTGCCCACGATCAACCCGGCCAGCAGGGCAACCTGGCAGACAACTTTCAGCGCGCCCTTGTAGATGGACATGGCGGCGACCATCGCGGCGTAGACGACTGGCAGCACGGGGAGCAGGTAGCGCTCCAGCATGGCGCCGCCGACGGCGCTGAGGAATAGTACGTGGATGGCAATCAGGAGCCAGGCGATGCGCCAGGCGCGGGTGGAGAAGACGCCGCGGCGCCAGGCCAGCAGGATGGCGATGGTTCCGATCCAGTGGAAATCCTGAAAGAACAGATAGTAGAGGCGCCGGCCTAGGGCGAAAGTGAAGCGGACCGGGTGGAACGGGTAATAGAGGTTGTACTGGGTAAACTGAGAGTTGCCGAACAGGTGTCCTGTGCCGCGCGCCAGCACCAGCAGCCAGGCGCACAGCGCGGCGGCGGGGAGCAGGAACCAAACGGCGTCGCGGCGGCGCTTCTCATACAGCAGCCATGCGCCGAACAGCAGCGGCACCAGCAGTCCGGTTTCCTTGGTCAGCACCAACGCTGTGCAGGCCAGGGCGGCCAGGCGGGTCTTATCCTGCACTAACAGGAGCAAGGCGAGGCAGGCGAAGAGCATGGCCGGCATATCCAGTTGCGCCAGCATGGCTTGCGCAAAGAACAGCGGCGAGACGCCCAACAGGAACACGGCCATAAAGGCCGGCGCGCCGCGCACATTGCGGCACATCTCGATGGAGAGCAGGAAGGCCACCAGCATGGCGACGGACGCCACCAGCAGCATGGCGATGCGCGTCGCGAGCGGCGAGCAGCCGGCCACGGTCCAAAAGGCGGCCAGGTAGGCCATCACGCCAGGCGGATGCGCGTTGGGGACGGTGGAATGCGGAATCCAGGCGCCGCCTTGGAAGATATCCAGCGCGGCGGGCACGAACTGGCCCAACTCATCCCAGTAATACGGCAGGCGCAGCAAGGGCCCGTGCGAGAGGATGACGGCGAAGGCAAACAGCGCCAGGAAGAACAGGTAGGTCGCGGGACGGATGCGCCGGCGGGGGGCAGGCTCCGCGATCACTGGACGGTCCCGGCAGGCGGGTGCGGCTCGAGCTTGATTTCGCCGAACGCGGTTTCGTATTGGGTGACGTTCTGCTGGAGGACGTTGAGCAACGCCTTGGCCTGCTGCGGGCTGAGGTAAACTCCCTGGAAATTCTGGATATTAACGTTATCGGGGGCGGTCTGGTTGACCAAGCCAAAGAGCAGGAAGAAGTCCCAGAGGTTGACGCGGATCTGGACGCTGTTGGCGTAGCCCTCCCGGTATTCCGGCATGTTGCTCATCTGGATCTTGGGCGGTGGCGGCTGGTTCATACAGCCATGGTGACATAAACGGTGGCTGGTGGTTGGTGGCTGGTGGATGGTGGCTGTGTTTTGAAAAAAATGTAAAATGCCACAACCTCGGGGCGGGTTTTTGCGTCCGATGTGGTGAGAGGGAGGAAGAGGATGAAACCGATCTTGGAGAAAGTGATCGGCGGCCAGGTTCACTGCCCGATTTGCACCCACACGGTAGCGGCGGCGATCGATATCCTTGGGAGACGGGCGAGGGTGGCGCCCGGACAGCGCTGCCCCCGGTGTGCGGCGTCGCTGGACGTAGCCATCGTAGTACAGTTAACAGAAGCCGCATAACCTTTGCAGTACCTTTCGGGATTGGCGCGCGGGGCGATTGCGCGCTATAGTGTATTCAGATTGGGAACGAGATGAAAAGGAAGATGCCATTCAAATCCGAACCGGTGATTGCGCCCGAGATTCTGGAGCAAGCCAAGCGGTCGCTGGCGACCGATAGCCTGGGGAAGCCGGCGAAATGCTCGGTCTGTGGAGCGGACACTTCGCTCGGATCGGGCGAACCCTTGTGCTGGGTGTGCCGGCGTCTGAAGGTCAGCGCCTGGCGCGATAACGAACAGCAGATGCCCGCTCAGGAGTGAGGGACCGGGCTCCCGATGCCGGCGGCGCGCGCCCGCTCGTAAACGAACGCTGCGGCGATTACATCCTCGACCGCCAGCCCATTCGATTTAAATAGGGTTATTTGTTCGGGCGCAGTGCGCGCCTGCACTCGGCCCGTTACCACATCCTTCAATTCCACGATGCGCGGGCTCGACCAGCCGTCGTCGTCCAATGCCATCAAGAGATCGCCGGATTCCATGCGGGCCTGCTCGATGGAATCCACCGCGATGGAATCGGCGCGGTGCACCAATTCGGGTGGAATTTCGCGGCGGTTAGCCTGGTTGGAGCCCATGGCATTGATGTGCGTGCCCGGCGCGATCCATTCCGCGGAAAGCACGGGATCTTTCGCGTAGGTCGCGGTCACCACGATCTGCGCGCCGCGCACGGCTTCTTCGGCGGTTTCGACGGCGTGCGTATTGGTCTCAGCGGCGAAGGCGTCGCGCTTGGCTGGATTGCGGCTCCATACGCGCACGTCCGAGATCTGCCGCACGGCCAGCATGGCCTCCAACTGCGTGCGCGCCTGAAATCCGCTGCCGATGATTGCCAGCGTCGCGGCGTCTTCGCGGGCCATGAACTTCGTCGCCAATCCGCTGACCGCGCCGGTGCGGATTTGCCCCAGGTGATTGGCCTCCAGGATCGCCAGCGGCTGGGCGTCGGCGGCGCGATAGAGCAGGAAGAGAAAATGCGCGCCGTGGCGGGGGTTGGTCGCATAGACCTTCGCCCCGTAATGTTGGCCGTCGCTGCCCGCCATGTAGTGCAGCACGGAGCCGGTGGGCAGGATCAGGCGGCGCCGCGGTTGGTTGAGGGCGTCGCCCGAGGCCAGCCGCTCGAAGGCCGTCTGCATCAGGTCGATCGATACCTTCATCGGCAGCAGGCCGCGGACGTCTTGTTCGGTCAGGTAGAGCATGCTCATTTGTTTGCCTCGATGGTCTCGGCCACTTCTTCCCACTCGGTCATCAGGGTGATCAGGTCGGTGCGGCGGGCATTCAGGAGATCGTGCACGCGCACGGTTTCGTCCACGCTGGTGAAGTTCGCCAGGGCCTGTTCATAGTCGGCGATTTCGACTTCCAGGCGGGTGACTTCGTCTTCGATTTCGCGGCGGCGCTGCTTGAACTGGCGGAGCTTGATGGGGTTGAGGCGGCCGGCGCGCGCCGCGGGCGGCTGCGCTGCCGGTGGCTGGTGTTTAGTGGCTGGTGGCTGGTGGTTGTGTTTTACGGGATCGGGTGCGGGTTCGGGGGCTTGGGCGTGGGCGCCTTCTTTGCGCCAGAGGTAGTCTTCGTAGTTGCCCGGGAAGACTTGGACGGCTCCTTCGGCGACTTCGAAGACGCGCGTGGCCAGCTTGTCGATGAAGTAGCGGTCGTGCGAGACGAACAGCACCGTGCCGGTGAATTCCTGCAGCGCGTCGAGCAGCACATCCTTGGCGCGCAGGTCCAGGTGATTGGTGGGCTCGTCCAGCAGCAGGAAATTGGAGGGCATCATCAGCATGCGGGCCAGCGCGTAGCGATTGCGCTCGCCGCCGGAGAGCACGCCGATGGTCTTGAAGACATCGTCCGCGGAGAACAGGAAGCTGCCGAGGATGGAACGCAGTTCGGTATTGGTGGCGCGCGGCGCGACTTCGCCCAGGTCGTCGATCAGGCGCGCGCTGACGTCCAGCTCTTTGTACTGGTCCTGCGCGAAGTAATCCGGCTGGGCATTGTGGCCGAGGATGTATTCGCCGGAAGTGAGCGGCTCGGCGCCCGCCAGGATCTTGATGAGAGTCGATTTGCCCGCGCCGTTCACGCCCACCAGCGCCACGCGGTCGCCGCGCTCGATGGCGAAGTTGACGCCCGCGAAGACCGGCTGATCGCCGTAGCTTTTGGCCACGGTCTTGAACTCGGCGACGATGCGGCCGCTGGGCTTGGGCTGCGGAAAGCGGAAGTGGATGGTCTTCTCTTGGGGCGGGATCTCGATGCGCTCGATGCGCTCCAGCTCCTTGATGCGGCTCTGAACCTGCTTGGCCTTGGTGGCCTGATAGCGGAAGCGGGTGATGAAGGCTTCAAGCTGGGTGATGCGGTCCTGCTGGTTGGCATAGGCGGCTTCGAGCTGCGCGAGGCGCTCGGCCTTCTGCTGCTCGTAGCGGGAGTAGCCGCCGGTGTAGAAGTGCACGCCCTTGTTCCACAGCTCGAGCAGCTTGCGCACGGTGACGTCGAGGAAATAGCGGTCGTGGGAGACCAGCACGAAGGCGTGCGGGTAGGCGGCCAGATAGCCCTCCAGCCAGTTGCGGGCTTCCAGATCGAGGTGATTGGTGGGCTCGTCGAGCAGCAGCAGGTTGGGCTTTTCGAGCAGCAGCTTGGCGAGGGCGATGCGCATCTGCCAGCCGCCGGAGAACTCTTCGGTGCGCTTGGTCCATTGGCGCTGGGGAAAGCCGAGGCCGGAGAGCACCATGCCGACCTGGGCCTCGATGGCAAAGCCGTCGCGCGCGCGGAATTCGCCTTCGGCTTGGTGGAAGCGGTCGGCAACCTGAGCGTACTCGGGGCTGGCGGGGTCGAGCTCGGAGAGCTTGTGCGCGAGGGTTTCCTGCTCCTGCTCGAGAGCCAGCAGGTCGGCGAAGACGGTCATGCATTCGGCGAAGACGGTGCGGCCGGAGAGGGAGAGCCCTTCCTGCGGCAGGTAGCCGACGCTGGCGCCCTTCATGACGGTGATGCTGCCGGCGTCGAGCGAGTCCATGCCGGCCAGGATTTTGAGGAGTGTGGATTTGCCGGTGCCGTTGGCGCCCACGATGCCGGCGCGCTCGTTGGGGGTGACCAGCCAGTCCAGATTCTCGAAGAGTGTTTTGGGGCCGAAGCGTTTGGCGGCCCCGGTGAGTTGGATCATTTGGGCGTGGGGGGTGTTAAAGGTTCATTGTAACGGGGTAGCGTGGGTGGCGGGGGGTGGTGCCTCGGCACGATCCCATACGGGAGGAGACGGGCCGGGCGGGGCGTCAACATTTCGCTGGGAGCCGTCGGGCGAACGAAAGCAACCCGGAGAAGCGTGCGCCCTGCAGGCCCACAAGCCTGGCGCACGGCCCTCACCGCCCGCGTGGTGGCGCTTAGCTTGCCTGAAATGAAATACCGCCGACGCCAGATCGGAGCTACCCGGTAGTCGCTAGCCAGCATGGCCAGCGTGGACGCCTTAACGGAGACGCCTGCTTGTTACAGCAGTTTGCTTCTTCGAGCGTCTGGCCGCGCTTCGAGCGGGCCTTGGCGCCGTGGCAGGGATCTTAAGGCGCAAGACGCACACCAGCAATCCAGTTGGGCCGTCGCGCCTAGCTGAAGCGTGGCTCTCTCGGCGAGCTTCATCTGCAGCGCAGCCACGAGGTCAGCCGGCACCGCGCTTGGGTCGATACGGATCAGGGCGGACCCATTCGGTTCCAACTTCCAGGCCCCATCTACAGTGGTGACGAATACCGTTTCCCGATCCCAGGATATATCAATGCCACCCGGTGAGCTAGCTGTCAGCGCATACTCGGAGGGATCCCCTTCCATTGGTCTGACCACGAGCGAAAGCTTCCCGGTCTGGTAGTCTTGTGCAGCTATTGCGACGGCCGAGCCGGAAGCCGACCAAACCGGGTAGGTACTAAATTCGACGTGCCGCGCCGATCCGGAGTAGCCAGGCCAGCCCGGCTTGCCGGAATCGCATTCATGGTCCACGCACAGGCGCGGGCTGCGGTCCTGTTCGGGCGTGGAATGCGGGACGGATCCTTCGTAAGCGACGTGTGTACCGTCGGGCGAAGGAACCAAGCTGAACCCGTCGGCGCCGTACCAGCCGACTTCCCTTCCGCTGGCGGCGTCGATCATGACGTATTCACACGTGGATGGATTGACGCTGCCGGAAACCGCAATACGCTGCTCTGAGATCCACTGGATCTCTTCGACAAACCGCATGCCGCTAACGCTTGATCCCGAAGGCCGGAAGGAAATCTCCCGGAGCGTCTTCCCCGCGGATGAAATCACGATGATGTCGGCCATGGCACGTCCGCCGCTATCGCGCACAAAGGCTATCCTATGCCCATCGGGAGACCAGACCGCGAGCGACTTCGGGAGGCCGTCGTGCGTAAGCTGCAGCAGGGGCGCAGCGGCGGAGCCTGCCACGTAGATCTCCGAGTTTCGGACGAAGACAGACTTGACCTCCCGGCGATCGGCGGCATGAGCCGCCCAAACGCAGGCGGTCAGGAGGACGATGGATATACTGGCTCTCATATGGTACTCCTATTGAATGGCTGTGTCTGCCGGGCAATTGGCGTTTCCGGGGCTGCAGCCGGACACCGCCATGATGTTGCTAAACGCAGCGCAGGCGGCCGGCCCGGCGCCGTTGTAGTAGTCTATCCGGTAACCTACGATGGCGCCGCCGGTGTCATTTGCGAGCAGGCCGTTGCCTATACCGTTGATGTCCACGTGCACTCCGCCCGTTGGGATGATGCTGCGGTCGCGGGCTACCGTTTGCCCGGCGTGAACCGGGGAGCCGTCCGCGCCGTCGATCACCGTAACCACTCGGTACGTCCCGGAAGGCGGATAGCCGCCGGAGATATACTGGACGTCCGTCCCGTTAGAGAGTTGCCCCGAACCTTGAAGCGTTACCTCGGCGAGGAAAGAGTTGCAGTAGTTCCCTACGGGCAGGCCCGTAGGGTTGGCTGTGTAGCCGCTGTATTGCGTGCCAAAGATTGTAACGGCTAGGCACGAATTTGGAGCCGCGCCCCACTGCTGCTGGGTCGTCGTGTAGTAGCACGACATGCCGAAGGTGGGTACGTGGAATGAGGACGAGACCGGCGACCCAGCCGGAGGGTCGTACCACCCGGTGACAGCGGATAGGGCGCCTGGCGATGGCGCCCCGTTGGGGCTCGGGTTTGGCCCGTTCGATAGCACCGCTGCGTTGGGGTTGGACTGGGCGGTGTCCCCGGATGCGTAGGAGACGATTACGTTTGCGCCGGCGCCCCACAGGATGGTGCCGCCTGCCGGTGAGCCAGTTGCCGACGACTGCGTCAGGCTAGAGCGGGTAATCCTAATCGTAGGCGCGGCGAGAACTGTTATCGTCTTGCTTGCGCTTTGCGTTTCTCCCTGTTGGGCTGGCAAGAACCCCTGACTGTTGAAACCCTCCGCGGTCAAACTCACCGTGTCCTGGCCCGCCGCTGCATTGGGGTCAATGTTCATGGTCCCTGTCACCAGTGTATCAGTACAGCTTTGTGGCCCGTTTGGAACAAATGTCGAACCCGCAAGCGTCGGCGTTATAGCAAAGTTCGGGCAGTTCGTACCAAAGTTCGCGCCGGAGATTTGCACGTTGGGCGTGCTGGTCCCGGCGACGAAGGTGCTGAGGCTAATCGAGGAGATCGTTGGCGACAAATCTCCAATCATATAGCTGCCGCAGTTGCTCACTCCGTACGGCGTGTAGACGTAGACGCAGTGTTGTCCTACCGTTGCTCCGCTCCCGATACTGTAGCTGACGTTGACCTGCTGATCTGTCGACCCGGCGATGGCGAGTATCGTGACGTTGGGATCGTCATTTTCGGATACCTGGATATCCGACTGGCTACACGTATCTTCGCACAGCAGGGACTCCCCGTAGATGCTCATATAGCCGGCCGAATCAACCGCGAAGTTGTTCGAGGTGGTGTTATTGATGACCACCCCGCTCGGATCAGAGTTGATGTAGGGCGGAGGGATAACATCAAATGCATCGCCAACATCGCTGAAAAATATCGACTCAATATACGAGCAGTAGGCCGTGTCGTCCGTCTCAACCAAGTAGACCCCGATGTCCGACATCGCAATTTCCGTGTTGGCCACCGGCCAGCTCGTTCCGTAGATGTTCTCCGAGATCTTTGTGGGGCCTCCGCTGACCGTGTTTCCCTTCGGTCCCTTGAGCGTAAGCGCCGCCGTGTAGGTGTGCGTGATACCGGGAGGCGGGTTGACGATATTCATACTTGCCTCCACGGTCGAGTTGGCGTAGATGTTGTGCCCGTCGTCACTCCAATGGTAGTAGCTTACGCCCGTGGCCTGCCCAAAGGCTGCCACACACGCAAGCACCAGCAAGACAATCAGGCGCATCACTTGCCTCCCCCGGTCATGTTCGGTAGCGGGAAGATGGTCATGTTCTTCTTCTCGGCTTGCACGTTGGCCTTTAGCCGCGTCATTCCGTCCGGGCTCAACTGGGCCTGGAGGCTTGCCACGGCAAATATATATTTGACAAACCAGAGTATTTCCGCTATGATTGAAGTATGGAAAGCGCCTACGAACCCACCACCCTCCAAGAGGCAATCATCTTCTTTGCCAGCCCCGAAAACTGCCGGAACTACCTGGTAGCCCAGCGGTGGCCCAACGGCGTCACCTGCCCCAAGTGTGGCTCACAGAACGTGGTCTTCCTGGAAGCGTACAACCGCTGGAAATGCCGCGAGAAGCACGAATCCCCCCAGTTCACACTGAAGACCGGCACCATCATGGAAGATTCCCCCATCGGTCTGGACAAGTGGTTAATGGCCATGTGGCAGGTCGTGAACTCCAAGAACGGTATCAGCAGTTGCGAAGTCCACCGCGCCATCGGAATCACTCAAAAGTCCGCATGGTTCTTGGACCATCGCATCCGGTTTGCTCTGGGACTCGCCCCTGGTAACAAGCTGTCCGGCCAAGTCGAAGCGGATGAAACCTTCATCGGTGGCAAGGCCCGCAACATGCACAAGGACAAACGGGCCAAGAAGATCACGGGCACGGGCGGGAAGGACAAGACCGTCGTCACGGGGATATTGGAGCGCGGACCGAAGACCATCGGTAGCAAGGTACGCACTAAGGTTATCGACAATACCAAAAAGAAGACGCTGCAAGCGGAAGTCCGGCAGCACGTACTAGCCGGGTCCGCACTGTTCACCGATGCGCTTCAATCCTACGAAGGTCTGGACGAATTTCAGCATGAAGTGGTAGACCACGCTGTCGAGTACGTGCGCGGCGAAGTCCACACTAACGGCCTGGAGAACTTCTGGAGTCTGGTAAAGCGCGGACTGAAAGGTACCTATATCTCAGTCGAGCCATTCCACCTTTTCCGGTATTTGGATGAGCAGGTCTTCCGTTATAATAACCGCAAGATGAACGACAGCGACCGCTTTAACATGGTGGTACGTGAGATCGTTGGCAAGCGGCTGACATGGGATCAACTGACTGGCAAAATAGAAGAGCAAGCGTCCGTTTAAGCAGAAGCGTAAACGGCAGGGACGCGGAAAGCGAAAGATCATCCGCTCTGATTAGTCCATGTTTGGGCTGATTGATTCATTATATTTCCGGTCAGCCGCTTCACGCATCGCAACCAATTCTGGTCTATTCAAGACCTCAGCTATCTTGAATGCTGGAGTGACAATCGCGACTCCTAAATTAACGCCGTGTAGGGTGTGAGCGATCTTCGGGTTATTAAGTTCAGATTCTCGAATATCCCAGTGTCCGTGGATTAGACCAAGAAATTCCGTCCCACCAGTGCCAAGAGTAGGCTCAATGAGACCTCCGGGCAGTCCTTCCATGGGTTCTGAAGCTAATAGGATGCTAGGCCTGACAAACACTGGTGATCCACTTATACCACCTATGGAACGCGCTTCTATCAGATATACGTCAGCGTATCCCATGTCGGTTTGAATCTGTTGCTCTGGGATCATGGCAAGGTTTCCGTGGCGAATAAGAGGCATAACTCTGTCAACTCCAGGAGCATATGTGAAGAGTCCGGCTATGAAGACTTCATCTCCGATTCCCACACGTTTATTGGCTTTGATTACCTCGTGTGTTAAAAAGTGGTTGATCGAAACGTATACGATATCCATATCCGGTTGGCAGTATATCGGGAGAACAGCAACATCGGCAGCTTCGTCCGTGGCGTGGCCCCAGAACGTGTTGCCTACGCCTTCAAATTGCTTCACGCCGCCACCTTTCTTATTGACAATAAGACGAATGTCATGCCCGGCCAAATGGTGTACAACATGTTTAGCTGTAACAAAGTAAAAGTACACCATATGTGGCACGATTGTGGACGGCACGGATACGAAGAATCCTGTCGCAAAATGGTCCAACTCCTCCCCACCATTAGCATCGGTATGGATCACCTCAGAAACGAAACCGACAGATCGCAGTGCGCTTTCAGGAACTCGCATATGATCCCGTGCTGGCAGGCGTAAATGTCCGTGAAGGCCTAGTGTTGCGGCGACAGCATTCGACATGGTAAAATTCTCCATGTCGGGCACACATTGCCCCTCCCACGGCCCATTGGCTTCTACGGGATTCCGGCCCATAGATTCCGAGGACGGTGTTTACCAGCGGGCAACTCAATAAACACAGGGTATAGAAACAAGGGGCTGGAA
>Ga0224557_1001404_pt1 | contig 23350 bp, 16 predicted proteins | sample 714S31014metaG_FD_180677 | JGI IMG/M metagenome (GOLD analysis project Ga0224557, IMG submission 180677) | Peat soil microbial communities from Stordalen Mire, Sweden - 717 S3 10-14 | ecosystem: Environmental > Terrestrial > Soil > Wetlands > Peat | place: Sweden: Norrbotten County, Stordalen... | reverse complement strand
GCAACAGTAACGGGCAACTCTCCGACCGGCACGGTGCAGTTCGTGATCGATGGCAGCAACTTCGGTTCACCGGTAACGCTCTCTGGCGGAACGGCGACCTCGGGCAGCATCTCGTCGCTGACAGTGGGAACACACACGGTCACGGCGACGTACTCGGGCGACACGAATAACTCCGGCAGCACGGGCACGCTGAGCGGCGGGCAGGTCGTTACCAAGGCCACCTCGGCCACGGCTGTTTCGTCCAGCCTGAATCCTTCGGTCTACGGTCAGGCTGTTAACTTCACCGCGAACGTAACGGGGTTTGGTACTCCGACGGGCACGGTGCAGTTCGTAGTTGATGGCAGCAGCTTTGGTTCGCCGGTAACGCTGGTATCGGGTTCGGCGACTTCGAACAACACCTCGACGCTGGCAGTGGGAACGCACACGGTCACGGCGAATTACTCGGGCGATTCCAACAACCTCACCAGCTCAGGCTCGTTGAGCCCTGTGCAGACGGTCACTTCGGCGACCGCAGGCGTGGGCGTTGCTTGTACCCCAAATCCCTCGAACTACACGCAGTCGGTGACCTGCACGGCGACGATCAGCGGCCAGTTCGGGCTGGTCCGCAGCAAGAAACCGATGATCGTAACCGGAACCGTGACCTGGAGCGCGAATACGGGCTGCGGCACGACCGCGGTAACGTCGGGCACACCGGGAACGGCGACTTGTACAACGAGCGTTCTGCCGATCGGAACCGATACGGTCGAGGCGGACTACTCGGGAGACGCCAACCACCAGCCGGGCTCGGGAACAACGAGCGAGGTTGTGAATCCGGCCGCGACGAGCACGGTCGTTCTTTCCAGCCTGAATCCTTCAACCTATGGCCAAGCGGTCAGCTTCAGCGCGACCGTGACCGGGGCGACTCCAACCGGAACCGTGGCGTTCTCGATCGACGGCAACCCGCCATTCGACACCGAGACTCTGGTATCGGGTGCGGCGACATCGGCGAGCATCTCCACTCTTGCGGTGGGGACGCACACGGTGACGGCGACCTACTCGGGCGACTCGAACAACTCGGGCAGCACGGGTACTCTGGCCGGCGGGCAGGTAGTCGGCGCGGCGAGCACAACGACCAGCGTTGTCGGCAGCCCGAATCCTTCGGTCTACGCGACGTCGGTGACATTCACGGCGACCATCAACGCAGCGAACAACCTGGTCAAGGGTCGGAAGCAGTCGAGCAAGAAACCGCTCGATGTAACCGGGAACGTGACCTGGAGCGCGAACACAGGTTGCGGCAGTACGGCAGTGACCTGGGACCCAATCAACCTGGTGGCGACAGCGACGTGTACGACCTCAGCGGCGACGCATCTGCCGGTGGGAGCCGACACGGTTACTGCAACCTACAACGGTGACAGCAACCACAGCGGGAGCACCGGCACCATGACTCAGAACGTTACCGGTGGAATCGCGACCACGATCGACGTGACCAGCGTGAGCCCGGCTTCAGAAGACTACGGCTCAACCGCGCCGGTTACGATCACGGCATTGTTGTCGTGGGTAGGCAACGGTGTGGCACCGACGGCGAGCGACGTGACCATCGGCGGCAACGGGACTGGCACATACGGTGCGACCAGTTGCGCGCCTCGTGTTCACGAAACGATCACCTGCACGGCTGTCTTTACACCGGCTGGCACGGATCTGCCGGGCACCTACACGGAGACGGCGACGTTCTCCGGCGACAGCAACTACGGTGGTTCGAGCAGTCCGGAAACCAACAACTTCACCATCAACCAGGCGACCACAACCACGAGCGTTGTGGGCAGCCCGAATCCGTCAACCTACGCGACGTCAGTGACGTTCACGGCGACCATTACCGGTGAGAACGGGCTGGCGCGACGCAATGTGAAACGGAGACCGCTTGACGTAACCGGTAGCGTGACCTGGAGCGCGAACACGGGCTGCACGACGACCACGGTGACGGGCGGAGTCGCGACGTGCACAACGTCTGCGGCAACGCACCTGCCAGTGGGAGCCAACACGGTAACGGCAACCTACTCGGGTGACGCGAACCATACGGGCAGCACGGGTTCGATGGTTCAGAACGTTACGGGTGGAATTGCGACGACGATCGACGTGACGAGCGTGAGCCCGTCAGCGGAGGACTTCGGCGCGGATACTCCGGTGACGATCACGGCACTGTTGTCGTGGACCGGCAAAGGTGTTGCACCCACGGCGAGCAATGTGACCATCGGCGGCAACGGGAACGGCACCTACGGTGCGACCAGTTGCGCGGCGCGTGTGCACGAAACGATCACCTGCACGGCGACGTACACACCGAATAACTCGGACGTACCGGGCTCCTACACGGAGACGGCAACGTTCTCGGGTGACTCTAACTACAGCGGTTCGACGAGTCCGGAAACCAACAACTTCGCCATCAACGGGGCGAGCACCAGCACGAGTGTTGTTGGCAATCCGAATCCTTCAACCTACGCGACGTCAGTGACGTTCACGGCGACGATTACCAGCGACACCGGGAACGTTAAAGGCGGAGCCAAGAAGAAGGGCGCGAAGCCACTGGATATCATCGGGACGGTAGCGTGGAGCGCGAATACCGGCTGCAGTCCGAGCCCGGTATCGGGCGGCTATCCGGGAGTTGCAACCTGCACGACTTCGTCGGCGACGCATCTGCCGGTGGGAGCCGACACGGTTACTGCGACCTACTCGGGTGACAGCAACCACAGCGGCAGCACGGGCACCATGACTCAGAACGTTACCGGCGGGATTGCGACGTCGATCAACGTGACGAGCGTGAGCCCGGCTGCGGAAGACTACGGCCAAGATGCAGCGGCTACGATCACGGCAGTGTTGACGTGGACGGGCAATGGTGTTGCACCCACGGCAAGCGACGTGACCATCAGCGGCAACGGCAACGGCACGTACGGGGCGACGAGTTGCGCACCGCGAGTGCACGAATCGATCACCTGCACAGCTACCTACACGCCGAGTAACGCGGATGTGGTCGGCTCCTACAACGAGACGGCTGCATTCTCCGGCGACAGCAACTACAGCGGCTCGACGAGTCCGCAAACCGGCAACTTCACCATCAACGCGGCGACCTCGACGACGGGCGTTACTGCGGCTCCGAATCCGTCGACTTACGGCGGGTCGGTGACGTTCACGGCGACGATCAACGGCGAGAACGGGGCGGTGAAGGGCAACAAGACCAGGAAACCGCTCGATGTGACCGGAACGGTGACGTGGAGTGCGAACACCGGCTGCAGCGCGAGCACGGTATCGGGCTATCCGGGAGTAGCGACGTGTACAACGTCGAGCCTACTTGGCGGGACCGACACGGTGACAGCGACGTACGCGGGCGACAGCAACCACAGCGGCAGCACGGGTTCGGCGAGCCAAGTAGTCAATCCGGCGAGCCAGACGATCACGTGCGGCGCGCTGCCGAGCAGCGAGCCCTACAACAGCAGCTTCACGGCGTCGTGCTCGGCCAGCTCCGGCTTGCCGGTGACGTACGCCAGCGGCGGGTCCTGCTCGAACACGGGCGCGACCTACACCATGACGAGCGGGACGGGCAGCTGCCTGGTCACCGTGACTCAGGGTGGGAACAACGACTACTCGGCTGCGACACCGTTCAATGGATCAGTGAACGCAACCAAGGCCAATCAGACAATCACGGTGACGACGCCGGCTCCGGCGACCGCGACCAACGGCAGCAGCTTTACGATCGTGGCCAGCGCGAGTTCCGGGTTGGCGATTACGTACTCCAGCGGGGGTGCATGCACGAACTCTGGGGCGACGTACACGATCAACGCGAAGGTCGGAACTTGCACGGCACAGCTGACGCAGGGGGGCAACACGAACTACAACATTGCGTCGCCGGTTGTCGACACCACGAAGGTAGTGAAGGCAGTGGTGCCGACGGTAAGCCTGACCGGCGGGCCAACCAAGGCACCGTACGAGGACGTGTTCACGGTGACGGCAACGTCGAACGAGACGGGGCCGGAAGCCAGCGTTCCGGCGATCACGACCCTGACGCCGACGGTTTGCTCGGTAAGCGGGTACACGGCGAGCGGCACCAGCGCATCGGCGACGGTTACGATGTTGACCGGCGCTGGGACGTGTACGGTAGAGGCCACATGGGCAGCGAATTATGTCTATGCGGCGGCTACTAAGAAAGAGCCGACGACGGCGCAGAAGGTAGCGCCGACGGTGACCTTCACGGGCGCACCGGCCACGGAAGCGAACGGCAGCAACTTCACGGTGACGGCGACGTCGGATGAGATCGGGAGCTACGCGGTTGTCCCGACGATCATGACGCCGGGCACGGTGTGCACGGTGGGCACGGTTACGAGCAACGGCTCGGGCGGCTACCAGGCCACGGTGACGATGGTCAAAGCGACCGGGACGTGCACGCTGAACGCAAAATGGGCCGGGAGCAATGGCTATGCGGCTGCATCGGCCACGCAGTCGACGACGGCGACGCACTAGCGTCATCGGCGGTTGCGGTAAACGCTGCAAGAACGGAAGTTAGACAAATGCGGCCCAGGGCAACTTGGGCCGCAAATTTTTGTGTGCGAAACATGTTCGAAGGCCTAGGCTGCAAATCTGCGCTTAACCTTTCTGGAGGTGAAAAGCTAGAGCAGCTTCACGAAAGTCATAGCTAGGGCAGAGGTGTACAGAGGGTGCGTTACCAGCTCACCGACTGTATACAATCGGTTATAAGAAATGAGCCGCGCCAAGACTGTCGGGAAAACACGCATCCAAAGCGGCAAGAGACCGAATCCGAAAGCACCTCCGGATACAGGGTCATTCCTCACCGGCAACAGTCTGAATGCCGTTCTCTGCGTTTTACTGGCGGCGGTGACAATCGCGCTCTACAGCCCGGTACTGGGACATTCGTTCGTCATCATGGACGATCAGGACTATGTTACCGGAAATCCCCACATTCAAAATGGCCTGGCCTGGACCACGATCAAGTGGGCTTTCACGTCCAGTGAAACGGCGAATTGGCACCCGCTGACGTGGCTCTCGCATGCTCTCGACTACCAACTCTTTGCGCTGAATCCGGCAGGCCATCATTTCGACAGCATTCTGATCCACGCCCTAAACGCGGTTCTGTTGTTTCTGTTGTTGGTTTGGGGTACCAAGCGCGTGGGATCGAGTTGGCTGGTAGCGGCGCTGTTCGCCGTGCATCCGCTCAATGTTGAATCGGTGGCGTGGGTAGCGGAACGGAAGAATGTCCTGAGCACACTTTTCTTTTTGTTGGCGATCGGGGCGTACGCGTGGTACGCGCAAAGGCCGAATTGGCGCCGATACCTGCTGGAGGCGGCGCTGTTCGCCGCGGGACTGATGGCCAAGCCGATGGTCATCACGCTGCCCTTTGTTCTACTGCTGCTGGACTATTGGCCGCTGGAGAGAATGGCGCTGGATGGAACCGAGGGCGGCCCGGCCGCCCCGAACGCCGTGCGTCGGGTGGCGTTCTCAAAGCTAGTGTTGGAGAAAATTCCGCTGCTGTTTCTCTCAGCCGCAAGCGCACGGATCACCCTAATCACGCAGCATCGCGTGAAGCTTACCTTGGAACAGCTCTCGCTTGGCATACGCGTAGAGAATGCCCTCGTGTCCTACGGGTTATACCTCTGGCGAATGATCTGGCCGGCGCGACTGGCAGCGTTTTATCCGCATCCCGCGAACACCTTGCCGATGTGGCAGGTGATGTTGTCCGCTCTCCTTTTGGCCGGGGGCACAGCGCTGGTAGTAGCTTCTCGCTGCAAGCGCTACTTGCCGGTTGGATGGTTCTGGTTCCTGGGTACTTTAGTCCCGGTCCTCGGTTTGGTACAGGTGGGGAAACAGGCAATGGCCGATCGCTATGCCTACATCCCCCTGATCGGAATCTTCGTAATGATCACGTGGGGCCTTGACGATTTGGCACAGGCGAGAAAAGTCCGCACGGTTTGGCGGGTAATCCCGGCATTGTGCGCGTTGCTGGCGCTAGGTTCCGTTACCTTCCGCCAAATAAGCTATTGGGAGAGCCAGTACGACCTATGGTCGCGCGCGCTGGCAGTCGCAGAAAATCCCTTTGCACATAATGCTGTGGGCGCTGCACTCATTGACCCCCCTTCGGCAATGACGCAGCATGACCTGGAGAACTTCGATACAGAACAGAAGCGGATGGACGAAGCCCGTCTGCACTTTGAGCGGGCTTTGGAACTGTGCCGGCCGCGGCCAGACCTTAGAACCTGCCTGCCGGACATGGCCCAGGCACTGACTTACCTGGGGTTCCTGGATGCACTCCAGCACCGTATGGACGGCGGTCGCCAACATTTTGAGGAGGCCCTAAAGATTTACCGTCAACTGGCGCAACAGGATCCGGACAAGTACCTAAAGGATCTGGCAGGGGTGCTGAACAACCTGGGGAATCTGGACGGGGCCCAGAACCGGATGGACGACGCGCGCCAGCACTTTGAGGAGGCCCTAAAAAATTACCGTCAACTGGCGCAGCAGGATCCGGACAAGTACCTAAAGGATCTGGCGGGGACACAGAAGAGCCTGGGCTTCCTCGATCGACTCCAGGACCGGATGGGAGAATCCCGCATTCATTACGCGGAGGCCATGACCATCTTTCAAAAGCTCGCCCAAGGCGACCCGGCGAGATATGCCGGCGACGTGGCCAACGTCGAAGCGAGCCTGCAAGAACTGGATAGGAAGGGCAACTCCCGATAGGGGGACGGAATGAGCCGCACCAAGCCTGTCTCGAAAGCGCGCGGGAAAATCCGGCAGAGGCCGAACGCCAGCGCACTCCCCGGGGTGGCGCCGTTCCTTACCAGTAAAAATCTGCAGATCGTTCTCTGCGTTTTACTGGCGGGCGTGACCATCGCGCTCTACAGCCCAGTGCTTTCGCACTCATTTGTCGTCATGGACGATCGTGAGTATGTCACCGCGAATTCCCACATCCATAATGGCCTCGGCTGGAGCACCATCAAGTGGGCTTTCACGTCCATCGAAGCAGCGAATTGGCATCCTCTGACCTGGCTCTCGCATGCTCTCGACTACCAACTCTTTGTGCTGAATCCGGCCGGCCATCATTTTGACAGCGTGCTGATTCACGCTCTGAATGCAGTGCTGTTATTTCTGCTGCTGGAGTGGATCACAAAACGTGTGGGGCCGAGTTTGCTCGTGGCGGCTCTATTCGCCCTGCATCCTCTCAATGTTGAATCGGTAGCGTGGGTAGCGGAGCGAAAGAACATTCTAAGTACGTTGTTCTTTTTATTAACGATTGCGGCGTATGCGTGGTACGCGCGAAAGCCGGAGTGGCGGCGCTATCTGCTGATGGCGGCGCTGTTTGCCGCAGGACTGATGGCCAAGCCGATGGTCATCACGCTGCCGTTTGTATTACTGCTGCTGGACTATTGGCCGCTGGAAAGAACGCCGCTCGATGGATCCGAGAGCGACTCGGCCGCTGCAACGGGAGTGCCGCGGGTGGCACTATCGAAGCTGGTGCTGGAGAAAATCCCGCTGCTCTTTCTTTCGGCCGGAAGTGCATGGCTCACTCTAATCGCGCAACGGCCTGCGAAGCGTACGCTCGCGGAACTCCCCTTTGGCATACGACTTGAGAACGCCGTCGTGTCCTACGGTTCATACCTTTGGAAAATGCTCTGGCCGGCGCGGCTTTCGTTGTATCCGCATTCTGTAGGCGCTCTCCCGGCGTGGCAATGGATTCTATCCGCTTTGGTGTTGATCGGCGTCACTGCGTTCGTAGTCGCCTTTCACAGAAAGCGCTACCTGCCGGTCGGCTGGTTCTGGTTTCTGGGGACCCTAGTGCCGGTCATCGGCCTGGTCCAGGTGGGAGAGTACGCCATGGCCGATCGCTATGCCTACGTACCGCTAATTGGAATCTTCGTGATGATTGCCTGGAGTCTTGCCGATTGGGCGGATGCGAAAAGAGTCCACACTGTGTGGCTGGCAGTTCCGGCATTGTGCGCTTTGACGGCATTGGGCTTCGCCACCAGTCACCAGATGACTTATTGGGAAAGCGATTACGATCTTTGGTCGCACACGCTGGAGATTGCGGAAAGTCCCATGGCGCTAAACGCCCTCGGGGTTACGCTCATGCACCCCGACTCGGAGATGACGCAGGAGGACCGGAAGAACTTTGGAACCGAGCAGGATCGGATGGACCAAGCCCGCCAGCACTTCGAGCGGGCTTTGGAACTGCGCAGGCCGCTGGCGCAGCAAAATCCAAGTGCATATCTACCGGAAATGGCGAGGACACTGAACAACCTGGGGAATCTGGATCGACTCGAAAACCGGATCGGCGAGGCACGCCAGCACGGTGAGGAATCTGTAGATATTTATCGGAAGCTTGCGCGGCAGAATCCAGACGTGTACGTGCCCTATGTGGCGGCGAGCTTGAACAACCTGGGATCCCTGGATCAAATGCAGAACCGGATGGAGGAAGCGCGCCAGCACTTTGAGGAGGCGGTGAAGATCGACCGGCAACTCGCGGAGCAGAATCCCAACAAGTACCTGCCGAACCTGGCCATGACGCTGAATGAGTTTGGATTCCTTGACTCAACTCAGAGCCGGATGGAAGAAGCGCGCCAGCATTATGAGGAGGCTTTAAAGATTGACCGGCAACTGGCGGGGCAGAGTCCGGCGGTTTACCTGCCGGACTTGGCGGTGACGCTGAGTGAGTTTGCGCGCCTGAATGCAATTCAGAACCAGATGAACGAAGCGCGCCTGCACTATGAGGAGGCCTTGAAGATTCACCGGCAACTGGCCGAGAAGGATCCCGCCGTGTACCTGCCGGATGTGGCCATGACGCTGAACAACCTGGGGAGAGTGGACCAACTCCAGAATCGTATCGAATCCCGCGTTCATTACACGGAGGCCATGACCATCTACCAGAAGCTTGCTCAGCGCGATCCGGCGAGATATGCGGGCGAGGTTGCCAGAGTCGAATCGAGCCTGCGAGAACTGGAAAGGAAATCCCCCGCCCGATAGAGTCGCGAAATGAACGGGAGCTTTTCTGGGACGCCGGTCGCGTGTTCATTACGGTTGTAATCTTGGCGCGGACATCTTCGGGCGGGCACACTCGAATGTTCGGGAGAGATTCGATAGCAACAACCGAGAGTCTCGACGAACGCCGGCAGGCGCACTCTTTGGCCATTATTCGGATGTTCCTGCCGACCTGCAGGCAGCCAACGCTAGTCTCGTGTGTAAGTTCAGGATTCAACCGCTTAGGACGGGAGCGCGCAACGTGAAAAAAGTTACCAACCTGTTGCACTTGCTGATGGGCGTTGTCTTGCTGGCGATTGTGGGATACCTCTTCCGCGCAGTCGCGCATGAAGGCAAAATGTGGGGGAAGCATGAGTCTTCCAGGACCGCGCCATTTCGATCCGCGGAGTCCGGGTCGGCCAGCGACGATCCGACTCTTTCCGCCGCCAACCTTCGAGTGTATGGAGTGCTGGCCGGGCAGAACGGGGCGGCGGGCGGAGGCGCTGCCGCTCCGGCGCCGAGCGGTCCCCCTTCGTTGCTTGACCATGTCAACGCGGTCGATGCAGGTGCAGCCAATCACTTTCTTCATGGGCGTCTCGCGGTCGAAACCTACCAGATCTTCGAATTCGTGGTACCTCCGCACGCAATTCATCCTCAGCTGAAAGGAAGGATTCGGTCGGTTGCGGCGCGGCCAAATGCGAGCGACGGTTCGGTGGAACTCCTGCTCATGAGTGAGAGCGAGTTTGCCAGCTTTGCGCACAACAAACCTGTAGCCGCCACGTTTTCTGCAAATCCCTCCAGCCGCGGCGAAATTCATTGGGAACTCAGCGCTGGGGTTGCCAATCCGCAGAAATATTATCTGGTCTTCCGAAATTCTTCGGAGGGACAAGGCCCGAGCATTGTGGACGCTGACTTTACCGCCAGCTTCGAGTGATCGCGGTAGCTTAGCCAGGGATGGGCCAGTCTCCCCGCGGATTTCCGGTGTGCTAGCCGCCCAAATGTGTCCCGGGCTGCGAACTGTTGACATGCAAAGGTGTCAATTCTTGGTAGTTCCGGTCTGGCTCAAAGAGCCAAATTTGGCGATCCTTGAAATAGGCGAATAGTTTGTCGTTCTGTTGTGGGTCGAGTTCGCGCGCCCAAACGATGCGAGCCCTGTCGATATCGGCGTGGTTGAAGACGTACTCCCCGTGAGGATTGTGGGTGGCTGCATAGCGCACCACGATCAGGTGCTTTCCCGGTACCTGGTCGAGCTGGCGCTCGATTTCCGCATTACCAGGATCCCCCGTCCCTTCATTCCAGGACCCGGGATACGGACGGGTCGGAGTTCGTATCAAATGGCAGGTATTGAAGCCGGTGGTGAGAAGAAGCAGAAGAATAGTCACCCGGGCCAATCCAATTCCGGCTGGCCTTGTGCCTAAGCGCATTGCTCGCAGATGACGGATTCCCTGGACGATCAGACCGTAGAAGACACAAGTGAGAGGAGCGGCGTAGTGAGGCTCGGAATATACAACGGAGAATATACCTGCGAGGCAAACCAGCAATTCGACGAACAGCAAGCGCATACGGCGGTTGCGCAGAGCGAGTGGCAGACAAAACAGCGCAGGGAAGGCACCAGGCCAAAGGAAGGCAGAGATGAAGAAGCGCATCTTTTCGCCCGCTAGACGGACAATGTCTCGCGCGCTCCCGTGGTACAGGTCCCGGCACCAGCCGGTGTAAAAGTCCTCAAATTGCTTGTTGTTGTAGTGGATCGGCGCTCCGGGGTGCTGCCAGAGAAAGACCGGCGTCCGGTAGTAGGTGCGGAAATTCAGCGAGTGGGGCATCAAGAGAGCATTCCCGGTCAGTTGCCAGTTGTAGTAGGCCATGAAAGCCGCAGTAAGAGCCAGCACTCCAGCTGCGGGCAATAAAATGGTGGGGATGGTCCTCCGCAACGGAGGAGAAGATCGTCCCGCTAACCAAAACAGCAGCCAGGCAGCCGCCGGGATGCAAAAAAGCAGCCCCTCATACGGGCGGCTGTTAGCGAGGATTGCGACTCCGAGCCCGAGCAGCAAGCTGTAGCGTATGCGCTGAGTGCGGAATATTCGTGGCAAAGCGCCCAGCACCAGCGCGCCCCCAGTCGCCGCAACCGCGCCTCCCCAGTAGCTGTTCACCCAATAGCTGACTACTCCGAGATTGCAGAGCGTGATCACTCCACCCAGGAATGCCCAGCGCGACGGCATCCACGCTTGCAGCATCCAGACAACCATCGCGCACATTGCGGCGGCGCTGAGGAGAACGCCGATCCAGGGATGGCCAAGTATCAGCCCTAGCGCCAGAACCGCGCCTTGTGCGGGCGGGTACATTGAGGAGTAGGTCGGAAAGGAGTTTACGTGAAACGTTTCGAAACTCTTCCACAGCGGGTGCGGAGGGTAAGCTAGCCGGCCGTGAGCAAAGGTCTCGGCCATGAGCAGGTAGCTGTATTCGTCGTGTTGTCCGGGGAACGGGATGCCGATAGCGGGAAGAAGGGTTACCCGGATCACGATTGTGGCCAGAAATAGCGAGCAGATGGCTATCGTCTTTTTTGCAGCGAAGCTAGAGAAAAAGATTTCAATTGGCCGAAAGAACCGGTCACCCAGCCCGGGTGCTATCGCGAACACCACGAAGACAACAACTGCGACGAAAACCTGCACCCAGATGACAAAATATAGAGACCAATAGTGGGTCAAGTGCGCTTGCATGCTTGACAATCATAGCGTGGACGGTTGGCCGGCGTGGGCAACCCCGGTGGGACGATGCCAAAGCTCAGGGTGGACCCGACGTCAACCGTTACTTCCACTGTCGAATCAGAACAACTCGACGGTCGCCGTGTGATCGGGTGCGGAGGCAAGCCGGGCGTCACAGGTGGGCAAGCGAGCGCCGAGTTTTTCGGCAAGCACGACGTAGGCCGCCGATAGGCGGACAAGTTGTCGCGGAGCTGCCCAGATCCGGGGCAGCAGAACGAAGTGGGGATACCGGGGGATTCGCAAGGCGAGCAAGTCCTCGATTGCCTGATCGGCGCGGTGGGCTGAGACCGCGCCTTCCCGCACGAGACGCCGCAGTACCCGGCGAGCCTCAAGATCGAGAAGGCTCTCGATTTTCTTGCTAGACTGGCGGCATGCGTGCGGAACCCGAAACCCAAGCTACGAATAGCCGCGGCGAGGTATCAGTCCCGGCGCTCTATCTGGTCGCCACTCCCATCGGCAATCTTGAAGACATCACCCTCCGCGCCCTGCGCGTCCTTAAAGAAGTCGACCTGATCGCCTGCGAAGACACACGCCAGACGCAAAAGCTGCTCACGCACTACGGAATCCAGACCCGTACCGTCAGCTACCACGAGCACAACGAGATGACCAAAGCCGCCGAGTTGGTAGTGGATCTAGAAGGCGGCGCCAAGATCGCCCTCGTCACCGACGCCGGGATGCCCGGCATCTCGGACCCCGGCTTTCGCCTGATCGCGCTCGCTATCCGCCACCACGTGCCGGTCATTCCCATTCCCGGAGCGTCGGCCTTCTTGTCCGCGCTCGTAGCGAGCGGCCTGCCCACGGATTCTTTCCGCTTCAGCGGCTTCCTCCCCGCCAAGTCGGGACAGCGGCGCAAGCTGCTGGAGAGCGTGCGCGAGTCGCCACGAACGCAAGTTTTCTACGAAGCCCCGCACCGCCTGCTGGAAACGCTTTCCGATGTTTGCCAAGTTCTCGGGGAAGCCCGCCACGTAGTAGTAGCCCGTGAAGTAACCAAGCTGCACGAGGAATTTCTGCGTGGGCGGGCGGGAGAAGTGCTCGATCAACTAACGAAGCGCGGAGAAATTAAAGGCGAGATCACACTGCTGATCGCGAAGGAAGACAGCTCCGAGCCGCGAGCCGCGAGCCCCGAGCTAAGCGTCGTCCAGCGTGTGAAACAGATTATGTTAGAAGAAGACGCCGACGAGAAAACCGCACTGAAAAAAGTGGCCAAAGAGCGCGGCATCGGAAAGAGCGAAGCGTATCGGGAGTGGCAACAGAGCAAGTAGCGAGGCTACGTGGTCAAAGGACGCAATTTTGGTCGTGCCCCGAAATCTTTAGTACTCGTACAGCCCAAGGTTTTGCTTGCCGGATTGCCGTCGATTGAGTAACATTGATTAGGGTTAATCAATCATGAAAACGACCGTAAGCCGCCTTCCCCTGACCAAAGCGCGCGTGAATCTCGGCCAGGTCGTGCGCCGCGTTCACGTGAACCGTGAATTCTTCATCCTGGAGAAGGATGGCATCCCCGTCGTCGGCCTCATGCATGTTGACGATCTGGAAGATTACCTCGAAATGCAGAACCGCTCGATAAAGGAACAAATCCAGACGAGCACCGCGGAGTATCGCCGCGGGGCGGCCCGCGGCGCGCACGAATTCCTAGCCGAACTAAAGACTCCAGGCAGCAAGCGCAAGAAGAAGTAATCGAGAAAATTGGAACGTCATGGCCGGACCGTTTCGTGTCCTCTCCACGCCTGCCTTCGAGCGGGAATTCCGGGCGATCAGCAAGAAGGACTCCGCGCTCGTCCGTGCCCTCGAAGAATTGATCGCGATTCTCAGCGACGATCCCCACAACCGCAGCGGACAACACCAGATCAAGAAGCTGGCTGGCCTGAAGCCGGGCGAAGGGCAATGGCGCGTGCGTTGGCGAGACTACCGCCTGCGCTATGACATCTTCGGGAATGAAGTCGTACTGCATTCCTTCCGGCACCGGAAGGATGCGTATTAGCGAGGGCGCTGTCCTCGGCGGACTTGATTGTCACAAATCCGCTGTTCGGAAGTCACTGACACGGCCCGAGGCCAAAGTTAACCATCAACCTTAGTTGTAGCTTGGACATACGTCACCCGGCAGTGCCCGGAGGCGCAAATGACAACCTTTCTCGCGATTTACGGTGCGCTCCTCTCAACTCTTGCAGTGGTTCGGCAGTTCTGGGACCGGCACGTTCTGGCCAAACAGCGCTCGAAATGCCGACAGCGACCTCGGATGATCCGGTGAGCGTTCTCGTACGCAGGATGAACCCGAATGTACGCGACACATGGGAAACGCGGGTATTCAAGAGCGACCGGGAAGGACTCTCCCACTCCGAAGAGCCACTCTATCGGCGCGAGTACTCCGATGAAGATTCCGCTAGACGCGGCCACGCCAAGATTGTTAAAGCACTCCGAGACGGTCAGCAACTGGGCGAATGACGAACGCGTCCGCCTACGCGGTTTGTGGCAATCCCACCTCTCTACTTCCCCGCCAACTCCTTCTTCACCGTCTCGCTGACCACCTTCCCATCCACGCGCAGGCCTTCCGCGGCAAATCGGGCCATGGCGGCCTTCATTACCGTGCCCATGTCCTTCATCGTCAGCGGCCCGGTCATTTCGAGAATCGCCGCCCGCACTCCAGCCACAATTTCTTCTTCGCCGGCTGCCTTCGGCAGATAGGTCTCAATCAGCTTGATCTCGGCCGCTTCCTTGTCGGCCATTTCCTGGCGTCCGCCCTTGGTGAACTGCTCAATTGAGTCCTTGCGCTGCTTGATCAGCGTCGAGAGCACCTGCTGCGACTCCTGGTCGTCGAGCGGCGCCATCTTTTCGACTCCCTTTAACTGGAGCGCGCTCTTCACCATCCGCAGCGTGGAAAGCCGCTGCTCTTCCCGCGCCTTCATGGCGGCAACAATGTCTTTCTGGATCTGGTCAATAAGAGGCATGGGGAGATTATAGAACCGCGAAGAGGTCAGAGGTTAGAGGTCAGATTGCAGAGGTTAAGAGCAGAAATTTCAAGGTCCCAAGGTTTCAAAAACCAACATCGAAGATTCGGATTGAAACCTTGAAACCTGAAACCTTGAAACTTTGTCTCGGTTCACCTCTGCAATTTCCCCCCGAAGCCCACGCCATCGAATATCCTATTCATTCGAGACCACAAATGCTCAAGAAGAATAGGCTCTTCACTCCCGGCCCCACGCCGCTTTTGCCAACGGCGCAAACCGCCATGGCTTCATACGGCGCGCACCATCGCACCGCCGAGTTCCGCGCGTTGTATACCTGCGTGCTGACGGACCTGAAGGAATTCATCGGCACCCGCAACGACGTGCTGGTGCTGACCTCCTCGGGCACCGGCTTCATGGAAGCCTCGATCTCGAACCTGACTTCGCCGGGCGACAAAGTCCTGGTGCTGACCGCAGGCAAATTCGGTGAGCGCTGGGTCTCGCTCGCCAAAGCCTTCGGCTGCGCCGCCGAAACCGTCACCGCTCCCTATGGCGAAACTTTCTCGCTTGAAGCAGTGCGCGAAAAACTCACGCCGGAAATCCGCTGCGTCTATGTGCAGGCGACCGAAAGTTCCACCGGAACTGGCCACGACGTCGAGGCAATTGCCAAGCTAGTGCGGGCGCGGTCCGATGCGCTGCTCGTAGTAGATGCCATCACCGGCCTCGGCACGACGCAGTTCGATGTGGATGGCTGGGGCATCGACGTCATCATTGGCGGATCGCAGAAGGCGCTCATGATTCCTCCCGGCCTCGCCTATGGCGCCATCAGCGAGCGGGCCTGGCAGCGCATGGAGACTACAAAGTCCGCCCGTTATTACTTCGATCTGCGCAAAGAAAGAAAGGCTGCGGCAAAGGCGGAGTCCTCCTACACTCCGGCAACGTCGCTGTTCGCCGGACTCGCTGCCGCGCTCGATTATGTTCGCCAAATGGGAGACGGAAATCTCGCCGCCGGGCGCAAGGCACTGATCGCAAATGCGGAAATGTGCGCGGCCATGACGCGCGCCGGGGTCCAGGCGCTCGGGCTGAAGCTCTTTGCCCCCGACTCGCCCGCGGCCGCACTCACGGCCGTCGCCGCGCCCGCCGGTACCGACTCCACTGCCATCTGCAAGCGCTTTCGCGATCAGTTCGGAGCCGTTGTAGCCAACGGCCAGGCCGAAATGAAGGGCCAGCTATTCCGCATCGCGCACATCGGCTATTACGATTATCTGGACACGGTAGGAGTGCTAGCCGCGCTGGAGCACATCATTGCCGACATTACTCAGAAAGAAGTCGAGTTTGGAAGCGCCGTCCGCGCAGCCCAGGAAGTATTCGCCAAAGGTGTTTGCTCGCAGCTCGAGGCTCGCAGCTAGCCCAGCGCTACGATTCCAGTATCTCCCGCCGCAGTTTGCGGCTTTCGGCGAGCAGCGCCATCGAGTGCATCAGGTTCTGCAGCGTCACGATTCCGATCAGGTGCTGTTCGTCCACCACGGGAATGATGCTGAGGTTGCGCGCCGAAAGTTTGCGAAAGGCAGACGCCAGCGACTCGCCCTTGGCGGCCACATCGAAAATCCGGTTCATCACCGCCTGCACATATCCATTTCCGTCGGCGCGCAGCGCCTCCAGAATTTTTTGCTTCGAAATGACGCCAACCATGTCGCTTCCGCGCACCACCGGAAAATCGTCCTGCAGCGTATGCACGGCCTTTTCGAGCGCGTCTTCCAGGGTATCGGCGGGCGAGAGCGTAGCGAAGTCGGTCAGCATCACTTCCTCAAGCCGCACGCTTTGCAGCACCGATTGAAACACCGCCGAGCGTTCTTCCAGTTGTGCGCCCACGAACAGGAAAAAGCCGACCATCACCAGCCACCAGTTGCTTACCAGGATGCCGACCATCATGAACAGGATGGAGAACACGTTTCCGATGCGGACCGCCCGCTGCGTGGCCTGCACCATGTCAACTCGACGGGTAAAAAGTGCCCGCAGTGCGCGGCCGCCATCCATGGGATAGGCAGGCAGCAGGTTGAACAGCCCGAGGTAGACGTTAGCCCACACGATGCTGCGCAAAAGCGCGCTGGAATGCATGAGCGGCCGCGCCGTCAGAGGAAAGCCCGGAATCGCCGCCAGCAAAATCAGCGCCGCGAGCCCGGCAATCACGAGATTTACGAGCGGCCCGGCGACCGCAATCCGGATGTCGCGCTTCCACGCGTTGAGCGGATCGGGAATCGCATGCGCTTCGTCAAGAATCGTGATACCGCCAATCGGCAGCAGGATGATGCTCTTGGCCGGAATTCCCGAGCCGCGCGCCACCAGCGCATGTCCCAGTTCGTGCAGCACGACGCTACCGAAAATAATGCCGACCAGTCCCAGTACTCGCAAGGCTGCGGTCGCATCCTGCGTCGGCGCCTCCGTGCCCCACACAAAAACCAGCAGAAACAGAAATGTGAGATGGATGCGAATTTCGATGCCGAACAAACGGCCAACCGGGATGGACCAGTTACGCATGGACATGTGTGAAGCTATTCTATCTGTTAGACACCGCGAGCCGCCCGAAGGTTGCGGAAAGAAAAACGAAGGTCACGAGGGCAAAAGCGATAGAAATGCAGGTGACGACATGCGTGTAATCGCAGGCCAGTATCGGAGTCGTCCGCTACGGTCGTTGCGCGGCCTCGATCTTCGTCCGACCGCGGATCGCCTGCGCGAAGCGCTGTTCAACGTGCTGTGCCCGGGCGATCCGGCGGCGCTGGCAGGCACAACCTGGCTTGACCTCTACGCCGGGACGGGCGCGGTAGGAATCGAGGCGCTCAGCCGCGGCGCAGCGATGGTGTATTTCGCGGAGGCTTCGAAGCCGGCGGCGGACCTGATTGCGGCCAACCTGAAATCGTTGGGAATCGCCTGCGCCTTCGAAATCCTAAGAGCTGAAACCGCAAAGGCGCTAGGGCGGTGGGAATCGGCTGGCGTAGTAACAGATCTCGTGTTCCTCGACCCGCCCTACCGCCTGCGCGATGAGTACGCAAAGACGCTGAGCGCCTTGGCGGAATCGAAAGTGCTGAAAGAGTCAGGCACAGTCATCGCCGAGCACGAGAAGCGTTTTGATCCCGGCGAGGACTTCGGCCAGTTGAGGCGGTATAGGAAGCTGGCGCAGGGGGATGCCGCGTTGAGCTTCTATCGGAAATGCTAGCCGCTACGCTAGCCTCGAGGATGCGGCCCTGTGCTCGCTCGCAGCACCAGTTCGCGGCTCGAAGCTCCCGTATGGGTCGTTATAATCAAAACGCATGCCAAACTTTCCATCGGTTGACGAACAACTGGCGTACATCAAAAAAGGGGCGGCCGAGATCGTCAAAGAATCCGAGCTGCGCTCGAAACTGGAACGCTCGCTCAAAACGGGCAAGCCTCTGCGCGTGAAGGCGGGATTCGATCCAACCGCTCCCGACCTGCACCTCGGCCACACCGTCCTGCTGCGCAAGCTCAAACATTTTCAGGATCTCGGCCACACGGTTATTTTTCTGATCGGCGATTTCACAGGCATGATCGGCGACCCAACTGGCCGCTCGGCCACGCGCCCGCCTCTCTCGCGCGAGCAGATCGAGCAGAACGCCGAGACCTACAAGGCGCAGGTCTTCAGGATTCTCAGTGCAGAAAAAACGGTGGTCGACTTCAACAGCCGCTGGTTCTCAAAGTTTTCGGCCGAGGATTTCATTCGACTCTGCGCGAAGTACACGGTTTCGCAAATGCTCGAGCGCGAAGATTTTCACAAACGCTTTCGGGAAGAAAAGCCGATAGCCGTGCACGAATTGCTCTATCCGCTGGCCCAGGGCTACGACTCGGTCGCGCTCGAAGCCGACGTAGAGTTGGGCGGCACGGATCAGAAATTCAATCTTCTAGTCGGCCGCGAACTGCAACGAGCCTACGGCCAGGAATCGCAGGTCGTCCTGACCACGCCGATCCTCGAAGGCCTCGACGGCGTCAATAAGATGTCGAAGTCTCTCGGCAATGCGATCGGTATCCACGAGCCGCCGCTAGAAATGTACGGCAAAATCATGTCCATCTCCGACGACATGATGTGGCGCTACTACGAACTGCTGACCGATGTGCGCACCGATCAGATCGCGCAGATGAAACAGGACACCGCCAGCGGTAAGGCGCACCCGATGGCGATGAAGAAAGAACTGGCGCGCACAATCGTGGCCGACTTCCATTCCGCCGATGCCGCCACCAAAGCCGCAGAGGACTGGGCGAAGCAGTTCCAAAAGCATGAAGTGCCGGAGGAAGCGGAAACGGCTCTGGTTCCTGTTGGCTCAATCGAAGTGAAGGATTCTCAAGATCGAACGAAGCCGTCTTGGACAGATCAAGAGCCGACAGTTAAACATCTTTACCTTCCTGACGAAAAAACCATCGAAGCGGACTGGGACAAGTTTGACGGAGATCGTCCCAAGGTGAGGATCGTAAGAGTCGAGAAGCTCTTGGTGCAGCTTGGGCTTGTTTCCTCCACAACAGAAGGAAGTCGTAAGTTGAAAGAGGGCGCTGTGACTATCAAGGGTGAGCGAATGAGCGGCCGGTATTTCGTGTTTGTGAGCGTTCCCGTGGAGGTAGACGTAAGGGTTGGCCGAAAGTTGAAGAAAGCGTCGATAGTTGCCTGACGCTCTTCCGCATCTCCGAGCGGAGCAAGCGGGTTCGTCGAACGCTAAGCCGAAGGCCCCGTTTCGAGAAGGAGCGCGCATGACTCGTAAATCCACCGCAACGGTCGCGCTAACGATGGCCGCGTCCTGTTCCTCACTGATGGGCGCCTACCATTTTCTTCTGCCTTCCATGTTTCACTGGGGCGCCTTCCTGAAGAAGGTTCCTGAGCCGATTCCGTGGGCGCTTTTTTCCATCAACTTTTTCTTCAGCTTTCTGCTTCTGGCAGGCGGCATTCTCACCTTCGTTACACTTCGTGCACTACGTCGGTCCGCACACCCCGACCGCGGCATACTGTTCGCGATGGCAGGATTCTGGCTCGCAAACGCGCTCTATCAGGTATTCATCCCGATGCCATTGCCCGCAAGAATGTGGCCTCTGCATGTCGTGCTCCTGGGCTTCGCCGCCCTGACCCTGCTCGCCTATGTGGTGAGCCTGCTGGCGACGCGGGAGCCATGAGGTGAGTATCGCGGTCATACCAGGCAGCTGTCATCCTGAGCGGAGCAGACAGATTCTAAGGACCCCTACTCCCGCCGGAATCCAAAATCGCGCGATGATTCACCCTTCGAGATCCGGCGTTTTCTTGTGCCACTCCGTAGCCTGCTCATATGCGTGCGCCACATGCAGAATATCCGGCTTCCACGGAGCCGTCGCCAGTTGCAGCCCAATCGGCATGCCATCCTTCGTGAACCCGCAAGGAATCGAGATCGCCGGAATGCCCCAAACATTAAACGGCCGCGTGTTGCGCAGCATAACGAGCTCCATCGGCCGAAGCTTCTCCGGATTCTCTTTCAACGCGGCAATCGATGGCGGAGGAATCGGAACGGTAGGCGTGAGCAGTACATCGATTTCGTCAAACACTTTCCCAATCGCCGCCCGGCTCGCTGCCAGCTCCTGCCGGGCGCGCTCCACCTCCGCGTCCGGCAAATTTTCACCCGACTTGATCCTCGCCAGCGTGGCAGGCTGATAAAGCTCAGGCGAGCGCGCGACAAAATCCTTGTGATAAGCGTACGCCTCGGCGCTAGCAAGAGTACGGTCCGTAGAAACCTCAATCCTCACTTCATCGCGGATCTCGCAGCCCAATTCGCGAAAGACGGCAATCGCCTTCCCGACCGCCGCGCCCACCTCCGGGTCGAGTTCGTCGAAAAAGAATGCGCGCGGAATGCCGATGCGCAATGGGGGCAATAGCTCGTCAAGGTCGCACGTATAGTCGGTGATCGGCACGTCGGCGGTGGTCGCGTCATCCGGATCGTGTCCCGCCAGAACCTGCCCCACAAGTCCTGCATCACACACGCAATTCGTGATCGCCCCAACGTGGTCGTAAGACTGTGAAAGCGGAATCACGCCGAGCGTGCTCACGCGCCCGAACGTCGGCTTCAGCCCGACCACTCCACAATAGGCTGCCGGCAGCCGGACCGAACCCGCCGTGTCAGTTCCAATGGCGGCGTAACCGAGTCCGGCCGCAACGCTGGCGGCAGAACCGCCCGACGATCCTCCGGCAATCCGCGAAGTGTCCCACGGATTATGGACTTCTCCGAAGTAGCTGATCATCGAGCTGCCGCCATAAGCGAACTCATGCAGGTTCTGCTTGCCCAGAATGACCGCGCCCGCAGCGCGCAGCCGGCGGACCACTTCCGCATCTTCGGCGGGGGTGCGATTCTTGAACAGCGCGCTCCCCGCGGTCGTTCGCGCGTCCGCGGTGTCGATGATGTCCTTAAGACCGATTGGAATTCCGTGCAGCGGGCCGCGATATTGTCCTCTGAAGATTTCCTGCTCGGCCCTCCTCGCCTGGTCGAGCGCCGATTCGGCCAGAACGGTAATGAACGCGTTGAGCTTCGGATTTAATCTCTCAATGCGGGCCAGGCAATCGCGCGTCAGCTCGGCAGGCGAAATTTCACGCGCTCGGATTCCGCGACACAGGCTTTTAATCGTCGGGTTCACAAATCCCTCACGCCCCAGGGTGTGATCGTGCTTTCTCCGCGGCGCGCCTCGCAAACCATTTGACCACAAAATAAACCACCGGCCCCGCGGCGAGTGCCCATGGTCCCCAGCGCAGTGCCATCGGGTCGCTATACCGCAGGGTGATGTAGGTCATCGCAAGCGGCGGAACGATCACATACACGAGGCCGAGATTCCCCCCTGGAATCCGGAATGGCCGCGCGAGGTTGGGATATTTGCGCCTTATGCCCCACGCCGACAACACAGTCATCACCGTGGTCGCGGCACGCAGCCATACGTAGATGCTGATCAAATCGCCCAGCGTGTGCAAAGCGAGCGAGGCGTAGATCGCCCCCGAAATAAGAATGGCGATCCATGGCGTGCCGTAACGCGGATGCCTGCCCGTGAGAAACGGCGGCAGATAGCCATCTTCGGCCAGTACGAACGGCATGCGCGTCGTGGTCAGCACGGTGCTGTTCAGCAGCGCCACGGTGCCCACCATGGCTGCGATCGTCATCAGGCTGCCCAACCACGGCCCGCCGATCAATTGCGCCGCAGTCGAGAAATAACCGTCCTTCCATTCCTGCCAATGTCCCACCGAGGCGAGCGCCGCGAACGTCGGCAGAAAAAACGTCGCGAGGGATAGCGGCACAACCATGGCCAGCGCGCGCGGATAAGTGCGTTGCGGATTTTCGACTTCTTCGGCGACCGACGAAAGCTGCTCGTAGCCTGAGTACAGCCAGATTCCCAGCGCCAGCCCCACCCCAAACACGTCGCGGAACGGCCGGTTCGGCGGCACCAGCGGCACAAACGGATTGTGATGCCACCTAGCCAGCCCGAGGACGACCATCGCGATAACCGGCACGAAAATGAAAATCTCGAACGCGGTCGCGGCCTTGCCCACCATCTGAATGCCTCGGACATTCAGCCACATGACAAACGCGATCAGCGCAAACGAAACCAGCCAGTGTTCCAATCCGCTCATTTTCGGGAAGCAATAGTTGGCCAGGTAGTCGGTGAAAAGCACAGCGTAGGACCCGCCCAGCAGAAAGGATGCCGACCAGTTCCACCAGCCGGCAAGAAAGCCCCAGAAGTCCCCGAATGCGGCGCGGCTCCAGCGATAGAAGCCGCCCTCCACCGGCATCGCGGTGGTGAGCTCAGCCGAAACCAGCGAAACCGGAATGCACCAGACCAGCGGGAGCAGCGCCAAATAAAGCAGCGTCATGCCCGGGCCGCTGGTGGAGACCATTGCCTCGAGGCCAAAGGGGCCGCCGGTCGTGTAGGAGTACATTACAAAGACGAAGTAGAACAGGCTCGCCTTGCGGACCGCAGGTCCCGCCGATGCTGTGGTGATGGCGCTCACGAATGGGGCAGTGTCACGATAGCTTACCCGAGCAAACCCAAAAGGGGGAAATTATGCGACCGAAATTATGCGCCAATCCCAAGAGGTAGACGAGGGGAAATCTTTCCTTGCTCCAGATCAAGCAACATGCGCTTGATATCGAGCCCGCCGCCATAGCCGCACAGCGAACCGCCCGACGCGATCACGCGATGGCAGGGAACCACGATGGCGACCGGATTCCGGTTGTTCGACATGCCGACCGCACGAAAAGCTTGCGGATGCCCGATGGCGCGCGCGACATCGGCGTAGCTGCGGGTCTCGCCATAAGGGATTTCGAGCAACGCCCGCCAGCATGCCAGCTGAAAATCCGTGCCGCGCAGGTCAAGGGGAGTCGAAAACTCGCGCCGCTCGCCCGCAAAATATTCGTTCAGCTCGCGAAGATAGGGGGCAAGCGCCTGCTTCGACTCGCGCAGCTCGATTGCTTTCGAGTCTATCTTCATCGCACGCCCTTCAAACTCCAGCCGCACCAGTCCTTTCGCCGACGCGGCCAGAAAAAGCGGGCCAACCGGCGAGGAACTGCGAATGAACGATAGAGTTTCCATGAAGCGAATTGCCCCAAAAACGATAACGCGCTGCCAGCATAGCACGCGGTGGCCTTGACTATCACC
>Ga0224557_1001403_pt1 | contig 23370 bp, 20 predicted proteins | sample 714S31014metaG_FD_180677 | JGI IMG/M metagenome (GOLD analysis project Ga0224557, IMG submission 180677) | Peat soil microbial communities from Stordalen Mire, Sweden - 717 S3 10-14 | ecosystem: Environmental > Terrestrial > Soil > Wetlands > Peat | place: Sweden: Norrbotten County, Stordalen... | reverse complement strand
CGAGTTCGTCCAGATCATCCATTTCAAGATCCGGATCTCGGGGAGCGAGATATTTTGTATTCTCCAGGCGATCAAGATAGTCGCGGATATCCTCGGCTGTAAAAAGCCGCCGGATCTCCCTGATAAAGTCCGGCACCTCCGCTGCGAACAGGGGATCCCGCTCTGCTGCCCACAGGAAGGTGAAGAGCTTCTCGCCGATCAGATAGCCCAGAGCGTCCTGTGGGCCGAAGTGGTCACGGATATCTTCCGTAGCAGCGCACTGGGCTACCCAGATTTTATGGAACTCCGTAGTCGAACTGCTCATGATCAAGTCCTTTCGTCCAGGATACGTCGCACGGAGGTGCGTCCGATTTGCAGACGCCGGGCGATCTCGGATTTGCTGAGGCCGGCGCGGCGTAGTTTGCGGATTTGGTTGGTGTGCTGAGCCGCGGTTGCGGGCCTGCCGAGGCGTTTGCCGTTCTGCCGGGCATGAGCGAGTCCAGCCCGTACACGTTCCCCCAGGATCTCGCGTTCGAAGGCGGCGAAGACGGCCAGCAGCCCGGCCATCGCACGACCGGCTGGTGTGGTCAGATCCAGCGCTTCGGTAAGCGACACGAAGCCGACGCCGAGATGCTCCAGTTCCTGCAGGGTGGCGAGCAGATCGGTGACCGATCTCCCCCAGCGATCCAGCCGCCACACCAGCACAGCGTCGATCTCCCGGCGCCGTGCAGCTTCCAGCAGCTTCTCCCGCAGTTGCCGCTGCGATGCTCCAGAGCCGACCTCTTTCACCTGCATCGCGATGGTCCAGCCGCGCCGGGCAGCGTACTCGCGCATGGCGCGATTCTGCATGGGGAGCGTTTGCTGGTCAAGAGTGGAGACGCGAGCATAAAGGCCGGCGCGAACCGTATTGGAGGATTTTTGCCCCTGGCCAAAAACCCTCCCGGATTTCTTGATGCCAGACCCTTGTTTTATGGGCATTTCACCAAGCTCCCTGCGCGTGGCCGAAGACGATCCTTTCCGGCCATGTGGGATTCATCATAACTCTGCCGAATCGGGATGGGGGATAGTCCGCGCCAGAGTCTTGCGATAGTTCCAGGGCATCCATTCCGTTGGACAGGCGGCCAGTTCCTGGGAGTGGCGTTGCAGCTCGACCAGGTAGTCGAAGGAGTTGGCGCCACACAACTGGCAGGTGTGGATCAGGCTCATGAACAGATCGCCGACCTGCGCGCCGTGCAGGGTGCGGTAGAACAGTGCGTTCTTTCGATGAAGGATCGCTCGCTTCAGTGATCTCTCGACGATGTTGCTATCAAGTGGAGCTCCGGCTTTGCGCAGGAACAACGTCAAGGGCTGCCAGTGCCGCAGCAGATACCGGATCGCCTGCCCAAGCCCCGAGTTGGGCTCCGTCTTTCGCTCGTTCAACTGGGCTTCCAGCCACGCGTGCAGCATATCCATCACCGGCTGGCTGCGTTCCTGATGAAGTCGCAGCCGCGCGTCCTCAGTCAGACCGAGCTCGCGCGCTTCGGCATCGTGGCCATACACCTGGCCCAGCATCTCCAGCACGTAGCGGCATTCGCTGGGGAAGTTATCCGCTATGTCCACGAACTGCCTGCGTCCGTGCGCAAGGCAGTTAGCCAGCAGGATCTTCACGCCTGAAGGCAACTTCGGAACATTGCGCGACAACGCGTCGCACATCTGAATCGGACTCGGCAGCTCCGCGCTGCGCTTCTTCAGCACCTCGGCGAGGTTCTCCCCAGCATGACTGCCGCCGGTGAAGTAAAGCGCGATCTTCCGACCCTGGTCGACAGATACGATGCCGCTGGTGAACACACCCGTGCGCTCGTCCCTGGGGTCGCGCTTCAGCATCAGCACGCGCATGCCGGTGTCGTCGTTATAGACTACCGAGCCCTGAGCCGCCTGCCGGATCAACTCATCCCGCGCCGGCCTGATCACCTGCGCTTTCTCCTCTACGATCTCCCACTGTGTAGCCGCCGGCAGCGGGATACCCAGCTGCGCTTCCAGTTGTTCCAGCCGGTAGAACGGCGTTCCCGCCCCATATTTGAGCTGGGCGATCATCGCTGCCGCGGTTTCATCGTACTTCTCCGGCCCCACTCCTTCCGGCTCCTGTGCCGTAAACACCTGCCCGCAGGCGCCGCAGCGCAACCGCTCCAGTGAGTAAACCGTAGCCGCCAGCGGCGCCTGACCCACGATCCGCACCAGCACCTTCGGCTCTTTCTGGCCGTACACGTTGCCTTTGCCGCACGCCGGGCAGCGGTCTCCGTGGGTCAGGTTCTGGTGCTTGATATCTACCTTTCGGGCACCGCTGAACGCCTCTGCTCCATTACGCCCGTGCCCGGGCGGCGCTGGCTTATTGTCCCCCGGTTGTTTTGAGTCTTCCTGCTTCCCAAGCACCTCGCTGGTCTTCTCCGTATTGCGCGTCCGTACCAGCATTGCAGCCAAGGCATGCAACGTGTCTTTGAGCTTGCCGTGATCGGCCTCGCTCAACGGAGCCTCTCGTGCTCCATCCAGCACCCGGTCCAGTTCCTCCAGGTTCACATCGATGCGGCGCCTGGCCTTCTTCATGCCACTCCCCCCAGAAGTTCACGAAAACGCTTCGTCAACGGATAACCCAGAACCTCCTTTATCGACCGGTTCGGGATGTAACTGTTCGATTGTTTACCTCGTCCCGTCGTCCTGCCCATCGCCACCCAGTTGGCCGCACGGTAACAGGTGCCGCGGAACCGCTCCGGATCGATGAACGTCTCCAGGAAGTAAAGCGGATGACCGTACATCTGCTGCCAGTCGTCGGAGATCCGCGCCGCCATCCGGCCCAGGATATGCGACGCCAGATGCTCGACCCGCACCCACGGCAGGATCAGGAAGCGCGTGTTGTACGCGATGAAGCGGATCTGGCTGCGCCGCGCCGCGGCATCCCAGCCGATGTAGCGGTCGCGGCTGCCAAGATGACGCGGAGCCGATGACCAGGCCAGGCACGCGATAGGACGGCCTTCAGCCCATACAAGATATTTCAGGTGCTCTCCCACCGGCTGTTCATAGCCGAGATAGTGATGCTCCTCCATCAGACTGTTGAACAGCGGCTCCCGCACGGTGCGCCGCACCTGCTCGAACTCGAGCGGCTGCAGTTTGCGCAACCGATCTTCGAGGGGAGTCATATCGATCAGCACCGCTTCAGGACGGGCTCTGTGTGCCAGCGGATTATGCCGAACATGACTGACCGGAGGAAGCGTAATCTGGCCGGCCCGCTCCAGCATCAGCAGCATGCCGCGGCACACCATGTCGCGCAAAGCGCCATTCGCCTGCTGCCACTGCCAGGCTTCACATACTCGGACCGACAGCTTGCGGCGGCTTTCCTTCGGATACTGCTCGATCAACGTGCGTATATAAAGGATGTCTTCCTCTTCGATCGCACGCCCGCGATATCGGAACTCAGCCATTGCACAGCAGTATGAAACAACTCTTCTTGGAACGCAAGGGGTAAGGATGACTTTTTTGATCCTTACTTCAGCACGCTCACTCGCCGCCACATCGGCGCGGCGCGGACGCGCGACACATCTCCGGCCACCATCAGCAACTGCGCTTCGTAAGCCTCCAGCGCCTTGGCCGGTGAGGTCGATTCCGGCCACCACGCGAACCTTCCCTGGGAAAGACGCTTTTGCGCAAGCCAATATCCCTGGCCGTCATAATTGAGGAGCCGAATCGACGTTCCTCTTCGGCTCCGGAAAACGAACACACAGCCGGTGATTGGGTCTTCAGAGAGCTTCTCCTGGCAAACGCGGACCAGGGAATCTATCCCTTTCCTTCCGTCCACCGACTCGATCGCCACCAGCACGCGCATCTGCGCCGTGATATGGATCATCGTTCCGATTCCCGCCAGCCACGGAAAAGGCTTGCCCAGTCAGGTGTCGAGGAGCCTTTCCACTGAATGCGCATCTTGCTTCCGACCGACGACTCGAACTCGATCACGCACTCCGCCATCGTCGCCGGATGCGCAGCGATCAGTTCGACGAATGCCGGCGCAGTCGCCTTCTTTCCCGCCACCGAAACTCCCGCAAGCCGCCTCTTCAGTCCCATATAGTCCAGCCCCAGAGGTCGGGCAACCGGATGAAGACCGTGTTCCCGCGCCAGCTCCACCGCAGCCTGCCAAAGCGTCTCAGGCAGCCGGGTCCGATGCGGCTGAATGCTGCGAAACTGATCCAGTTGGCGTTGTAATTGCAGAATTGGATCGGGAACGGGTAATGCACTCTTGCTGTTCATTATCGGCCGACCTCAGCGGCTGATTGAACGTAGCAAGGTGACCCAGACGGCGTCACGCACCCTTCCCGAAAACTCACAAAGCTGCCCGAAGATCTCGTGAAAACGCTGGCAAGGAAGCTGGTGAGCAATCACGGCATAATCCAGATGCACTTCCGTTCTCTGGGAATCGGCGAAATTACGCGCCAGCTACAAGAGCCGGTCGCAATGAATGGTCAGGTCGTAGTGGATGGTTCCGCGCCGAACATCTTGCGGTCGAAGGATGGTCACGGGATTATCTACGACGGACGACAGGACTGGGCAATGTGGAATGCCTGGGCAAACGGCGATTTCACGGAAGCGGACGCAATGCTGGCGACGCGCTGGCGCGAGCAAGCAGCGACGATCGATCTGGATGGGATCACCTCGGAGTGGAAGGCATTCTGCGACGAATACATGCAGGGAGCGCGTTCCATTCAAGATGTCATTGATCGCGTCGATGCGTTGATCGCCCAACCAGGCCAGCAGAGCAATCTTCTGGGCATGGTGTATCACTTTCTGGAAGCACCGCCGGCGGCTCAACTGATGAGCAGCTTGTTGTTCGCAACGGGTTCCTTGACGGATGTGCGTGCCTGGGCACCTTACGCGACTTCAATCGCTCGCCTCGGCATCGTGTTCTGCTGCTGCCTGACCTTGAGGTACATCACATGGAGACCGACCAACGTGCTCGATCTCCAGTATCTCTTCTATGCTCCTTTTGGCATGGTGTTTGTGTCTCACGACCGTCTGCACCAGCAGCTATGGCCAGCCACGACGACCGGAGCGGAGTTTGCGTGGGGAGCCGATCTGAAAGCTGACTTGAAGCGGCATGTGGCGGCTCGTAAAGCGGCCAGCGAAGCTCGGGAAGATGGGCAGCCTTGGAAATCGTATGCGGAGGCTTTCACTCCGGAAACGTCCTTGATTGCTCGTTTGCACTCGAAATATCTCAAGCCTCGGACAGGCGAGACCTCTGGTCCAACGGGGGATTTCGAGCTGCTGCCGGAAGACGTGAAGCGCAACTTTCTTGAAGCTATCGAGCTGATCGATGAACAGGATCGGCTGCGAGGAGGCAAACCTGGCCATCGATCCTGAAGTGCTATCGCGGCTGAACTCGATTGTCACGTCTTACTTTCTGGAGTCGGGCGACTTCAACGGCATCCCTGCGGCTGATCTTCCACGGCGAGCGGGGTTCCCGGATGCTCAGACGAGGCAGGTCTTGGAGACAGGCCTGAATAGCGGTGTCGTGGAGCTTTCCTTCGCGAGCAAGACGGGCAATCCGCATATCAAGAGGCTTCCGGTGGAGCCAGTCGAAACGCAGCGCGCTCTGTTGGCAACGGAAGATATCGCTGGAATTTGCGTCTATCCGAGTCCGGCTTCCACGTCGACCGTGATTAGCCAGACCTACGACGACAGGCCATACACCAAGCGCCTAGCGCTCGTCGAAGCGCAACTCGTGCCCGTATTCTTTGAGTTGATCGTCCTGGAACGTTATTTCCGCGATCCCCGTTTCGAGTGCTGGTTTGGCGATAGTAACGGCAATATCTCGATTGGCGATAAAGCGTACTTGTCGGACGATACGCCAGAAAAGGACAAAATATCGTTCAAGTTCGGTATCGGCTACGACCCCAAGCGGACGCGTGTCGTCGCGGTTTTCCTCTATGAGCTGGCGGCGCTTTCACCCGAGCATCAGCAAGCATTCCGTTCTTATGAAGTGAAAGAGCCGTGCGTCATGAACAGCGACTTTGAACGGGCGATGATATGGGGACTCTGGGGAGAATACGAGTCGGTCTACAACGCTTTCATTCAGGAACAGGTCGAAATTAACCGACTCTGCGCGCTGATCGGCAAACCAGCCCTCTTCAGACAAACCTTCGAAGATCATGAGCGCCCCTTGGGCTTTAGCCCAATGCTCCGTGCGACTGGTCGCGATTATCAGGAGTTCGTTCACCTTCTCGACAAAATGCTGTCTGACAACATCAATCGCGAGTTCTTCCGCGACGATATCCTGCTGGAAGAAGAGGTACAGCGGAAGGATGGAAGAATCGAAGTACGTGCTCTCAACACGATCACGCTGCTGGAACGATGGTTTAGCGAACGCTACCGCACTTCCGATGGTGAAGATGTAGCCAAGACGATCGTGTCCAGTTTGCGTGCCGTACGGAAAGCAAGACAACCGGCTGCCCACGCGGTGCAAGGAAACGTCTACGATCCCACATTACCGGGGCTACAGGACCGAATCCTGGGTGAAGCAAAGCAGGGATTAACCTTGATCCGCTGGGCTTTGACTTCACACCCGCGCGCCAAGGCCTACGAAGCTCCCGAATGGCTCGACGGCGACAAGATCGTATTTTTCTGATGGTAAGATAAGGGCGTAACTCGCCCTTAGATGGTCAGCTCTCGGGCTCCAAAGACGAGCTGATCCAAGCCAGACGGTGGCTTGGTCCAAAAGGAGGCCCTAATGCCTCTGCAGCAGTCATCTCGCGTCCCTTCACCGCTCGGTCCACCCTCCGATGTCAACGTTGGCCCACTGACGCGCTCGCTGATTGCGGGTGCGAAGTGGCAGGGGCACGATGCCTTTCCGGCATGGCAGAACTGGGCCGATGATGTCGAGTCGGTCATGGAGTTTCTTGCCAACAACAATCGCTTCGACCATTTCCGCGATCTGATCCACAAGACGCGCACCGCACAGCACCGGGACGCGATGCTCGCCGAGGCACGCGGTGGCTTCTACCTGCATCGCCACGGCTTCAAGGTTCTAGAGTGGGAACCGCTAGGAGAAGGCACTGCGCGGGGCGAAGCAGTAGTGCAGTTGGGCAAGTCTCCAGCGATCTTCGTCGAGGTGAAGCAGCCGAGCTGGCAGGGTGAACGTCTTCCTCTGATGATCGCGGACCAGCGGCGGCTTTCGCCGGAAGACCGAGCTGCGAGGTTGGCACGGATGAAGCAGCCCCGCTTTCTTTCGAATGTCTGCGAGGGCGGAGCCGTCGGCTCGCACCATTTTTCGATGAGCGTGGTACGGCGCAACGCCCTGCACAAGTTCTCCGCAGGTCAACCTAACCTAGTCATCGTCGTCGATGAGTGCAACGTCACGCCGGTGGGCCTGCCATCGCTCGCGCACTATGTGCAGAGCGAGTTCCTTCAGCCTGCTCACGATCCGAACGATCCCGAGGACCGATACACCTATGAGCGGCTGGGAGGTGTTCTGTTCCTGAATACGGTCTCGTTCGGAGTCGATGTGGAGTACAACGTAGAGTTCGTTGAGAACCCCAATGTGATCGCTCCGTGCGCTTTACCGAAAGAGGTCGTCTCCATTTTTGAAACGCTGACGGCGGACACAGATCGCCGGGAAGAGCTGCGTTACGCGGGCTCGAACAGTTTCTTCCGTACCCTCATGAATCGTGACGCGTCGAGCACGCAGACGGCAGTATAAGCGCATGGCGCTTCGTCTGTCCGATGCAGATTTGGGCGCAAACTTACACGCCCGGAGAGAGCAAGCTTTCTTCGTGCCACTCAAAACGGCCGAAGGCGCGGAGTACAACCAGTGCCACGAAAGCGCCGAAGCACACGTGGCGCGTCATGCGGGCTGCCAGGTAGTCCGGGGCTGGCTCATTGAAGACTTTGTTGGCTTCACGTACTTCAATGCGCACACCGTAGTGCGAGACTCGCTCGGTGAACTGTTTGACCCAACCCCAATGAGGCAGCGCTGCCTCTTCATCCTTCATGAAGGAGATGAGGCCGATTTTGCTGTGCAGCGGCAAAATCGTCCGCGGGTACAGTATCCAGTTCTTGAACCGGACTGGGATTCCTTAGGTGCTCCAATCAACGAAGAAACGGCGTTGGATGTTCTCGCTTCAACGCCCCGCTCCGGACGCGGGTCGCCGCAGCGCAGTTTTATAAGTATTTTCGTAGCGGCCTGGCTCATACGTTCTGCATCGAGTGGGGCGGGTTACAGCATCGCGAAGAAATCGGCGAGCCCGTTGCAGGATACCTCTTCGCCACGACACAGGGACCGGCCGGCCAACATGGCCTGGGTGTCATTCCGAGGGACTTTGTGCAGGACTTCGAGCGGGCGTGCGAAGCCACTCTCGATGCGTTAGCGAACGCCCCGGATGGGGACGCCTTGAGAGAGTCCTTTGACCGGGCCTTCAATCGAGTCTTCCTGTTGAAGAACCGGCCACCGCTCCCGTAGAGAGCGAAGTCACCAAAGACGCAACTGAAGGGTGAGGAGGTCTACTCTTCGCCCGGGAATCGCTTGCGGACCGTGTCGAGGATATTCTTGGCGAGTTGCACGCTGTTTGCGACGGCTGCCATTAGCCTTGGCGAGCGCCCGGAGATATCTTCTTCCCGCGCGAGACGAACGGCAGCAATGATGGAAGCGGCGATGACGAGCGTAGGCGCGTAACGATGGTGCGGAACCGGGGAAGTTGGTGGGACCGGTGCCGGGAAGGGTCCAAGGAAGAATTGGGCGGCAAGATACTGGCGGACGTCGCTGCAGGAAGAACATTTCACGACCTCATTGGAGCTGAAGCGCACGATGGGCACACATGGTGTCAAAGCACGGCCGAGCGTCAGTCGGCGACATGCTCCACAGACGACGAGCCAATGCAAGTATGGCGGCACGTTGTTCTGCCCAAGGTCGCACTCGTCCAGTTGTTCCACCACCCAACCATAAGCGAAATAAAAGCGAATATCAAGCAAAGCAGCCGTGCCAGTGAAAGTAGTCCCTCTCACTGCTATGGGAAGGAGAACACCTCAAAAATGCTCCAACATAGAGAGTTAGCCGCACCAGGTTCGGTAATGGGAACGGGGATCGAGAGCCTGGACCCAGACGCACCTTTGGATCTGTCGAAGTACGCCACGGCGGAGCTAAAGCTTGCGGTCGATCTCGACCACTACGCGGTCAGGGACGAAGCCTATCGCCGTTCCGAGAGGCTCGTAAAGCGCCTGGCAACCGCAGAAAAACGCGTCTCGGATCTTCACCAGGAATTGAAGGAATGTGGACTCGCCATCGACGCCGCAGGCAAACAGGCCACGGCCGAGCAGAATAGGACCGCGCCGAATGCCTAACTGGAAGTTCGATGATGGCGGAAGGACAAAAGCCGGGTATAAAGGCTTTGCCGGCGACTGTGTTTGCCGCGCTATCGCCATCGCGACTGGAATTCCCTACCGCGACGTCTACGACGCCATCAACCAGGAAGCCCAGACCGAAAAATTGACCAAAAGACGTGGAAAGAGGTCAAGCGCACGAACTGGCGTGCACAAGCCCACCACCCGCCGCTACTTGGCCTCGCTTGGGTGGACCTGGGTGCCAACCATGCGCATTGGCTCCGGGTGTACCGTCCACCTGCGCGCCGGGGAACTACCATCAGGCCGCTTGATCGTGTCGGTTTCGCGTCACGTAGTGGCGGTGATTGACGGAACGATCCACGACACCCACGATTCGAGTCGAGACGGCACGCGCTGCGTCTACGGCTACTTCCAAAAACGCCCAGCGTAGCTCTCATTATCGTCAAGCCAGCCCGGAGGCCATATCCGGGCATTTTTGCGTTACGAGGAGTTCCAAGCATGACCCCAATCCAAGAACGGGCTGGCTGCCTATGGCAGTCCGCAGATCCTGCTGATATTTGGCTCAACGAGTCGGGGCCTCAGTCCCCGAAGGTCGTCACCTGTCAGACGCCCCAAGGTGGTATAGCGATTGTCCGGGTGGAAGACCTGAATTTCATTGGCGCCGGACTGTTCGGCACGGGTCGGCCATGTCTCGGAGGCTCTGCAAAGTGGACGGGAAACGCGTATAGGTATGGCGTCTACACCAGCCACAAGCCCTACAGCGGCCCCGTAATCGTCATCCTCCAATCTTCTGGTGGCGGCATGGTCGGACTCCAGTTTGACTTCAGAACCAGCGAGGAAACGTGGCACCACCTCGCGACGACGTCGAGCCCGGAGATGCTCTGGAACTTCTGCCATGAGCTGTTTGAGTTGCATCGGGAAGCCCTCGAAGGGCAGAAACGAACGGTGTTCGCGGCTTTCGTTGAGGGCCGGCTGAAGAAATCGAAGCGAAAGGGTCACTATCAAGTGACGATGGTGCCGCAAGCGGCATGAATGTCTATGGCCTCTCAGGCTGCTTCATCCTTTTAGTCATGGTTCCGCTCGCGGCCGTACTGCACGAGCGGAGCCTTCGGCGCAACGGCTATGCGGAGGACATCGATGGCACAATTCAAGGGAATCGTCGGCTACCACGTCACGATAAGTCGAAGTGTTCACCGGATCGTACGGAATGGATTAGTCCCGACCCACGGCCTCCGGTCCCGAACGCAGGGCGAGTCGCGTAGGGTCTTCAGATATTGCTGGACCTATCATCACAAATATTGATTAGCCAGTGATGAGATGAGACTGTCCACAGGTGACCCATAGAGATTATCCGGCTGCTCCCTTCGCAAACGCTTTCACGGACCGAACCGCCGGCCTCGGAATTGCGCGCTCCCTTCGTTCCCGAGCGAGGAAGACATCCGCAGATAGTTTAAATCGGGCACTCAATCGTCTCAGTTGGTCCAGGGTGAGTTTGCGCTTTCCGGCCAGAAACATCGAAACTGCGCTCTCCGACCCGAATTGTGGAATCAGATCTCGTTGCGTAAGGCCCTGTTGTTCGATCAGAAATCGCACACCGAAACTGGATCGGCGGCAGCAATCGGGTAGTACTTCTGTTCGTAACGCTCCACCAGCAATGTAAGCAACTCAATGGCTTCCTCTTCCGATGGCGTTGGTTCTGGCAGGGCCGTCAGGCGAAACAAGGCGTCCGTATAGGCTTGATTGACCCGTTTGAAACACCACAAGTGCATTAGAAACCGCGCCCTCCATCCCGGAAGGCTCGCCAAAGCATGGGTTGTATCCGATGAAAACAGGACGTTGAGAGAGTCCAACCGCGCTGTTCCAATAAGGTGTGGGTTAAGAAACACGCCACTTGCAGAAAAGCGTTAGTGGCCTACTGCTCTCTCGCACAGAACTCATTACAAATCTGTGACATACAAACAAATCCTTGCGGTACGTCGCTTTAGAGATAGACTGATGATCTCTCCAAGAGGACATTATCCGCGTGGCCGGGCCTGGTGAAATTACGGTGCTTCTCCGCGAGTGGGGCGACGGGAAACCTGGCGCCACCGACCATCTTTTTGAGCTCGTCTATCCACAATTGCGAAGCATTGCAGGTGCCCTGTTTCGTGGGGAACGTCCTGAAAATCTCCTGCAGCCCACTAGCGTTGTGAATGAGTTGTTTCTCAAACTCGTTCGGCAACGCAATCTTCGTTTCGAAGATCGCGAGCACTTTTACAGTCTTTCCGCCCGCATCATGCGGCGGGTTCTGGTCGATCATGCACGCTCGGAACGAAGACAAAAGCGTGATGGCGGAGTATCTATTCCCCTGGACGAAGGCTTGGCTTGGGTCGATGCGAAACAGGCAGAGATGATCGACCTGGACCGAGTACTGGCGGAACTTGAGGAGTTGGATCAGCGCAAGTGTCGGATGGTCGAACTTCGCTTCTTCATGGGGTTTACGGTAGAAGAAACCGCAGAACTGCTGAGTATTTCCAAAGCTAGCGTCGACCGCGATCTCAGATTTGTGCGGGGCTGGCTTTATGACCGCCTTCATACGGCGTGACGCACTTTTCTGCTATTTCGCGCCAACAAGGTGGGCGGACGAAGAATGAGACGAGATGCAGATATATGGGACGAGTTGCAAACTCTGTTCCACCTGGCTGAGGCTACACCTGAGCTGGACCGTGAACGGGTGCTGGCAGAAAACTGTTCCGACCCCGAGCTTCTTCGCCGAGTCATGACCATCTTTCGCGCGGCCCACGTTGAGGTGGAGGTGGAACAGACCCAACCCTGGAGCGGATCGATTTTGAGCAATAGGATCGGCCCGTACACAATCATTCGGCATCTTGGGACGGGGGGCCTGGGATCCGTTTATCTGGTGGAACGAATGGTGGGCGGTGTTGTGCAGCGGTCAGCTCTGAAGGTCCTGGCGCCGCACGCGGCAGGACCGGCCTTCATCGAGCGATTCCACCGGGAGCAGCATATTCTGGCCTCGCTCGAACATCCCAACATTACGCGCATGCGGGATGCAGGACTCGGCGACGATGGCCAGCCCTATCTGGTGATGGAATTCGTTGATGGCATCCACCTGGATACATATTGCGATGATAGAGTTCTCGGAATTCCGGAACGGCTGGAGATATTTTCCCAAGTCTGTGATGCCGTTGCATACGCCCACCGCAACCTGGTGGTTCATCTCGACCTAAAGCCTTCCAACATACTGGTGACAGCCGACGGGATGGTGAAGCTGCTGGATTTTGGCACATCAAAGTTGATCCAGCCAGACAGCCTCTTGACGACGACGATTACGGCAACGCCCGCCTACGCCAGCCCTGAACAATTGCGTAACGACCCTGTGACGACGGCATGCGACATCTATTCGCTCGGAGCAGTTCTGTTTGAACTGCTCTCTGGGCGCCGCCCCAATGACAAGGCGTCGATCGCCATCATGATCGAACGCGCTATGAAAGAGCAGGAACCCGAGAGCCTGCAACTCGCGGTTACGGAAGAGGCGGCAGCCAATCGGGGATTGACAGCAAGCCGGCTGCGCACAGTCCTTGGTGGTGACCTTGCAACCATCGTGGCGAAGTGCCTGAGTCCGCGTCCGGGAGATCGGTATCCGTCGCTGGATGCGCTCGCCGGGGACATACAGCGCTTTATGGATGGCAGGCCGGTGTTGGTGCGTCCCCAGACAAGGTTCTACAGAATTGGCAAGTTCGTACGCCGCAATCGGAAAGCGGTCATAGTGGGCGTATTGGTGAATGTGGCGATCGTGGCAACCCTCGGTTATGCGGCGTGGAGACAGCAACAAGCAATCCGCGAAGGACAACGCGCGCTTCGAATGCAGACTTTCATGTATCGGCTCTTCAAGCTGGCGAACTCGAATTACACGGGGAAGCCTGCGGTGACTGTTCCGGAGTTTCTTGAACTCGGAGTGAAGATTCTGCCGGACTATATCAAGGATCCTGCAGATCTGCGCGAGGCGCAATTGAGTCTCGCCGAGTCCATGTTTGAGAACGGGGATATGAAGAATGCCCAGAAAGTGTTTTCAGATGTTATCGCAAGTGCAAAAACTGCAGGAGATGTTGGAGCAGAGGCTGAGGCCGAAGCATTCTCCGGGAACATCGCCTACCAGCAAGGGCCGATGGATCTGGGCGAGAAGCTCACGGCCCACGCGTTGGAGTTGTCGAAGAAACCCGGCGTTTCACCGGCAGTTCGTGCCTGGAGCGCAATTTACTATGCCTGGAACCGCGAGAACAATGGATTTCATAGCGACGAGAACCTGCGCCTGCTGGAGTTCGCTGTAAAGGAATCTCGCGATTATCACCTGCCCCCGCACGAAACTGCTGAGGCGCTTGACAACCTCGGTGCCGGCTACGACATGCACGGACGAACGGCCGAGGCTGAAGCAGCTTATACCCAGGCGCTTGAAGTCTACGGCCAGGATCCATCGGCATTGTGCGATCAATCCGAGATCTATGGCGACCTGGCCTTTATCAAAGACAAGCGTGGCCAGCTTCCTGAAAGCCTCCAGTTGTATCAACGTGCTTACGACGGATACAAGACCTGTTCTGGCGCTGAGAGTCGAGGTGCACTTATCGAGCAAGACTATCTCGCTGGAGCGTTAATCAAGCTCGGTCGGGCGAAAGAGGCTATACCGATTCTGGAAGCATCACTGCCCGCGTGGAGAAGGGTTGCAGGCTCAAGCCCTGATCTCGGAGATCCGTTCTATTTTCTGGTACAGGGTTATCTCGCGACTGGACGCTACCAGGATGCGGAGAAGACAGCGAAGGTGTTGGTGGACTTGCAGACTGGCAAAGTCGCCCCTACCGATCGTCGTTTCGGCATTGCGCATCTGTTTTGGGCGCGGGCGCTGGCCGGACAGAACCGCTATGAGGACGCATTGCCGCACGCCGAGATTGCCGACAAGCTACTCCAGGTTGATGCAAATCCTGGCCCCAACAAATTGGGCGTAGAGGCGCATCAGTTGCTACTTGATATCAAGTCCAGGCTGGCCAGCCAATAGGAAGCCTGTGCTGAAGACAGCTCCCCGAAAAATAAATCAGATAGGTTGACGCAGTTTTGCCGCAGACAGCGCGAACTGTACAGGAGGAGACTCGCCATGAGAGCAAAACTGCACCCTGCATCGCTTCTGTCCTGATTCTCTTTCCAGCCCAAATGTCGCCGGAAATGTTCAGGCGAACTCATTGACTGCGCTTTCCGTTCACATGCCCGCTGCAATGTCACCCCCGGTGACGGCCAATCACGGGGAGTTGCCCTGGCAGCTCCGATAAGGAACAACGATGACTCTCGCCTCGCGTCCTGATGTTCTCAAGCGGCCTTTACCTCTCTGCTTGTATCCCCTGCCGGCATGGCTGTTTCTCGCAGTTCTGGTTCCCGCCGCGCAGTCGCAGGCAACGTATACAGGCACCGTTGACTTCGGCGCTGTCAATGTGGGCGCTGCCAGTGGGCCCCAGACTCTGACCTTCAGCTTCTCTAGTCCCACTGCGCTTAACGTCACTACGCCAGTGCAAGTGTTGACCATGGGAGCCGCAGGCCTAGACTTCAAGAACGCAGGGACTGGAACCTGCGGAGGCAGCACCTATAGCTCATGCACCGTGATTGTGACGTTCTCGCCAACGGCTCCGGGGTTGCGCCTGGGGGCGGTTGTAATCGAAGGTGCCTCTGGAAACGTGCTGACGACCGCCTATATCCATGGCCTCGGCCAGGGGCCGCAGATCGCCTACAACCCGGGTGTTGCAAGTAATGTTGGCATCAGCGCGACCGATCCCCAGGGCGTAGCAGTGGACGGCACAGGCAACGTCTACATCGCGGATAATGGGACTAGTTCCGTGTACAAAGTCACCCCGGGTGGAATTCAAACCACGTTCACAAGTGGGATAACAGGGTTGGACGGGATCACATTGGACGGAGCAGGCAACGTCTATCTTGCGAGTACATCCTCGACGACAATCACGAAGATAACCCCGAGCGGCGCGCAGAGCACAATCGGAAGTGGGCTTTCCTTCCCGGCGGGCATGGCAGCGGATGGTCTTGGCGATATCTTTATCGCCAATGTCGGTGCGAACAACATAGTCGAAGTGACGCCATCGGGCACTCAGACCACACTTGGAACCGGGCTAAATACGCCGGCAGGGGTTGCGGTGGACGCCGCCGGCAACGTCTTCGTCGCGGACACGAGTAATGGCCGAGTCATAAAGATCGCCCCGGGCGGCGCGCAAACAGAAATCGTTGGTCCTCCCTTCGACTTTCCTGAGAGCATTGCCGTTGACGCGGCCGACAATCTATATGTTGCTCTGGCGAACGGAGAGGTCTACCAGATCACTCCAGCACCGCAGGCTGTCAACCTATTGGCGACGCTGTCCTTCCCTGTCGGCGTCGCGGTGGACAGTGTGGGCAATGTCTATGTGGCTCAGGGCAACATTGCAGTTGAGTTGAACCGCAGTACAGCGCCGACAGTTGAATTTCTCGCCACCGACCCGGTCGGATCTCTCAGCACGGACAGCCCGCAGTCCGTCACCATCGACAATATCGGCAATGCCAGCCTTAGCTTCCCTGTGCCGGGTTCGGGAACAAACCCGAGCATTTCGACCGACTTCTCGCTCGGCACTACAACGACCTGCCCAAAGTTGACCACATCGTCGAGCACCGCGGGAACACTGGCGAGCGGGGCCACATGTCTGTATGCGATCGACTTCACTCCAACCACAGCAGGCACCATCAGCGGAGCACTCGTCACAACCGACAACGCACTGAATGTGACCAATGCAACGCAGAGCGTCGCCCTGAACAATAAAGGTGTTCCCGCGCTCATCGCAGCAACCGTGACGGTAAATACCGTGGTTGCAACTGCCACAGGTTCACCGATTCCTGTAACCGCTACGACAGTGCCCGCGGGGTTGGCTGTCACCATTCTGTATGGTCCGTTTGGGGGCACTCCGAACAGTACCGTGGATCCCTCGGCGCCTGGCTTCTATAGCGTAACGGCCACGGTGACGACTCCTGGCTACAGCGGCTCCGGCGCCGGCTATCTCATCATCAACGGCCCACCGCAAACGACACCCACCATCACCTGGGCAACGCCGCCACCCATTACCGTTGGAACAGCGCTGAGTGCTTCGCAGTTGAATGCAATCGCCTCAACTCCGGGAACATTCACCTACAGCATTGCGGCTGGGACAGTCCTAGCCGCCGGGTCATATCCAATCACGGCGAGTTTTACGCCAACCGATACGACCGACTTCACGTCCGCAAGCGCGACCGTCACGCTGGTCGTTCAAGGCAACATACAGGCCATCACTCCCATTAATTTTGGAACGATAAACATTGGGACCACCAGTTCCACTGAGACCGTAACCTTTCAAATTCTGAACGCGGTAACCCTGAACTCCACCGCTCCGGATCAGGTGTTTACGCAGGGGACGGTAGGGCTTGACTTCCACAACACGGGCGCCGGCACATGTGCTGCGGGAGCCTACGCGATAGGTGCCAGTTGCACGGTCACGGTCAACCTTACGCCCGCTACAGCAGGTGCTCGCTCCGGGGCAGTCGTCCTCGTGGACACTTCCGGCAACGCACTCGCTACCGCCTATCTCTATGGGATCGGAGCGGGTCCGCAGATTGCCTACGATCCGGGCGTTCAAAGCGCGTTTGCCAGCGGAGTCGTCTCCGAAGGCGTAACGACGGACACAGCAGGAAATGTCTACATCAACACTGGAAGCTCTGTCGTGAAGGTCGCACCAGGTGGAGCGCAGACTACCGTGGGCACCGGATTCTCCTCGGAGGGTGGAATCGCCGTAGACGGAGCCGGCAACCTGTATGTTGCGGACACCGGCAACAACCGTATCGCGGAGTTCACTGTGACGGGCACCATCCGCAATGTGGGCACTGGCTATAACTTCCCCTACGGCGTTGCTGTTGATGGAGCAGGTAATGTGTACGTCGCGGATACAAAGAACGGCCAGGCTGTCGAAGTTACGGCCGCAGGAGTGCAGAGCACAATCGCGACCGGATTTACGTATCCGGAAGGAATCGCAGTAGACGGCGCGGGCAACGTCTATGTCTCCGACAACCAGGGCGGAGCCGGCATCGTGTTCAAAGTCGCTCCGGGCGGGACTCAGAGCATCGTCACCACGGGCTTGCTGAGTCCCGCCGGCGTCGCCGTCGATGCCGCTGGAAATGTCTTTGTTGCAGGCGCAACCAACCAGACTGTGGCGAAGGTTTCAACTACTGGAGTCAAGACCACGTTTGTCAGTGGCCTCAGTTTTCCGTTCGGCCTGGCGGTCGATTCCGCCGGCGACCTCTTTATCGCGCATGCCACCAGCGCCGCTGGAGTCATTGAAGTCAATCGCAGTACAATTCCCAGTCTGTCGTTCGCGAGCACCAACGTCGGTTCGGTCAGTTCAGATAGCCCGCAAGCTGTCACCGTCGAGAACATCGGCAATGCCACCCTCAGCTTTCCCAGACCAGCTACCGGGACGAACGCCAGCATCTCGACCAACTTCCTGCTCACTCACTCCACCACGTGCCCTCAATCGACTGCCGCATCGACGCTCACTAGCGGCGCCTCCTGCGTCTATTCCGCCGAATTTCTGCCGACGGCCTCAGGAGTACTTAGCGGCTCCATTGCGCTCACCGACAATGCGCTCAACGTTGCTGGCAGCATCCAGAACATTGTGCTGAGCGGCACCGGAAACTCGACCACCATCACTGCAACCGTGACTCTTGGCAGCCTTAGTCAGACGTACACCGGGTCGCCATTGTCAGCCACCGCGGCCACCAGCCCCGCCGGACTCACCGTCGCCTTCACCTACAACGGCAGCGGCACGCCGCCTACGGCTGCCGGGACGTACGCCGTAGTCGGAACCGTCACCAGCTCCGGATATACCGGGTCAGCAACCGGCACTCTCACCATCGCCAAGGCCATACCAGTAATTACGTGGGTTACCCCGGCAGCTATCTCCGCTGGAACCGCCCTGAGCGCGACCCAACTGAATGCGACCGCGACCGTCGCCGGCACGTTCGTCTATAGTCCTGTAGCGGGCACGATTCCGGCTACCGGGACGGACACCCTCAGCGTCACCTTCACTCCTACGGATACGACCGACTACACCACCTCGACCCAGACCGTCTCGCTCGCAGTAGGGCAGACAACGCCTGTCATTACCTGGGTGGCGCCCTCGGCCATCTCGTATGGGACGGCTTTGAGCGCGACTCAATTGAACGCAACCGCGTCGGTAGCCGGCACATTCGTCTATACCCCGGCGGCCGGCACAACTCCGACAGCCGGGACTGACACGCTGAGCGTGACCTTCACTCCCGCCGATACAACCGACTACACCACGGCAACCAAGACAGTGTCGCTCGTGGTGAACCAGGCTACACCGACGATCAGTTGGACCACACCCACGGCCATCACTTACGGAACAACGCTGGGCGCAACGCAATTGAACGCGACCGCTCCGGTAGGTGGCACATTCGTCTATACCCCGGTGGCGGGTACTACTCCGGCCACCGGGACCGACACGCTAAGCGTGACATTTACCCCTACCGATACCACCGACTATACGACCGCGACGAAGACCGTCTCCCTGGTAGTAGGTCAGGCCACGCCGGTCATTACCTGGACCGCTCCGGCTTCCATCACCTATGGAACATCGCTGAGTACCACGCAGTTGAACGCGACCTCTTCTGTTCCCGGCACGTTCTCGTACAATCCCGCCGCGGGGGCAACTCCGACAACCGGTACCGATTCACTGAGCGTGACCTTCACCCCGACTGACGCAACCGACTACACCTCGACAACCAAGACGGTCTCGCTGGTTGTTAGCCAGGCCACGCCAGCCATCACATGGGCGACGCCAGCAGCCATCTCCGCAGGAACCGCCTTGAGTACCACTCAACTAAACGCGACCGCCTCCGTACCCGGAACTTTCGTCTATAACCCCGCGGCAGGCACGATTCCGGCTGCTGGAACCGATACGCTAAGCGTCACCTTCACGCCGACAGACACGACTGACTACACCACAGCTACCAAGTCTGTCTCACTCGCAGTTGGTCAGACCACGCCAATCATCACCTGGGCGACACCCTCAGCCATCTCGTACGGAACTGCCCTGAGCGCAACCCAAATTAACGCGACTGCCTCAGTCGCCGGCACCTTCGTTTACACCCCTGCTTTGGGTGCAATTCCGGCCGCCGGTACCGACACCCTCAGCGTCACCTTCACGCCCACCGATACAACCGACTACATGATCGCGGCCAAAACCGTCTCTCTGGTCGTTACTCAGGCCACACCGGTCATCACCTGGGCAACCCCGACTGCTATCTCCGCTGGAACTGCCTTGAGCGCTGCCCAACTGAACGCAACTGCCTCCGTTCCCGGCACGTTCGCCTATACCCCGGCCTTAGGTTCAATTCCGGCAGCCGGTACCGACACCCTCAGCGTTACCTTCACGCCCACCGATACAACCGACTACACCACGGCAATAAAGACCGTCTCGCTCACAGTAGGACAGACAACTCCTGTCCTGACTTGGTTAGCCCCGTCAGCCATCACCTACGGAACGGCGCTGAGCACGACTCAACTGAATGCGACGGCATCGGTTCCAGGCACATTCGTCTATACCCCGGCGGCCGGCACAACTCCGACGGCCGGGACTGACACGCTGAGCGTGACCTTCACCCCCAATGACACAGCCGACTACACCACAGCAACCAAAATCGTCTCGCTCGTCGTGAGCCAGGCTACGCCGGTCATTACCTGGGCCACGCCGGCTTCCATCTCCTATGGAACTGCTCTCAACGCCACGCAATTGAACGCAACCGCCTCGGTTCCCGGAACGTTCGTCTACACTCCCGCAGCGGGGACGGTGCCCGCGATGGGTTCGGACACCCTCAGCGTCACCTTCACGCCCACGGATACGACCGACTACACCACAGCAACCAAGACCGTCTCGCTCACCGTAGGACAGACGACGCCTGTCCTGACGTGGCCACCCCCCGCAGCCCTCACGTACGGAACGGCACTAAGTTCGACCCAGTTGAACGCGACCGCCTCAGTTACAGGCAGCTTCAGCTATACCCCGGCGGTCGGCACAATCCTGACGGCAGGCACCTTCACCCTGACTACAACTTTCACACCCACCGACACGACCGACTACAGCACCGCCACAAAGACCGTCGGCATCACTATCAACCCTGCTCCCCTCTCTCTTTCCGCAAACAATGCGACGCGGCTTTATGGCTTGGCGAACCCCGTCTTCACCGGAACCATAACTGGCACCGAGAACGGAGATACCCTCACCGAGAGCTTCACAACTTCGGCTACGACGCTCTCTAACGTCGGGGCATACTCGATCGTGCCGAGCGGCGCTGGCAACAATCTAGCCTCGTACACGCAGACAGTAACAAACGGATCGCTCACCATTACGCAAGCCGGATCTACTGCCACGCTCAGCGTAAGCAGCACCTCAATATCTCCCGGCCAGAGCGTCACCCTCACGGCGCAAATAGCTTCCGCAACCAGCGGAATACCCACCGGCAGCGTGCAGTTCTTCGATGGCACGACACTGCTGAACACCGCGACGCTGAGCAGTGGAACAGCAAGCTACTCCACAACCACGTTCGCAGCCGGTACTTCGCACGCATTGACAGCGGTCTATCTCGGCGATGCGAATTTCACCGGCTCGAACAGCGGGGCGGCGAAAACCGTGACGGTCAGCGGTGTATTGGACTTCTCCATCACACCGATCACCCTCAGCAACAATATCTTCCCGGGCAGCACCGCTAGCTACAGCTTCCAGATCACGCCTGGGAACGGAGGCTATCCTGCCAGCGTCTCCTTTGCAGCGACCGGCCTTCCTGCCGGCGCAACGGCCACCTTCTCGCCGGCCACGATCCCTGCCAGCGGCGGAGCCCAGACCGTTACCGTTAGCATCCTGACGGCCTCCGCGATAGGTTCAACATCTTCGCCGGCTCCGCTCTCTCCCCTCCGCGGGCTTGGTTCCGTTGCGCTTGGTCTACTGCTGCTTCCATTCGCCGGAGCACGCCGCCTACGACGCTCGGGCAGAAACTTGGCGAGGATCGCTTGTCACGCTCTGCTGTTCGCCGCCGCCACAGCCGTCGCGATCGGTCTTACCGGCTGCGGCTCCGGCAATGGCTTCTTTGGAGAGGCGCCGGCCTCCTACACAGTCACTCTTACCGCAACCAGCGGAACCGTGCAGCATTCAACTACCGTCACCCTCAACGTCCAGTAGCGACAGGAAGAAGTGAGACACGTATGCGCATCTCGATCTACAGCTTGCTCTTTCTGGCCGTAGTTGCCACAACAGCAAGCGCGCAGACCCAGCAGTCGGCCCCATGGTCGAGCCACGTCAGCCTTGCCGTTACCTATAGTGCTGACCGGACTAACCTCACCACCGGAAGCTCTTTCTGGATGCAGGGAGGCTGCGCGGAACTCTCAGGAAATCTCCCTCATGGATTCGGTGTGGTCGCCGACGTGACTGGCCTCCATGCGGGCAGCATCAGTTCCACGGCAGTCCCGCTAAGCCTCGTAGCCTTCACCTTCGGCCCGCGCTTTACCTGGCGCTCGCCCTGGCGCCCGGAAAGGCATGACATGTCTCTCTTCGGGCAGGCGTTGCTCGGGGAGGCGCACGGCTTCGACAGCATCTTCCCCTCATCCAGCGGAGTGAGCAGTAGTGCTTCGAGCCTGGCGCTGCAGGCCGGCGGTGGCATGGACTTGGGGCTCAAACGCCACGTTTCTTTGCGGCTGCTGCAGGTAGACTGGCTTCGGACTCAACTGCCAAATGGCGGCACCAATGTGCAGAATCATTTCCGAATCAGCACTGGGGTTGAACTTCACTTCTGAGTGCGCAATGGTTGCACCCGCACTGACCCTCTTGGGGGCAGTCTTGGTTGCGGATCGGTCACGCGTTGGAACATCACGCAAAAGGAGAGAAACCTACCTTGATTCGACCATACTTGTGACATCAGTGCGTTAGAAGGGTGCGCCGAGGCTGGACAGGCAGCGATAGGGGTAGAGGCTAAAGCGACCAACATCACCAGCCATCCCTACGCTTCTTGTTAGAGTGGTATGCGCGCCAAACAGTGGAGATTGCGATGCGCTGGTTACCCATTCTGTTGAGGTTGTCGTACTCTTTGTGCGTCAAGAAAGAGCGGACGTAAACGTGCCCTTTCGTTTGTTTTTGCTTCGTTGTCTTCGCAGTGAATTACCGTGACAAGCCTGTAGCGGTTCCCCCGAATGTTGAAGATCACCTCACCTAGCCACAGCCGCGGCTCTGCGGCGTCCGCCCAGCGACTTCCGGCTTCCACTTGGATGTCTGGACGAGTTGGATGCGGACGCCGGCATCGCAATCTCTCCCGTCAAGAGCGGTTCGAGATTGAACGTTGCTTCCGGGAAGACGGCGCGGATCTCAACGTCGCCACCCAGGGCGCGGACATACTTAGCCAGCGTGCTCAACAGCAGGTCCGAGCGGTTCTCGATCGCCGATACGCTCGCCTGGTCGATTCCAAGCTTGTCGGCAAGTTCCACCTGCGTCTGCTGGCGGGCCTTGCGAAGAGATGCAAAGCCCATCCGGTCAAGTTCCGCTACAGCTTCGCGCTTCAACTGCTCCCGGCGTTCCATGGGAACTTTGTGATTCAGATCGTTCCATGCAATAGTTTTCACGGGTCTATCCTTTCAAAAGAGGCACAGGCCTCAGTAGCCTAAGCCACGTAGGTACTCGCTGAAGAGCTTATCGGCGAGCCGGATTGCTTTCTCGTACCAACGGTTGTCTCCCGTCTTGTCTCCGCCCACGAGCAGAATGGCTTGGCGGATTGGGTCGAAGGCATACAGGATGCGATAGGGGTGGCCCACGTGCTGAATCCGCAATTCGCGCATACCCGCGACCTTGGAACCTTTGATGCCACTGCTGAATGGAAACTCCAGAGTTACACCGCGTTCCTGCAACAAACCGACGATGCGATCAATCGCCTCTT
>Ga0224557_1001401_pt1 | contig 23381 bp, 23 predicted proteins | sample 714S31014metaG_FD_180677 | JGI IMG/M metagenome (GOLD analysis project Ga0224557, IMG submission 180677) | Peat soil microbial communities from Stordalen Mire, Sweden - 717 S3 10-14 | ecosystem: Environmental > Terrestrial > Soil > Wetlands > Peat | place: Sweden: Norrbotten County, Stordalen... | reverse complement strand
ACTACATACCCCGTGCCGGTTGGGCGAAAATCATAACCGTTCGGATTGCTCCCGGAGTTGACGCTGCCGGAAACCGCCGTGACGGAAATGTCGCCGCCATTGATTGTCCGCACATAGCCGCTGCCAACCGTGACGTTGTTGCCCGCGAGCAAAGAGATTTCACCGTTGGCGCTCTGCAATCCCGCTGTGCCGGAAAACAAAATTGAACCGGTGCCGGGAATTGCCGCGCCGGTGGAAAAATTCAGCCCAGCTTCGAGCGACACCGACCAACCATCTTCGGCGAGAATGCTGGAGCCGTTGCCCAGCGTGAGGTTGCCGCCGGCTTCGAGTTGCAAAATGCTGCCCGTGTTGGCGGTCAAATTCCAAGTGGTGCCGGATGCGAGCGTGATGTTGCCGGACGCTTGGAACAAGATTGATTGAAACCCGGCGAACGGCGCGAGCGAACTGGCGGTGAGCGTGAGATTGGCGGCGCGCGGATAATAATATTTGCTGCCAGCGGTGTAGCCGGATTGCGCGGTGCCAACCAAGGTGGATTTGACTGCGGACGACGCGGAATATACTAAAACCCGCCCGCCGTTGCCGCCGTTCGCACCGCCTTTGAATTCAACGCGTGAACCGGCGGCGTCGGAATAAGTCCCGGCGGTTTGCAGCATGATTTGTCCGCCGCTGCTGCCGGTTGCGGAATTATCGCCGTTGGCGGTAATCCGTGAATTCGCGCCGAGCGTCAGCGAACCGGAGGAGTCGAGTTCGATGATGCCGCCGACGTTTTGCACCGAGTTGGCTTCGACGAGTCCGTTTTGATTCACCACCTGTGCGCTGGCCAGAATCGTTCCGGCATCGGCGACCAGTTGTCCACTGTTGTTAACCGAGCCGGTCGGCAATGTCACCTGCGCACTCAAACCACGGCCGTCCGCGCGTTCCGAAATCAACACGGTTTGGCCGGCGCATAAGCCGATATTGCCGGACGGAGCATTGATGCTGCCTTGATTATTGATGTTAGCGCCAATCAGATAAACAAAACCGCCAGCGTCGGCATTGATGCGTCCATAATTGATGATGCTCGCCGCCGGTGGCGGCCCCGTGAATTGCCAGCCCGCGCCGGTGGCCGATTCCATCGGCCCGCCCGGAGCCGTGGAGATGATGACGCCAGCGGCTTTGACAAACGAATTCGGACCAAAATTAAAACCGGATGAATTCATCAGCACGACCACGCCATTGGCTTGCAGGCTGCCGTAAATTTGCGACGCGCTGTTGCCGCCGATGGAATTCCAGACAATCGAACTGCTCGAAGGCTGCTGAAAAATGGTGGTTTCACCGGCGGCGATGTCGAAGCTTTGCCAGTTGAGTTGCGTGTTATTGGCCACCGTGATCGTCAGCGTCGAACCGCTGGTGGTCGGGGGAGGAGCCGAACCGCTGACCACTGTCATGCCGCTGGGATTGGCCAGCACTCGTGACACCGCCGCCAACCAGAGCAGCCAGATGATTTTGGCCACGACCGAGTTGAAGGTGTTATTCTTCAAAACTGTCCTCCAATGGAAAAACTTGCCCGCGTTTCTCCCTGCACCGTGTTCGGGGTTGAAAGCAGCGGCCAGGCGACGGTGAGACGCGCTTCGACGTGATTATTGATATTGGCGGAAAGCCCGAAGCCCGCGCTCCATAGCCAAAAGGTTGAACTGGTGGAGCTGGGTTCGAGCAAAAATCCCTGGCCGCAGTCGGTGAACACGCTCGCGCGCAGCCATGCCGGAACGAATTTGGAAATGCCCGCGACCTGCGCTTGAAAATACGGCGAGCGCAATTCCAAGCTACCCGTCCAGCCGCAATCGCCGTATTGGTCGCCTTCGTAATAGCCGCGCACGCTGCTGATGCCGCCGAGCGCGAATTGCTCGTTGCTGATGAGCGCGCCGGTCGCCGCCTGTCCGCTGGCTCGCGCCAGCAGCGAGCAGCCGGCGGGTAGCTTTTGTTCGCGGCTGGCCGTCAAAACCGCCTTGCCGTAAATCGCCCGAGCGTTGGTGGCATACGCCGACTTCGTAAAATCCGCATCGTTGCCCGTGAAGTTTCCAGCGAGCGCCAAATTGGCCGCCGTGGAGCCGTGCCCGTCCGTTTCCGAAAAATCCAACCCAAAATTGACCGGCAAATAAACCACGCTGCTGCTCGTGCCCGGCTGACCTTTGGATGCCACCGACCGGTTCGTTTGCCCCCCAAACTGATTCGTCGTGACCGTGGTGATGAAGAAATTGTTGGTGCTGTAACCGGACATTTCGGCCTGCTTGAAATCCATGCCGATAAACCCCGCCAGGCGCGAATGTTCGCCGGTGACCAGTGGAAACCGAAATTGACTGCCAATGTTGTCGTTGTTGGCCGTGCTTTGCTGCGAATCCCTGGAAACGATGGTCAGCAGCGAGGAACTGGCGACGGTGGTCGGCGTGCCCCATTTGACGCCGGTGTCGCTGGCGGAAGCACTCGCGTAAAATAGCAATTCGGATTCAGTCTGTGCCGGCGGTAGCAAAAATTGGTGCGTGGCTTCCTGATAACCAAAGCGCGTTGAAGCGGCAACCTGATTGCCAATTGTCCCGCTCGCCGGAAACGGAATACGATAAAATGCGCTGTAAGACGAAATGAGCGGCTGGTTCAGGCCAAAGTCCGGCGTGTTGTCCATCGTTTTGAATTGCTGGGGAGAAAAAGAATAAGCCAGCCCGACCTGCTGTTCGCGCTGCCAGAGGTTGTTGTATTGGACGGCGGCATTGACGCGCCAGTCTGGGGTGCCGGGCGTGTTGTAATTGTCCGTTTCCAGATGGACGTGCAACGGCAGCCGGTCTTGAACCCGCAACGTCAGCGCACTCGTGCCAACTTCTGGGCCGGGGCCAAGCGTGGGATAAATCTGGCGGTCGCGGTTGCGGTTCGCCATGTCGAGTTCGCTTTGGAAAATGTGGCTGTTGAGGAGCGTGTTGGTTTGCAGATCGGGAAAGGCGCGCAGAATGTTTTCGGAACTGAAATGCTCGTTGCCGACGATTTGCACATCCGCCAGCTTGCCTTCGGTGACGGCGAGCCGCAGGGTGGCGTTGGTCAAGCGTTGCGCCGGCAGACTCACGGCGACCGTGACCCACCCGCGCTCGCGATAGGCACGGCGCAGATTCGTGGCCGCCTGGCGAATGTTTTCCAGCGTGACATTGGTGCCGAAGGCGTTGGCATTGGTGATGGCTTGACCGATGACCGCCGGCGGCAGCAACGTGTTGCCGCTGACGAGAATTTTTTGGACTTCAAATTTCATCGGCGCGGGCGAATTGCTCACCGGCGGCGGAATGATGATGGCGGCGGCTGACAAATCGCCTTCCGCCACGTCCACCAACACGATGCCGTTGGTCAAAGACTGTTCCGGTAGCGACACGCGGACCTGAAAATATCCTCGCTCCTGATACGCCCGGCGCAGCGTGGCCAGCGCGCGACAGATGCCGCTTAACGGCACCGTTGGGCCGATGGCGTTGGTCAAAGCGCCGTGCATGGCGTCGTCGTCCAGCGCGGTATTGCCCCGGAGCGCATAGGCGTTGACGGCGTAGGTTTGGTTCATGGCGATTTCGGCGCGGCCAAGATTTTCAAAACCGGCCAGCAGCCAAATCAGCCCGGCCAGCAACGCGATTTTCACAAATTGGCTTTGGCGGCATGGCATCAAAAGGCCAGTTGGATGCGGGTGAACAAAACATTTTCAGCTTGCGCGGTGACAGTGGCGGGCGCGGTCGTGGTGCTGGGGATTGCGGCGTTGACTCCGCCGCCGCCTTGGAATGTGGTGTGCGAGAAACCAACCAGCCAGCGGACGTTGGCATTGAGCCACCAGTTCAGCCCAGCCGACCACTCCGTCGCACTCTGCGCCGAGGTTGCGGCGTCAGCAAAACCCTTGAACGCATTCGGGTCCAGGTTGAGTTCCGAGAAGCGCGCCACCAATTGCCATGCACCCCAACCGCCAGCGTGCAAGTCAAACGGTCTGGCCGGCGTGATGGCGTTAAACGAAGCATCCTCACCGGTGATCATCCATTGGGCGGTGACCTGCCAGGCGGTATTTTTCAGCGCGGCGCTCCGACCCGAAAACGTATTTTGCACCCGCTGGTCGGAAATAATGTATTCGGCCTGCACGCCAAACGGGCCGACGTAATAATATGCCTCCGGCGAAATCCGCCAGTGCGGGCCGTCGGCCACCACCGGACCGAGCAACGGGTTGTAGGCAAAAAACTGCTGTTGTCCGGTGGTCCAGTAACCGGGCAGCGTGCCGCCGGTGTTGGCGGGCAACGCGGCGCTGTTGGAAGACACATCGCAGTAACTGCCGCCGGCACCGAAGCCCAGACCGCGCAGCATTGAATCAGAATCGTTTTTGAACGGCTGCCAGAAAAGCCTTCCACCAAATTCAATATCATTGCTGGACGGAGAGTTGGCGGACAGACGACCATCACCGTCACTGTCATAAGCTCCCAACGCCCACGTCAGCAGGCTTTTCCCCAACTCCACATCTCCGCCCAACTGGATGCCCACATCCCGCATCGGCACGAGGTCGGACGCGAGCGAACGCTCGTTGAACGGGGCGGCGGCATCCGTTTGAAGCTGTTCTAGTCCGACCGGCCCCTTGAATTTTCCCGCCTTCAACTGAAACCAGGGCGCGAAGCGGCTGTTGAGGCTGGCATCAAATAACTGCACGGACGATCCGCCAAAATCCGGCACCAACAAAAAGTCGTAATCGCGAAACACGGTTCCCGCTAAAATCGGGCGTGCGCGGCGGAGGAGAAATCCGTCTTCACCCTGGGTGTAAAGGTTGGGATCGAAAAACGTGCGGGAATCCAATTGAATCACACCATGCATGGTCAGCACGAAATTGGTGTCCGCCGAGCGGAAGGAAAATCCGTCCGCGCCCGCCGAAATCTGTGGCAGTGGTTTTGTCGGTGACTTTTCCGCAGTATCCGCCGCTGCGACAGTTCCCAGCGGGACGCCGTTGGTGTCTATCAAGATGGCCGGCAGGCGCGGTTCAGCCGCCGCCGTCTCGCGTTGTTTGTCTTTTTCTTCAAGCAAACGCACCTTCTCGTTCAGTTCGTCGAGTTTGCGGTTTTGTTGCTCGACCAGTTGCCGAAGGGCCGCGACTGATTCCTCGTTTGTATCAGCTTTCGCGCCCAAGCCGCTGGTTAGCACAAGCAGCGGGGCCAAAAACAATGTTAAAAAAGATGAAAGCTTGGGGGCGGTTGATCCGCCCCCAAGCCTGCGAACAGATTCAATGCAGTTGGGCATGAAGCTATTTGGGTGTGACCAGGCCACCGGTCGAACTGCGCGTGACGTTCACTCGGGGCAATGGGATCGAATACGGTGACGTGACCATGTTGCTTTGCACGCCGGCTTCCAAGGCGGCGGCGAAGGTGATGATGTTGTTATTGGCAGTTGGCGCGGTCATGATGTGCTCGAAACCCCAGCAGGTGTATTGGCCGTTGATCGTGGGCGAGTAGTCGTTCGTGACGGTGGAATAAGTGCCCCGAAACGGAAAGCTGCCGTTGAAGCTCAAGATGTTTGTCGGATTGATGTTGGCCGCCTGATTCGGCGGCAGAAAAGTGATGCACGGCCCGTAATTGTTGGTGATCATGTTCAAAATGAGCGGCCAGGAAGTGCGGCCGACCGTGTCCAGCACCCAGGCGCTGTTGGTGTAGTAATAACCCAGCGCGTTGCCGGTGAAACCGGCTTCGTCGGCGGAAATGATCCGGTGGGCCGCGCCGATGTCGCGCATGATCCAATAAATGATGTTCGTGTCCGCCACATTGCCGGTGAAGAGCGAGGCCGGCGCGCTGCCATTGGCCTCAATGTATCGAATTTGTTGCGAAGTGAGGTTGGTAATCGTCGCCGGAACCAGCGGACTCTTGGCAAAAATTGTCGGGGTGACGCCGTAAGTTGAATCATTCAGCGTTGGGGTGGGATAGGGATAGTCGCTCTGATAAACCACCGAGCCGCCCACATCCACATTGGCGGCCACCATGGTGGTGTTGCCCTGCGTGGCTGAAGAGTAAAAATTCACCGTGCCGTTGCCGGTCAGGCTTTGGATGGCCGGACCGGAACCACTCCAGTCAACATAAACATTCACTATTTGGGAGCCAAACAAGTTGGTCATTTGTCCGGTCATGGTGAAAATATTGGCGGTCGTCGGCTTGGTCGGGGCGGACAAGTTCTGCGAAACCAAGTTGCCACCGTAAAGACCGACGAGTGTGTTATAGGTTACGTCTTGAAGCGAGACCGCCCCGGCGACGTGAATGTTGATTTGGGCCGGCGCGTTCGTGGCGATGAGCAGGCTCGCGGCGGTCAGCAAACTGAAGCGAATGTTTTTTTTCATGGTTGTCATAATGTTTTTTTGAATTGTGTTTTTGTTTTAATACGTGAGTTAATAATAAGCTTCGACGACATAGAATCGGTTTGGGGTTGAATTGGTGTCTTGGAGCGAGAGCGTGGTGCCATTGCCGATAAGGGTGCTGCCGATGGTCCAGCTCGAAATTGGCGTGGCGAGTCCGGTGCTGTCAGTGTAACGCAACCGGTAGCCCACCAGGTTCACCGTCGGGAACCAAATCGTGGTCACTGTCCCTTGGCGGCTGGTTTGGCTGACGGTGGTTCGCTCCGGCGGCGGGCCGGCCGTGAACGTCAGGACGCCATTCGTATTGAAATCAAAGAAGCCAACCACCGTGCCCGCCGCGTGCGGACTGGCATCCGGCACCAGCCGGTAAAGCACCGAGCGCGAAGGCCGGCCGGCGGAGTCAAAATCAATCGGCGTGGTGTTTTCGACGACGCCCTGAAATGTGCCGCTATAATTCTGATGGCTGCCCATCAAATAGGAATAGGCATACTGACTGGCGGGCGGAATGAGAATACCGGTCGGTGTGTTGTTCGGACCCGCAGGCTGGCCGTTGCCATACACGGACGCATCATACCCGATGGCGTCAATCTGGCTGGCGGCACCGCCCAGCGTTCCCTGCGAAGCGTTTTGCCAGACCTTTCCGGGCGTGTAAATGTCCGGTCGCGGCGAGGTGACCCAGATGGTTTGCAGCGGATAAGAATAATTGGGGTTGCCGCGCAACGCCGCCGCCACGGACCACGAAACCCCGTCCACCGTGGGCAAGGCATTGGCCAGTTGCGTGGCGGACAGATTGGTTATCACCGTGACCGAACGCGGCGGGAGGCTCTCAAACGTGGCCACCGGCCCCAGATCAACCACCAAGTCGGACGCCCCGCCAATAATACGGAAGCCGGCCACAAGGTCGCAATTGGTGTAGGTGAATGTTTGTGCCTGAAGGGAAACGGCTGCCGCCAGCAACGCTCCCGCCGCCAGGGTGCATGTTAGGAATAATTTTGCGTGTTTGGTTTTCATCATAACGCAGTTAGTGTGTCTGTGTGGTTGTGTAATTTGTTTGAGTCAGGGAATAAGCAGAGTCGGATTGAAATTCTTTCCGTTCAAAGCGATCATCGGCGACGACGGGTTTGTCCGGCACGGTGTCTAGCCAGCCGCAGCGTTGCACCGGATAATTGTCGTATTGCGGCACGTAAGGCTTGATGTCGAGTAGCGGCGTGTCGTCCAGAATGTCCACCTCGGCGAGCCGGAGAATGTTGCCCTCGATGTTCAACAGCCGCACGCACGACATGCCAATCGTGTTCGGTCGCGCCGGAACGCGCGTCGCGAACAAGCCGTGCGCCACCGTGTCGCGGTAAGGAATCACGCTCATCTTGGCCGCCGACGCCCGGTGAAACCAATAGATCAGCCACACGCGGTCAAAGCCGTCGAGGTCGGCCAATCCGTCCACAAATTCCGGGCGTAACGTGAGGTAGCCCGGCGCGTTCCCGGCGCGATACGGCTGGATCGGCGTGCCAGTAGCCTGCTTAAAGGGGGAGTGAATAACGCCGATTTGCTTCAAAAGGATTTCTAACGGCAAGTTGATGCGCGAGGAGTTCATGTATAGAGCGGGTTGAGGTTCGTAGCTGAGGATTTGCCCAAGGCCGAGAGAAGTTCCGAGTCTTTCGCATTCATGACCGCGCTGGCGTCGGCCCAGTCGAGTTGGGCCAGCTTGAACTCCACAGAATTGGAGCCTTGGCAAAGGCGCACATGCCAAGGTGGCTCTTGCTGTCTCCGTTCAGTCCAATCAAGCGTCCCACGCAACGGGCTGCAGCCCGTGGCTGCTTCGAAGCCCTGGGCGACGAACAGGCTGCCACAGAGCCGGGCGGCGAGACTGTGACCGCGTCGAGCCTCTAGTTTCTCAAGGCTGATCAATCCGGCGCGAAAGCCCAAGGCGAATTCGACGTGTGATGTCTCCCAATGGAAGAAACGAGAGCCGCGCACCAGGTCGTCGGCGTGTGACATCACTTTTGTCCAATGAAGCGGCGCGATTGCTCCAGGGAAAGCGTCGAACTGCGGCACATAGACTTTCACATCCAATACAGGTGTTCCCTGAATGGCGTCCAACCCCCGAACGACGAGCGCGGACCCCTCGCGGCGAACAAATTCCACAACGCAGGACCCCAAGGCCGCCGGGCGAACTGGTGCTCGGGAGGTGAAAATACCCTGGCCGGACCGATCATCCGTTGCCGGATGGACCATGACGCGTTCCTTGCCCCACCCGCGCGCCTGCTTCCAATCAGCCGAGCAGTGCTGATGATAGATCACCCATAAGTGGGAGAAATACTCGATTCCGGTGAGGGCTGGAAGGAACTCTGGAAGCATGACAATACGGCATTCGGCCGCATAGTCCATCGGGGCTAATACGCTGATGTTTGCGGATTCAACCACGCCGATTGGTGCGAGCGTTATGGTCTCGACCGGGTGCCCTGGAACAATGTGGGTTGATAGGGTCATTGGTTATTTGATGGCCAGTCCATACCAAGCACAGAAACCGGCAAACAAAATCGGGGCCGCTGCCGCGAGGCAGATACGCCAGAGCCGTTCCTGTGCGGCTGGCGTGTTGACCCAGCCCAAAACTTCCGCGCCGGTGGCGACGCCATTGGTGAGGTGATACACCGCCGCGACGATGCCCAGCAGGTAAAATTGCGCGAATAGCAGGTTGCCCGGATGGCCGGCAGGCAAGCCATGCCAAAATTGCCAGATGGCGTGCGAAGCCGAACTGAAGGCGTTGTTTGGGTCAAACCGTCCGCCAAACCAGCGGTGCAGCGTGACAACGTGAAATAGAATAAACGCCAGCATTATCAGGGCGGTAACGCGTTGCAACCATTGACGCAGATCGCTGCCGTGATGATGTTTTTCCACGCCGTATTTTAATTTCTTCCGGCGCAATGTCCGCAGGCCAAACGCGACGTGAATAGTCAAAGGCAGAAAAATCAGACCGACTTCCAGCACTGGCAGCAGCGCACCGAGCGCGTGGTTGCGATTGACCGCCGCCTGAAATTTTTCCGGCCACAAACCAAGCGCGTTGATGGCCAGATGCAGCACCAGAAATCCGCCCAGCACAAAACCGGTGAGCGCAAGATAATGGCGCGGACAAGTGCCGCCACTGCAATTACATTGATACTTGGCCTCCTCGCCAAATTTAAGGGCGAGGATGACGCGCGGATCAGGTGGCGTCGCCGCGCAAGCGTGGGGACCGTGGCTGCCGCAGCCGCAGGCACTGTTTCCACAGTTGGTTTTGGTTGAAGCTTCAACGCCCATAAACTCAAATCAAAAACGGTTCAAAGGTCCACCATTTCTCCTGTTTCCCGTGCGTCGTAGCCGGGCAGTTCACTGATAAGGCGGCGGCAGGCGCGATTGCGCAACAGCCGCACGAGTGCCTGAATGCGCGGGTCATGTTGAAAAGCAACGGGGAAGCACAAATCCAACATCTCCGTCCGCACCGGCAGAAAATTCAGCCGCGCCTCATCCGCGCTGAATCGCACGCACACGCCCGCCTCCGCCCAGCCGGCGCGCACGGCCTCGGCCACCGCTGCGTGTCCATCCACTTCGCGCCCGGCGAACTGCCGTTTGCCCAGCAACTCGTCCAGGCATTCGCGCGCGGACGAACCAGACTCCCGCGCTGCCCAGCGCAAGCCGCGCCGCGCCACAGATTCTGTCGAGCGCGAGCGGTCATCCGTCGCCAACGCGATTCCGCTTTCCCATTTCGCCACGCGCAGCAGCCGGCAGTCGCCGGCGAACTGCGTGCGCGCCGTCTCGGCGTTGCGTTCCGGCGCTTCCTCTGTGGAATAATGCAGGCCGGCGACGTGAACCAACTTTTGCCGAAGCAGTTCCAGCGCAGCCCGGCCACCGCGCGGAAACACAAGCAAACGAAAACCGGAAGCCCGCGCATATTCCGCCGCGAGCAACCCCGCCGCCGGATCGCAGCTCGCCATGACCAGCGTGGTTTCCGCCGCCGAACCACTGTCGCGCAATACGCCGTTCTGCCAGATGCCGTCGTGCGGTGTCGGATTCAGCGTCATCGCCTCGACCGGATAGAGCAACCGGCGATGGCCGATTTCAGCCTCCCAATAGCGGCTGGAGTCGCAGCGCGGCGTCCAAGCCCACTGCGGTTCGTTTGATTTGGAAATTCCGCCGTGCCCGAACAATTCCTCGACCGAACACTCGAACACCGCTGCCAAAGCCAGGGCCGTGGCGACCGACGGCGAAAGCCGTTCGCCTTCGATGGCGCTGACCGCCGCGCGAGAGATGCCGACGCGTTCCGCCAGCTCCGCCTGCGACCATTCGCGCGCGAGCCGCCTCGCCTGCACCGGATTGGATGATATAAAACTGTCGTTCATGGCTATATTCGTGTCCTTCTGGGGTAAATAATAATACCGCCGGACGCTGCTCCTTTAGCAATTGCGATGCCAAGTGACGAAGATTTTCTGTGAGGTGGATAAAACCATTGCAGGACAATGGTTTTGTTGCGATAGAAAATTATTCAATCAAAAACACAGGCTGTCGAAATCCTACCTGAATGAATCTTTTGCAACAAAAAGCTACGCGGATGTGGCTTGGGTGAATGTGGCAAAAGCAACAAAGTGGGCAACGAATTTGCCGCCTTTTTCGCCCATCGCGCTTGTGTCATAAAAGGGGAATTTACAGTTTTAGGCAAGGCACGCCCTACTCCTTGGAAGGCTAACGGGTTTGTGCTACCCCCTGTTGCGCGAATGTTGCGTTAGTCGTTGACAAAATGTCATCCACCAAGTTGCGCTGGCATTGCTTCGCTCAATGCCAAACAGCGTGCTTTGTGAAGTGCCAACTCTATTGCGAAGCTAAGTGCAACACTTATTTCTAACATTGCTGCCAACCACAGTGCTATTCTGAAACGAACCAGCGAGAAACCTGATTTGCGAGTCGGGTATGTCTTGTTGCGCTTCTGCGCCTGGCTGGGTCAGTGGACGCACAGCTTTACCCGCCTCTTCGCCCTGATCCGCTCGGCACTGTGGCAGCATTGGGAACTCCGCAGTCTGCTCGATGTCTATGGGACAGCCGATGGCGGCGGACGTTTCCTGGGACAGCCCGAACAAGCGTATCTGGCGGGCTTTGGCTGATCCTGTGGGACAGCCAGTGCGCCGACACCATAAATTCTTAAACCGATTTGTCATTTTCCAATTTGATTTTCAGGACAATCCGCTCAAAAATGCTGCGGTATCAATCGTTATTGGCCGGGAATGAAAAGTTGTCATGGTTCGTCCTTTGTTTCGTCGTCACCGTTCCAAATCCGGTCAACCTCGATGCCGATGATTGGCGATGGGGATTGCATCGACGGTTGCATCGTGAAGATAATGGCGGGAATGACCGTGACGGAGTTTCCTTTCATCCGTTTCCGCAAGCCGCCGCTGAATATCCAGCCGATGGCCAGCAGTGCCAGCCAGACAAACACCAAGTAGAGAACCGCCAGAACTGACAAAACCCACTTCTGGCAGTTTTGTCGGTAAAGCTCACCGGGTAGTGGAAAAATTTACGACGCAGACTGTGGCAGCATCGGAATCAGAAAAGTTTGCCGAAGTCGCTCTTGAACTATGACCGCGACCGAAATTTACCAAGAAGCTGTCCGCCGTGGCCTGCGACTTGAACCACGCGGGAACAAACTCTTCGTCATTCCCGGCGACCGCGTGCCGCCCGACTTCGCCGACACGCTGCGCCAGCACAAGGGCGAGCTTTTGGATTTGCTGGAGGCACAGTCGTCGCGTCTGACGCCCGATTGCGCGGCATGGCTTCACGTCGCCAAGCAAGTTTTGGCCGGTGAGTTTGTGCGCTGCGATAGTTCAACCCGCGAAAGTCTCACCATCGGCCTGCGCTCAATTCCGCATCCGCTATGCAGTCGAGCCTTGGCGCGATTATGTTTGAATGAGTAATACCACAGACCGGCGCAAGCCCTACGTCACATGGACGCCCCGGCTGCTGGTGTCTGCCAGTCGGATGTTCAAGGCGCGGCGGCGGCACCTTCGCCGCCAAATCTCAACCGCCAGAAACAAGCATGACGACAATACCGAAAGCGATTACAAGTGACACATGATAAAAAATCCTTACGCCGTCGCCATCGGTAAAATGGGCAAGGGCAAGCCGAAAACCGGCTTGACTGACGCCGAACGCCTCCGGCGATCCAACCTCGCCAAAGCCAACCTCGAAAAGATAAACGCGAGAAGAAAACAGCTTGTTACGCAGTGAATCTGCGCTCCAGATTGCACCCGCCGCCCGGCTCCGGGAGTTTTGCCTCTATGATTCCGCGCCCGGAGAATTGCACTGGCATAATTAACTGTTTTAACTATTTACAAATCTGCCGATTCGTGTGATATTGTCGCTGTCGTGAGCAAAACTCGGCCTCGTGCCGTGAGAACCTTCGGGGTTCCTATACTCACGACTTTTTCTTTTTCAGCGGTGGTGGCGGAAACCGTTCCGCCAGCGTCAACTGATTCTTGGCCGTGAAAAATGTGCCGTGCGCCGGTCCAAAATGCAGGTCGTGAATTTCGCCGACTTGCGGCCAGACGGCATTCAGAAATCGGTCTTCACGAATGACCAATCCGGTTTTGGAATCAAGTTGCGGCTGCTTGGTGGCCGCGTTCCATTTGACTTCGTAAAAACGCTGCAACGCCCAGAGAAAATAATCCGCCGCCTGAAGACACGGATTATCCTTGGACGGTTGCACCGTCACTGTCCAGGCATCAGGATGACTGCGGCGGAAGCCAAATTTCTTTTCAAAATCTGCCTCGGCGTGAGCCAGGGCGGTTTTGATGGCGTCGTTACGGGTGCTGTTGCCACGTCTGGCTACGCAAACCTCGTAACGATCCGCCAGCCGGTGAAATTTGCCGAACAACTCCCGCATCAGAAAATCATAGACGGAATTTTCATTGAAGCGGTAGCCCGGCTGCGCGGCGCGTTTGGCGGCCTCGGCCTCGTGGAGTTTGAACTTGTCGCAGACGACGGCGTAAAACCGCAACTGGTCGCCACACTGCCGCAGCAAATCAAATACGCGGAAGCGGACTTCCGGCAAATCATCCTTGGCGTGGAAGGCCACGGCGGTTTTCTTTCGCTCCGGCTTGAATGATTCGGTGCCCGCGAACATTGGGTCGGCGAGCATTTGCTGGCGCAAGGCGATCAGTTTGCCGGCCAGCGCGGCGGGATTTTCCACTTCCAATTTACCAAGGATGAAAAAACGGGAGCAGCCGAATGTGTCCACGATCACCTTGCCGCTTTCGTGAAATAGCGTGGGTGTGCCGGCCTCGTCCACGAAAAGCTGTTGCACCGCCGATTTGGCGGGTTCGGGGGCTGCGGACTTGTCGAATAAGTCGGTCATTGATACGGCATTATTATGTTTTTTTCAGCATGGCCACGAGCGAATTCAGTTCAGACAAGGCATTTCCACCGGCAAACTTCAAAGGCCGTTGGCATGGTATTTCAAGTATCTCCGCCAGCATCTCGAAATAGTTTTTATGGTATCTCTGCGTCTGCTCCGACCCGACCGTGAAGGAAGGCATTGACGCGCTCACCACGCAACAATCCGACCTCGACTTTCAAGTCTCCACCGACGCCGCGAGCGTGCGGAGTTTTCTGGACGCGCCCTTTGCCGGCGTGAAAATGATTTTCTCCACCTACCAATCCGCGTCCGTCGTTGGCGCGGCGATGAAACCGGACGAGGCGTTTGATTTTGCGGTGTTCGATGAAGCGCACAAAACCGCCGGACGCGAAGGCCGCAACTTTGCCTTTGCCCTCGACGACAAAAATCTTTCCATCCGCAAACGCCTGTTCATGACCGCCACGCCGCGACATTACAATCCGCAGAAACGTGACCACGAAGGCGAGGCGCAAATTGTATTTTCCATGGACAATCCCGATGTCTATGGCTCGCAAGCCTACCGCCTGACCTTTGCCGAGGCCGCCCGCCGTGGCATCATCTGCCGCTACAAAGTTTTGATTTCCGTCATCACCTCGGAAGAAGTTACGAATGAACTGCTCCAGCGCGGTGAAGTGTTGATTGAATCCGTGTCAGGTCTTCACGCCTTGGCGTCTTGGTGGTTCAATTTCTATGGGGTGTTCACCCCATTGTCTGCCGTGCCCAAAAGTGGGAATCTGTTCATGGTAAGATTATGAATACACCCGAAGTGTTTACCGATTATCCGGCGCTGGAAGCCCAACTCGTTCAACGATGATGGAGACTCCAGAAAAACCGAACGTCCGCTCAAACATTTGAATACCACCGACACCATAATTCCAAAGGATCATGAGGCAATTGTTGCCACTGGTCTGACCAAATGGTTTGGTGAAGGCGAAACCAAGAAGATTGCCGTAAATAGTGTCACGCTGGTTGCTCATTTTGGCGAGATGCTGTTCATCGTCGGTCCCTCCGGCAGCGGCAAGACCACCATGTTGAGCATGATTTCCGGCATCCTGCGACCGAACGCCGGCAACGTCAAAGTCAAAGGAGCAGATATCTGGACGCTGAACAATGACCAGTTGGCGGATTTCCGTCTGAATACCATTGGTTTCGTCTTTCAGGATTACCATCTGTTTCCACGGTTGACCACCGCCGAGAACGTCGCGATCCCGCTGATCCTAAAACAACACAACTGGAATGAATCCATCACCGAAGCTGCCCAATACCTGGAGATCGTCGGACTGAAAGACCGGGGCGAAATACTGCCGGTGAAGCTTTCGGGTGGTGAGCAGCAGCGCGTGGCGATTGCGCGGGCGATCATCAGCCAGCCGGAGATTCTGATTCTCGACGAACCGACGGCCTCTCTGGATGGGGACACCGGGAGAATGATCATCGCCTTCGTCAAAGAGAAAATTTTGAACGAAAAGCGCTGCATTATGATCGTCACCCATGATGCGCGCATCAACGAATATGCGGATCGTATCCTCCACATGGAAGATGGACATCTCACCGCCGAAGACAAGGGAACTGAATGAATACAGACGAACCTAATCCGGCAGCAGCCACACCCAAACCCGATCCTAAAGCCATCGAACTTACACGCGACACAAAAGCGGCTGACCCTAAACTGGAACCAGCCGCCGCCAAATCGGAAGTCAAAGCAGATGAATCTAAACCTGAAGTAAAGCCTGCGCCCAATCCCGAAGCCAAAGTTGAACCTAAAACCGAAGTTAAGCCTGAACCCAAAGCCGGAAGCAAACCCAAAGCCGAAGCTGAAACTAAACCTGAAGCTAAAGCCGACGTGACCAAGTCCACAGCCAAAGTCGCCGCGACCAAGATGACAGTCGGCAACAAGATCATCTTTACCATCGCCTTCATCGGTATCCTGGCCGGATTCGTCGCCGCCTATATCTTTGGCATGGAACGGAAGGCGCAGCCGCCCGTGTTTAAACCGGTCAGCAACCCCTTCGAGACGGCCATCTATGCCAATGGCATGATCGAGAGCGAACAGCCGAACGGTGCCAACATCAATATTTTTCCGGAGGTTTCAGGCCCGATCACCCAGGTGCTGGTGCATGAGGGCCAACAGGTGACAGCCGGCACACTGCTGTTCACCATTGAGGATTCAGTGCAGAAAGCAAACACGGAACTGGCTGAAGCCAACCTGAAAGCGGCACGCGACCAATACGACAAACGCCGTGCCGCCTACGACATTGACTCAAAATCAATCAGCAAGGACGTGCTGGATACAGCGGAAGATGCCGTCATTCAGGCGGCCGCCGCACTGAAGGCAGCAAACGCACTACTGCAATATTATTCGGTCAAAGCGCAGGTTGATGGGGTCGTGCTGGCCGTTAACGCGGCAGTGGGTGGCTATGTGTCATCGCAGGGCAACTATGACACCTACACCGAGCTGTTCGACCCGCTCGTGGTCATGAGCGGGCCGCAAGATTACATGGACGTGCGCTGTTATGTGGATGAGATACTAGTCTCACGGCTGCCGTCTAAGTGGCACATTCAGGCACAGATGCAGATCACCGGAACGGATATCAAGGTGCCGTTGGAATTCGTCCGCGTGCAGCCTTATATCTCGCCCAAGATCGAACTGTCCAACGAAAAGCAAGAGCAAGTGGACCTGCGGGTGCTCCCGGTGATTTTCCGGTTCGAGAAAAAGGATTTCCCGGTTTATCCGGGACAGATGGTGGATGTCTTTATCGGACAAAAATAACCGACGCAAACTGCATGAACACCATACGAACATGAGATACAGCGGTATCCTGCGGATCGGCTTCAAGCTGCTCGTCAATGACCGGGGCAAATTCTTCGCCCTGTTGATCGGCATCACTTTTGCCGTGTTCCTGATGATGGAAATGACCGCCATGTTCGCGGGTATTCTCAATCGTGCCTATTCACCGGTCACTAATATCGGTGCAGCGATGTGGATCATGGACCCGGCGGTCAATACAGCCACCAGTCCAATTCCCATGCCCGATTATGTTTTAGACGCGGTGCGCAGCATGGACGGAGTCAGCTATGCGGTGCCGCTCTTTATGGGTGGCGCGCTGGTCAAGCTCGCCAATGGCGCCTATCAAGGTGTCAATGTGGTTGGTCTGGACGACAGCAGCTTGTTTGGCCGGCCCGAACTTGAGCAGGGCAACATTCAGGACATCTATGCCGACAACACATTCTTCGTGGTGGATGACGCCGAGTTCTCCAAGCTGGGCAACCCGAAGATCGGCACCACATTTGAACTCAACGATCACCGTGGCACGATTGTAGGCATCGCCCGTGTCGTCTCAAACGGACTGAATGGCGTGCCGACGCTTTACACCACCTACAACCGAGCGATCGAATACCTCCCCTCGACGCGTTTCACCATGTCCTATGTTTTGGTGCAGCCGAAGAGCGACGCGGCTGTGGCTGGCATTCAACAGCAAGTCACCAAGCTTGGCTATGTCGCCTTTACAAAGGATGAATTCAACAACCAGATCAGCCACTACTACATCTACCAGACTGGGATTGGCACGAACATCCTGTTGATGACTGTGATCGCCTTTATCGTTGGACTGTCTATCTCCGGCCAGACTTTTTATACCTTCATCCTCGAAAATCTGGAGAAATTTGGCGCGCTCAAGGCCATCGGCGCCAAGGGACGCGAACTGGTCTATATGATCCTATTCATGGCGTTCTTTACGGCTCTGATCGGCTACGGCCTGGGCATCGGCCTGGTGACATTGATGATTACGATTGCTAAATCCAGGCTGCCCAATTACGCGGCAACCATCACATTTGGAAACCTGGGGCTGGCTTTTGGCATGGTGCTCCTGATTGCCGGAATCTCAAGTTATATCGGGATACGCAAAGTCCTCAAGATCGAGCCTTTCGACATCTTCCGGGGATAGCAATGAGCCATTCAATGAAAACCATATTCTCACTGCTTAAAGCCGAAACCAGAATGGCAATCGTTTCACTGGCGTGTCTGGCTCTGTTCGACGGATGCAGCTTCGCGCCAAAATATGCGAAACCGTCCGTTCAAACGCCCGCCGCTTTCAAAGAAATGACGCCGGCGCAATCCAAAGAAACTGACGGATGGAAAACCGCCGAGCCAAAGGACGACGCCCTTCGTGGCAACTGGTGGGAAATGTTCCATGAACCGGAGTTGAATGCCTTCGAAAGCCAGGTGGTTGTCTCCAATCAAAGTGTTGCCGCAGCGCTCGCCAATTTCCTCGCCGCGCGGGCGGTGGTGAAACAAGCCCGGTCGCAGTATTTCCCAACCGTGACCGTTAGTCCTTCGGTCACGGAATCCCGGCAGTCATCACCCTCCGGTTCGCCGTCGGCCGCTTCCACTAGCACCGAATACTCATTGCCGTTCGACGCCTCTTGGGAGCCGGATTTCTGGGGCCGCATTCGCAACACGGTCAAGGCAAATTCGATGGAAGCACAAGCCACGCTGGCCGATCTCGAAAACGTGCAGTTGACCGTTCAGGCGGAAGTGGCGGTGGATTATTTTGAGCTTCGCGTGCTGGATGCGCAGAAGCAGCTTTTGGATGCGACGGTGCTCGCATATCAGGAGTCGCTCAAGCTGACCCAGGCCCAGTATGATGCGGGCATGGCGTCCGGTCAGGATGTCGCGCAAGCCGAGACGCAACTCAACACCACGCTGGCGCAGGCCACGGACCTCGGCATCCAACGTGCGCTGCTCGAACACGCCATCGCGACCCTCCTCGGCAAACCAGCTTCATTATTTTCAATTGAAATTAATCCATTTGTCGCAAAACCCGTCGCCATTCCCTTTGGCATCCCGTCGGAACTCCTCGAACGCCGTCCGGACATCGCCGCCGCTGAACGCCGCGTTGCGGAGGCGAACGCGCAAATCGGCGTGGCGCGCGCGGCTTATTATCCGACAATTACTTTGAGCGGCGCGGCGGGATACCAGAACACATCCGTGCAAAATCTTTTTTCCGGGCCGGGCCTGGTCTGGTCCGTCGGCGCGACTCTGGCGCAAACACTTTTTGACGGCGGCTTGCGCAAAGCTGTCACCGAGCAGTCCCGGGCGATCTATCAGGGCACCGTTGCAAATTACCGTCAGACCGTGCTTACCGCTTTTCAGGAAACCGAAGACAACCTGTCAACACTGCGAATCCTGTCCCAGGAACTTCAACAGCAGGATGCCGCCGTCGCTTCGTCGCAGAGCTACCTGACGCTCGCCAACACCCGTTACCAATCCGGCCTGGATATTTACCTCAATGTCATTGTCGCGCAAACCGCTCTGTTGAACAATGAGCGGACGGCGCTGGACCTCCAGGTGCAACAACTGACATCGAGCGTCCAGTTGGTCAAAGCGCTGGGTGGCGGCTGGGATTTTTCGCATGAAACGACAGCGGCCATTCCTTGAGCGCCGCGCCCGGCCGGAAAAGCCGATCGGGTGGCCGGGAATCAAGCACACGTGGTGAATATGCTCCACTGGCTGCATTCTTTATTGCCTCACATCCCTCATTACGGATATGTGCTCGTCTTCATTGTCGCGTTTTTGAACAATCTCGGTTTTCCATTGCCGGGGGAAACGATTCTTTTGGGGGCCGGATTTGTTTTGGGGAAAACTGGGGATTCACTGTGGCCACCTGTGGTGGCCGGAACGGTGGCCTGCTTTCTGGGAGGCATGGGTGCCTTCTGGCTGGGACGGCGGCTGGGACGGGGCAGCCTGGAAAAAATCCGCTGGCTCCATCTCACCCCCGAACGGATGCAGTGGCCCGAACAATTTTTCAAACGTCATGGCGCCAAGACGGTTTTTATCGCGCGGTTCATTTTTTTATTTCCGCCCGTCGTGGTCAATCTGTTGGCTGGAATGTCAAAAATGCCCTGGCGCACTTTTCTGTTTTACAACGTCACAGGGTCGGCGGCCTATTCCACCACTTACGTCCTGATCGGATATTTCTTTGGGAAACAGTGGAAACTGCTGAAAGCCTGGCTGGGGCCGGTGCCGCTTTACCTGATTCTCACGGGAATAATCCTCATCATTCTGGGCGTGATTTTCAGGCATACCATAGCTGGTTTTTGGGCGCGGCGAATTTCCAAACCCGGCGGAAAATAATAAGAGCGCGCCTAATAAGCCCGGCGCGCCCTGATTGTGAAAGATTCGGGCTTTGATCTGGTTAAATGCCCATCAGGATCACCGGACTGCTCCAGTTGCTTGGCACCGCCGTGCCCGAACTCGGCAATATTTGCCTATTCAGGCCCAAATTCGGCCTCCGGGAGAGTGCTTTCCATCTTTGAAATTGCAAACTCGCTCCCTGAATTTGCATTGTCGGTCTCTCACTTTGCAAACTCGTCCGTTGACATTGCAAAGTCAGTGTTCGAAATTGCAAACTCGGTCTTCCAAATTGCAAACTCGGTCTCTGACATTGCAAAGTCAGGCTCTCAAATTGCAAAGTCGGTCCCTGACATTGCAAAGTCAGGCTCTCAAATTGCAAAGTCGGCCTCTGACATTGCAAACTCAGACTCTGACTTTGCAATTTCGTTGGTCAAAATACCCTGTTTTTCGTTGATTTTTGGCTGTTTTTGAGCCGGGTGTGGCGGTAACGATAAAGTTGAGTGGTCAAAAAACGACAGTTTACCATGCATCGTTCCGGGTCGCGACAATTGCGCCTGCCCATGACCTCGGATGTAACCGGCAGGAAAATCCTGCCGGGTGACGTAGCAGCGGATGTCAATCCGCTCAATAGTCCGGCGAGGGGGAAGTTTGAGCCGGCTCACGTCGGCTGCTACAATGAAATTGAGGGTGTCCGGCGCGCCAGAGCATTCGCCTTCCGGCAACGCGCAAACGTCGCGCAGGCGTTTGGCCATGACGCCGCAGGCATGGGCAAAATATCAATGCCAATTCCACACACGCAGAATTTCAAGCGGACGGTGGACGATTCTCCTTTTCGCGAAAGCCCGTCAGGGCTGACATCTTTGTAGCTTGGCGATTCAAGAATGAAACAAGCTCCGTAGGAGCGACATGGTAGCCGTCCGCCAGGACCGGAAGATGCCGCCCCGACGGGGCTTGAATTTGGTTTGGGTTGTGGTTCTACAAAGATGCCGCGCCTCTGGCGCAATTTCATATCCGCCCGGGCTGGCACGCCTGGTTTCAAGGATGGTATAGGCGGAAGAAGAGATTTCCTTTGGGAGGAGCATTGGTCGCACTGTTGTTGGTGAAGGTGCCGGTGTTGCTAATCAAGCTACCCCAGGCACCAGTGGACAGGTTGTTGTTGGTCTGCAAAGTCCAACCCGTGACTGACGGCGTCCAGGTGACGATGGTTTCGTTGTTGGTATCAACGATGGTCAACAACAGCGGAGCGATAGTCAAAACGTCGATACTTTCCTGGCCGGACAAAATGGCGTCATTCGGGCCGAATTCCACGTTATCTGTAACAATGCTCGTGATGCCATTGTTGGTTGTTGCCGTGCCCTCCGGGATGAAAGACACATCAGGGAACAGCCGGAAACTGTTGCTGCTAAAATTGGTTGGGAAAAATACCTGCGAATAGGTCGCCGGCAAACCATTGGTTCCGGTCTGGTCAATGGGGTTGAAGAATCTCGCCACTGCCGCCCAGTTGGTGGGATTGATGCCGCCATTGGGATCGACCAGCAGGACAATATCGCCCGGTTGACAATTGGTCGCCCAGTCCCCATTAAAACCCACTTGAATCGAACTAGGTGCGCCGACTAATACTGTCGAATTTATAATAACCACGGGAGTTCCTGGGTTGAACCATTGTATGGGCGTGCCAGGAACTGCGTCATTCACGGTGGTGACCAGGGTGGCGGAACTGTTGGCCGGGACGGAATTCGTCTGGTTGGCAAACACCTGAAACGTATTGGTGATCTGGCCAATGGGCTGGCCCAGCGACTGGGCGGGGAACCCAAGGCTTGGCCGCACAACGACCTGAATCGAATTGGTCGCACTGCCGGCGGCAAGCGTGCCAAGGTTCAGGAGCAGGACGCCGTTCGTTGGCGTGCTCCCGCCCATAGCCGAGACAAAGGTGACATACGCGGGAAGCTGGTTGCTGACTGCCACTCCGGTCGCCGCATTCGGTCCTGCGTTGCTGACCGTGATGGAATAGCCCAGATTGACACCCGCCTCTGATTGAACCGGACCACTGGCGCTCAAGCTCAAATCCGCCACCCCTGTCGCGCTGCCGCTGCGGGCGATGGCGAGCATGGCCACGGTCAATCCGGCTATCCATCGGGTTTTCATTTGGTTCCTGTGTTGATGCAATTATCCACGATTGGTCAGACTATGCCAGCTTCTTCGCAATATGCTCGTCGAGGATTTCCTGCACGGTCAGGGCGACGATGACTTTGTGGCTGCGCTTGAAGAACGATTCGATCTCCTGCAACGCGTCCGACGAATAATCGAACGATACGAAAAAGCTTTCTCGCAATCCTCGCGCATCATCATGGCTTCAAAGGCGTCAATGTCCGGGCGGCCCACCTTGTCCTTTTGTTTCACCTGGATGGGATACCAGCGTTCTTTCAGGCCGAGTTCGCCGGGCTGCTGCTTGCGCGGCGCGGCGCTGGAGGAGACGGGGAAGATGCGGCCATCCACGCCCATGTCGCCGACTTGCACCTTGTTCGGGATGCCGCCGAGGGCGATGACGCCCAGTTCTCAAATTCAAACGGCGGGATGACGCGCAGCTTCTCCACCGTCCACGGCAGGTCGCGGACGACGAAGCCGCGTCCGGCACGCCAGAGCCGTTCGCTTTCCGGAAGGTGCAAACATCGCGCAAGCGTTTGGCCATGACGCGGCAGGCGGTGGGCGAAATATCAATGCCAATCACGACACGCGGATTTTCAAGGGGACGGCGGATGATTTTCCTGCTCTACGGAGCGACGGCAGAATAATTCTTTCGTCCCTGACGGGACTGGGGACGTTCCCGAATCGTGAACCCAGCCATGAATGGCTTGTCTTTACCCACATCTGTTTTGGAGGTGGTTGAAGTTGACTAATCCTTCGGTCATCCAGATCAAGCGTTGCCAGCCGCGCCAGATGTTTTGCCAGCCGGGTGAACCATCGCCTTTGCGCCCGATAAATCCGCCCAGGCGAGCCACCGCCAGCCAGAACGCGCTTTGGGTCCACCCAGCTTTTGGAGTTCCCAATCGGTTGGCTAAAATCTGCAACGCCTCCACTCCGACCTGTTCCGGTGGCAACGCTTGATCCGGACAGGCGGCGGCCAGCAGTTTGGTGTTCAGCAAGCGGATAGCCACCAGTGATAATACGGCGATCAGGCTCTCCAACCGGTAGGCTTGTTTCAATTGACTGTCCTCGATGCCCGCACCGCTCTTGAGGGCTTTGTGGTATTCCTCAATGTGCCACCGCGCCGTATAGCGGCCCACGATCCGCCGCGCTTGCGTCAAACTGGAGCAGGCCAGCGAAGTCAGCAAAATCCAGCGCAGGGGTTCAACCCCTGCGGGTGCTTCGAGTTCCTTGACCTCCAAAACTTGCAACTCCGCTAAATCTTCCTGCCGGCCGCCCGGCCGCCACGGGCCGCTAAAACAGGCGGTCGCACTCCTGTCCCGCTTAAAAGC
>Ga0224557_1001398_pt1 | contig 23413 bp, 22 predicted proteins | sample 714S31014metaG_FD_180677 | JGI IMG/M metagenome (GOLD analysis project Ga0224557, IMG submission 180677) | Peat soil microbial communities from Stordalen Mire, Sweden - 717 S3 10-14 | ecosystem: Environmental > Terrestrial > Soil > Wetlands > Peat | place: Sweden: Norrbotten County, Stordalen... | reverse complement strand
CTCCAGCGCGGACGGCAGCGCCCGCATCTGGAGTGCAGCAACGGGCGAGCAGCTGACCGTATTCGAGACGGGTTCCGGCGTCAACGATTCGCAATTCAGCCCAAATGGAACCGAAGTGTTGTCGACCACCGAGAGCGGAAATGCCATCATCTGGTCGACCGAGCTCGCTGGACCTGTGAGCACCCTGGAGATGGTCGCCCACAGCTTGGTGGACCGTCAGCTCACCGCGGCCGAGCGCAGCGCTTACCTGTGAGCGGCCGCGCCCGGGACCGCTTGAACGCGCCCGCCTCAAGGTGGTCCCATGCCGCTGGCGGGCGACAGCTCGTGCACGCCTCGCCGGTAAGCGGGAAGAACTGAGGAGAAGTCGCCGTCAAGCAGCCAGATCCCAGATCGTTTCGCGTGTCGTATGTGGGAAAGTCCCCCTCCGAGTCGCCAGAAGGGTGCCGCTGAACAATTCCCACCACGGATGTCCCAGGTTTTGCGCACGGAATACCGATCGCGCGCGGCGGATCTTGTCAAGCCTGCGTTCCAAGTGGGAACCATAGATCAGCTGCTGCTAGGCGGCGTGGACTCTGGTGTCGAGTCCCCCCTCCGACACCAGATAAGGGTGCAGCTCACAGGCTGTTTCGGCAGGATGGGGGAGTGGCTTACCTTTCTTGCCCCATCTCGAGTCCTCGACGACACGCTGAGTCGAGTCGCAAGTCACGCAGCCCCCGGCGGAGAGCAGCACCCAATCAGACAGCCGTCGCGAAAGTGGTCAATGTTCTGCTGGGACGGGTCGTTAGGACGGTGTGGATCACATTATTGACAAGGCCACGACTGCTGGAACGCGAGGAGTTTGCGAGCGAATGTCTCTCGGTCGCGACCAACCTGTCCAACGCGGGCAGAGACAGCTAATTCGGTTCAAGACTGTGTCGATCACGATTGGAGCTCTTCTGGCCGGAAGCGGGGCCTACGCCTCGACGAACTGGACCGTCGGCCTCGCGAGCGGCCCGAGCGGCGAGGCCCGGTTGGTGACTGCATCCAACCTGACCATCAGGGCCGTTGCTCCACCCGCTGCCGAAAACGGGCTGTACCCGGGCGGCAAAGCTGACGTCGTCGTCACGATCTCCAACCCATATCCGTACCCCGTCACGATTATCGCCGTGAATCTGCCTGCCGCCACGACTTACGCCACCGGGTACACGACAAGTGCGCTAACGACAACTCAGACTCGCTGCCTGGCTGCTGCGCCGAGCGACGTCATTTGGAACTACGCCACGGCTACGAGCGGCAGCCCGCACGCTCTCACGACACCTGTCACTGTGTCGGCTAGTGGCCAGGCCGACAACCCGTTGACGCTCACCTTCACCAACGACGCCAGAATGACGGCAACTGCGCCGGCTTCGTGTGAAGATACGTATTTCTCGATGCCGCCCATTACCGGTGTCACAACGACCGGTGGTTCACCTAAGGTCACGACGAGTCCGGCCACCGACGGCTGGACGAGCTGATCTCAGGATGATCTCGACGCGTCGTGTGAGCGAGGCCCGACCCGGGGAAGAGAGGAACGGGGTGTAAAGATCACATGAGTCACCATGACCGGGTGGCCACCTACGACCAATGAAATGCTCGCGGTGGTTGTCGGGTGTGGTCGCCGAACACAACTTGCAGGTGCGAGTGCGCCATAAGTCTGGTGGGGACCGTGGGGGACCTTCGACTGTCGCTACGAGCACGAGTGCGCCACGAGGCGCTATCAACCGGGTGGAGTGAAGGAACCCACCTCTGGCCTGTGGCGGCAGGCCGGTGAAGTAGGGGGCAGCCTGACCTTGGAAGCGCAGGGAAGGGTGGGAAGCAGCCCCGACAACGACGGGACGGATTGGCACCGCCAGACGATCCGGGTCCGGCAAGCGAGACAGAAAGGTGCATCGCAAGTGAACCAGGGCTAGAACCCTCTCAAGGTGGCAGCAGGCTCCAACCTGGCGGATGTTGGCCGGACAGCAGCGCACGCTGGTTCGGCCTGGCCGCTTACGCAGCACAACTGAGTTCTGAGATAATGCGTGACCAGCGCCGATTTGCCCCTTTGAACTGGGACTGCGTCCCCATCAGCTGAGCTAGCCAGGAAACCTACGTTAGTGCCTCCGGCGTCCTCTCCAGTCGAAGCCTCCGGCGAAAGGGTGTCTGCTCCGAGGCTGACCGCCGCACCCCCCGCAGTCGAGGGGGCTGCGGTGGCTCTTTGTGGCGAAGGCTGCTCGGTGTTGCTTGCCCTTGCTAGCAAGGCTCAAGGCCTAACTGGACCTAGCTGGCCAAACTCGCTACCTTGCTTCCAGGCTCGCATCGAAAGGGAATCTGAAGTGTCTGATATGACAAGCTTCATTCACGGACTACCGAAGGCCGAACTTCACCTTCACATCGAGGGAACGCTTGAGCCCGAACTGCGGTTCAAGCTGGCGGGGCGCAATGACATTGCCCTGCCGTATCGCGACATTGACGAGATGCGTGCCGGTTATGTGTTCCATGACCTGTCCTCGTTCCTACCGGTGTACTACGACGCGATGTCGGTGCTGGTAAAGCCCCAAGATTTCTATGACCTTGCGTGGTCCTATTTGGAGAGGGCGGCCTCGGAGAATATTCGATACGCGGAGATCTTCTTCGATCCCCAAGCGCATACTTCGAGAGGAGTCGAATTCCACTCCGTGATTAGCGGTTTGCGTGGGGCTCTCTTTGATGCCCGGCGGCTACTCGGGATCCGAGCGCAGTTGATCTTGTGCATTCTTCGTGACCACTCGGCGGAATACGCCATGGCAACACTGCTCGAGTCCCTTCCATACCGCGACTCCATCATCGGGATTGGACTCGACTCCGACGAACGCGACAATCCGCCCACAAAGTTCGCTGCCGTATTCGCTCGAGCGAAGTCAGAGGGGTACCGCCTGACAATGCACTGCGACGTCGATCAACTCGATATCGTTGATCACATTCGTCAGTGCCTGAGCGTCATAGGCGTCGAGCGAATTGACCACGGCATGAATGTCCTCGAATCCGACGAACTCGTGGCTGAAGCCGCGACGAGAGGTATCGGGTTTACGGTCTGTCCGGTGTCAAATCGTTACGTCACCGGGGACTTGAAGGACACTGAACTGAAATTGATGCTCGAGCGCGGACTGAAAGTGACCGTGAACTCGGATGACCCGGCGTACTTCGCGGCCTACCTCACCGCCAACCTCGAGTCGTTGGCGAGCTCGGCTTCCCTCACCAAAGCAGAGCTCGTTCAGCTGGAGCGCAACGCTTTCGAAATCGCATGGCTGTCGACAGGCGCGAAGGAAGAATTACTCGCCGAACTTGCGCACTATGCGGCAGGCAACCCATAGTCCAAGGTACGTCATGAGGAGGCCCGACGCCGATCTGTGCGGTCGGTAGCGTCTACGACATCACAGATGGCCGTGTCTTTCGGCGCTAGCTTTCGAAGCCTGGCGCGCCGTGTTTGTCCGCGGTGTCAGCTGCGTTCACGATCCTTTGCGCACGGTCAAGATGTGTGAGCGACCAGGATTGCTGTCAGGCAGGAAGGGCCGGGGGCTTCTGAGCAGACCGGGCTCCTGTGCGGGAGGTACGCCGCGACTATTGCGGGGCTACCGGTGTCTTTTCGGCTTCGGCTGGGACGGACTTGCGAGCAAGCAGGTAGTAACTGACTCCGCCGAATATCATCCCCATGAAGATGCTGAAGTCCGAGCCACCTATCCGGCTGGACAGTGGTGACACGTAGGGGGAGTAGGCGTTGAGCCAAACGGCTGCCGCGATCATCCCGATGCCCAGAGCGACGAGAGCCCGCCAGTTCCATCCACCGTTGCGGAAATAGATCCCGCCCCTCTCGTCTTGCAGCGCCTGGGTGTCATAGCGGCCGCGCCGTAGAAAGTAGTCGACGAGGTAGATGGCACACCAGGGCGCCACCCAGACGATAATGAAGAGCAGGAAGTCCGACAGCAACTGGCTGAAGTGCTGGGAGAAGATCACGTAAGCGGCGAAACCGCCAGACACGACCGTGTCGATCATCACGCATTGGTACCGCTTCAGGTGGATGCCGAGGCTTTGGAGTGTTACACCCGATGAGTAGAGGTCCACGCTGTTGATCGCGAAGAGCTGGAAGATGGCGATGATCAGGTAGGGGACAACGAACCAGCCCGGGAATACGCTGACCAGGCCAGTCACCGAGGCTACGGTGTAGGCAGACGTCACCGGTACTGCGGTTGCCACCGCGGCACCGAGCACTTCAAGCAGGATCGAGGGGATCGCTCCGCCTAGTGCAACGGCGAGAATGATTCCGCTCTTGCTTGCATTGCGCGGAAGGTAGCGGGAGTAGTCGTTGGCGTTCTCGGTCCAGCCCAGTCCGCCGGCGGACATAATGAGGGCGAGTGCCACCATCAATCCACCCCAGCCCGCACCGTGCGGAGTCACGTGAAGGTTGACCTTCGACGCGGTGATGATCGCCATGATTACGAAGAGGGCGACAAAGGGGAAAGCCAACCACTTCAGAACCTTCAGCATGGCGGTATGGCCGACGAAGGGGAGCAGCGCTTGGATTAGCACGGCTCCGATGAGCAGACCGATCTTCAGCCCGGTGCTACCGGCAACGTTGGCCTTCGCGGCTAGGGCCAAGCCTGCGAGTACGACAAGAGCGATACCCTCGGTTTCGTATCCGACCTGTGTTATCCAGTTGAAGAGAGAAGGCACTCGGTTCCCGCTCGGACCGAAGGACGCTCGACTGATCGTGAAAGCCGTCGTGCCGGCCTGGGGTCCCTGGAGACTGGTGAGCCCGGTCAGGAGATATGACCCAATGCTGCCGACGATGATGACTGGCACCGCCTGAGCGAAGGACAGGCCAAAGATGGCGACGAGCAGCGTGCCGTAGACCACGTACTCGACGTTCCAGATCGCGCCGGTCCACATCCAGAACAGTGCGCTCGGGGTGCCCCAGCGTTCGTCGGCACTCACGTGCTGGATGCCGCGCCGCTCAATTCCCATGGAACGCGTAGTTGCGGGGTCGGCGGCGGAGTTAGCAGCGTCTCCCCGATTTTCGTCTTGACCCACGGTCACCCTCCGTCCCTTGACGGTGGAGGCTCGACCGTGACCGCGACTAGCTCGACCAACAACCAGTCGGTGCCTTCTCCGTTGCTTGCAAAAGAATTGGGTGGCACGTTACTAGGGCCTCAACTACAGGTAAATTCCTCGTCCGTTCGCGGGATTTGACCTGATACGAGACCCAAGGAGATGATCAGTTCAGGTCGGGCTCTGGCTGTCCGAGCCGCGAACGCGGGTTCGGCTCGACTCGAGGTGGAGGCCACGTGCAACTACGAGAGAAGATCGACGCAGCCGAAGGTGTTCGGAAAGCCGACCTGGTGCTGACCGGCGGCCGGCTTGTCAATGTGGCGACCGGCGAGGTCTATCCGGCGGATGTGGCTGTCGTTGGCGACATGATCGCGGCGGTGGGTGATGTCACCCCCAATACAGGACCTGCCACGACAGTCATAGACGTGACGGGCCGGTACTTGGTTCCGGGCCTGATTGACGGTCACCTCCACATCGAGTGCAGCAAGTTGTCGGTGACGATGTTCGCCGACGCCGTGGTCCGTTGCGGCACGACGAGCGTTGTCTCCGGGTTGGACCAGACCTACGCCGTTGCAGGGCTGGAAGGCGTGCGAGATGCACTCTCGGAGGCGGAGGCCAGCCAGATGAAGATCTTCTGGGCGGCACCCTACAAAGTCCCGTACACGATCCCCGAGTCGAACGTGGGGTTCCGGCTCGGCCCCGAGGTCCATGAGATCGCCCAGAAGTGGGACGATTGCTTCGGCGTATGGGAGACGGTGACTGAGTTCATCACCAATCGTGACGCCGAGGTGCTCGAGGTCATCGAGATGGCGGGGCGGAACCGATTGCCGGTTTTCGGCTGTGCGCCCATGGCAAGCGCGGCCACCATTGGCGTGCTGGCGGCCGCAGGCGTCCGCTTAGACCATGAGAGTTACAACGCCGAAGAGGTCCTCACAAAGATGCGAGCCGGCATGTACGTGATGGTACGAGAGTCGGCCGTCGCCCACTTCATGGAGGAGAACATCCAGGTCGTGACACGGCTCGGGGCCAATCCAGGCCGCGTCGGCTTCTGCACCGACGACGTGACGGCGACGAGCCTGCTCCGGGATGGGCACCTCGATCGGCTGGTTCGCATGGCCATAACAGCTGGCGTGCCACCAATCACGGCGATTCAGATGGCGACCATCAACACGGCGCAGATGTATCGGATCGACCACCTCGTCGGCTCGATATGTCCTGGACGGGCCGCAGACGTGGTTGTCATCGACGATCCCGCCAGCTTTGTCGTAGACAAAGTGGTGTCCAAGGGAGTCCTCGTCGCTGAGGGTCGCCGCGCGCTACGTCCTCCACTCGTCCCGACAAGGGGACCGGCGCTGCTCGACACCATGAATCGGAGACCGCTCGAGCCCGACGAGATCCGCATGCCGACTGAGCTCGGATCCCCGGTAAGGGTGCTTGCCATGGAGATGGACCGCGAGGTGCCCTTTGTGCGCCGTCGCCGCGATGTTCTCCTGGAAGTAGTCGATGGTTCGGTAAGACCCGACGTTGCCAAGGATGCTCTCTATGTGACCGTCGTCGAGCGCTACGGCAAGACGACGAATCTGTCTGTCGCGATCGTGTGCGGATTCGGCCTCAACTCGGGGGCACTGGCCACGAGTGCCGCTCCAGACGACAACAACATTATCTGCGTGGGGACGAACCCCTCCGACATGGCTCTTGCGATTAACACGGTGATCGAGCTCAGGGGAGGCCTCGCAGTCACAGACGGTGGGAAGGTAATTGAGACGTTGGCATTGCCTGTCGGTGGGATCGTGGCCGACATCGATGTCGAGACGATGGCGGCAGCCGAGGCACGACTGGACTCCGCTGCACGGGCACTCGGCTGCAAGCTGCCGACGGCGTTCGGCTATCTCATGTTCCTCGAGATCACATCCATCCCCGACTACGCGATCACCGACCTCGGTCTGGTGGGTGTGCGCGAGCTCGCCGTGCTGGACTCGGTACTCGGGCCGGGCTGAGTCACGGCACGTTTGGCCTCCGCGCTCCGAGTCGCACCACCTGGCTGGCACAAAGTGGCGGTCCACCTGGCGTTCGGTTCACCTCGGCCCGCACGCCATTACCAGTCCCCTCCCGCGTCGAACACCCCACTTCCAACGTCGAGACTATGAACGGCGATCGCGTTCTCACCGATCCTGCATCCGCCGCGAAAGTCGCGGCCCTGTTGGATCCGCCCCTATGGCCTGCCTGGCCGAAAGGACCGTTAGGAGATCCCGAAGTTGCTCGAGGACCCGGCGACGGCCGAGACGTCTTCGATAATCATGGCGGTATCGGCTCGAACAGCAGTCCGGGTCGAGCTCGTGCAAGACGCGTTCGTGTTCCTGGCCGACGAGCCCGAATTGGACAGGCAGGCTCGAGTTCAGTTGCAACGAACCGAGGCCACTCGGCGGAGGGATAGGGCTTCTCGTGCCCGCCGCGGCGACAGTAGCCATTCTTCGACACGTGACTGGCGTCTGCATCGAAGTCATCGACGAGTACGACCCGGCTGACGCGGCGATCGGCACCCTAAGGTCTGGTGAGGGAGCGCCACTCCTTCAGCAGCCCGCGCGCGACGCACTAGCAAAGGGCCTAGAGCCACCATCGACATCGCCATGCGTCCGGCGCTCCGGGTTACCTTATGTACTGATCAACGCAGTTCCGCCGAGACCTGATTTCAGGACCAGTCGGAGACCCGCGATGCCCACCCTCCACGACCTTCGACACCGCATTTCCAGTTGCGTGAAGTGGAGTCACCCGGCTGGCGGATACCCGGCAGGATGGCGGAATCAGAATGGACCGCTGTTGGTCACCAGAGAAGCTACCGGGAATGAACGACGCGCTTGGAGCCCACACCTTTGTGACATTTGGCCCTGACGCCCGATGAACCGAAGGCGCAGGATGACCTGCGAATGGTCCCAAGCTGGTGAGCGAGGAGGCTCGATGAAGGCGAGATACATCGTCGTAATAGGACTGGCGGTCTTGGCGGCAGCCTGTTCCAGTTCCAAGCCGGCGGCAACTCCTTCGACTTCAACATCTACAACTGTCAGTCCGGCTTCAACATCTACAACTGTCAGTCCGGCTTCAACATCAACAACTGTCAGTCCGACTTCAACATCGACGACAGTTGCTCCGACGACATCAACCACGACGGTCTCGTCGACAAAGGCGTCTCAGCAGTACCTGGCGGTCGCCGCGGTCTCTAGGGCCGCGTACGTGACGTGGAGCTCCAAGATCACAAGCAAGACCACGATCAGCGAGGCAATCGGTCCCTGTGACACCTACGCAGCCGCGTTGACGAACTTCGACAACGCAATATTGGGTATCGCCGTCACTGGGAAGACGGAAACTGACATTCAGACGTTGGTTGCCGATGACCGCGTCGTCATCAAGAATCTGAAGGCTGTGAGAACGGAAACCGCGGCCCAAATCGAGAAAGAGGCCACTCAACTCAAGGCTACTGGGAAGGCGGCAATACGCGCAGGCGACGTTGTTCGCAGCGACCTCGGTCTGCCGCCAAGCTAAGTTTGGGCTAGCTGGGCGCGATTAGGCTTGTAGTGAGGCGCCCAGCGCGAATCCGGCCGGTGTCGGACCTGGCGTTCAGGTGACACGGACGGTAGGGCACCAGAAACCCAGTGGTGTCGGCGGAGCTGTACGGACAAGGCGTTGACTCGGTGATGCTGGTCCGTCCGTCTGGCAACCAGGCACAGCGTGCAGCGGCGATCGCTGAGTGGTCGACAGTCGGCCCGACTGAGACGACCGACATCGAATTAGGAGGTTTCGGGCCAGGATTCGGGGTTTGCGCGAGTGGTCTGATTGGCGTCGCGGCACTCATGGAGAGCTGGCGGGTGGCGACCTAGACGCGAACTGCGTCGAGAACGACGAGGATGCGCGTCGCCGATGCGAACCAGTCGCCCACGGACTAGATAGAGGAAGGCCGCCAACGGCTTGCCGGTGCCTAGTTGTGCCGTTGCGGCAGAGGGTCCTGTCGAGATTCGGGACCGTGGCGCTTCGCGGCTCCATCACGGCGGCCGGGTGTTCTACGGCGTCCGCGTCCGACTACCGGTGTGGGAAACGGACGTCGCGTGGTTCGAGGTAATTGGCGCTTGGCGTGCTCGTGGACGCGATGTTGCGTCAGCCGCCCCTGGTGCCAATAACACGTATGGTTGAGCTACTGCAACGAGCAGACCCGAAGCGCTGGCGATTTACGGCACGTGGCGGAGGTCGATCACGATTGGCGTCGCTTCTCGGCTCAATACATGGATCCATCCGGTGGCTCTGATCTGCGGATTCCTGCTCTGCATGCTTCCGACGATCCTCGGCACGGTGCGGAGGGGCGTCAGCGTAGAGTCTGTCTTCGTGGTCCACCTGCTGCTCGGCTGGACACTGATCGGCTGGGCGATCGCTCTCGCCATCGCGCCGCATAGGAACCCGCCACACTTACGCGCAGATGTGGACGCCACCGCCAATGCCCAGGTCCGCACTGGGAGATGGGTTGCTTCGTCTCCCCAGAGCTCACCAAGTGAGAACCCGAATACATCGCCGCCAGCCGGTCGGCTGCCAGGCGAGCACGCGGACCGGTCCGATCCGTCAGGTCAAAAGTCGTGGGACCGTCAAAGATGGACCGCTACTCACTCAAAGCCTCAACTGCCTGGGTCCGAGAAGAACGAGAACTAGATGCGACGCCGCCTAGTAGTTTCATTCGTACCTGTAGTTGCAGTGTTCTCATGCACCACTTCTTTCCCTATCCGTTCGAACGCGCAAGCGGTTGTCTCATCTGGGCTCGCGGTGTTGTATCGGAGCGCCAGCCCACTACCTCCAGCGCGCTCACTCGCGCTTGGACGCCTGTCGTCCTCGACTGATCTTCATATCGACGTCACGCTAAAGCTGCCAGATCCGTCGGCCGTGGCCTCCTTCATCGCATCTCTGTCTGATCGGCACTCGCCGGACTTCCACCACTTCCTCCGCCCCGGCCAATTCGGTCAACTTTTCGGTCCTCCGTTGTCTGAGGTGGAGGCTGTCGACGCCGTGCTCCGCTCCGACGGACTCCACCCTGGGCAAGTGGCCGCGGATCGACTCTCGATCCCGGTACTTGCGCCAGTGGCAGCACTCGATCGTGCCTTGCATGTGCGGCTCGTGGACTACCGGCTACCCAACGGACGCACGGCCTTCACAACCTTGTGGCCACCGAGCATTTCGGCGTCTGTGGCCGTGTACATCCAGGGGATTCTCGGCCTCAGCGATGTCGTTCCGCCCGAGAGCTTGCTTGCGAGTCCGCATGTCCCGCGATCCGCATCGCGCGCTTCGCGAGACGCTGATCCGACAATGGCGGGTCCAACACCTTGCGCGGCAGCCATCGCCGCTGCTAGCTCGGGCGGGAGCCACACGGCCGATCAGTTGGCTGCTTTCTACGGCTTTGATCCGCTCTACGCCTTGGGTGATTTCGGACAGGGAGTCAAAGTCGCCCTAGTCGAGTTCGAGCCGAATTTGCCTACCGACGTCGCGGCTTACCAGGTGTGTTACGGGACTGACACCACCGTGAACTACATACCGGTCGACGGAGGCACCGGTTCAGGCGCGGGCACCGGCGAAGCGGCCCTCGACATCGAGGACATCATCGGGCTCGCCCCCGACGCGACTGTCGACGTCTATCAGGAAGGCAACTCGAACAGCTGGGACGTCTATTCGACCATCGTCAACTCCGACACCGACGAGGTCGTGTCCGTCTCCTGGGGATTCTGCGAGTTGGACGCAGGAATCGCATTGGTCCAGTCAGAGAGCGCTCTCTTCGCACAGGCTGCGACGCAAGGCCAGACAGTGTTCTCGGCTGCGGGCGACACCGGCTCGACCGACTGTTACAGCGACAAGGGCACGACGAACGGGCCCACTCCTTCGGTGCTCGATCCGGCAAGCCAGCCCTACGTCATCGGGGTTGGAGGCACGTCGCTCGTCGCCAACTCCGAGAGCGTGTGGAATGACTCGACCGACACGGGCGGCGCCGGCGGGGGCGGGGTATCGGCAGCCGAGTGCATGCCCTTCTACCAGGATCACCCCAAGGTCCCAGGTTTGATCAGCTCGTACTCGAGTTCCAATCCGACATTGTGCGGATCGACCGTCCCTTACTTACGTCAGGTTCCAGACGTCTCGGCGGACGCTGACCCGAGTTCCGGGTACACCTTCTTTTACAGCGGATCGAACTCAAGTTTCGCAACTGGCTGGGGGCCGGTTGGTGGTACGAGCGCAGCAGCACCGCTGTGGGCGGCAGCCGCTGCACTGATCGGCGCATCCCCCTTTTGCACATACGACGGGTCGGGAGACGCCTTCATGCAGCCTGCAGCTCTCTACAACATCGCTGCTTGGGCTTCGTTTTATCATGCTCTCGCCTTCAATGACATAACGACAGGCAACAACGACTACTCGCCGTCCGGCTATTCAGGTGGCCTTTACCCGGCGACGGTGGGTTACGACATGGCGAGCGGCCTCGGATCTCCCATTCTCGCTCATACCGGCAATTTCTACCCAGGGCTCGCCGCTCAGATGTGCTTTGAATCCGGGACGGATCTCGGCACCACCATCACCGGCGTGTCGCCGAATGAGGGGCCGACCAACGAGTCGACCCCGGTGACCATCACTGGTTCAGGGTTCCTCCCGGTCGCGGGAGCGGATGAGCTTGAGGTCGGTGCAACATGGATCACCGTTTCCTGCTCGACAACCACACTTTGTACCGGCACTCTCCCGGTCACAGAGTCGGGAACGGATAATCTCGTGATCTCAGTGGAGGACATGACGCTCAGTCCAGTCACTGTGGCTGATGAGTTCACCTTCGGGGTCCCACCGCCGCCGACAGTCACTGGAGTGACGCCCGCTGCTGGCCCGGCGCTGGGCGGCACGAAGGTGACGGTCGTGGGAAGCAACTTCGTCGGAGCCGTATCGGTGCGTTTTGGTGGGATACCGGCAACGAATGTTCACCTCCTCTCATCATCTGAGATCAGCGCGGTTGCGCCGACAGGCTCCGGCGCCATTGATGTGACGGTTTCCACCGCCGGTGGGTCCAGCGGGAGAACTGCCAGGGACAGGTTCACCTTCGTGCCAGCTCCGACTGTCGCCGGGATCACGCCGACCACAGGACCCGCTAAGGGCGGCACGAAGGTGGGCATTTGGGGACGCAACTTCGTTGGGACCGTGTCGGTGCGCTTCGGTGGGACACTGGCAACGGGCGTGCGTGTGCTGTCGTCATCGGAGATCATCGCTACTTCGCCGCCGAGGTCGGGCACTGTCTACGTGACCGTTTCGGCTTTCGGTGGGTTAAGCAAGAGAACCAGCACAGCCAGGTACGCGTTCGTGGCCGCGCCGAGGGTCACCAAGCTCACGCCCACCGCCGGACCCACGAGAGGCGGCACCCCGGTCACGATTCAGGGAAGCAACTTTGTCGGGACCGTCCTGGTGCACTTCGGTGGGACACTGGCAACGGGCGTGCGCGTCCTTTCGTCGTCTGAGATCACAGCTACCGTGCCTGCTGGTTCAGGCGTCGTTTACGTAACGGTGTCCGCAGTTGGCGGGAAAAGTAGGAGGGTCGCCGCGGCAATGTATCGCTACTGACGCGGGTGGCCGTTCTCATGCTGGCCGCTGGATGAGTTCGTTACTCAAGGTGTCGATGGCAGCACTCCGGAGCCGACATCGCCCAGCCGCCGCTATTCGGCCAGCGGGTGCCTGGCCGCCGAACGTGCCTTTGCGTCGAATAGGGACCTCGATGTGGGCAGTCGTTGCCGTCTTGAGGTTCGCCGCTTGCGCCGCCACGCAGTCAGAATTGCGTCTCTGCGGTTCTCGACGACCAGCTAGGTTTTCGCCGACGACGAACTCACCCGAACCGACTGCCGCTGCAAGATGTGGGCTTGACCGACTCGATGCTCCTCTTCGGTCGGCACGGCTCGCTGCCAACCATTTCGATGACGACGATGTTGTTCGCAACTCGCAGCGTTTCCGTCGCATCGTCGATATCTGAGCGGCGGAGTCCGGTTGTCCCCGGATGCGCTGCGGCGCCCATCGAACGGCACGGCGCAGCGACCGCGGCGGTGAGCACACGGAGAGCGGCGGCTTTGAGAAAGCGTATATCGGTCTACATGGTACGAGGAGGTGGCACCCTCGCCCATGGACTGGCAACGGGCAGATGGGCATCCAACGCCGCGTCGAGAAGCTGGTTGAGAAGGCTTGCTATCGCCCGGCGACCTCCGGCGCCGTCGTCGGGCGCTCATTGGTTCGCATGCCGGGTAAGAACAGGAAGCCAAGAGTCACGACCGCTCCAAGTGTGCCCGCTAGTTCAAAGGTCGCGCTCACACCGACGAGGCGCACGACGAGCGGAGTCAACACGTACGACAGCGGCATCAGCGCCGTCGACACGAACCAGTCAATGCTCGAAACTCGGCCAAGCAGTCGGCTCGGCACGAGTCGCTGTTTGAGCGTCGCCCACACGACAGTTCCGGCCGCTTCGAGAGCTCCCACCGAGAACACGAGCGCCGCGAGCTGCCACCGAAGGGTGACCAACCCGTAGCCAGCCACGAGGAGCGTTGCTCCCGTCCACGCTGCGTACAGGAATGTGATCGGGTGACGGCCCCGATCACCGACCTGTGCAGTGACAGCCGCCGCAGACAGAGCGCCGAGTCCTCCGAGGCCTAGCACAACCCCGAGTGTGGCGGCGCTGCCATGTAGCCGGTTCTTGACCAGGTACGGAACGAGCACATAGGTGGGTCCCAGGAAGAGTAGATAGGTGAAAGTGGCGGACACAAAAGTCCCCCAGAGCCACACCTGGCTCCGGACATAACGCAAGCCGACTCCAATGTCGGCCCACAGCGATCCGCTCTCGACAGGCACAGTGACTGACGCAACTGGGGAGAGCGCGGCTATGCAACACCCAGAGATCACAAAGGAAAGCGCGTCCGTACCGAATGCGCCTGCGCTGCCGACCGTAGTGAGAAGCACTCCACCAATGGCTGGGCCAAGCAACTGAAGCGCTGCTGGTCGCATGAATTGGTCTAGTCCGTTAGCCTCCAGCAGCCGCTCTTCGGGCACCAACGTGGGCACAATGGCGTCGAACGCCGGGGCAGCGAACGCCGTTGCGGCGCCGATTACGAACGCCACGGCCCACAGTTCCCACAGACCCAGGTGTCCCAGGGACGCGAGAACTGCGAGGCTGCCGACAGCGAGAGCCCGCGCTGAGTCGGCCGCGACGAGCACCATGCGGCGCGGAAGACGATCGGAAACCGCCCCGCCGAAGAGGAGAAGAACAACTTGGGGAGCCGAAGTCGCGAGACCTACGCCGGCGAGGGCTGAAGGTTGATCATCGATCTTGTAGGCCTCCCAAGCGACCGCCACGAGGAAGATCCCGTCACCGAGCAGCGAGACGACCAGGCCGGTCCACAACAGGCGGAAGTCACGGTGCCGCAGTGGCGCAAGTATTCCGACTTGACTGGGCCGCCTCGCGGTCATGTTGGGTGTGCCATCGCCGCACTTTGGCTCAAGCAGGATCTGGTGCTTGCTGCATGTCAAAACATGCTGCTAGTTCACCTAAGACCTCGTTGAGCTGTTCGATCTCGTCGTCGCCGTTGGCCGCTGTGATCTGCACCCGGAAGCCAACCTGCGATCTCGGCACGAGCGGGTACGCAGCCAGTGTCACGTAGATTCCCCGGTCGAAGAGGAACCGTCCCAGGGCGTCGATGTCATCGCTGTCGCCGAGCGGAAGCTCGATTACCGGGAAACCTGAAGTGTTCAAGGTGCGTAAACCAAGCTCCGCGATCCGGTCGAGTACTCGAGCGGTCTTGCGGCAGAGGGCCGCCCTAAGATCGTCACCCTCGGCGTCGTTGACGCGAAAGCCGGCGAGAACCGTCGCGAGCGACGCCGTTGGCGACGGTCCCGAGTAGAGATAGGGCGCGGCAGCGACCTTCAGGTGGTTCTTCATCCAAGTGGGAAGCGCCAAGAAGGCGAGCAGCGACGAGTACGACTTGGAAAAGCCGGCCACCAGCACGATGTTGTCGTAGCTTTCATCGAAGTATCGGACAATGCTGTTGCCTCGCCGTCCGTAGGGCATCGCCTCTGTAGGCGACTCTCCGATTACTCCGAAGCCATGAGCGTCGTCGACATAGAGAAGCGTCTCGTACTCACGGCATATGCGCGCATATGCGGTCAGGTCCGGCACATTGCCAGTCATGCTGTTCACTCCATCGATACAGAACAGCCGGGGTCCGCCTGCAGGTAACGAGCGCAGGATCTCCTCCAAGTGGTCGTAGTCGTTCGCTCTGACGCGGTGGATGGTCGCGCCCGCCCCATGGGCGATAGCGGCTCCTTCGTAGATGGTCTTGTGCGCCTGAGAGTCGACCAGGACGGTGCCCTGACCGGCAAGGGCGGGGATCACCGAAGAGTGAATGATCGTGATTGTCGGGAGCACCAGCGAGTCAGGTGCTCCCAGCAGGGCCGTGAGTTGCTCCTCGATCTCGACGTAAACGCGAGGACTGCCAAGCAGCCGTGACCAGCTCGGATGCGTACCCCATCTCCATAACTCCCGCTCCACCGACTGAATAATCTCCGGGTGAAGGTCGAATCCCAAATAGTTGCAGGACGCGAAGTCACAGAGCCATTGATCTCCGATGCGGATCTTTCGGCCGTGCACCTCGTCTATCACCGCGTCCATCATTGGGTGCGACGCCCGTAGACGCTCGAGGTCCGCCCACCGCGCGTCACGCCGCACGGCTTCTGACTCACCATGGAAGTCGTGGCCGTTGGTGGAGGCCACGTTCAAGGTTGAAGTCGGGCCGTTCATCTCAAGGAGTCCTCTCTCAGGGGGGTTGCCTTCAAAGTTGGATGGGTGGCAGGAAGTCGGGACAACAGCTCGTCGATTTGCTCTGCGCGCAGCGGCTTCGCGAAGTAGAAGCCCTGGCCGAACTGGCACCCGAGGGAGCGAAGACCTTCAACTTGTCGGACCTGCTCTATACCCTCGCCGACAGTTTGCAGATTCAAGGTGTTTCCGAGTTGGACGATGGCCTCCGCCAGCGCGCCACTGTCTTCTGATTCGCCTACATCGTCAACGAAGGATTTGTCCACCTTCAATATGTCGATCGGGAAGCGCTTCAGGTAGCTGAGCGAGGAGTAGCCCGTCCCGAAATCGTCAATGGCGAATGACACGCCGAGCAACTTGAGCTCCAGCATTCGTGCGATCACGGAATCGGCATCCTGTACGAGTACGCTCTCGGTGATCTCCAGAACGAGGCTTCCCGGATCGAGGCCGCCCGCTTTGAGGGCATTCGAAACGTCCTCCACCAGGCCGTCGTGCGCGAAGTGCCGGGCTGATATGTTCACGCTGACGTGAAATGCATCGGAGAGCTTATGGTTCAACTGCCATTGGCGAGCCTGTTGACACGCTTCCAGAAGTACCCATCGCCCGAGCGGGATAATGAGGCCGGTGTCTTCAGCAAGCGGGATGAACTCTTTTGGCAGTAGAAGTCCCCGTTCAGGGTGACGCCAACGAACCAGCGCCTCAACTCCATTGATGGTCGCGTTGCCGTCGAGGGTGACGATCGGTTGATAGTGAACTACGAATTCCTGTCTGTCCACTGCTCGTTGTAGGTCCGCAGTCCGTTCCAGCCGCTCTAACACGGCCTGTTGCAGTGCGGGCTGGTACACCTCGTAACGACCTTTGCCGCGGGACTTGGCAGAGTACATTGCCACATCGGCGGCCTGAAGCAGCTCGGCCGGACCTTCGGCTCCTGCCGGGCTGACGGCGATACCGATGCTGGCATGCACCTGTACCTGGTGATCTTCAACCGTTAAGGGCACGCGCAGCTCGGTGATTATACGTTCCGCCACTTGGTTGGCTTCCTCGAAGCCCGCAACCTCCTCGAGCAGAACTGCGAACTCGTCACCGCCAAAGCGGGCCGCGGTGTCGCCGACTCGCAGCGATTTGGTGAGGCGCCCAGCGACCGCGACCAAGAGATCGTCGCCTGCTGCGTGCCCGAAGCTGTCGTTGACGAGCTTGAAGTCGTCGAGGTCGAGGAAGAGAACGGCCAATAGGGACTGCGATCTAGCCGCTCGCGCCAACGCGTGCTCCAGTCGGTCGAGGAAGAGTGCGCGATTGGCGAGCCCACTAAGCGAGTCGTGGAATGCCTGGTGCTTGAGCTCGTCCTCGAGGGCCTTACGTTCGCTCACGTCTCGCATCGTGAGGACAATGCCCTCGACGGTCGGATCGCTCAGCAGGTTGTTCGCCACCACCTCGACGTGCCGCCAGGAACCGTCGCTGTGCCGGATGCGCCATTGTGTCGTGACAGACACGCCCGCTCGAAAGGCGACTCCGGTGTAGACAGCCAGCGCCTGCTCGACGTCTTCGGGGTGGAGGAGCCTCGTTATCCGTTGGCCTTCGAGTGAGCCTGGCGCGTAACCGAGGGTTCTCGTTGCGGAAGGGGTCTGATAGGTGATGGTCGCGTCGGGGCGCGCAACAAGGATGACGTCCGAGGCGTTCTGGACAAGGGTCTGGAAGCGGGCCTCGCTTTGACGGGCGTGAAATGTCTCTGTGAGTGTCTCGCGCTCAAGCGCCAGTTGTGCCTGAGCGGCAAGCGTTTCGATCGTGTTCGTTACCTCTTCAGAAAGCTCCGCGATGCTGGAAACTGCGATCAGACCGCGCAGGCCATCCTTGGAGACGAGAGGACAGATGACAAAGCCCTCCGGCGCCTCGTCTGGGCGTTCGGGCGATGACGTCATTTCGCTCGCCCAACGAGCCGTCTTTCCGCGGTTCAGCGATGTTCGCAGCTCGGGCCGCGAGGCCATCAGATTGAGAAGCTTGTCTCCGGTGTTCCCCGACTGCGCCGCCACCACCAGACCGTCAGCCGGACTCGATATAGCCAACGTCACCCCCAAGATGTCGTTGCGCCCGGAGACCAGTTCGGTCACGGCAGTGGCGATAGCCTGGTAGGTGCCGTCGCGCCCGGACGCCGCCACCAATTCGTCAGCCGCGTGACGCAGGACTTTCTCTCGCCTCATGGCCTGTTGGTGTGCCTGCACCAGACCGGCCATACGCATGAGCACGAGCAAGAACATCGTGCCCGCAACCACTGCAATGACTTCGGCGTCGACGGGTTTGCCGAGCGCTGCCTCGACGAGCAGGACGGCGGGCGCTATGAGTGAGACCGTAGCGAGCAGCATGAGCCTGGAGCGGCTCGTCGTTAGTGTCCTGGCCGGCCTTGGCTCGGCCAGAGCTCTCATGGACGGGTGCAATGCGGCCGCTCCCCAGCACGCGTAGAAGACAATCCAGCCGAGGTCGATCGGGTTGCCGTCGTTCCAACTCCAGCTCGGGTGTAGGTTGGCCAGCCCATAGAGCGAGTCGGACATGAGCGTTCCAAGTACCCCGATCGCGAGCAACCGTCCCGCCGCGTGGCGAAGGCCACCAGAGCTCCACAGGTGAGCAAGCATCGCCAGCAGAAGAACATCTCCGAGGGGGTACGCCGCAGCAGTCAGCCTTGCGAGCGTGCCTCCAGGAGCACGGACGTTAGGACCAATGAGGAAGATCCATGAGAGAAGCCCCACTCCGAGGGTGACCGTCAGGGAGTCGATGAGGCTTGCTCGGTCGCCACCGGGCATCCGCGCGCGCGCCAGAAGTAGCAGCCCTACAGCTAGAACCGGGTACATAGTTACGTAGATCGCATCTATGAACGAGGGGAACGGTATGTTGTTCTGCCCCATGATCTGGTGCCAGAACTTGTAGATCGTGTCACCCGTGATAAAGAGGAGTACACCGGCACCCAGGAACCACCAGCCAGGTGGCGCGCTTGGCCGATTGCGCTTGACTCCGTACGCGATCGCGGCCACCGCAGATAGACCCAGCATTGCCCAGGCGGGCACCTGCCCTGGCCATTCCATCCAAGGAAGGAAACCTAAGATCAAGGGCTTTCCCGAGGGAATCCCGAAAGGAAAGTAGATCAGGGCAAAGAGGACTTCGAGACCGAGAAACCAGAGCCACAACGTCGACGACGGTGGCAGCGCGTGTGACGATAGAGGACTGCTCTCAGCCCGTTCGCTTTCCTCGTGTGCTACAAGCAATGACAAGTGCGCCCCTGAAGTCGAAACCTTGCCAACCAATATCGGCTCGTGCTATCCGCAACTTGAGTGCGGTGACGTTCGTGCTCAATGAGACCCTTCGACTGGCGACCCGAGGCCGCCATGTCGCCCGGGGAGGACCAGGCCTTCTGTAGTGGCGGTGGCAAATAGATGCCCCCCGCAGCCGACCGTGATCGTTCGCGGAGGAATGGGGATTCGTACCTACCGGCTGGATGACGTCGTGTTGCCTCGTCGAAATTCTGGGGGGCAACCTTTTGGCAGGTGCCGACGGGACAGCGGAAGCTCAGGTTCCGCCCGATTCCTTGATGTCGCCGAGGGTCGTGCCTAGTCTGAGGCCCAGCTCCGCGTATGTGTCGGACCCCGCGCCGTAGTTGAGACCATGTCATGTCGCAAACTGACTGTCGGCGTGTCAGCTTGTTCTTGGCGTCCTGCGAGCTGCAGGCGCCGCGGGCGTGTAGTTCATGGCGACGAATGGCGACGCCTCACTCGTTCGGTACTGAAAGTCGGTGGCCAACTGTCGCTCCGGTGGGCAAGAGGTTCTCGGCGGCGCACGACTTCACCGATAGTCGCCGTGCGCAATGGCTCGTGCTAGGGGTCATCACACCCAAGCCCGATGCGTTCGAGTTCGGCAACACCCACTACGACCGCTGCTCCGACAGCTGCACAGCCGGTGGAGACTTATCGGCGAGGTAGTCGGGATCGAGAGCCCGAAACGGCGGATATCACTGCTGCGGCTGAGCTGAGGAGGCGAAACCGAACGGACGGGGGAGTTGAACGTGGAGGGCTGCCCTTGGGATGTTGGTCACGTCCCGGTTGGGTAACCGGGTCACCGGCACGGATCGCATGAAGTTACCGAGTTGGCTAGGACTGGTGTTGTCCGGACGGCCGCTCCGAGATTGGCGGGGATGGGGCCGTTCCAGCAGTGGCTGAAGGTCCACATGCGTGTTCAGGGTGAGACGAACCGGATTCCGGCGCCTTGGGGCGCTGCCGACTGCAATACTCCTCGAGTGCATCGCAAGCTGCGAGAAATCGAGCGTGTGGCATTCACCGACGACGAGTTGACGCAGATCGTCGCTTGCATGGCGCGGCTCGGCAGTGCAGAGGATGGGTGGATCAATCTGATACCCAGGATCAACGACGAGGACGATAGGCCGACCTCGCTTGGGTTCTTCACCTTGTTCAGCGGAGGCTCCACCGGCGCAACGATGTGTACGTGGGTCCCCGGGAGCCACAATCGCCGTGGACTCGTGCAGGCGAGTCTTGGCATCACCCACGTCACTGGGCATCGCGTCTTCGCCGAGTTGCAATCGCTTGCTGTTGCGATTCCAAAGACCTGGATTGTCGACCAGGATCATCCTCGCCGAGGGCTCGTCTTGCGTCTTCCTTCAGACGAGCCTAATGAGCAGGTGCTCAAGTGGGCACTGCGGGCAGTCGGTGCGCTGAGCACTGCCGGTCCGATCAGACGTTGGCGGGCAGATGTCTACCTCCCAGCTGTGTCATGACAATCCAGGGGCGGCAACCTTCGCCCAAATGGCCGGTACGCCTGGTCGCGTGCGTTGAGCTACCGGACGGGGACCTGAGACATCACACCGGTGCGGTGAACAAGCCACACGCGTTCTCGTGCCACAAGTCGCTAGCCGCCGTCGAGGGAATAATCACGTGCTCGCCTCCGGTGTGCAGGAGAGCGGTAGCTTGGGCGTCCGCCTGATGCGACGCGATTAGTACTAGTCGCGAAAAGGCCGTCGCTGCTGGGAGCGGAAGTCAAAGACCCAGCACGAACTCGAGGCAGTCCCCAGTCTGGCGGACCATTGACCTTCTCGCCGACGAAGAGGCTAGGACTTCTCATCAGGTTGTGATCTTCTCAGCTCAGCTAGAAGAAGGCCCCGGCTGTCATCGAACGTCGACTCCTTACAGACGAGGAGATTGGCGACCCTGAGACAACGGCGCTGCGCCGCGATGCGCCTCGGGTTAGGCGGTCACCTCGTTGTAGACCTCGAATGAGGTTTCCTGCGGAGGCACGGTGAAGCCACCTTCAATGCCCGCAGCCATCTTGGGCATCAAGACGCTGTCACGGAATCGCTCCCAGCTGCGTTGCGACTCATGGACCGCGACGATCGTCCAGCCACCGGCCGAAGGCCCAGCCGCGTGAAACAACTGGCCCTCCGGCAGGCCACCTTCGCTGGGATGGACAGCTGCGAGCGACGCCTCGTACTGCTCTTTCGTGCCACCCGCGAATTGATGCACTACTCCGTAAGCCATCTTCATTTCCCCCCGGTTTATTGGTCTCGCCCCCTGAAGTGAAACGAGCAAGTGGGAAGTACCGTACACCTCTACCGGTGCTCTCGGAGGCTCGTGTCGGACCCGGGGACGGTTGCTTGGGGTGGGGATGGAGACATGCCGTCGTGCCGCTCTCGCACCTGGGACTCTTCGCTCTTTTGTCAAGGTCGTGTCGCCCGCTTCGGAGATCTACCTGGCACCCCTGAGAGTGATCACCGGACAGAACTAACTCTTGTCCCGTGGTCAGACACATGGCGACTTGGAGCGAAGGCGTTCTGTATGCCGTGCTAACCGACTTGGAGTATTGCCAGGATGAGAGAGCTCCGTTGTGTCACCGACCGCTGCTCACGTGCAGTAGTGCACCAGTGACGAAGGAGGCAGAGTTTGAGCAGAGCCAGGCGATCGCCTCAGCCACCTCCGCCGGTTGGCCGCCACGCTGCATCGGAATAGCCGAGGCGAGTCGTTCGACGCGCCCTGACTGGCAACCACTCGCGTGCATGTCGGTCTCCATGGAACCTGGCCAAAGGCCTTTCACGCGGGCGTCTTCGACGGCGACCTCGCGCGCAAGGCCGAGGGTCATAGTGTCGACAGCCCCTTTTGGCGCGGCGTGATCGACGTACTCGCCAGGACTCCGGAACAGGGACGCCGTTGACGAGACGTCGACGATGAAGCCGCCAGTGCCGCCGTGTGCGGTAGTCATCCGGCGTACGGCCTGATTGGCACCGCAAAATGGTCCAATCACATTGTGACCCTAAGCTCGCGTCCTGAGACGCCGACCGCCCGTTGTGAGGGCCGACGAGATCACGGCCGCGGCGGGATGCTCCGACGAGTTCAGTCGCCTGGCAATGCCTCCGGACGCCCGGCGAGCCAGTCCTCCAGGTTCGCCACGCGCTCGGGGTGCACGCGGCTGCGTGCGAGGAACCCCGCGCCGTACTGGGGCATCGGATCCTGGTCGGTGGGTTGGTAGCGCAGGTCCACGCTCCAGCGGACGTGGTCTGAATTGTTCGGAGTTGAGGAGTGGATGAGCCGGTCGTTGAAGAGGACGGCTGTTCCAGTCTTGACGGGCAGCGCTCGGACGCGACTCCTGAGCGACTGGTCGAAATGGCGGTCCTCGACCTGCAGGTACCCAGTACCCGAATATGTCTCTTCGCCGAAGTTGAGCAGCTGTTCGCGCTGAGTCCTCGGAATCATATGGAGGCAGCCGTTATCCAAAGTGGCATCGACGAGCGAGATCCACACCGTGATGACCGGGTTCGAGTTCGCGTCAGGCCAGTACGACTTGTCCTGATGCCAGGGCACCGCGCCGGCCGCGACGCGCGGCACTTTCGGGCGCACGTTGTAAACGGGGTTCGAGTAGATCTCGGGTCCGATCAGGCTCTCGACCGCGTCAAGGATCTTCGGATTGCTCATCAGCACGAAGTAGCCAGGAAGTCGATCGCGCCAGCTACGTCCGTACGCGAGGAACTCCTCTTCGCCGAGGCCGTCGAAGAGACGCGCGAGTCGGGTGCGGAAGGGTTCGTCGATCAGAGGATCTGTAATCAAGCCACCGGCGAGGAGGTCAGCAGCCATTTGGTCGACCTTCTGCATCATTGCGGCGCGCGCCGGCGCCAGGTCCTCGTCGTCGAGAAGATCGGGGAGCACGAGGTAGCCCTCCTCCTCGTAGCGCTCGGCCTGATCGGCAGTCAGGCTCCCGCCACGCGGGACCTCGCCAGGTATCGGCTCAGCCGAGCCTTGTCCTGCGACACACCCGCCGCCAACGGCAGCCGAACTGGCCGGAATATCCACTTTGGTGCCCCTTTCCTCGCCCAAGCGACCGGATTGCTTTGAGTCGCAAGCCACCCCCGGGCGACCTCATGTGATTTGTGACGAGTTCTCTCTGATGTGCAACGAGGGCGACAGCCTAACCATCCCGACCGAGCCTGCGCAGTCTCCCAACCCAAGATCCTCG
>Ga0224557_1001396_pt1 | contig 23466 bp, 19 predicted proteins | sample 714S31014metaG_FD_180677 | JGI IMG/M metagenome (GOLD analysis project Ga0224557, IMG submission 180677) | Peat soil microbial communities from Stordalen Mire, Sweden - 717 S3 10-14 | ecosystem: Environmental > Terrestrial > Soil > Wetlands > Peat | place: Sweden: Norrbotten County, Stordalen... | reverse complement strand
CTTTTCAGCCCAATTGCCGGTCACGTCTGCCCCCGCATGACTGGGTGGCGCTTCACGTGAATCAACCTTGCCGAGCGGGGCCCGCAGGTTGCCGCCATCGCCGCGCATGGCTGTCCAGGTCTCACCGTTGCTGACCGGCAGCTCTGGCGGGCCATGATCGGGGTTGAGGGATGTGACGGCTACTGCTGGTGGAACACCTGGTCCAGGAGTGAGCTGCCCCGAAGAATGAGGGGGAGTCGCAACACCCTCCTCGTTGTGTCCGACACCAGCCGGAGATTCGCCGACGAAAGGGGCAGTCTGCGGTCGACCTGCCGCTTGGGGATCGGTGAACCATGAAGCTTCATTGATCGAAGACCCTTCGAACTCGACGGTTGCCGTGTCCGGAGCGCTTTCTGCCGGCTCATCACCCCGCGGCTCGGTGGGCTCGACCTGCATGGTCTGGCCGGTCAAGTGAAAGCCGTCCCAATACCGCATCACACCCGGGTCGGTGGCGTCGGGGTACCAACCGGCCCCCGAATGATCCGGCATTGTGACCGCTGGTATCTGCGGCACGGCCGCCTCATCCGGTCGAGCGTCATCTGGCGACGGATGGTCTGGGCGAGGGTCATTTGAGAAGAACTGGTCGATCTGGTCGAGTCCGTCCGGAGCGGCTTCTTCTTCCGCCTTCCTCTTCAACTGACGTGAAAAGGGTCGCAGTGTCATACTCCATTCATCGTCACCGGCTCCCGCATCCTTGAGAGATTCATGAAGAGTGGTGCGTTCAGATGCCACGTCGATGGGCGTGTACATCAGCTCCACGGCTGCCCGAGTTCCCGCTCAAGGCGGTGGCTCCGCCAGTCGAGGACGACCCAGCGTCGAACCGCGCCACCGTTCCCAGCCTGCTCCACCGAGAGCACCGACCATCGAACACGTCCCTACCGGTTGAGGCCATGCCGGACGGACAAGGCGTCAGGCCCGCCGACTATCCGCACTTGAAACTTGTCCGCAAGATGGCTTCAGGCTGCCGAGTGGTCGCCTCCGATGATCCCCCGTCTTTGGCCTCAGTCACTGAACTGCGCTTCATCGCACAGCATCACTGGTTTGGTCAGGGCAATACCAAGCTTCTTGGATTAGCGTTGACTCCCTCATGAGGCCACGGTGGATCCTTGCGGCAGCGACGGCCATCGGGCTTTCGCTGGTGCCACTGAGCGGAGCCATACCGGCCGGCGCGGCCGCCACGCCCTCCATCACGAGCGTCCCAGTCCAAGTGGTCCAGACCTCCGACGGAGCCGTCAGCTACCGAAGCGACGGGAGCGGTCCGTCCCTCGTCCTGATCATGGGCCTCTCGGGCAGCCAGGACACCTGGCCACCCGACCTCGTGAACGCGCTGGCTACGCGGCACCGGGTGATCACTTTCGACAACGCCGGGATCGGCCAGACGGCGATGCCGCCCGGCACCCTCACCATCACGGCCATGGCCGATCAGACGGCAGCCTTCATCACGGCCCTGCATCTTCATCACCCTGCCGTGCTGGGCTGGTCCATGGGCGGGATGATCGCCCAAGCCCTGGCCGTTCGGCATCGCGGGGACGTGGGCCGCCTGGTGCTCAGCGCCACCTTCTCGGGCAACGGGAAGGCCACGCTCCCCACGGCCGCCAGCGCCTCGGCGCTGGCCAACGCTGGCGGCACAGACAACGGAAATGCCACCATGGCCCTTCTCTTCCCCCCTGACCAGCTGGCCACCCAGGGCCCGGCGTTCATCAAGGCCCTCACTGCGTACCCGAACCTGTACCTGCCATCGGCGACGGTGGACAAGGCCCAGCTCGCGGCGGTGACCAGTTGGGCAATTGGCTCCGACCGAGCCGGGCATGGTCGCATCGTGGCGCGCACGCTCATAGGTGACGGGGCTGACGATGTGCTCACGCCTCCTGCCAACGCCCAGAAGATGGCCCGGGCCATCCCCGGGGCCCGGGTCGTCATCTACCCCGACGCCGGGCACGGCTTCCTCATACAGGACGCCACCGCCTGGGCGGCCGAGGTGAACAAGTTCTTGGGATAACCCCCCGATGCCACGTGGCCATTGCCCTGGTGACGGGGCTGACCCTGTGGACCAAGGGGCTCGGGACCGGACTGGCCCAACTGGCTACGTACTGAACCGACCAAGGGCCGGCCAAAGGCCGTTTGGAGTTTCACTTCTGCATCTCCGGATCCCGGACAGGAGGGCCACAACACCGGTTCGGTGGGGCCGTCCAGCCCTCCTGTCGAATTCCCCGTGGTCGGCAGAGGAGGTCAGCCTGCGTGAAGGAGACTCCGAGGCACCGTCCTCAGCCTTGAAGGCTGAGCACCTCCTCTGTGACACCAGCCCTAGAGGCTTGAGGACCTCGCGGACGTCCTCAGCTGCCGCACCCACGCCGAACACATACCCGCAGCGAGTGAACAACATCGATGTAGTTCGACACGTCTCACGACCATTTCTGAGCCCGGGCCTTGTCAACTCCACAAGCACGGGAGTACGGTGAACAATTAGTGGATACAAATGAGTACTCAGTGGAGCCACCCGATGGGCTCGCCGAGCGGATCCGCACCTATCGCCTGAAGCACGGGATGACACAACGGGAAGTGGCGGATCAACTGGGTGTGACCCAGCAATCAGTCGCCCGATGGGAGCAGGGATCGCCGCCGAGGAGGTACATGCTTCGCGCCATCGAATCGCTGCTCGTGGAGACCGACGCGGGTGACCAATCAACGGACCTTGCTGAGATCATCGGCATTCGTCCTCCTGTCGCCGGGAGCGTCCAAACACGCGGTATCGAGGATGCCCGAAAGGTCTATGTGCAGGGTTGCCTCAAGCTCCTCGAGCGTGGCGAACGGCTGCCCAACAGGGTGCTCCTGTTGCTCGCCGACGAACTCGGCTGGGGCGTCGACGACGGCTGAATCGAAAGGCAAGATCTGCACCGAAGGTGAGCCAAGACCGAAGGGCTCCGTAGCTACGTGGCCTTCTGGTGGAGCCAGTGGACGCGAGCCGAACGGGTCCTCAGCTTTGCACGCTGAAAATGCAGTTCCGTGACTCAGCCAGCGAAGCTGAGAACATCCAACTCGCTGATGTGTGGCGAGTCGGTAACAGATTGCGGGTAGCGCATGGCCAGTCTTGTCGTCCCGAGCTAATCAACGAAATCCCCGGTCAGGGCATCCGGATGACATACTCGGCACCCACAGGGTCAGCTCCAACGAGCGGCGATCCTTGTGTCGGTCGGGCACCTTGGCAGGATTCCGCTTCGAATCGAGGACGCTTGATCGAGAACTCTGCCGACAACTCCGTGTCAGCCGCTGCTTCTGTGCTTTGCCGACGAACGGAACGCCCAACGTGAGCGCCATCCGTTGGGAGAGCCTCTCTCGAGATGAGCTCATTGAGGAGGCGGACCGACACCTGACGTCGGTTCTCCGGGCTATGACGGGGGAGGGAGTGCTCCCAAGGGACGACCAGGGCAACGCCGTGCGGGCTTTGGTGGCTGACAGGTCACGCGTGCTGGTCGTCCAGGCCACTGGCTGGGGCAAGTCGGCGGTCTACTGGGCGGCGACGTCGGCCATCAGGTCGCTCGGTGGGGGACCGACCCTCGTCGTGTCCCCTCTGCTCGCTCTGATGCGGGACCAAGTCAAGGCGGCCGAGGGTGCCGGTCTGACTGCAAAGACGATCAACTCCGCCAACGTCGGCGAATGGAATGCCGTCATGCAGGGGGTGGAATCCGGTGGGGTCGATGTTCTCCTCGTCTCACCGGAGCGCCTGGCAAACCCCACGTTCGCGCGCCGGATCGGCCCGGTCATCGAAAGAGCAGGCCTGATCGTCATCGACGAAGCCCACTGCATCTCCGATTGGGGGTTCGACTTCCGTCCCGACTACCAGCGACTCTCGAAGGTACTTGTGGCCTCGCCAACGACACCCGTCCTCGCCACCACGGCTACCGCGAACAGTCGAGTGACCGACGACGTCGCCAGACAGCTCGGCTCCTCGACAGTGGTGCTGCGAGGCAGCTTGGCGCGGTCCTCGCTGACACTCTCCGTCATGCCCGGCCTCGGGCCCCTCGAGCGATTCGCCTGGGTGGATGGCGCCCTCGACCTGCTTCCCGGATCGGGGATCATCTATGTGCCAACAGTTGCCGAGACCGAGCGTATGACCGGCTTCCTCTCGGCTCGGGGACACGTGGTCGCTGCCTACTCGGGCAGGCTCGAGGCGGAGGCCCGAGAGCGCATCGAGGACGACTTACGAGCCAACCGGTTGAAGGCGGTGGTGGCAACCTCGGCGCTCGGCATGGGGTACGACAAGCCGGATCTCGGCTTCTGCCTCCACGTGGGTTCCCCGGACTCGCCCGTCGCCTACTACCAGCAGGTCGGCCGGGCCGGCCGGGCCATCGATCGCGCTGAGGCAGTACTGCTCCCGGCCGAGGGCGACGAGCGGCTCTGGGAGTTCTTCGCCACCGCCTCGATCCCGGACCCGGACAACGTGGCGAAGGTCCTTGCTGCACTGACTGACAACGGGTCCCCGATGAGCGTGGCGGAGATGGAGTCGGTGATCGGCGTTCGCCGGGGACGCGTCGAGTCGCTGGTCAAGATCATGGCCGTCGAGGGGGCTGTCGAGCGAGTTGCAGAGGGATGGCGGGCGACGGGTGTGCCGTACGTCTATGACCAGCACAAATGGGACGCCATCCGGGCCGCACGAGCGGCAGAGGCAGACCTCATGCGGTCCTATGCCGGGGGTCTTGGCTGCCTGATGGAGTTCCTCCAGCGGGCACTGGACGACCCCGACCCCGGCCCATGTGGGCGGTGCTCGGTCTGCACTGGTGACCTCCCCGCTCAGGGCTACGCCATCGACCCCGGAGCCATAACCGCAGCGAGGATCTACCTGCGCGGCGCAGATGTCGTCATCGAGCCCCGGAAGCTCTGGCCCCGAGGACTCGGCGGCCGGCGCTCTGGCAAGATAGTGGGAGCCCTCGCCGGGCGGGCGCTCCTCTATGCCGACGCCCCTGAGTGGCGTGAGGCGGCAAGATCCATCGCCGGACCGGACCGCGCTCTGGACCAAGACGTGGTTGACGGAGTGATCGCAGTCCTGAGTCGCTGGCGTGAGCGCTGGCAAGCGCGACCCGTAGCCGTCGTGCCCATGCCGTCACGCCACCACTCCCGGTTGGTCGAGGACCTCGCTCGGCGCATCGCTGAAGTCGGCCGACTCCCAATCATCGAGGCCCTCGAGGCCGTCGGACCACCGCCGCCCGGAGACGTCCCTTCAGCACCCCGCGTTCAGGCCCTTCTGGCCGGACTGCGCCTGCGAGAGGGCGTCCAGCTGCCGACCGAAGGTCCTCTCCTCTTGGTCGATGACTCTTACCGGAGCGGCTGGACCATGACCGTGGCGGCATCCCTTCTCCGAGAGGCCGGGGCAGGCGCGGTGCTACCGCTGGTGGTCCATCAGCTTCCGTGACCGCCTCAGTCCCCACCTGCAGCGGTCAGTGAGCCGACCGATATGACAAAGGCCATGGCTCCGCTGGCCGGGCCATTTGCATCGGGAGTCTGCGACGTCCTGCCTCCTTTGCCCGCGTCTTCGGAATGGATCGGCCCGGGGTCCTGGAGACTCTGGGTACCCGGATGACATTCTCGGCACCCACAGGTGCGCTCACACTCACTGTGATCGAATAAACTGCGATGGACGGCACGTCCAGATGCAGGTACCTCATTCGTAAGCCAACGTCGGCTTGGGCGGCGGACGCGTGACCGTAACGCGTGCCACTCTGCCGTCGGGCTAGGACGTGATCGCCACCGCCACCGCAGGCGTCCGCAGAAACGTGCTCGTGGCCGCCTCGCCGAACGTTGCCTGGGAACACTCCGGCTCGAGGCTGGCTGGATCCGCATTCGGGGGCGAGCGAGGCGGCATCCGTGCGTCAGTGCGAGCATGTGAGTCAGCACCTCCTTAGATCGCTGCACTGGGGCAGGAGGGCTCCTCGGTGTCCCCTATCGCGAGCACCCCTGTCGTCCTTGCCGCACCTGCCGATGCCGGCTTCAGTGAACCGGATCAGAATCCGGCTGTCGGCTCTCTGAGCTGGGGGTTCACGGCCCCAAGCCAGTATCAGGCACCCCGCAGGAGACATGGGTCAACTGAATACTGAGCAACCTCCGGACAGTGGGGATGGCGGCGGAGGATTGCCCATGGCTCGATAACGGTGGATGGTGCTTATCGTAAGGCAGCCCGATGTACGGTGGCCATCGATGGCCGAATCGTCACCAGATCCAGCCGATCGTGAACTCTCCGAGGGACAGTTTCCACCTGAGGGCCAGACCAATCGGACGAGGGACGATAAGGTCGCGTGGGGGATCGCCTCAAGTAGCGAGCACCGATGGCCTGCATCTGTCGCCGTATTGGTGGCGATCGCCCTCCAGGTCGTCCTTCCCGAAAGGGTCATTCAGGGCCTCGGACCTCGCTGGCTCATACCCACCCTCGAAGGCGTGCTCCTCGTTGCATTGATCGTTGCCAATCCAGGCCGGATCAACCGAGAGTCATCCTTTCTTCGCGGGATGTCGTTGGTTCTGATTGCGATGATCACTCTGGCGAACGTCGTCGCCTTAGGTGAATTGGTAAGGGCCCTCTTGGAGCACACCAATGCGGGTGGCCGTTCACTGGTATTCGCCTCCGTGCCGATCTGGCTCACCAACGTGATCGTGTTCGGGCTCTGGTATTGGGAACTCGATCGGGGTGGTGTTGCTGCCCGTCTCAGGCAGAATCACCGACGCCCGGATTTTCTGTTTCCGCAGATGTCCACTCCAGGATCTGGCCCACGCTGGACACCAGACTTCATGGACTATCTCTACACATCATTTACCAATGCGACGGCATTCAGCCCGACCGACACGATGCCACTGACAGCCTGGGCCAAGTTGTTGATGATGGTGCAATCGTTGGCGTCGCTCCTGACGGTTGCACTGGTGATATCGAGAGCAGTGAACATCCTCAACTGACCACTTGGTTCCGAGCCCTCCCGATATGTGAATGGGGGTCACGGCCGCGACTCCCGTGCCGAGTGCACAAGCCGAGAAGTGACCCCTCGCTGCCGGACCTGGGGGCAACCTTCAAGGCTGACCAGTTGCCGCGGTTCGCAGCATTGCACGCTGAGAACGGGAAGAAGGTCAATGGCAGCTTCTCGTGTGCACGATTGCACTTGGGATTTCGACACCAACACCGAGGAGTCGCACTCCGTCGGATGGAGTTGGCTGCAGCTCGACCGTCCAAACGTGCCATAGGCTGCCGACGCGGTGGCGATGCTCCGGAAACTCATGGTGCGCCATTGACTCGGTTACCATCCGTGCCGAGGCGGCGCCAGACATCGGAGAGCAAGTGCACGCAGGTGGCGGAGTTTCGCAGGGCGAACCAGTAGCCGGGCCGGGATCCTCCGACGGATTGCCAGAGAAGGCTCAGGCCGATGAAGCGCCGACCGATGTGGGGTCATCGGTCGCAGCTGATCCAGCCGTTGCCTCGAAGGGCCGCCACCGATCGCTGATCTTCGGGATCATCGGTGCCGCCATCGTGGTCGTAGTCGTGATCGTGGGCATCTTCGTCTTCTCCGAGGCGTCAGCAGCCATCTCGGCTGGCAGTGGCACGGCGACGATCACCTGGACACCGGCGCCGAACAACGGAAACACCATCGGCAACCCACCCCAGTCGTTCGCCGGAAACATCGGAGGCCACTCAGTATCAGGGGTTGCCACTCTCACGCTTCCAACCGGCAGCACAAACCCGTTCCTGACCACGACGGGTGCATCGAAGGATGTCCAGGTCTTCCGGTACAAGGGGTCGTTCGCTGGGAAGTCGTTCGACATCGGCGTGCTCATCGGGACTCCGCTCTCACCCAGCTCCTCCGGCGCCGAGTCCTTCACCATCACGGGGACCTATGACGGCCAGACGGTCCACGCTGACCTCGGCGCACCCACGAACCCCAATCTGAGTTCCCCGCCAATCCCCTTTCACGGGACGATCGGGAAGTGGAAGGTGACGGGGGCCATTCACGGACCGACCGGGACGAGTCAGAAGCAGACGGCCACGGCGACATACACGGTGAGCTCGTAGCTCGACTGATGAGCCTTCTCACGGCACGACTGAGTGGCACCCGATACGGTCTGGACCATGCCTGTGTGGAATAAGGGTTGGATTCCGGCAACCGTGGGAGAGGCACGGGAGTACCTCGATGCCCACGAGACAGATGGTGACCCAGCGATCGTAGAGGCCTGTGAGGCCAAGATCGACGTGATCGAGCATCGGTCCGGTACTGGCGGTCAGGAGAGCGGACACACGGAACCGTCCACATTCGCGAAGCCTCCCCCTGAGCAGCTGGATGAGAAGGGAGCCGACTGAGACGAGCGGTCATGCCGCCCATTGGGTGCGCAACATGGGTCCGTCTGTCGAAGGTTGGATACGGCTCTCCGAGTCGAACCCCTCACCGAGAGTGCCGTGGAAGGTTGTCAGCTTGAGTAGCTGAGAACCTCGGTAGGCAGTCATAGGACCCGGGCCGCCAGCGAATCTTGGAGACTCCGTCCAGTTCAAAGTCTGAGGTTCGGATACTGCTGTGGTCACAAACCGGAGGCTCACGGGGATAGGTGATAGGGCCGCGCGAAACGTCGGCTGTTCCTAACTCCAGGCCCTCTTTTGCTCTGACATCGCTCCATCCTCTCAAGGGAAGGAACAGCCACCAATCCCGGGGCGGTCCGGATTCCCGCTCCCCGCAATCCCCGGGGTATCGAGGCGGGTCGGCACCGCCTGCGGTAACGCTCGATTCGGGAGGACCTCCCGCCGGATGGGGGAACGCTCACGGAATTTCATGCCATTGGACCCTGTTCTGCCGACCGACGCATGTCTTACGGTGGTTAAGTGCGGGAGGGCGACTGGTTCGCGTGCCCACGGGAGGAACCGTGATGGTCGAACGTGCAGACATTGTCGTGATCGGGGCGGGCCTCGGAGGGTTGGCGGCAGCCGTGACCGCCGCCGGTCGGGGTCGCCGGGTCCTGGTGCTCGAGAGCGACGGGTCCCCGGGCGGATACGCGCAGTGCTTCCACCGGGGCCCCTACCGGTTCGACTGCAGCCTCCACGCGTTGAACGGGCTGGCGCCCGGAGGTGGCATGGACACCGTCTACCGCGAGCTGGGCATCTGGGACCGAGTCCACCTCCGTCGACTCGACCCGCTGTACGTGGCTCGCTTCCCCGACCGTGAGATCGTCGCCCACGCCGATGTGTACCGGTACGAGTCGGATCTGATCGACCAGTTCCCCGACGAGGCGCTCGGGATCCGGGCGTATCTGGACGAGGCATCGGCCGTGTACCGCGACACCATCCGCCTCTACGAGGATGGAGTGGCAGGGCGGCAGGCGGGCCTGGAGGAATTCGTCACCCGCTTTCCGACGCTGGTGTCGGTGAGCGGCGAGACATGGGCCCAGACCATCACCCGTCACGTGGACGACCCACGCCTCGTGGCCGTCTTGGGAGCGCTGTGGCCCTACGCGGGACTTCCCCCGGAGTTGGTGGCGTCCGTCAACGGGTCGGTGATGGCCATGGCCTACGGCCACCACGGTGGGTGGTACCCAGAAGGCGGCTCCGGTGCGGTCGCCTGGGCACTGGAGCGGGAGCTGCGCGAGCGCGGTGGAGAGGTGCGTTACTCCCAGACAGCCGCACGGGTGGACGTCCGCGACGGGCGTGTCACGGCGGTGGAGACCGCGGAGGGGCTGCGGGTCGGGGCCGAGGTTGTCATCTCCAATGCCAACGCCCCCGCCACGATGCTCGAGATGGTCGGCCGGGGACACCTCCCCGACGACTATGTCGCGCGCGTCGAGGCACCAGGCGCCTCGTACACCGTCTTCAACGTGTACCTGGGTCTCGAGCGCGATGTCTTCGGCGAGCAGCACCTCCCCCATGAGCTCTTCGTATGCCCTGACTACGATTCCCTCGCCCAACGGGAAGCCGCACTGTCCGGCGACTGGGGTCATGCGGACATCACGGTGACGGACTACACCAAAGTGGACCCGGGCTGCGCTCCCGAAGGTGGAGGAGTGGTCGTGCTCTCAGCGATGGTGGACTGGAACTACGCCGATGTGTGGGGCACGGGTGGCGATCTCGCCGGCTACCACGAGAATCCGGCCTATCTCGCGGTCAAGGAGCGGGTGGCCGACGAGTTGGTCGCCCTCGCCGACGCCTCAGTCCCCGGTCTCGCCGGTGCCGTCGGCTTTCGAGAGGCCTCCACCCCGCTCACCAACTTCGCCTACACACACAACCCGCTGGGTGCCATCGAGGGCTACGAGAACACGCCCGCCAACTCGGGCCTCGGCTGGCTCCCGCAGACGACGCCGATCCACAACCTGTTCCTCGCAGGCGCCTGGACCAACGGTGGTGGGCAGAACCCGGCCATCCAGTCAGGGAGGTCGGCAGCCGAGTTGGCACTGGCCGCCCTGGCCTGAGTCGTCAGGGGGAGGAACATCGATGTGCGCGGGGAAGCGGACCATTTCGCAGTCACAGCCCGGCCGGCTGAGGACCAGCTAGTAGTCATCAGCTTCAGAATCTGAGGACCGGCGGTCCGCATTGGAGTTCGGGTACGCAGGTTGAGGTCTGGAACGGAGTACTCGCGCCTACTTGCCGGGAGCAATTGGACCGGCGCCCTCAGCTGGCGCAGCTGACGACCGGAGATGACGCTCCCAGCCGGAGAAGCAGAGAATGACCGCAGTGGCGAGGCTGCAGCCCGCCCTAGTAGAACTGCGGTCCTGTACCTCTAGCCGGACAGTTGACGCGGTGGCCGCTGACTGCGACGATGCCCACGAGGCGGTTCGGCCATGATGCCGACCGCGAAGGGGGTGGCCATGGTCGTTCGCTACGCAGCGAAAACGCCTGAGCAGATCCGTAGTCGCGAGGTCGAGAAGACCTCCGTTGGCGCATGGTCGACGGTTCTGGTCGCAACCTTCGAAACGGACCCTGCGATCCTGGCGTCGGTGCTTCCCAGGCCTCTTGAGCCATCCGCGACGCCACTTGCGAAGGTAACGTTCGCGACTGTTGACATCCCCGGCTTGACAACCTTCGGTGCTGGAAGCGTGTCGGTGCAGTGCTCCCACGAGGGCACGCTCGGATACTACTGTCTCGTGATGCCGATGAGCACCGAACAATCAGTGATCGGCGGCCGCGAGACTTTTGGTGAGCCGAAGAAGTTGGGCCAGGTCGCGGTTGAGCTGAACGGTGATTCGGTGCGCGGCACAATGGCTCGGATGGGCGTCACGTTCGCCGAGTTCGCCGGACACACAACCGAGACACTCGAAGTACCCGCGCCGCAAACACGGACGGACTTCTACTTCAAGGCACTCCCTGCTCCGGATGGCAAAGGCCTCGATGCAGACCCCAGCCTCGTCTACTGCACTCGAGAGGAGACCGTTCGTTGGGTCAAGGCGTGCGAAGGCGAACTCGACTTACGCGACTCGAGGTTCGATCCTGTCGCAGACCTCCCGGTCCTCTCACTCGTCGGAGTGACGGTGGGCGAGCGCAGCGCCATTCAACGGGGGCAGATTCATTCGAAGGTGCCGGCCGAATGGATCGTGCCCTTCATGCACCAGCGCTACGACGACCTTTCCCCAACCGCCGAGGAATAGGCAGGCTCGGCTTCGTCCGGTCCGATCTGCCCACAACTGTCGGTGCCGAGCGACACGAGGTACAAGACTCACGATGGGGGACCTGATGGACATTGAAGGCAAGGTTGCCGTTGTCACCGGCGGTGCGGGCGGCATCGGTAGGGGCCTTGTGCATGCACTGCTCGCGAGAGGTGCCCACGTAGTCGTCGCAGATGTCGAGGCGGCAGCGCTCACTTCCGCAATCGACGAGTTGGCCCCGCTCGGGACGACGCGAGGGGTGCTTGTAGATGTCGCGGATGAGGACTCGGTGGTGGCGCTCGCAGATGACGTCTACGCAACCGAAGGCAGGTGCGATCTCCTCTTTGCCAATGCTGGCGTCACCTCCGGGGGCGGCGGGTTGCCCTGGGAGCAGGAGGTCAACGACTGGCGATGGTGCTTCTCGGTGAATGTCCTCGGTGTTGCTGCAACAGTACTGACCTTCCTACCCAGAATGCTGGGGGCGGGGATTCCCGGGGAGGTCGTCGCGACGTCGTCAGGCGACGGAGGCGTGGCACCCGTTCCCTATGCGAGCGTCTACGCCGCGTCCAAGGCGGCGGTCAGCTGCTTCATCGAATCGGTGGCGCACCAGTTGCGCCAGATCGAGGCGCCGGTCAACGCCCATGTCTTCTACCCTGGCGGGGGACTCCTCGACACCGGGTTGTGGACCGCGGCACGCAACCGTCCTGCCGAGCTCGAACGGGTTCGTCCCCGTCCCCCCGCCCCGGGGACGACATTCGCCGAGTTCAAGGCCCAGCTCGAAGCGGCCGGGCTCCCGGCCAAGATCGTCGACCTCAACTGGCTGGGGATGAAGGTTCTCGAGGACCTGGACGAAGGCCGCTACATCCTGGGCCCCGACGCGGGTCGATTCGGGAGCCTCCTGCATGCCCGTGCCGATGCCATCGCCAAGAGTGAGCTGCCCCCGACGCTGCTGCACTAGAGGAGGAACCGACATGGAGCGCCGCTACACCGTCATTTCTGCCGACACGCACTGCGGGGCGGACGTCATCGACTACCGGCCGTACCTCGCCTCGAGATTCCACGAGGAGTTCGATGCGTGGGCAGCGACGTACGAGGTCCCCTTCGCGGACCTGCTCGCCCCGATCCGCTACCGCAACTGGGACTCGGACCGACGCCTGGCCGAGCACGAGGTCGATGGAATCGTCGCCGAGGTGTTGTTTCCGAACACGGTCCCCCCCTTCTTCGAGGAGGGAAACCTGGTGGCACTGCCTCCGGTTGAGGCCGACTACGAGCGACGCTGGGCCGGGGTCCAAGCACACAACCGCTGGGTGGCGGACTTCTGCGCCGCAGCGCCCGGTAGGCGGGCAGGCGTTGTCCAGGTCTTCGTCAATCGCCTCGACGACGCGCTCGCCGAGGTCTCATGGGCGGCCGAGCATGTCGACCTCTTCGGTGGCATCCTGCTGCCGTCGATACCGCCGGGGTCTCACCTCCCCGGTCTGTACGACCCCATCTACGACCCGCTCTGGCGGCTGTGCGAACAGGTCGGTGCCGTGGTCAACGTGCATGCCGGCTCAGGCCTGCCCGACTACGGCGACCTCGAGATCGCCAGGGCGGTCATGCTGGTCGAGCTCCCGTGGTTCAGCCACCGTCCGCTGTGGCACCTCATCTTCGGAGGTGTCTTCGATCGCTTCCCGAATCTCAAGGTGGCGCTCACCGAACAGGGCGTCGCCTGGTTGCCTCGTGGGCTCGAGACACTGGACTGGTTCTACGGCCGCATGGCGGGTGGCAGCGCCGCCGAGGCCATGTTCTTCGGGGCGGCGGCCCAGGGCATGTCGATGAAACCGTCGGAGTACTTCGCGCGGAACGTGTGGGTGGGAGCGTCGTTCCTGAGGTCGTCGGAGTCCGCATTGCGGCCAGGCTTCGGGGCCGATCGGATCATGTGGGGCGACGACTACCCGCACTCGGAAGGGACGTGGCCGTTCAGTCGCGAGGCCCTCCGCGTGGCGTTCGCCGGCGAGGATCCCAACGTCGTCCAGCGATGTGTGGGTACCAATGCAGCCGCGCTCTACGGCTTCGACCTCGACGCTCTTGCCCCGTTGGCGGCGCGGTTCGGACCGTTGGCCGAAGAGATCGCCGTGCCGATCGCGGCAGGCGACTACCCGGCCGCGTCAACCTCTAACGCTTTCGACACGACGCAGGTCTTGAGGGCCTGGTAGATCAGCGGGTCGGGGTGATGCCATACTCGGCGAGCCACCATTTGGCTGACGCGGGAGCATCGGGGTCGGCAGCCAACGAGGGGTCCTGGCCCAGGTCGTATGGGGTCGGGCCGATCCGGTCAGCTACCACCTGCAGTGCGTCGAGGTCGAAGCCGTAGACCCTGGCAGCGGTCCCGCCCAGGAGCTGCCGGGTCTCTTCCACCGGGACGTCGCAGAAGTCCGTCTTAAGCTTGACCGCCGTGTTCGGCCATGAGCCCTCGGGATGTGGGTAGTCCGTTCCCCACATGACGGCGTCGAGGCCGAGGACGTGACGCCGGCGGATCTCCTCTTTTGACATCGTCGATGCTCCGGCGAAGAGGTTGGTCCCGAAGTACTCGGACGGAAGTTTCGAGATCTTCCCTTCGAGTAACGCGGCCATCTTCTTGGTTGTGTGCCCTCCGCCCATGTACTGGTCCCACTTCCACTTCGAGTCTGCGATCCAGTAGGCGGCAGCTTCCGTGACGACGAACTTGAGATCCGGATGGCGCTCGAAGACCCCGGAGAACAAGAGGTGCCATGACGGCCGTGCCGCCCACCAGACAACCTCGGCCAGGTAGATGCCGAGGTGACCGTTGTAGTCCTCCTGCGGCGCCTCACCGGAGTGGGTGTGGACTGGCAGGTGAGCGGCGGCGCATACCGCCCAGAAGTCTTCGTAGACCTCACTGCTATACGGCGCTCGCTCGCGCCACATCGTCGGGATCATCACGCCTCGGATGCCAGGCTGCTCCGCGGCCCACTCGGCTTCTGCAACTGCCCGTAACGGGTCGTGACACAGAGGCATGAGGGCAATGCCGGCCCTGCGTTCCGGGCTGGTCGAGCACAATTCAGCCAAGAATCGGTTGTGGGAGCGGGCCCCGGCGAACGCCAGGTCCGGATCGTCGATCTCCCCGGCAGAGAGTCCGGCGCCGAACGGCGGCGAGCCCATTCCCGTGATCGCGTCGGCATCGGCGAAGAGCACATCGGCCGAAACGCCGTCCTGATCAAGCTCACGATCGCGTACGGCGGGGTCGTAGGCCCCGCGCAGGCCCTCCTCGTTGGAGGTCTCCCAGCCCATGATGTACTCGAAGTTCGCCTCCAGCTTCTTTGAGCGCTCAGCGTTCTTGCTGGCGACCCAGTCGTCGAAGACGGGGTGGTAGCGGGCTTCGAGGTAGGGCCTGTAGTCGGCCAGCGGCAGGCCGCAGTGGCCGTCGGCGGAGATGATCAAGTAGCGCTCGGACACAGCGCCCCCTTCCGTGACAGTGCGGGCCGACCGACGCCCATCGACGCAATGCCGACGCCGCATGACCACAATGAGCATTCCACATCGGCTGATGGCATGAGGATCGACCGGCTGGCCCAGCCGTCCCACCGCTGTGGACGACGTGGCTGGTGTTCACTCGCTTCAGCGCGCACCGGTCGGGCGAAACTCAGTACCGGGTAGTCAGCCGGGCGCTCAGACCTGCCACTGAAGTGCAGTTCGGGATGGTCCTTGCGAACGCGGTCTCAACCTTGAGAGTTGGGATCACGAGCCAGTGTTGTCAGTTTGCCTGGCTGAGCACATTCTCGTACAGTCTCAGCCAGACCTAGCTGGACACCGCTTCCATGGCACCGCCGCCGGCGGTCCCCGGTGAGCACGGATCCGTGGGTGTCCGCCGGCCATTTGACCCGATGCCGACCCTCAACCGAGAAGGCCCCCGACGGCCTCTGTCGCCGGTGCTCAGCTGGACGCAGCCAGGAAGCCACCGTCGCACCGGTAGCCGTTGGTCGACCCGTTGACCGGCGGATCATCCGAGCGCACGAATTGGCCATTCACCACCTTGGCGATCAGGTAGCAGGTCGCCTGCTTGCGCTGCGCTGGGTTGGTGGTGGCGAGCAGGTTCGAGGCGTTGAACGACGTGATCTTGCGGAGCTGCTGCTGCACCGACCCCTGGGTCGGGTCTTTCCCGGCCGCCTTGAGCGCCTGCACGAACAGCTGCGTGTTGGCCCAGCCGGCCAGGGTGTAATAGTCCGCCTTGAAGCCCGGCGACGCCTTCTGCACCCACTTCAAGAACGTGCCCACCGCCGGTATCTGCGACGCGTCCTCACCCAGGAAGAGGGCGTTCGGCATCTCCAAGTTGCTCCCATCGACCACCGCAGGGCCTCCCGCAGCCGGCACCAGGGCTTCGCTGTAGGAAGCGGTTCCGATGACGAGGACCGGGTGGAAGTTCTGCTGGTCCAGCGACTTGAACATCGATCCGGCATAGTTCTCCGGGAGTTGGTCGATGTAGATCAACTGGACTCCCGCCTTGCGCATGTCGACGACGTTCTGGGTGAAGTCCGTCTGGGTGACCGGGACTTCGGAGTAGTAGTCGAGCTTGTAGCCGGCCTGCTTCAGGACGGGCTTCTCGAGATCCCAGCTGGCGAGCGCCGACGGGAACGCGGACGACAGCACTGCGGTGTGCAGCGCCTGCGTCGGGTACTTCTTCTTGAAGTAATTGAGCGGCCCCGTTGGCCATCCCAGCCCGGTAGGGTTCGCGCTGAACGTGTTCGGCAGCATGTTGAGTGCCGGGTCGAGCGTGGTCGATACGTCCGGGACCTGAGGGTGCGCCGCCAGCACCGTCTCGCCGAAGCTGTCCTCGAGCGAGAAGCTCCCGACCAGCGCGAAGTCGTTGTTCACTGCGTTCTGGGTCTGCTGCTTGTTCTGGGCCCCGTTGAACTGGTCGTCCAGTGCGTCTACGATCAGCTTCCGACCATTCACCCCTCCGAGCGAGTTGATGTAGTCCGCGAAGGCCTCCGTCCCCACGACCGATCCGGTGAAGATCCCCCCGGTCTCCGTGGACACGTTCCCGATCGTGACCGTCGACGAGGTGAGGCCAGTCGTGCTGGTGAACGCCGACGTCGGGATCGGCGCACGATACGCACCGGCGGACGACGATGTCGACGCGGAGGACGCGGAAGACGAACCAGTGCTGTTGGAGCTCGAGCTGTTCGTCGAGGAACAGGCTGTGAGCGTACCGCCCCCGATGGCGAGTACTGCCAGTACCAGCGCCCCCCGGCGACGGATGCCGCTCCCAATACGAGGCTGCTCGGAACGATCGATCCGCATGGTCTTCCCCCTGATGGGTGCCGCTCTTCGCGACACTGCTCGACCGGGCACCGCCCCTCACCCCCGCCGACTCCTCCGAGCAGCGACCCGGTATGCACCGTGGACCGGCGCAACCGAGACACTATCCACCCTGGCTCGCTCCAGGCAGGAGGGTGTCAGGGACGAGGTCCTTACCCAAGGGCACCGAGGTGGTGCGGACGGATCCCGACAGCGCTCGGACAGCGGTGCGTTCCTCCATGGCGTCGTTCTCAACTTTCAGGTTCGTGATTGTTCCTTTGAGCTGTTCCTCGGTGATCACGTCGACAGCGCACTTGCGAGGTGCGTCGAGACCCAGCAAGTGTCCACGCCGTTGCATGTCCTACGGACGTCCTCAGCTCGGGGCGCTGAGTACCCGAGATGTGTCCTCGGCCTCTAGGGCTGCACTCCGGAACGAATCTGTCCCCTGGCCGACGTCTCAGCCTGAGTAGCTGAGGTCGACGGGGCCTCAACCGGGGCAGGCGTTCTCAGCTAGACGAGCTGAGGTCGACACCCACGGCACCGCTGCCCCATCACGAGATGGCATCTGTTCTGATACCATCAGTCTATGGACGCGGGACTGGTCATCCGAACGGCCAGGAGGCGGTCGAAGCTGAGCCTTCGGGCCCTTGCCGCTCGGGCCGGAACCTCGCACGCGACGCTCTCGGCCTATGAGAACGGCCGGGTGGATCCGACGACGACGGTACTTTCACGGATCATTGCGGCAACGGGACACTCGCTCGAAGCGACCCTTCTCGGGATCCCCTCCGATATCGAGGGAATGTCCCGCGGTGAAGAGTTGATCGCCGTTCTCGAATTGGCCGAGCAGTTCCCCGCCCGCCATGCGTCCAAATTGGAGTTCCCGCTCTTTCGACCGACATGACGTCGATTGTCGACAAGATCCTGGTGATCAGTGCAGCCCTGGATGGCCAGCGGCTCCCCTACGCCTTCGGCGGCGCGCTGGCGTTGGCCTTCTGCACCGAGCGCGCCCGGGGCACCATCCATATCGATGTGAACGTCTTCGTCGGCCCGGACGAGGCCGGCAGAGTGCTGAGTTCACTGCATCCGCCTTTGAGCCATTCAGACGCAGACTTGCTGGCCCTCGAACGCGACGGCCAGACCCGGCTGTGGTGGGAACAGACGCCCGTCGACATCTTCCTGGACACGACCGAATTCCACCTTCAGGCGGCACAGCGTCGCCAATTCCATGAGTTTGGTGGCCGGCAGATTCCATTCCTTGGCTGTTCCGATCTGGCCGTCTTCAAAGCCTTCTTCAACAGGACGAAGGACTGGGCTGATCTTGAGGAGATGATTGCGATCGGGGCGCTCAACGTCGATCAGACCCTTGGCGTGCTGGTGCGCTATCTCGGGGAGGATGACGATCGCGTGGAGAGGCTCCGATTGCTGACCGTTCCCGAGGGTTGATCGCCTTCGACCCCTTCGCTCGGGCAACATGCGGTCCTCGGTATCGGCACCTCCACCAACCGCCTGTCTTCAGCTGCGCGAGCTGAGGACGCCCAACGCATCCCCGGGATGCCTCAAGTTGGGGTGCTGTGGCGTCGATGGCGCGGGGTTGGAGATAACACCGGCGGCCTCAGCTGGGGGTGGACTCTTCGGCGTGAGAGGAGGGCCCGATGGCCTTCGAGCTGGATCTGGTGCGCACGGCGGCTGGCACGAGCCTCCCGAATGCAGGGCAAGCCGCAAGGAGGAAGCACCCGTGAGCACCGCCGTCCACCCCACGACCGAGGTCGCGGGGCCGTTCCCGGCGCACACCGTCAAGCAGGTCTCCAAGCTGGTGGTCCCGTTCCTCGGGCTCCTCGGCGCGGTGCAGGGCTCATGCCCGAACATCGCCTCGACGGGGCTGGTGGGTGCCAGCCGGTCGCTCCACATGGCCGGGAGCACCCAGGCGCTGGCGGCCAGCGTCCAGACCCTGGCCATCGCCGCCACCGTGATCTCGACGGGCCTCCTCGCCGACCGCCTGGGCCGGCGCAATGTCTTGATGGTGGCCCTGATCGTCGGGGCGATCGGCAACCTGGCGGTGGTGGCCGCACCGTCGCCGGTCTTCTACATGCTGGGAATGGCGATCACCGGCATCGGGCTCGGCGCCGTCTACTGCGCCGCGTTCGGCTACATGGACGCGGTCGTGCCCAAGGAGCGGATGGCGGGCGCCATGGGCGTGTTCACGGCCGTCCTAATGGCGGGCACCGTGGTGCTCACGTTCATCGGTGGCAACCTGGCGAGCGCCCACTGGCGGATGGCGTTCCTGCTGATCCCGGCCGTGTGCATGGTGTGCCTGGTCGTCACCCCAGTGCTCCTCCCCCGGGTCGACCGGATCACGGGCAACAAGCTGGACCTGCCGGGCCAGGGCTTCCTCATGGCCGGCGTCATCCTCGTCCTGTACTCGGCCAGCCAGTTCGCCCACAGCCTGACCAGCCCCAAGACGCTCGTGCCGCTGGTGCTCGGCGCCCTGCTGCTCGGGACGTTCTTCGTCTGGGAGTCCCGGTACGAGGGCCACTTCTACCCGGTGGGGCTCTTCCGCTCGCCCGTCTTCCTGGCCGCCCTGTGCGCCGGGTTCATCTACACCTTCGGCACCGCCGTGGCGTTCCTGCAGGTGACCAACTTGTGGCAGTACGTCAACGGGCTGGCGACCGCCAAGGTCGCCGTCTGGCAGCTGCCGCTGCTGGTTGCCGGCATCGTGGCGGGCCTGGTGACCGGCCGGCTCATGACCAAGGGGCTGACCAGCCGGACAGCCATCCTGGTCGGCGGCATCGTCTCTGCTGCGGGGTTCGTGCTGCTGGCGACGGCCCACGGCTCCACCAGCCTCGTGGGCTTCCTTCCCGGCCTGGTCCTGACCGGTGCGGGCGTGATCATCGCCGCCGTGCCGTTCGGCAGCCTCATCCTGGCCGAGGCGCCCGCCCGGTACCTCGGCCCGGTGTCGAGCTCGCGTACCACGTTCGGCCAGTTCTTCTACACGATCGGCTTCTCGATCTCGGCAGTCGTGATCGACCGGCTCACCGCCGGGGGCGTCGTCCACCGGATGGAGCACGCCGGCGTGCCGGCCAACCAGCTCTCGACCGGCCTCGACGCCGTGAACGTGTACGCGTCGAAGGGCACGGCGCCGACCACCTCGGCGGGCAAGGCTGCCCTCAAGGACGCCGTCGTCTCTTACGGGCACGCCTTCAGCACGATGTTCTTCATCGCCGGCGGGCTGACCCTCGTCGTCGGGATCGTCGCCTTCGTGCTGCTGTCCGGGAGCGAGGGCTCTTCGCACTTCGACGCCGACGCCGAGTCGGCCGACGTCGCCACGGCGAGCTGACGGCGGACGCCACCCAGGATCGAACCAGGGATACCGGGGCCACCGCCCCGGGGCCCGCGAGCAGAGAGTGCAGGGAGAGGCACATGTGCATGACATTCAAACTTCCAGTCGCCAAGGACGGCACCGTCGTTGCGGCCCGGAGCATGGAGTTCCCGATGGGTATGCCGACCCGGTTGGCGGTCCTGCCCGCCGACCACGCCGGGACCGGCTCGGTCGGTGACGGCGGCCATCCGAAGACGTGGAAGGCGACCCATGGGGTCGTCGGCATGGGGGTCTTCGGCCACGCGGACTGGCTGGTCGACGGCATCAACACGGCAGGCGTCAGCGCCCATCTGCTCTACATGCCGGGCGGCTACTGCTCGTTTCGGAAGCCCAAGGGCGACGGCTCCGACCTCTCCCAGCTCGACTTGGCGGCCTACCTGCTCGGCACGTGCGGGAGCATCGACGAGGTGAAGGCGGCGGTGGCCGGAGTCACCGTCGTCGGGAGGGACCCCGGGATGGGCTTCGTGCCACCGGTCCACTGCCTCGTCCACGACACCACGGGCTCGATCGCCATCGAGTTCCACGCCCACGGGACACGGGTCGTGGACAACCCCGTTGGCATCGCCACCAACGCGCCCTACCTCGATTGGCACCTGACCAACCTCGGCAACTACCTGGGCGTCTCGGCGGAGAACCCGCCGGACGAAGTGGTCGGGGGCCTCACCTTGTCCGCACCCGGCCAGGGGGAGGGCTTGCGCGGCATTCCGGCCGACTACACCCCGGCGGCACGGTTCGTGCGCCTCTTCAGCGTCCTCCGGCTCGTCGACCAGGCGGCCGACGCACACGAGGCCGAACTGCTGGCGCTGCACGTGTGCAACGCCTTCGACATCCCCGCGGGCGCTATCAAGGAGGTCATGGGCAAGGACCTCGTGCCCGAGGTAACCGTCTGGGACGCCGTGTTGAACCTGAGCACCCCCCGCTACGCCTACCGGATGATCGGCAACCCCGAGACCTACGTGGTCGACCTGGCCTCGGTGGACTTCTCCACGCCGGCCCGCCTGCAGGACCTGCAGTGGACGGGCGACTTCACGCCCGTCTCCGTCTGACGCGGGCCGGGGCGGGGGCGGTGCAACCGAGCCGCTGACGGAGCTCAAAACGAAGACCCAGGTCAGCGCCTGGTCCGGTACTCAGCTTGATGAGCTGAGGTGTCCTCAGCCTGTCCTCAGATGAACGAGCTGAGGTCGATCAGTGTGCCCCAAGCCTCCAGGGCCGAGCACGCACAGCTCGAGACGCCGGCAGCGTCAGGGCGACGCGGACCTCGACCCCGTCACTGATCCTGAGGGCTCCGAGCATGGTAGGTAGTGGCTTCGTCTACTCCGGCCTCAACTCGTCCGGCCCCTGTTCGTGGGGCCTTAGTTCGTCCAAGTTCTCCGTCGTGTCAATGGCCGTGGTGTCAATCGCCTCTCCAGACTGCACCTGGCCGAACCGCCAGACGAACACCCGACTCTGGTTTGCCCGTCGCTCTCGGCGCTTCGGGCTCAGTGCGAGCATGACGCGGTCCACGGCCAAGGCGAAGAGGCCAATGACCAGTACGGCAGCAAAGATGCCGAGGGCAATGAATCCGACGAAGAAGACCAGCACGACGATCGCTGCCAGCGCAACCACGCCGATGATCATGCTGAGGCAACCGAGCCCGGCTGGTGCACGCTCTTCGTTCGCCATATACCCGATCATCCCACTCGTGGGTTTGTCGAGTAGGCCGGTGTCCAGGGGTGGGCGCGAACAGGGACCGATTTCGGGGCATAGGGCGGCTGACAGATGCTGTTGATGGCCGATCGAGTCGACTCGGCTTTGAGGCGGCGGCGGCTGTTTCTTCTGCAGCGTGTTTGCGAGCTGCTGACACCCGAGGAGCGTCGCAAGCTCGGACTCGACCAACCACCTCAGATGCCGTATCCGTGCTTCTTCGGGGGATCGGGGCGCCGCCGTGGCTGCTGAGCCTCCCGTGGCCGAAGCACCCAAACCGGCGGGACGCCGATTTCCCCTCTCGCCCCATTGTCATCGGTGAGGTCTGGTGAGTCTCCGGACAGTCCTCAGCCTCTAGAGCTGACATCCGCCAAGGTGTCCCCAGCCTGTATGGCTGAGGGCCCAAGCTGATGTTCTCAGCTTCTAGAGCTGAGGGCGTCTCCGTGATCCGACGAGTGCCGACGGGCTGCAGTCTGCAGTTCGCCCTCGTCCTCGCCGCCGGCTATCCAGGTGCACCCCAGACACGCAGCCCTTGCGATGCCTTCGTGACACAGGATCGCCGGTGGGTGGGAGCACGGCCAACCTTGGCGGTCGACGCCGAACTCCGACTCCCACTCGCGTAGCGCCTGCTGGCGCGCGGCCCAGAACCCCTCGGCAGTGGCGGTGGCAGTAGTGGCGTACTTCCAAACCTCGAAGCTGTTCCGAGGATTCGCATGGCTCGGGAAGAGCTGACGGTAGTAGTCCGCCCACTCCTCCGTCGTCGGCTGGAACCCTCGGCGCGGGGCGGCCTCTTCCAGCGACGCGTCGTCATCCGGCAGGCACTCGCTAGCGGGGGTCCGACCGCGCCTCGGACTGGCGAACAGCTCGAGCAGTACCCGGTCCTTGTCGGCGAGCTCGAACACTTCGTGGAGAGTTCGAACGGCCTGGGCGGCCACGCCGGAGATGTCCGGACTGGTGGTGGCCTCGATGCGTCTCCAGTTCGGGCTCGAAGGAGGGTCGGGTGCATCCCATCCGAGCTCGACAAGGAGATCCTCCGCCTCGGGTGAAAGTCGCTCCGAATCAGGGCAGCCGATGCCACTTGCCGCCTCGACCACGAGTGACCCGTCCTCGAACGCCAGTGCCTGCCAGAAGCGGTAGGACCTCCGGGCGTCCTCGGCGATCAGGATCCATCGGCCGGGCCGGCAGGACAGGCGGTCCAGCAGGGCCCCGAGGCCGAGTTCGAATGATCCGAGCGACACCGTCCATTCGTGCTTGGCGCCCTCCCATGCGCCCGAGGACGACGGTGACAGCGCCTGTTCGTGCTGCTCGAGGAGGACTTCCTCGGCCCGAGCGAGCCACTCGTCGAGTGATTCAATTGCCTTCGACGGCATGATGACCTCCTCATCGTTCCTGGCATTGCCACCGTGCCTTTCGGTCGGTTGGCGGAGTGTCGTCGGGCCAGGTCCCTCGGCTCCTCTTGATGTTCCGATGACCATCGTAGGGAAGGG